>Ga0126311_10000656_pt1 | contig 16164 bp, 12 predicted proteins | sample Plot61_FD_92539 | JGI IMG/M metagenome (GOLD analysis project Ga0126311, IMG submission 92539) | Serpentine soil microbial communities from UC McLaughlin Reserve, CA, USA - Plot61 | ecosystem: Environmental > Terrestrial > Soil > Grasslands | place: USA: UC McLaughlin Reserve, Lake County... | reverse complement strand
GCTGGTCGGGTGCTGCGCGCTGCTTCTCGCCGCCGAACAGCGCTGGCGGGGCACCGCCCGGCTCTCCCGCCTGGGTAGCGGAACCGCGCGTCGCGGGGAGCGGGTGCGGCTGGGTCGGTGGTTGGCGCCGGCCCAGCTCGGGCTGCTCGCGGTCGTCGTCCTGGCCCTCGGCGTGCCGCTCGGCAGCCTCACGTACTGGCTCGCGACCGGCTCGTCGACCGCATTCCCGGTGGCCGATCTGACGTCGGCCACCGCGACCTCGCTGGGGCTCGGCGCCGTGGCGGCGCTGGTCACCGTGCTGGCCGCCCTGCCGCTGGCCTGGCTCGCCGTGCGTCGGCGCCGGCCGTTGACCGTGCTGCTGGAGCGGGCGACGTATGTCTCGAACGCGCTGCCCGCGATCGTGGTCGCGCTCGCGCTGGTCACCGTGTCGATCAAGTTCGTCCGCCCCGTCTACCAGACCACGACGCTGCTGGTGGTGGCCTACCTGGTGATGTTCCTGCCGCGCGCTGTGGTGAGCGGCCGGGCCGCGCTGGCCCAGGCGGCGCCGGTGCTCGAGGACGTCGCCCACGCCCTCGGCCAGGGGCCGCTCCCGACCTTCCGCCGGGTGACGCTCCCCCTCATCAGCCCAGGGCTCGGCGCCGGTGCGGCGCTCGTGTTCCTCGCCGTCGCGACCGAGCTGACCGCCACGCTGCTGCTCGCGCCCATCGGCACCCAAACCCTGGCGACGCAGTTCTGGAACGAGAGCAACGCCTTGGCGTACGGTGCCGCCGCGCCGTACGCGGCGCTCATGGTCCTCGTGTCGCTCCCCGCGACCTACCTGCTCACCCGCGAGGCCCGGAGGTCGTCGCCCGCATGATGCCGCTCACCATCCGTGCGCTGGAGAAGTCCTACGGCGGCCCGCCGGTGCTCGCGGGGGTTGACCTGGACGTCCCCGCGGGGTCGCTGACCGCCATCCTCGGTCCGTCCGGGTGCGGCAAGACCACGCTGCTGCGGCTGATCGCGGGCTTCCTCACGCCGGACGCCGGCACGATCCACCTGGGCGAACAGCTGGTGGCGAGCCGCACCCGCTCGGTGCCGACCGCACGCCGGAACGTGGGGTACGTCGCGCAGGAGGGTGCGCTGTTCCCGCATCTCGACGTCGCCGCCAACATCAGCTTCGGTCTGCCGCGGGCACGCCGGCGCGGCGGCGCGCGGGTCGACGACCTGCTCGACCTGGTCGGCCTGGAGCCCTCGCTCGCGCGGCGCTCGCCGCACGAGCTGTCCGGCGGCCAGCAGCAGCGAGTGGCGTTGGCGCGCGCCCTGGCGCCCGAGCCCGGCGTCGTGCTGCTGGACGAGCCCTTCTCGTCGCTGGACGCCGGGCTGCGCGGCGAGACCGGACGGGCCGTCGTCCAGGCGCTGCGCGCGATCGACGCCACCGCGGTGCTCGTCACGCACGACCAGGCCGAGGCGCTCTCACTCGCCGACCAGGTGGCGGTGATGCGCTCCGGGCGGCTGGTGCAGGTCGGCGCGCCGCAGGCCCTCTACGAGGCGCCCACCGACCGTGGTGTCGCGGAGTTCGTCGGCGCTGCGGTCGTCCTGCCCGCCACCTGGCGCGACGGTGCCGCCGAGTGCGCGCTCGGCGTCCTGCCGGTGTCGGTGCCGAACGGTCTGCATCCGACGGCGGTGATGGTCCGGCCGGAGCAGCTGCTGCTCGTGGCGCCGGACCGGGCCGGCGTCCGCGGAACGGTGAGCGAGGTGAGCTACTACGGCCACGACGCGTCCGTGCGGCTGGTCCTGGAGGGCTCGCGGTCCGAGGTGGTCGCCCGGGTCCGTGGCTCGGACGCCCCGACGCCCGGTTCGCTGGTCGGCGTCAGCGTGGACGGCGCGGCCCGGGCGCTGTAGCCGTCAGTCGAGCGGCGCCCGAAGCATGCCCTCCTGGGCGACCGAGGCCACCAGCCGCCCGTCCCGGCTGAAGATCCGCCCGATCCCGAGCCCGCGCGCGCCGGACGCCGAGGGGCTGGCCTGGACGTACAGCAGCCACTCGTCGGCCCGGACGGGCCGGTGCCACCACATCGCGTGGTCGAGGCTCGCCGCCTTGAGCCCGCGTGTCGCCCAGGTCAGCCCGTGCCGGCGAAGCACCGACTCGAGCAGGGTGTAGTCGCTGGCATAGCCGAGCACCGCCCGGTGCAGCAGCGGGCCGTCCGGCAGTGTCCCGGGCACCCGCATCCACACCGCCTGGCGGGCCACCCGGTGCTCGTCCGGCTGCCAGTACACGGGCTGCTGGACGTGCCGCAGGTCCACCGGCCGCTCGTGGGCCCAGAACTGGGCCGCCGGGTGGTCGATCGAGCCGAGCAGCTCGCGGGTCGTGGGCAGGTCCTCGGGCGCCGGGACGTCCGGCATCTCATCCTGGTGGTCCACCCCGGGCGAGTCGGTCTGGAACGACGCGATCATCGACAGGATCGGCTTGCCGTACTGGATCGCGTGCACGCGACGAGCGCTGAACGACCTCCCGTCGCGCAGCCGCTCCACCAAAAAGGTGATCGGCTCGCTGGAGTCCCCGGGGCGCAGGAAGTACGCGTGCATCGAGTGCACCGGGCGGGAGGGTTCCACCGTCCGTCCGGCTGCCACGATGGTCTGCCCCAGCACCTGGCCGCCGAAGACCCGGCCGTGCGGCTGACGCTGGCTGGCACCCACGAACACGTCCTGGCCGCGGTCGTCGACGCCGCCCTCCCGCAGGTCGAGCACCTCCAGCAGCGTCGGCTGGGTCAGGTCGTCGTCCGTGCTGGTGCTCATGCGGGGTCCCCGCGGCGGCGTGAGCGAAGCGAGCGGCGTCGTGGGGTGTTCATGCGGTCTCCGGGGTCAGGTTCGCGGTCGGCGGCTGGACGTCGGGCAGTGTGTGGGCGCCGAGCATCCGCAGCACCAGGGTGCCGTAGAGGCGCGCGACGTCCTCCGGCGACTCCCGCCCCGCGGGGTCGTACCAGCGGGCGACGTCGATGCAGAGCGAGAGCAGCGCCCGGGTGGCGGCGTGCGGCTGCTCCACCGAGAGCTCGCCGCGAGCCACGCCGCGGCGGACCTCGGCCTCCACCAGGCCTTCGATCCCGCGGCGCAGCCGCGCGACCTCGGCCCGGTCGGGCGCCGGCAGGGCCGCGAGCTCGTACTGGACGACCCGGGCGACCAGGTGGTGCCGGGCGTGCCACGCGGTGAAGATCTCCACGACTCGGCGCAGCCGGTCGGGGGTCGGCTCGTCCCGGCCGTCCTCGAGCACGCCCCGCACGAGATCCAGGGTGGCCTCGTGCCCCGTGCGGCTCACCTGCGCGAGGACGGCGGCCTTGCTCGGGTAGTGCACGTACAGCCCGGCCGGTGACAGCCCGGCGCCGGTGGCGATATCGCGTGTCGTGGTGGCGTGGAACCCGCGGTCGGCGAACGCCTCGACCGCGGCGAGGACGATCCGCCGCTGGGTCTCCGGCAGCGTCCCGAAGGCGCCGTCGGAGAGGGACGGTGCGGTCACCTGGACCTCCCGGAAGGGGCCGCGGCGCTGCTTGACAGCGAGGCGGGTCGGGGACACGCTGACGGTGAGCAAGCGCTTAGTCACCAGCCTAGCCAGAGCCGATCCGGAGGTCCACGGTGCGCCGCACCCTGTTCGGTCCCGAGCACGAGGCGCTGCGCGCCACCGCCCGTGAGTTCCTGGCGCGGACCGTGGTCCCCCGGATGGAACAGTTCATCGAGCAGCGGGCGCTCCCGCGCGACTTCTGGCTCGAGGCCGGGAAGCAGGGCCTGCTCGGGCTGCACGTCCCCGACGAGTGGGGTGGCGGCGGCAGCGAGGACTACCTCTACGGCATCGTGGTCTCCGAGGAGGTGGCGCGGGTCTCGGCGTCGATCGCCTCCTGCTTCGGCATCCACACCGGCGTCTGCGCGCCCTACCTGGTGGAGCTCACCACGGAGGCCCAGAAGGAACGCTGGCTGCCCCGGTTCTGCACCGGCGAGCTGGTGACGGCGATCGCGATGACCGAGCCGAGCGGTGGCTCGGACCTCGCGGCCCTGCGCACCACGGCGGTCCGGGACGGCGGCGACTGGGTGCTCAACGGCTCCAAGACGTTCATCACCAACGGCTACAGCGCCGACCTGGTGATCGTGGCGGCGCGCACGGACCCCGGCAGGGGTGCCAAGGGCATCACGCTGTTCGGCGTCGAGTCCGGCATGGCCGGCTTCACCCGCGGTCGCAAGCTCGACAAGGTCGGCCAGACCGAGTCCGACACGGCGGAGCTGTTCTTCCAGGACGTGCGGGTTCCGGACGCCCTGCGGATCGGCGAGGAGGGCCGTGGTTTCATCGCGATGATGGAGCGCCTGGTGCACGAGCGCGTCGGTGCGGCCGTCTCCAACACCGCCCACGCGTCCCAGATCCTGGACGAGACCATCGAGTACGTGAAGCAGCGCAAGGCCTTCGGCCAGTCGATCGGGTCGTTCCAGCACAACAAGTTCAAGGTCGCGGAGCTCAAGACGCAGATCGACGTCACCCAGGCGTTCGTCGACCAGTGCCTGCGCGAGCTCGCGGCGGGGGAGCTTTCGGCCGCAGACGCCGCCAAGGCGAAGTGGTGGAGCGCCCAGGTGCAGAACGACGTGCTCGACGAGTGCGTGCAGCTGTACGGCGGCTACGGCTACATGAACGAGTACCGGGTGGCGCGCGCCTGGCGGGACGCCCGGGTCACCAAGATCTGGGCCGGCTCCAACGAGATCATGAAGGAGATCATCGGCCGGGACCTCGGTCTGTGAGGGGTCTGCGGGGACGCACCGCGCTCGTCACCGGCGCCAGCCGGGGGATCGGCTTGGCCATCGCGCAGCGGCTGGTCGAGGAGGGCGCCCGAGTGGTGGTCACCGCCCGCAAGGCCGAGGCGCTGGAGCAGGCGGTCGCCACCCTCGGCGGCCCGGAGGTCGCGCTCGGCGTCGCGGGCCGCTCGGACGACGCCGACCACCGCGCGGAGACCTTCGAACGGGCCACGGCCGCCTTCGGACCGCTCGATCTGCTGGTCAACAACGCCGGCATCAACCCCGTCTTCGGACCGCTGGTCGACCTCGACCTGGACGCCGTGCGCAAGATCGCCGAGACGAATATCGTCTCCACCCTGGCCTGGACGCAGGGCGCGTACCGGGCCGGGCTGGGCGATCGCGGCGGCGCGGTGGTGAACGTCTCCTCCATAGCGGGCGTCCAGCCGGCCCCGGGCATCGCCTTCTACGGGGTGACCAAGGCCGCAGTGATCCAGCTGACCCAGTCGCTGTCCATCGAGCTCGCGCCGGCGATCCGGGTCAACGCGGTGGCGCCGGCCATCATCAAGACGCGGTTCGCGGAGGCGCTCTACGCGCACGACGAGGAGGCGGTGGCGTCGCACTACCCGTTGCGCCGGCTCGGCGTCCCGGAGGACGTCGCCGGCGCGGTCGCGTTCCTGCTGTCCGACGACGCCGGCTGGGTGACCGGGCACACGCTGCTGGTCGACGGCGGCATCCTCCACGCCGGGGGTCTGGGATGACAGCGCCGGCCGTCGCGCGCGCCTGGCAGGTGGTGCGCCACGGCGAGCCGTTGGAGGCGCTGGAGCTGCGCGACGCGCCCGTGCCGGCGCCAGGGCCAGGCCGGCTGTTGGTCCGCGTGTCCGCCTGCGCGCTGAACTTCCCGGACGTCCTGCTGGCCCGCGGGCAGTACCAGGTGCGCCCGGCGGTGCCGTTCACGCCAGGGATCGAGCTAGTTGGAATGGTTGCGGCCGTAGGCGACGGCGTGACCGGGTTCGCGGTGGGCGACCGGGTGCTGGGGATGCCTGAGCTACCGCACGGCGCTCTTGCGGAGTTCGCCGTCACCGTCGCCGCGACAACCTTTGCAGCACCGCCCGAGCTGGACGATGCTGAAGCCAGTGCACTGTACGTCGGCTACCAGACGGGGTGGTTCGGCCTGCACCGCCGCGCCCGGCTGCAGCGCGGCGAGACGGTCGTCGTCCACGCCGCGGCGGGCGGCGTGGGCAGCGCCGCCGTGCAGCTGGGGCGCGCCGCGGAAGCTCGGGTGGTGGCGGTGGTGGGCGGTGCGGCCAAGGCCGACGTCGCCCGGGCCCTGGGCGCCGACGAGGTCGTGGACCGCCACGCGTGCTCGGACGTCGCGGGCCTCGTCACCGCTCTGAAGGCCGCTTGCGGACCCCGCGGCGCCGATGTCGTCTACGACCCGGTGGGCGGTGACGCGTTCGCGGCCTCGACGAAGGTCGTGGCGTTCGAGGGGAGGATCGTCGTGGTCGGCTTCACCAGCGGGACGATCCCGCAGGCCGCGACCAACCACCTGCTGGTCAAGAACTACGGCGTCCTGGGGCTGCACTGGGGCGCGTACCAGAGCGCCGCACCGCAGCTGGTCCGGAACGCGCAGCGGGAGATCGAGGGTCTGGTCCGCTCGGGGTCGGTGCGGCCACTGGTCTCCGAGCGGGTCGGGCTCCAGGACGTCCCGCAGGCGTTGCAGCGGCTGGCATCCGGGCGGACGACGGGCCGCGTCGTCGTGCGGGTCGCAGGAGCTGCGGAAGGACACGGAAAGGGGCACGGAAAGGGGGCAAGCCGTGGCTGAGCCGCTGCACCTGCCGGGCGCCGGTGTGGTCGTGACCGGGGGTGCGTCGGGGATCGGCGCCGAGCTGGCTCGCCGTTTCGCCGCCGCAGGCGCCCGCGTGGTCGTCAACGACCTGAACGCCTCTGCCGCCACGCGGGTTGCCGAGCAGATCGGCGGCCTGGCCCTGCCCGGCAACGCCGCCGGCGCCAACGCGGTGCTCGAGCTCGTCGGCGCGGCGCGCGCCCACCTCGGGGAGATCGACCTGTTCTGCGCCAACGCCGGCGTCGCGCCACCGGGCGGGGTGGAGGGACCCTACGCGGCCACGTCCGAGGGCTGGGCACAGGCGCTGGAGGTCAACGTGCTTGCGCACGTCCGTGCCGCCGAGGCCCTACTACCGGCCTGGTTGGAGCGGGGACGCGGGCACCTGCTCGTGACCGCCTCGGCGGCCGGGCTGCTCACCATGCTCGGCAGCGCGCCGTACGCCGTGAGCAAGCACGCCGCGGTCGCGTTCGCGGAGTGGCTGCGGGCGACGTACGAGCACCGGGGGATCGTGGTGCAGGCCTTGTGCCCGCAGGGCGTCCGTACGCCGATGCTCCGCCGCACCGGGCGGCTCGGGCAGGTCCTGCTGGCGCCGGACGCCGTGGACGTGTCCGTGGTCGGCGACGCAGTGCTCGACGCCCTCCGGACCGGGCAGTTCCTGGTGCTGCCCCACCCCGAGGTCGCCGACTACGTCCGGGGCAAGGCCGAGGACCCCGACGCATGGTTGTCGGGCATGAACCGGCTGCAGCAGCGACTGGAGGGCTAGCGTCCCGGCGTCCGCTGCGATGGTGAGGTCCCTGCGGCGACCAGGACGTCGAGTCCTTTCGGGGCGTCCGTAACACCGTGTTGAGGAACGTGGTTCCGCAGGCTCGGGAGCTCAAGTGCCGGGCGGGCTGGGCCGATGCATGGCTCAGTCCGCATCGCCACCTGCTCCGAGGAACCTCATGCGTCCCCGCAGTTCTGTCTCAACGAGATCCCCCCGTGTGCTCACCTCGGTGCGCCGAGCCTGCCGCTTCGTCTTGCCGGCGCTGCTCGGGGCATCGCTGCTACCCGCCGCGGCAACGGCGTCGCTCGGGCAGCGGGACGCCGGGTCCGAGCTTCCCCGGACCCAGAACGTCTCCGTGTCCGCCGCGACCTCAACGCTGCCGAGCCGCCCGATGGCCGGCCTGTACTCGGGACCAGGCATACGAACCGCCGGCGCGGCCGACGCCTTCGCGGCCACGACGGGGCTGCGGCTCGGGACCCTGCTCGACTTCCCGCCCGAGTCCACGTGGACCGGGCACACCGGGCTGACCGGTCCGAGCTGGCTGCTCGAGCCCTACCGTGGTCGACCGGAGCGGCTGGAGTACTCGCTGCCGATGCTGCCCGCCGTGGCGGGGACGACGCTCGCCGCCTGCGCGGCGGGAGCCTACGACACGTACTGGGCCGAGACGGGCCGCAACCTCGTCGCCTACGGTCAGCAGGACGCCATCGTCCGCCCCGGTTGGGAGATGAACGCGAACTGGTACCGCTGGTCGGCCACCGGGCGGACCAGCGACTACATCGGGTGCTTCCGCCGAATCGTCACGAAGATGCGGGCGACCACGGGTTCCTCCTTCTCGTTCGACTGGAACGTCAACATCGGCAGCTCACCGTTCCCTGCTGAGCGCGCCTACCCGGGCGACCAGTACGTCGACTACGTGGGTGTGGACGTCTACGACACCTCCTGGACCTGGTACCCCACGCCCCAGGGGACGTCGTTGGCCACCGCGCGCAACAACGCCTGGAACTGGATCCTCAAGGGCGACCATGGCCTGACCTTCTGGCGCGACTTCGCGCTCGCCCACGGCAAGCCCCTGGCCGTGCCGGAGTGGGGCCTGACCGTCCGCACCGACGGTCACGGGGGAGGCGACAACCCGCTGTTCGTGACGAACATGCTGAAGTTCATGGCCGACCCTGCCAACCGGGTCGCCTACTGGCACTACTTCAACTTCGACGCCGGGTCGGTGAAGCACAACATGACGTCGACCACGACACCCTTCGTCCAGGCTGGTGCCACCTTCCGGTCGATGGCGCCCGCGCTGACCGCCAGCTGAGCGAGGTCTGGGAGGTGCAACTGCCGGGGCTGCTCAGGGGTCACAGCCTCAGGGCACGTTGCAGCACCGGCGCCAACCAAGCGGAGTAGCTCGTGCTGAGGTGTTGCTCGTCGCGGTACACGAGAAGGTTGCCGACGACCGTCGGACATTGCCGCGCACCGCACAGCCACGGGACGGGATCGACGACCTCCGCACCGGCCGCGCGAGCCGCCGAGGCCTGCGCGTTCCGGCGCGCGAGGGGCTCCACGCCGCCGGCCCGGTAGAAGCTGCACGCACTCGCGTCCTCCAAGTGCTCGGCGAGGCACTGAGGCACTGCTCGTCCGGGGAGGACCGAGTCGCTCAGCACCGCGACTCGGGTGCCCGTCGACCGCAGCGCCCGAACGGTTCTCGCAGTCCCTGCCGCCCAGGCGGTGTCGAACCCGGCACTGTCCCCATACATCCCGTGAGCCGCGACTCCGGTGAGGGTCGTCAACACCACGAGCCGGGGTCTGACAGCTCGAATCCTGGCGATGGCGTCACGGCGCCAGACGTCGCACTCCTTGTATGCGCGCCGCAGCGTCTGGTTCCAGATCGTCAAGGACATGGGGGTGCAGGACGACTTGGTGACGTTCAGCAGTCGGTATCCGCGCTTGCTGGCGACGGCTTCGAGTCCTGGAAACCACTGCAGCGCATGGGAGTCGCCGAACAGGACGATGGTCCGCGTGGCGGATGCGTCGCCGTAGGCGCACATCCTCCGAGCGGTCGTTACGCGAAAGTCGGCGTGGCACGAGCTCCGCTGTGGCTCTGGTAGCGACCTGACGGCCTGAACCGCTGTGAGCGGCGGGCTCAGGTTGGCCGGTACGGGCCCCGCGGAAAGCGCGGAGGCGACGGCGGCGTCGACTACCCGCTCCGGCGTGACCCGCGAGGAGAGCTGCGCGACCTGGACCTGGGTGCCTCGGCCGGTGGGGTCGGGCAGTGCGGTGACCACAGCCACCACCGTGGCGGCGACCGCACCGCTGGCGACCAGCCCCACGCCGATGCCACGCCACGGCAACCGGACCGGCCAGGAGGCTGAGCGGACAGGCCGCTCCACCCAGCGGTGCGTCAGCGCGGCCAGACCCAGGGCCAGCAGGGAGGCCAGCACTCGCGCCCGTGGCGAGAGCTCGTATCCCGTCAACGCCGGCGCCAGGAGAAGCACCGGCCAGTGCCACAGGTACCACCCGTACGACAACGATCCGACTAGCTGCATGGTCGGTCGGCTCAGCAGCACCGACGCACCGCCTACGGGTTGGCGGCATCCGGCGCCAATGACCAGGACGGCCCCGATGACAGGGACGACCGCAGCCAGCCCGGGGAAGGGCGTGGTGCCGTCGTAGGCCGCGATGGACAGCACGATCATCGTGAGGCCGGACCAGGTGAGGGTGGCTGCGCGGCCGCCGCCCAGCCGCCCCAGACGCTCGGCAGCCACCGCGACCATGGCGCCGGCTGCAAGCTCCCACGCGCGCGCGTGCAGCCCGAAGTAGGCCCATGGCTGGTCGCGTGCGGTCATGACCACCGACACGGCGAGCGACACCACGACAGCCGCCAGCACGAGCCCGGAGAGTCGTCGGCGCAAGGTCGAGACGTCGCCGACCCGGCCGGCCGTCCCGGCCGTGACGGCCAGCAGCAGCGGCCAGGCGAGGTAGAACTGCTCCTCCAGGCCCAGGGACCAGTAGTGCTGCAGGGCAGAGGGTGCCGCTGTCGCGGTCAGGTAGTCCGAACCCAGCTCCGCCAGCCGCCAGTTCAGCCCGTATGCGGCGGCGGCAAGAGCATCGAGCGCCAGGGACTTGGCCCGAAGCGGGTCGAGTACCAGAACGCCCACCGCCACGGTGACGGCGAGCACGACCAAGGACAGCGGGAGCAGCCGCCGCACCCTTGCCGCGTAGAAGCGCGCGAAGTGGATCCGGCCTCGGTTCTCGAGCTCGCGGACGAGCTGCCGGGTGATCAGGAAGCCGGAGATGACGAAGAACACGTCGACACCGACGTACCCCCCGGCGGCGAAGGGAAGGCCGGCGTGATAGCCGATGACCGCCAGAATTGCAACGGCGCGGAGCCCCTCGATGTCGGACCGGAACGAGCGGCTTCGGTGTCGCCCAGGTCGCGGGGATACCGTCGCCGTGGGGCGTGGCTCGACGGGACGCTGGCTGACCGGAACCTGGTCGAGGGTCGTCATGTCCCACCCGTCTCGGCAGGCGGGCCGGCGGCACTCGCGGAGGCCTTCGCGCCTGGCTGGAGAACCACGGAGCGCGGGGCGAACACGAGCCACTCTCCGACCTTGCGGCCGCGCAGGTAGCGCGGGACCTTGGCCTTGATGTTGTAGTACCGGTCGCGGCGCGGGGACGTCATGAGCTGCATCAGGTACGCACCGTTGTCGGTCCGCGAGCTCAGGTAGACCGTGCCGAAGTAGTGGAGCCGGACCGCGTCGGCATAGGCGGCCGTTCCGGTCTTGCCGTTGAAGCGGAACGAGTACGTGTCGGCCCACTGGTGAGGCCCGATCAGCTTCCGCAGCGCATATCGCTGCGGCGAGGGCTGTTCCCCGAGTATCGGCTGTCCCGGCTGGGCCTGGGCCAGTGCCGTGAGGACCGGCGTCAAGGGTCGCTCGTCAACCCACCCGGTAGCCATGGTGTTCGCCTGGCGCACGCCTACGACCGCGAGGCAGGCGATCGCCGCGATGACCGGCCACACCAGAATTTCCCGTCGGGCGCGCAGGATCCGCGCCAGCAGGTCGCCGGCGAGTGGTGCGGCGAAGACCATGCCGAACGCCGTGTGCTTGCCGAGCGACGTCGCCTCACCCAGGCGGATCTGCTGTGCTGGTCCGACGACTGCGGCCGCGAGGAGCACGCCGCACAAGATCCACTGGCGCCGCATGCGCAGCAGACCGCCGAGGAGCGCGAGGCCCACGATGGGACCCGTCCACCGGACGACCTGTGCGATGAGCTGCTCGCGCGGCAGGTGCTGGATGATGTCCCGTTGCAGCGTCGTCTGCAGGATCCCGGCGACGAGGTCGCGCCCCCAGATCTGGATCACGAAGAACGCTACCCCCAGCGCGCTGGCGCCGATGAAGACCGCTCTGCGCAAAGCCGTCCAACGCAGCGACGGCCACGCGACGATGGTGGCGATGGCTGCGACGAAGGGTATGTACACCGCACCGGCGTACTTGGTGAGGGCGGCGAAGGCCAGCAACAGCCCCACACCGGGCGCCCACAGCAGCTCGTTGTCCTGGGCGCTGTAGACGGCGAACCACGCGCCGATCGCAACCAGCATCATCATCATCGCGTCGTAGGTGGCCAGGTGGGACTGGAAGATGACGCCAGGCGCCAGCGCGAAGACGAGTGCGGCCAGCACAGCCGCCGCCCGGCCGAACAGTCGTCGAGTCATCCCATGGACGGCGACCGTGGTGACCATGACCGAGACAACGCTGATCGACCGCGCCGCCTGCAGACCCCCCAGGCTGTCGGCGATCGCGGCGATCGGCGGATAGATCCCCGGGGCACCGGAGAAGTAGGAGCCGGGAAACTCCTGGAGGAACGCACCGTTCAGGAGGTGGTCCAGCATCCGGTGACCCATGTACACGTAGAGGCCTTCGTCTTCGAAGGCGGAGACGTTCGGGCCGGGACGCCAGGCCAGGACCACCTCGACGGCGCAGATGACGAGCAAGCACAGTCGGTTGACCGGGAGCAGCACGACCCGGGTGCCATCTCGGGGGACGGCCCGGCCGTCGACGTGCGCTGCGGCTGACGGCGCGACGGCGATCGTCGCGGTCATGAGGTCGGGTCCGGAGGTGGAACGTCGAGCAGACGCGAGGCGGACAGCGCATCCACGACGACGTGGGCGTCCTCCCCGTCACGACGGACGACCGGCGCCGCCACGTCCCGTTCGGACAGCGTCGTGAGCCACGCCCGCAGGCCCGCGGGGCTCAGGTGCCGTCGCGCAAGTGCGGGCAGGTCCGTGAGCACGGGAAGGTCGACCCGTCCGGTGACGATGGGGTACGTGACGTAGAGGTTCACGACGGCGAAGGCGATCATCAGCGAGTAGCGGGCGATTCCGTACACGGGCGCGTTCCAGGCGATCGCCCCCCAGAGAGCCATCTGGACGCCGATGCACCATCGCCTCGCCAGGCGATGGACGCGCTCCGCCGTTCTCGAGCGTTGCTTGGTGCCGGTGGCGACCCAGGCGTCGGTGCGACGTCTGAGCACGTCGTAGAGAGCGACGGCGTGGCTGAACGAGTACAGCGTCTGGATCCGCGACAGACCTACCAGAGACTCCTTGCCCGCGGTGATCACGGGGATGATGCTTTGTCGGCCGACAATGGCGAGTAGGACGAACACGTAGTTTCCGACGGTGACCCGACCGGGCACGATCCACCCCATGAGCACCGCCGGGAGCACCATGACGAAGACGTTCAGAGCCGTGGTGATGTAGTAGAGGAAGCCCGACCAGTAGCTGAGTCGCTGCCAGAGCGTGAAGTCGGCGCGGTGGAAGTGGCGCGAGAAGAGCAGGCTCATCGAGCCGGTGCACCATCGGTACTGCTGGGTCACGAACTGGTCCAGGGTGTCCGGGCAGAGCCCCTTGGTGACGACGATCGGCACGTAGCGGACGACGTACCCGGCCATAGTCAGCTTGACCCCGGTGTGAACGTCTTCGCTGTGACCGATCAACGCGAAGCCGCCGGCACGCTCGAGGGCGCTGCGTCGGTACAGGGCGCTGGTGCCGACGCAGATCGCCGCGTCGCTTCGGTCGCGGGACGGCTGAACCCATCGGTAGAAAAGGATCTGGGTTGCCCCCGCGGCCCGCTGCAGCCAGTTCATCTCGCGCGTGGCGTCGAAGAACTGTGGCGACTGGACGATGCCCACGCGGGGATCGTCGAAGTACGGCGCTAGCTGGTGCAGCGCGTCCGGCCGAGGAACGAAGTCTGCATCGAGGACCAAGATCACGTCGCCCTCGGAGTGCTCGTAGCCGTACCGGAGGTTTCCGGCCTTCTTGAACCGGCCGCGGTCGGGTCTGCTGCGGTACTCGAACCCGTGCCGGTCCGCCAGCTCGCGGACCTCCGGTCGAGCGCTGTCGTCCAACACGTGTACCTGCAGTGCCCCAAGCCATTGCAGCCGGGCGACGTGGTGGTAGGTGTTGGCGAGGACTCGCAGGTCCTCGCCGGCCGAGGGCAGGAAGACGTCGACGGCCAACCAGGATCTGGGCTGCCAGGCCTGGATGCGCGCCCGGTGACCGTCAAGCGTCACACGACGTCGTCGCGAGCTCGTGAACAGCGAGATCGTCGTGCCCACCGAGCTGACCGCCAACGGCAGCAGGAGGAGGAACGCCCACGGCTGGCGCAGCACGAAGAAGCCGACGCTCAAGACGATGAGCACGTAGCCGAAGAAGGAGACCACGGACACCCAGCGATGCTGCGGGCCGAGGTAGGAGTCCCGTTCGACATCGTCCGGAGGTCGCGGCAGGTCTGGGTCGTCAGCCCCGGGATCACTGTCCGCTGCCGGCTCGTCGCCCGAGGCGCCATCGACGACGGAGGGGAGGTCGCTCCAGGCCGGTGTAGAAGCGCTCGCATGGTGTGTGGTCACGGTGCTCCTCACGTGGACGCTCCGACGTGCCCCCAGGCGCCTCGTCGCGTGTGGCGATGACCGATTGGCCCCCCTCGCTCACTGGTATTTGTAATTGGAAACAGCCCCGGCTGGAACAAGAACTTCGAAATTGTCTCGGTATGTGGGCGGGACGCCGGTGCGCCCCCTACGACGCGGTGTGGCGCCGGATCTGCGGCGCCCCTAAGACTGGGTGTGGCGCCGGATCTCCCGGCGGGCAAGGGACATCCGGTGCACCTCGTCCGGGCCGTCCGCCAGCCGCAGGGTCCGCGCGCCCACCCACAGCTCGGCCAGGGGTGTGTCGGCCGAGACCCCCGCGCCGCCGTGCACCTGGATCGCGTCGTCGACCACCTGCTGCACCATCGACGGCACCGCGATCTTGATGGCCTGGATCTCGGTGTGCGCGCCGCGGTTCCCCACGGTGTCCATCAGCCAGGCCGTCTTCAGCACCAGCAGCCGCGCTTGCTCGATCGCCACCCTTGCCGATGCGATCTTGTCCTGCACCACCCCCTGTTGGGCCAGCGGCTTGCCGAACGCCACGCGCGCGGCGGCGCGGCGGCACATCAGCTCGAGCGCCCGCTCCGCCATGCCGATCAGTCGCATGCAGTGGTGGATCCGTCCCGGGCCCAGCCGGGCCTGCGCGATCGCGAACCCCTCGCCCTCGCCCTTGAGGATGGCGGACGCCGGCACCCGGACGTCGTCGAAGCGCACCTCCGCGTGCCCGCCGTGGTGCCCGTCGTCGTAGCCGAAGGCGCTGAGCCCGCGCACGACCGTGACCCCCGGCGTGTCCCTGGGCACGAGGATCATCGACTGGCGCCGGTGCCGGTCGACGCTCTCGTCGGACGGGTCCGCGCTGCGGCCCATGACGATAAAGATTTCGGCGCGGTGGTCCATCGCCCCGGTGGACCACCACTTGCGCCCCTGGACGACGTACTCGTCGCCGTCCCGGCGGATGCTCGTGGCGATGTTCGTGGCGTCCGATGACGCGACGTCGGGCTCGGTCATGCAGAAGGCCGAGCGAATGGTGCCGTCCAGCAAGGGTTGCAGCCAGCGCTCCTTCTGCTCAGGCGTCCCGAAGTGCGCCAGCACCTCCATGTTGCCGGTGTCCGGGGCGTTGCAGTTCACCGCCTCGGGGGCCACGTACGGCGAACGGCCGGTGATCTCGGCGAGGGGGGCGTACTGCAGGTTGGTCAGCCCCGCGCCCAACCGCGTGCCGTCGGGCAGGTCGGGGAGAAAGAGGTTCCACAGGCCCCGCTCGCGGGCGGACGCCTTCAGCTGCTCCATCACCGGCGGCCGCGACCACAGCTGCCCCCGCGCCCGGAGCTCGCCCACCTGCTCGGCGAACACCGGCTCGGCCGGGTAGACCTCCTCCACGAGGAATGCCTCGAGCCGCTCGGTGAGCTCGTGCGTGCGCGCGTCCGGCGTGAAGTCCACGTGTCTCCTCGGTTGGTCGGTCGGTCCGGAGCCGCTGCTCAGTGCGCTCAGTGCCTCAGTGACCGGTGGGCAGCTGTCGGTCGCGCGTGCCGTCCCGGCGGGCTCGGGTCAGCGCCGCGCGTCCGTGCTCCACCAGCGCGGGTACGAGTGCGCCGATCCGGTCGAAGCCGGCGCCCACTGTCTGGCCCTGCACGAACCGGTAGTGGATCCCCTCAAGGATGACGGCGATCTTGAAGTAGCCGAGGGCGGTGCACCACGGCAGGCCGGCCAGGTCGGCCTCGTCCAAGCCACCGCGCTCGGCGTACCGGTCGACGTAGGTCGCCGGGCCGGGAAACCCCAACGACTCGTCCACGGGCTGCGCCACCGGGTTTCGCGGATCGGCGAGGCCCTCGGTGTAGGCCAGCAGCAGTCCGAGGTCGGTGAGCGGGTCGCCCAGCGTGGACATCTCCCAGTCCAGCACCGCCGC
>Ga0126311_10000655_pt1 | contig 16170 bp, 13 predicted proteins | sample Plot61_FD_92539 | JGI IMG/M metagenome (GOLD analysis project Ga0126311, IMG submission 92539) | Serpentine soil microbial communities from UC McLaughlin Reserve, CA, USA - Plot61 | ecosystem: Environmental > Terrestrial > Soil > Grasslands | place: USA: UC McLaughlin Reserve, Lake County... | reverse complement strand
CGCGAGGAGGCGCTCGCGCTGGTCGGCAAGTATCACGACCCCGCGATCTTCGAGCGCGCGGCGCAGCTCGCCTGGACGCAGTCGCAGGTCGAAATGCGCCACCACCACATCGACGCCGAGGAGGCGCACCTCTTCCAGCGACTCGCGGGCCGCGTGCTCTACGCCGACCCTTCCTTGCGCCCGCGCCCGCACACGCTCGCCCTCAACAACAAGACGCAGGCGGGGCTCTGGCCGTACGGCATCAGCGGCGACCTGCCCATCGTGCTGGCGCGCGTCGGCGCGCAGGAGGACCTGGAGGTCGCGCGGCAACTGCTTCGCGCGCACGGCTACCTGCGCCTGAAGGGTCTCGCCATAGACCTCGTCATACTCAACGACCACCCGACGAGTTACATACAGACCGTGCAGGAGGAGCTGGACGCGCTCGTCCGTTCGAGCGGCGCGCAGGGGTTGCAGGACAAGCCGGGCGGCGTCTACATGCGCCGCTCAGACCTCATCCCCGACGCCGACCGGATTCTGCTGCACGCGGTCGCGCGCGTCGTCATCGTCGCCGAGCGCGGCACGCTCGAAGAGCAGCTCGTGCGCCGCGAGATAGAGCCGGAGCTGCCGCCCGCCCTGACGCCGCGCCAGCAAGTCCGCCCCAACCTCGTCCCGCCGCCGCCCGCGTCCGAACTCTCATTCTTCAACGGCCTCGGCGGCTTCAGCGAGGGCGGGCGCGAGTACGTCATCACGCTCGGCGAGGGGCAGTGGACGCCCGCGCCCTGGGCGAACGTCGTCGCCAACGAGCAGGACTTCGGCTTTCAGGTGACGGAGACGGGCGCGGGCTACACCTGGTCTGCGAACAGCCGCGAGAACCGCCTGACGCCGTGGTCGAACGACGCCGTGAGCGACCCGCCCGGCGAGGTCGTCTACCTGCGCGACGAAGATACGGGCGAGGTGTGGACGCCGACGCCGCTGCCCGTCCGCGGGCCTGAAGCCTACGTCGTGAGGCACGGGCAGGGCTACACGGTCTTCGAGCACACGAGCCACGGCATCGCGCAGGAGTTGCTGCTCTTCGTCCCCCCGGACGCGCCCGTGAAAATCTCGCGCCTGCGACTGCGCAACAACACCGAACGCCACCGCCGCCTCTCCGTCACGAACTACAACGAGCTGACGCTCGGCGTCAGCCGCGGCGCGTCCGCGCCCCACGTCGTCACGGAGATCGACGCGGGGAGCGGCGCCATCTTCGCGCGCAACCCTTACAACAACGAGTTCGCCGGGCGCGTCGCGTTCGCGGACGTGAGCCTCTCCGAGCGGAGCGCGACCTGCGACCGCAAAGAGTTCATCGGGCGCAACGGGAGCCTGGCGCGCCCCGCCGCGCTCGGGCGCACGCGGCTCGACGGGCGCGACGGCGCGGGGCTCGACCCGTGCGCCGCGTTGCAGGCGGGCGTGGAGCTCGCGCCGGGCGAATGGCGCGAACTCTTCTTCCTCTTCGGCGAGGGCGAGAGCCGCGAGGAGGCGGAGTCGGTGCTCGCGCGCTTCCGCGAGTCTCACAGTGTTGACGACGCCTTCGAGCGGACGCTCGCGCTCTGGGACGAGACGCTTGAGACACTTCGCGTGCGCACGCCCGACCCTTCGCTCGACATGCTGCTCAACCGCTGGCTGCTCTGCCAGACGCTGGCCTGCCGCGTGTGGGCGCGCTCGGCCTTCTACCAGTCGGGCGGGGCCTACGGCTTCCGCGACCAGTTGCAGGACGTGATGGCGGTGGTCTACGCGAGGCCGGACGTGGCGCGCGCGCAAATCCTGCGCGCCGCCGCGCACCAGTTCAAAGAGGGCGACGTGCAGCACTGGTGGCACCCGCCGACCGCGAGAGGCGTGCGCACGCGCTTCTCCGACGACCTGCTCTGGCTCCCTTACGTGACCGCCTTCTACGTCGGCGTGACGGGCGACCGCGGCGTGCTGGACGAGGTAGTCCCGTTCGTCGAAGCGCCGTTGTTGGAGGAAGGGCAGGACGAGTCGTACACGCAGCCCACGGTCTCCGCCGAGACGGCCACGCTCTACGAGCACTGCGCGCTCGCGCTCGACCGGAGCACGAAGACGGGCGCGCACGGACTCCCCCTGATGGGTTCCGGCGACTGGAACGACGGCATGAACCGCGTCGGGAATCAGGGGCGCGGCGAGAGCGTCTGGGTCGGCTGGTTCCTGCACACGACCCTCTCGCAGTTCGCGCCGCTGTGCGAAGCACGCGGCGACGCCGAGCGCGCGAGCGCATACCTCGAACACACGGGGAAGTTGAAACAGGCGCTTGAGGCGGAGGCGTGGGACGGCGACTGGTACAGGCGCGCGTACTTCGACGACGGCACCCCGCTCGGCTCGGCGCAGAACGAAGAGTGCCGCATAGACTCCATCGCGCAGAGTTGGGCCGTCATCTCCGGCGCGGGCGACACGCACCGCGCGCACCGCGCCATGGCCGCCGTCGAGGAGCACCTCATACGGCGCGGCGACGGACTCGTCATGCTCTTCACGCCGCCCTTCGACCGCGGCGCGCTCGACCCCGGCTACATCAAGGGCTACGTGCCGGGCGTGCGCGAGAACGGCGGGCAGTACACGCACGCCGCGCTGTGGGTCTTGATAGCCTACGCCATGCTGGGCGACGGCGACCGCGCGGGCGAGTTGTTCGCGCTCTTGAACCCCATCAACCACGCCTCGACGCGCGCGGGGATGCACAAGTACAAGGTCGAGCCTTACGTCGCCGCCGCCGACGTTTACGCAGTCCACCCGCACACGGGGCGCGGCGGGTGGACGTGGTACACGGGCTCGGCCAGTTGGATGTACCGCGCGGGGCTGGAGTTCATCCTCGGCTTCCGCCTGCGCGGGGCGAGTTTGCGAATCGAGCCGCGCATCCCGCGCGACTGGCGCGGGTACGAGATAGACTACCGCCACGGGTCGTCGCGCTACCACATCAAAGTCGAAAACCCGTCCGGCTCAAGCCACGGCGTGAGCGCCGTGGAGGTGGACGGCGTCCCGCAGGCGTCGGGCGAGGTCGCGCTCAAAGACGACGGCGCGAGCCACCGGGTGCGCGTTGTGTTAGGGTGAGTGCGGGACTGCCGCCATCCGCGCGGCCTCCTTCTTGTGCCGTCTGCGAGTTTCGAAACGAGCCCGGACGAGGAAGTGATGAAGAAAGTCACTCAGGCGTCATCAGAGCACGACTCAAATCGTGTTGATCCGGCAGCGCTTCAGTCGATCCCGATGCGCTGGCTGACGCGCGTCTTCGGGTGCTGGCACAAAAAGATGAGCCCCCCTTACACCGGCGACGGCGTAACGTACCGCACTTGCATGAACTGCGGCGCGCGCCGCCAGTTCGACGCGGGGCGGGGTAAGATGACCGGGGCTTACTATCACGCTTCCCCCTCCGCGTTATACAAATCTCGCTCGCCGTGACGCGGGCGTGTACGATTCCACCGGGGGGAAGAAGAACGTGTCCCGGCGGTACGTGTGGACGCAGGAGCTGTTTATGAGACGTGGCGGGGACGTAAAGCGCGGCAGCCCGCACAGCGAGAGGGTGGGCGAGGCCGTGCTGGCGACGGGCGGGCGCGCGACCGCGTATCGCGCGCTCCGTGAGCTGACGTGCTCTCCGTGCGGAAACGTTATCCGCGAAGGGGAGCTATTCATCAGGGAGGCCGAGCCCGCCTCGGGCCTGCCGCTCGTCCGACTCTGCCGAGGCTGCGCGCCGTTCAACACGGGAGGCGGGTTACTCGACGCGCTGCTCGCCCCGCCGAGTGGCGGCGAAGAGTCTCGACCGACCGCCGCGCGGGATGCGGCGCGCGAGAAGGTTCTGTCACGGCTGGGGCCGGCGCTCGCGGCGGGCAGGCGGAGGCGGTGAGTCATGGACGGCAGGGAGCGCAGGGACGTGAGGCCGGGTCTCACGGTTGACATAGTCTTGAAGCACGACCAGCGCACGGATAAATTGACCCGCGGCGTCGTAAAAGATGTCCTGACGAAGTCCGCATTCCACCCGCACGGCATCAAGGTCAGGCTGGAGACCGGCGAGGTGGGCAGGGTCAAGGCAGTCCTCGGCGCGTGATGCGGCTTGCCGGAAGAACGTGAGTGGCGGATTATAAACGCGCGGCAGTATTCGCGACAGAACTGTTCAAAGGGGGAGGACGCGCCGGCGGCCGTGAGCGAAAATAAACTCGCCTTAAAGCACTTAGTCCGAGAGCCCGTCGAAGGAGGGCGGACGCCTCCACCGCTGCTCCTGCTCCTGCACGGGGTGGGCAGTAACGAGGAAGACCTCTTCGGCCTCGCACACTACCTGGACGAAAGGTTTCTGGTCGTGAGCGCCCGCGCGCCCGTCGCGCTGGATTACGGCGGCTACGGCTGGTTCCGCATCGACTTCACGCCGCGCGGGATGTCGGCCGATGTCGAGCAGGCGAAGAAGAGTCTCGAATTGCTGCCGGGCTTCATCGACGAATTGGTCAAGACCTACGGCGCAGACGCCCGCCGAGTCTACCTCGCCGGGTTCAGCCAGGGGGCGATGATGAGTCTCGCCCTGCTGCTAACGCGCCCGGAGAAGGTCGCCGGGGTGGTCGCGATGAGCGGGCGGCTGCCCGTGCATGTCTTGGGGCGTGAGCCCGACCACGAGTCGTTAGCCGGTAAGCCGGTTCTGGTCACGCACGGCCTCTACGACCCCGTGCTGCCGGTCGGAGAGGGGCGGGCGGCGCGCGACTACCTCAAGGCTCTGCCGGTCGAACTCACCTACCGAGAGTACCCGATGGCGCACGAGGTGAACGCGGAGAGTTTGAGGGACGTGACGGGGTGGCTCACCGTGGCCCTCGACGCGGGGAGTTGAGCCACAGGTTAACCGCCGGGCCGGAACTCCTCGACGGCGGGCGTATCCGAAGAACGGTCTGCCGGTATCTCGTCAAGAAAACTCGCCCACGAGCTTGAGCCCGAGAGCCGCGCCGCTCGCGGGTCGGGTGCGTGCCGTTGTTACGCCGCGACTCGTAGGGCGGCGTCAACGCCTCAAGGCGGAATTTCACCTCGGGATGAGAGCCTTACTTCCGCTTCACCACGCCCAGCAACCCTACCAGCTCTTTGTTACATCGTCGCTGCTCGGGGATGTGGACGCCGCGCGCGGGGAGGTACATCTGCGAGACGCACCCGTCCAGGTATAACGCGTCCCGGCAGTGCAGTCGCTCCTTAAACACCGAGGCGAAGTCGTACAGGCTCACCTCGCCCTCCGATATCACTACGTAGACCTCGCCGGGCGACTTCACCCCGATTCCATTCCGCACGTATAGAGATTGGGAGTCGGGCTTCAGGCTTTGGTTCACCTCGCCGTCGATGACCAGCAGCGGCCCGGACTGCGTGGCTTCGCGGACGCCCTCGCGCACACTCGGCGAGTTGAACTTTCCCGACTCGACTATCCCCGCGCCGTCGCCCGCGACGTAGAAGACGCCGTTCGGCCTCCAATAGAAGTTCCCCTCGCCGGCGTTCAGATTGATGGGGCTCAACGTCACGCCCCCTTCGACGTGGAGCCCTTCGGGGGTGTGACCCTCGGAGTAGATTCCGGCGTTGGTGAGGGCGAGCAGGTCGCCGCCGGTCTGGCGGTATGCTTCGTCCAAAGACCTGTAAGGCGCACCGGCGGAATCCTTCCAGAGCGTCTTGACGAGTGCCGCCTTCAAATCGACGCGGAGGACGACGTAGGTCGCTTCGTGGTGGGTAAGGCAAGTGACTTCGAGACCTTCGACGGCGTAAGCCGGGCATACGAAGTCGGGGCGTTGAGACGCCTTTCCGGGGCCGGCCGAGTTCCCGCAGGAGAGAAGGAGCAGCGCGCCGAGAGGCAGAAGAAGCTTTGCATTTAAAAGGCAAGACCTCACGCCACCGCGGCCCCTCCTGTTTTGTAATTGACTGTAGGCGGCATGACGCCCTTTGTGTGCTTCCAGACGCTCAGCCGCGGGTTCAACCTTTCCCGCCCGTAAGCATGCGTACCGTCGGCCGCTCACTGCCGCGCGTGGTCTCATGCACTTTCAGTCGCCCGTTAACGACTCCGGCGAAAACCGCGCAGGCCCGGCGCTACTTGACGCGGCTCTTCTTGCGGCGCAGGAAGTCTATGAGCACGAACTGCGTGAGGTTGCCGGGCGTGGCGAAGTACGCCTTGCCCGAAGTCATCGCGGACATCTGCTTGACGAACTCGACGAGGTAGTAGTCCGACGCGAGCATGAAGGTGTTCACCTGTATGCCGGCCTTGCGGCACGCCTGAACCTCTCGGAACGTCGCCTCCATGACGACGGGGTCGCCGCCCATCGAGTTCTTGTAGAGCCTGCGCCCGCCGCGAATCTCCCCGAACGGCGCGGACTGTCTCCGCCCGCGCCCGCCCGCCGACGCTTCCGAGGGCGAGCCTTCGAGGAAGCAGGCCGTGGGCTTCCCGTCCGTCACCATCACTATCTGCTTCATCTCCTTGCGCTGCGCCTGCAAGAGCCTTCGCGCGAGCTTCAACCCCTCGGCCGTGTTCGTGTGGTACGGGCCGACCTGCGTCGTCGCGAGACGCGCGAGCGGAAGCTCCTCGGCGTCGTCGTGGAAGAGCACGACCTTCAGAGAGTCGCCGGGGTACTGCGTGCGTATCAGGTGCGCGAGCGCGAGCGCGACCTTCTTCGCGGGCGTGAAGCGGTCTTCGCCGTAGAGGATCATCGAGTGCGAGCAGTCGAGCATGACGACCGTCGCGCAAGAGGATTGGTAGTCCTGCTGGTGTACGTGCAGGTCTCTGTATTCGAGGTTGATTGGAACCGTCAGCCCCTCGCGCTTTATCGCGGAGAGGAGCGTCGTGTTCACGTCGAGGTTGATGGTGTCGCCGAACTCGTACGGCTTCGGCGACTGCGAGGCCTCGACGCCCGTCGAGAGGTGCGGCGTGTCGTGACGCCCGACCGAAGACTTGCCGAGGCTCCCGAGCAAGTTCCTGAGCGTCTTGTACCCGAGGAAGTCGAGCCCCTTCTCCGTCACCTCGAACTTGACGTTGCGCGGCAGGGGCTCGCCCTCCTCGCCGTAGCCCATCCCCCTCTGCCTCCTTCGCTCGTCGCCTTGCGCGGGCTCCTCGCTCAACTTCAGATAACCCTCTTCGACGAGGCGCTCGATGAGCTGATTGAGCAACTCCTCCAACTGCGAGCCCTTGAACTGCCCGTTGTTCTCCGCGAGCATCTCCTCCACGTCGCGCTTCGACAACTCGCCCATCTCAAGCAAGGCTTGTAAGAGCGCCTGCCTCAGCGCGTCGAGCGACGTGTCCGGGTCTTGCCTCTGCCTCGTCCAGTAATAATCGTCGTCGAACCCCGAAGAGAGCAGGGAGTCCTGCAACAGCTCCATCAGGTCGCCCAAACTGAGCCCCGACACGTCGAAGCCCTTGAACTTGGAATAACGTATGAACTTCATAAAAACCTCGTGAACCGTGAACCGTAAACCGTGACGAGATGAAAGCAGTTTTTACTCGTCACGGTTCACGGTTCACGGTTTACGGCCGTTAGCTGTAACGGCCCGACTCGGTCAGGTCGTCGTAGATCATGCCGCGGCGGTCTTTGCGCGCCTTCGTCGCCGCCGTGTAGCCGCCCTCTTCGGTGCGGCTTATCTTGTTCTGGGCGTAGAGACCTTCGAGGACGAACTCGCAGGCCGAGACGAGCATCGGCTCGTCGGCGCGCGTGAAGTCGAAGGGGACGAGCGCGTTGTCTATCAAGTCGGGCACGGCTTCCAGCAGGCGCACGCACTCGTCGGCGGGCGCGTTGTCTGAGAGCTTGACGTTGTTGCCCGTGTCGAACCAGCGGACGGCCGCCCCGAAGTCGAAGCCTACGAAGTAGCCCTCGAAGACTTCGCCCGCGGCGCGCTTGATGAGGTCGCGCGCGACCTTGGCCGCGCCCACCTGCTCGCCCTCGTACTCCAACTCCATCTTGCCCGTCATCGAGGGCGCGGCCGCGTAAACGTCCGAGACGCGCGGCACTATCTCGCCCTCGCCCGTGAGTATCGCGCGCCGCTCCGCGTTCGAGACGACCGACTCGGTGACCGTTATCGGCATGCGCTGCGAGACGCCCGAGCGCTTGTCTATGCGCTGGTCGTCGCGCGCCTCGAAGGCTATCTGCTCGACCAGCTCGCGTATGAAGTCGGGCACGCGCAGGCGGCCTTCGACCCCCTCGCGCTCGACCCATGCCTCCTGCCGCGTTATCTCGACGCCGAGCTGCAAGTCCGAGGGGTAGTGCGTCGTCACCTCCGCGCCGATGCGGTCTTTCAGGGGCGTGATTATCTTGCCGCGCGCGGTGTAGTCCTCGGGGTTCGCGGAGAAGACGAGCATCACGTCCAGGGGCATCCGCACGGGGTAACCCTTAATCTGCACGTCGCCCTCCTGCATGATGTTGAAGAGGCCGACCTGAATCTTGCCCGCGAGGTCTGGCAGCTCGTTGATGGCGAAGAGTCCGCGGTTGGCGCGCGGGAGCAGCCCGTAGTGTATGGTCAGCTCGTCCGAGAGGAGGTGGCCGCCGCGCGCGGCCTTGATGGGGTCAACGTCGCCGATGATGTCCGCGATGGTCACGTCGGGCGTGGCGAGCTTCTCGACGAAGCGCGCGTCGCGCTCGACCCAGTTGACGGGCGTGTCGTCGCCCTCGCGCTCGACGGTCTGACGGCCGTACGCGGAGATGGGGCGGAACGGGTCGTCGTTAACCTCCGAGCCCGCGACGACGGGTATCGCCTCGTCCAGGAGGTTTACGAGCTGGCGTATGATTCGGCTCTTGGCCTGACCGCGGAGGCCCAACAGGATGATGTTGTGGCGCGCGAGGACGGCGTTGACTATCTGCGGGATGACGGTCTCGTCGTAGCCGACGATGCCGGGGAAGACGCGCTCGCCGCGCCTGAGTTTGTCGAGCAGGTTCGCGCGCATCTCGTCCTTCACGTTGCGCACGCGGTAGCCCTGAGCTTTGAGTTCGCCGAGTGTTCTGGGTAGTGCCATCGCCTTTATAATTCCCCTTGAAGATAACTCTTCTGACTTAACCGACTGATTACTTTTAAGATTCCCTTAACGGCCGCGGCCGTTGCCGATGAGCGTCGCGAGCGCCTGCGCGAGCGTGCGGAAAGTCTTCAAGCCCTGCATGTCGAGCCCGAGGCCGACGAGTGTCCGCGCGACCTGCGCGCCGACGCCCGTCACGTACGCGTCCGCGCCCACGAGCTTCAGAGCCTGCACGAGGCCCGTCAGGCGCGAGACCGCGTGCGAGTCGGTCATGCGCGCGCCCGTGATGTCGAGTATGAGCACGCGCGCGCCCTGCCGCACCACTTCCGTCAGCGCGGCGCGCGTCGCGCGTTCCGCCCGCAGGGTGTCGAGCGAGCCTATGAGCGGCAGCACCAGCACGCCTTCGAGCACGGGCACGACCGGCGTCGAGACCTCTTCGAGCGCCTGCTCGCGCTCGCTCAAAAGTTCCGAGAGCGCCTCCTCGGCGCGCTTCCTTTCTATCCCCTGCGCGATGACGTTCGCGACGGACGCGAGCGCTTCGAGCGTGTCGTCGGGCAAGGCCGCGCGCGAGAACATCGCGAGCACGCCCACGAGCCTGTCTTCGACGAGCAAAGGGTAACCGGCGAACGCGGCCATGCCCTCGCGCTTCGCCCACTCCTGATCGCCGACGCGCGGGTCTCCGACCACCGAGTTCGTCAGGTGCGGCTTGCGCTCGGCCGCGATGAGCCCGATCTTGAACTTGCCCACGGGGACGCGCCCGTGCGCGCCGTCGAGGTGCCTGTACATCCCCGCGCTCGCCTGAAGCTCAAGCACGCCCGAGCCGCGCTCAAGAGTCCACACGCGCGCGAAGGCCGCGTCCAAATGTTTGACGACGGCCTCGCAGCAGCGCTGCAAAGCCTGCCGGAGAGAGACGCCGCCTTCGGCGAGCGCGCCGCCCACGTCCGCGCCGATCGCGGCCTGCCGCACGCGCCTCGCCAACTCCCCCTTCGCCCTCTTAATCTCGGTTATGTCGCGCGCGATGGTCGAGCCGCCGACCACCTCGCCCGCGGAGTTCCTTATCGGCGAGACGGTCACGGCCACGTCCACGAGCGAGCCGTCCTTGCGCACGCGCACGGTCTCGCCGCGGAAGCCGCCATCCCCGCCGCGAAGGCGCGCGAGTATCTCTCTGACCTGCCCGTGCAGCTCCGGCGGCGCGATGACGAATATCTCGCGGCCGACGACCTCCGCGGCCGTGTAGCCGTAGAGCCGCTCGGCCGCGGCGTTCCAACTCGTCACCGTCCCGTCGAGCGTCTTCGAGATTATCGCGTCGTCGGACGAGTCCACGATGGCCGCGAGCCTCGCGCGCTCGATGTCGCCGGAGGCCGAGCCGTCGCCGCCCGCCGCGCCGCCCGCGGCCCCCCTCTTCGCAGGTGTCTCTTTCCGGCTCATTGGTTCGCTGTGAAGCCGCCGCCCTCGCGGCGGACGAGCCCGTCCTCTTCGAGCTTCAGGAGGTGAGCGAGCACCGCGCGCGCGGCGAGCGCGTGCATCTTCGTGTGAACGTCCTTGTAGGCGCGCTCGACTATCTCTTGCGGGGTCGAGGCCCCTGCGCGGACGGCGGCGAGGACTTCGCGCTCGCGCATGAGTCTGTGTTCGACGTACTCGTCAATCTTCGCGGCGGGGCTCCCGACCGCGGGGCCGTGGCCGCCGAAGAGCGCGACTAGTCGCGGCAAACGCCGGTAGCGTTCGAGCGTCGCGAGGTAATCGCGCACGCTGCCCTCTTCGGGGTCTATGAGCACCGAGCCGATGCCCACGATGTTGTCGCCCGTTAAGAGCGCGCCCGCGCGCTCGTCGTAAAAGGAGAGGTGGCCGCGCGTGTGCCCCGGCGTGTGCATCGCGCGCAAGCGTATCGACGGGTCGCCTTCCAGCTCAATCACGTCGCCGTCTTCGACGAAGCGGTCAACTCTGACTTGCCCCTCCAACACTTCGGCCGTCAGGCGGTGCGCCGCGACGCACACGCCGCCGAGCTGTTCGCGAAGACGCCCGACTCCGCCGACGTGATCCGGGTGGTGATGAGTCAGGACTATCTCCCGCAAACGTCGGCCTTCGTCGAACAACTCTTTGACGAACTCGAAGAGCGCGGCCTGCTCGTCCTCGTAGGGCGAGCCGGGGTCGAAGACGACGAAGTCGCGCGTGCCGACGACGTAGCAGTTCGTGGTCGTCGCGGGCGGCTTCGTCGGGGTGCGAAGGGGGACGCAGACGAAGCCCGGAAGGAACTCTATGCGGCGCACGGGCTCGCGCCGCGCCTGCGGAACCGACAGGAATCGTTCCGTTAAGTCTTCGCCGAGTCCGCCCGCGAGCGTGCGTACGGCGTGTATGACGGGCGGCGCGGCCATCAGCTCGAAGCGACGCCAGCGCTCGTGTGCTTCACTCGCGCGCTCCCAGCCGCCCTCGTCGAACTCCGTCGTGAGCAGACGCGGCCGCTGCTTCGGCGGGCACTCGACGACGAAGAAGAGCGTGTCGAAGCGACGCGGGCTGAAGGGCGGCGTGACCCAGCGGCCCGCGTACCGGAAGTCTCGCGCGTCGAGCCGCAGGCCGTAGTGCTTGAGCAACTCGGCGAACGACATGCGGCCCGAAGTCATGTCGTCCAGAACGGACGCGAGCTGCCCCTTCGTCAAATGCTCCGCGCCGCGCGCGGCCAGCACGCCCAACTCCTCGAACAGCTCGCGCGCGGCGCAGGCTATCATCTGGGCGGTCTCGCGGTCTGAAGCGTTTTCGACTTCCACCTCCGCGTCCGCCTCGTCGCGCTGCCCGCCCGGAAAGGCGTAGAAGCCCGGCTGGAAAGCCATCCCCTCCGAGCGACGCGCCCAGAAGACCTCCGGGTCGTGCGCGCCCTCGCCCGCCGCGCGCACGAGCACGACGACCGCCGCGTCCTTCGGCACCGCGGGCCGCCTCTCGTCCTGAACTTTAATTGCTTCGCTCACGTGTTCATTGAAGTGATAAGTGATAAGTGATAAGTGATAAGTGATGAGAGAGAAGGCGACGCGCGTTCTTCTCATCACTCATCACTCATCACTCATCACTGCTTTATTTTTCTTCGCCCTGCCAGCGGAAGCGCTCGCCGTCGCGGCCGGCCCAAGGGTCGCCGCGCATGTGGTAGCCGCCCTCCTCCCAGAAGCCCGCCCGGTCTTCGGGGAGGAAGCGCACGCCCTTGACCCACTTCGCGGACTTCCACGCGTAGAGCCGCGGGACGATGAGGCGCACGGGGCCGCCGTGCTCGGGCGGTATGGGCCGGCCGTCGTTCGTCCACGCGAAGAGCGAATCTTCGGCGAGGAAGTGCTCGACGGGGAGGTTCGTCGTCCAGTTGTAATCGTGGCCTTCGGCGACGACGAACTTCGCCTCGGGCCTGACGCCCGCCAGCTCGGCAATCGTCCGCGTGAGCACGCCCGCCCAGAGGTTGTCGAGACGCGACCAGCGCGTGACGCAGTGGAAGTCTGCGTAGACCTTCGCCGCGGGCAGTTGCAGGAACTCGTCGAGCGACCACTTGAGGGGGCGTTCGACGAGCCCGCCGACCTCGAACTGCCAGGTCTCAGGGTCAACGCGCGGCGTGCCGTGCGCGTCGAGCACGGGCCACTTTCGCGTGCGCGTCTGACCGGGCGGCACGCGGTTCTCGCGCCGCGTGTCGGGGCTGACGATTACGTCCCCGCCCTCGAACTCATCCGCGCGGCGCGGCTCGCCCTCCTGTCTGAAGGGGTCTTTGAAAAGCGTGTCGAGAAAACTCATTGTTGAAGCTCTCGGCCGTTAGCTATTAGCTGTTAGCTCTGTGCCCTTTATTCTTCGTGCGCCGCGAACGCAGTTACGTAGCTCGGTGAAAAAAGCTAAGAGCCAACAGCTAATAGCTATCAGCTCACTTCTTCCCCGCCCGCTCCGCCAGCCGCATCAGCTCTTCGGGCATCCACTTGGAGATGCCTTTGTCGAGCGCGCCTTCGATGCCGGTGGTTCGGTCGTGCCAGTCGTCGGACTGCCCCATGTGCCCGCGCTCGCGCTCGTATCGGAGCGTCTGGTCGAGGCTCATCGAGACGCCGTTGATTATCTCGCGCCAGTCCTCGCGCTGTATGCCGCGGCCGACGATTGAGAGCCCGGCCGTCCAGTCCTCGTGCGGCGCGAGCGCGTCCTGCTCTGGGAAGGTCAGGTTCGAGAGCGGAGGCATCGGCGAGTCTTTAAACTCGTCGTAGAGACGCCTGCGCAAGTCCCTGAGCGACATCCCCTCGTTCTCGCGCGCGAGCGCGAGGGCGCGCTTGAAGATTTCGGGCACGCTGGTCGGTTCTTTGGACATCTTCCTCCGGCCCCTTCGGTTCTTAACTTTTCGGTTTTACGCCTGCCGCTAATTTATACCATCCGGCCTCGGCTAGTCGAACAGTACCGCGGACGGTAGTGGGCGGGTCTCAACCTCCGGCGCGCGGGCTGTTATCGAAGCGCATACCCGCTCACTACCGTCCGCGGTACTGTTCCCGCCTTGCGCGGGGAGAGTGTGGGGCTGCATGATAGTCGAAAAAAACAAGGCGGTGTGATTCGTGTCTGAAATCATCGAAGCGGTGCAGCATCCGCATTCCGAAGTGCCCGCGGGCAGGCCCGCTTGTCCCGTCTGTCGGCGCGAGGCGGAGGAGGGGCTCGCGCCCTTCGACTCTCTGCCCGAAGAGTTGAGGTCGCTCGTCGCGGCGAACGCGCCCGCCGAGGCCGGGGCCGTGTGCCCGCGCTGCGTACAACTCTTCGAGCGGGCGCGCGCGCAGTCGGAGAAGTACGCGGCCGTCTTCGAGCAGGGCCGACGCGTGCTGCCGACGTGGCTGCGGCTCGGCGCTCACGAGCACTTCACGGGGCGCGGCGTGACCATCGCTTTTCTGGATTCGGGCTTCTACCCGCACCCCGATTTGACGACGCCCGAGAGCCGCATACTCGCCTACCACAACATCGTCCCGAAGGGGACGGGCACGCTCGACTCCGTAGAACCTGCGAGCTGGCACGGCATGATGACTTCGGTCGTCGCGGCGGGGAACGGCGCGCTCTCGGGCGGCTTCTTCCGAGCCATCGCGCCCGACTGCAACGTCGTGCTCGTCAAGGTGAGCAAGTCCGGGCACATAGGAGAGAAGAACATAGAGCGCGGCCTCAAGTGGATTCTTGAGAACCGAGAGAAGTACGGCGTGCGCGTCGTCAACATCTCGGCGGGCGGCGACGGCGAGCAGTCTTACCTCGACAACGCTCTGAGCCAGACGGTCGAGCGCGCCGTGAAGGCGGGGCTCGTCGTCGTCTGCGCGGTCGGCAACGCGGGCTGGGAGCCGGGCCACCCCGTCCTGCCGCCCGCCTCTTCGCCGTCCTCGATTGCGGTCGGCGGTCTGAACGACCAGAACTCGCTCGACCGCACGCGCCACGGCCTCTACCGCTCGTCCTACGGCCCGACCTTCGACGGCCTACAGAAGCCCGAAGTCATCGCGCCCGGCATCTGGGTTCCCGCGCCGATTCTGCCGCACACGCCGACGGCCGCCGAGGCGGAGCTTTACGCGAAGCTCGACCGCGCCGCGGACGAAGAGCTGCGCCCGCTCATCGAAGAGCATCGCGAGGTGGACGAGGACTTCTATGACGCGCGCAACCTGCCGACGTACCTCATACGCCAGCTCGTCTCCGTCAAGCTGCACGAGGCCGACGTGATAAGCGAGCACTACAAGTTCGTGGACGGAACCTCCTTCGCCGCGCCCATCGTCTCCTCGACGGTCGCGTGCATGCTCGAAGCAAACCCGCACCTCACGCCGCAGCAGGTCAAGCGTATACTCATCGACACGGCCGAGCGCCTGCCCGACGTGGAGATAGACCGGCAGGGCTGGGGCGTCATCGCCCCGCGCCGCGCCGTCGAAGTCGCGCTCGCGCTCCGCCCGCGGGGTTGACGCCGCCCGCGCTCTCGAATAGTCTTCACGCGCTCTTAACGACTCGCGCGCCGGGCGCGTCCGGGACGCAGCCGGCGCGCCGGACGCCCCTCCCCGGAGTGACGTATGCTCGACTTTATATTCGCCGCCGCGACATGGAAAGCCGCCCTCGCCGCCCTCGCCGTCCTGCTCGTCTCGTCCTACGTCATCGGCAAGTACAACCCGAAAGACGAAATCGAAAGGGGCCTGAAAGGCGCGTACGTCTCTACCGACAACCCCTACAAGACCGAGCACACGCTCTGGTACGACACCGCCCGCGTGACCTCCATGCTCGGGATGTACGACGAGCCCGAGCACTACCCCAAACTCTACGACGCGCACAGGAGATTCATCCTGCGTCACGACCTCGTTTATCCCCTCTGCTACGGGATAACGGGCGTCATCCTGCTCGCCTTCTTCTACCCTTGGCGCGGCGGGCCGCGCTGGCTTGTGCTCCTGCCGCTGGCCGCGATGGCCTTCGACTACGCGGAGAACTTCACGATGCTCGCCTTCCTCGGCCGCTTCCGCGCGAACCCCCAGACGACGCTCACGCTGCTCGAACTCTCGCGCGTCTTCACCTTCGCGAAGCTCTGCCTGTTGATGCTCTCGTTCGCCCTCTTTGCCTTCCTCTTCGTCGCCTTCGTCGTGACGCACTTACGCGCGCGCACGGCCGCGCCCTGAGCCCGCGCGCGGGAATCATTCACGTGACGGATTTATGCGGCGTCCGGCCGCGCGTCAGGCGCGCGCGTAAGTGCGCGCGCCCGAAAAACTCCTGCCTTCCGCGGGGCGCGAGGGCACGCACGCGGCCCCGGCGCGAGCGGCCCGCGTGTTGCAGATGCGTGTGTGCTCTCCCGAATCTTCGGGGGCGGAGTTTTTGAAGATGCATAGAGAACAACTCAGACTCGCGACGAAGGCAGGCTCGTCGGTTTTGTCGCCGCTCGAACGCCGACTCGCGGCGCGCCTAGTGCCGCGCGTGCCCGTGTGGCTCGGCACACACCACCTCACGCTGATGACGCTCGGGTGGTGCGCGGGGCTCATCGGTTTCGGCTACCTCGCGCGCGGCGACGCACGTTGGCTGTGGGGCTCGTCCGCGATGATCGCGTTGCAGTGGGTGACGGACTTCTTCGACGGCAAGGTCGGCAAGCACCGGGACACGGGGCTCGTCAAGTGGGGCTTCTACATGGATCACCTGCTCGACTTCGTCTTCCTGTGCGCGGTGCTCTGCGGCTACGCGCTCGTGCTGCCGGAGCGGGCGCACTTCGGACTCTTCCTCGTGCTCGCGGTCTT
>Ga0126311_10000654_pt1 | contig 16181 bp, 14 predicted proteins | sample Plot61_FD_92539 | JGI IMG/M metagenome (GOLD analysis project Ga0126311, IMG submission 92539) | Serpentine soil microbial communities from UC McLaughlin Reserve, CA, USA - Plot61 | ecosystem: Environmental > Terrestrial > Soil > Grasslands | place: USA: UC McLaughlin Reserve, Lake County... | reverse complement strand
CCCTCAGAAATAAAGTCAATCTTTGCTGATCGATAATGGCAACGAAGGAGAACAACTATGGTTCGTTTTCAAAGACATAACGCGCGAGTTCTACCCGATTAGCAAATGACTTCTTCGCGAAGATGTGACTAATGTGATTCTCAACAGTTCTAACACTGACGCGCAGTGCCGCCGCAATCTGTTTATTGCTGAAACCTCTCGCGACATACTTAGCGACCTGCATCTCGGCATTTGTAAAGCGATTATCCTCAAACCTACCGATGTCTCTCGGCTGCTTGGCTGCGCGGTCTCGTGTCTGAGCAGTTTTCATTTCGCTTACGTTCATCGCCAAGACAAGGATTGTACGCGCGCGAGGAATTCTTACATCGTGTTTTTGCGTCGCTAAGTTGTTCGCGGCCGTTCTAGGGTCTTCGATGTTCGCGTATTGTGCGCGCCGCCGAGGCTCCTTATCGAAAGCCTTCGTCGATCTGCGGGTTGGGTTTCTTCGGCTGTCATTTCCGAGCACAAAAGGGGAAGGCAAGCCGTAGAGCGTTTAAATGTTCTAACGTCACTTCTTTGACTTTAGCTTCTGATCCGTCTAAATATCTGCTGCGCCCACAAACCATTCCTTATGCAGCACGACCCCAAAGAAGACAGTTCAGACTCGATGCTGGCTCGTTTCCTGACTGCTAAGTCGGAATCGATCTCGGATGAATTGCTGCGCGCGATCATCGATGAACATGCCGACCCAATTATCAAGAAAATACTTAGAAGCAAGCTGCGAGTGTCACTTAATGGACGCGGCACTCAGCAAAACCAGGACGCGCTGGAGTTAGCCGGCGATCTGCGGGCTTCGATTATCGCAACCTTGCGAGCCCTGAGACAGAATCCAAATCAAACAGCAATCGCCAATTTCTCCGACTATGTCGCCATCAAAACCTATTCTGCGTGTGCTGACTATTTTCGCGAGAAGCATCCGCAGCGGTCTCGGCTAAAAAGCTTGCTGCGCCGACGCTTGAGACTGAACCCGCGATTTGCTTTGTGGCAAGCCGAAGATAAGCGATGGTATGCAGGCTCCAGCGGACGTCAGGACACCGGATCCGAAGCGGAAGAACTCGACGCCTCTGAATCCGTTACCCGTCCGACGGACGGGAAACTAAATGCGGCTCAGATGAAGTCTGATGAATTTCTCGGAGTCTTGTTCGAGCGCTCCGGTCGACCGATAGTTTTCGATGAGATTGTAAAGATCGCCGCTGAAACATGGCACATCCACGATCCGCCAACCGAATCGATTGATACCAATGGCTCGGAGAGAGATGACCAGCTTACGAGTTCAGAACCCAGAGTTGATTTGGCCCTGGAGCAGCGGTTGTTCTTTGAGCAGGTTTGGCTTGAAGTGTGTCAATTGCCGGTGCTCCAACGTGCCGCTCTGTTGCTTAACCTCAGAGATTCGAGGGACGGGGGAGTGATTTCGTTTCTACCTTTTCTGGGGGTCGCATCTAAAGAGGAGCTCGCACGATTATTGGAGATGCCTTACGCTGACTTTCAGAAGGTATGGAACGAGTTGCCGCTTGATGATCTCCGCATTGCGCAAATGTTTGGCATCACTCGGCAGCAAGTCATTAACCTGCGCAAAACGGCTCGAGAACGGCTGGCGCGCAGAATGAGAAAGGTCGAAGAGAAGTGAGAATCTCAAACGCGATTGGTAAGAATTAGAAGAGAAGTACGGTTTAGATAAATAGCAGAGCAAGAGAACGGACGATGATGACCGATCATCTTAGCGAAACCGAGGTTAGTCTTTTCCGCGAGCGGACCATAGGGCCCGCAGAGCGGGAAAGAATTGACTCGCACGTTGCTCAATGTGACTCCTGCCTGCGTCGAATTCTGCCATCCGAAGACACAGCGCTGGTCTACAGCGAGTTAACTGAAGCTCTGCTGCCGGACAGTGCGGACGAACCTTTTCATCTGTTGAAGGCAGAGGTGAGGCGATACGCGAACGGGTCTATCGACCAGGCCGATAGAGTAATCTTTGAAAGTCACATTGAAATCTGCGATCAATGTGGCGAGGCGGTCCAACTGCTCGCGGCCAGCACACTAATCGAGAGCGTTTCGTCCTCGGCCAGGCAAGCTGAAATTCCGGCGCAACAATTCTCCCCAGCGTCGAGTGCGGCTTTTCGGTTTACGCCAGCCCGCGCAGCAGCCGGAGTGTTAGTTGCTGCATGTCTGGTTTTGGCTTTTGTTGTGTGGCGGCGTTGGCATTCGCGCGCCGTGGATCAGACTGCTCAACAGGCCAGCAGCCAAACTCCCCCGAACACGCCTGGAAGCGGTTCGCCAACGCCCGCACCGACGGAATCAACGAAAGACTCAAACACTGATCAATTTGCGGTCGCGGCAAGTTTGGAAGACAACGGCCGCAAGATTCAGTTGGATAACACAGGCAAACTAATCGGCTTGGAGGAACTTCCTGAAGCGAGTCGCTCGCTCGTGCGCAGTGTGCTGGCGAATAAAACCTTGTCAAAGCCAGAGGTTCTGGACAAGTTGACCGCACCTTCGATCACGCTCATGGATCCCACTGCCCGAGAAAACACGTTTGGATTGCTTGGTCCATCTGGGACAGTGATCGCGACGGATCGACCTAACCTGCGCTGGCAAGCCCTGGCGGGAGCGTCAAGTTACACAGTTTCGGTGTTTGACGCAGACTTCAATCGGGTAACGCGCAGCGCGCCACAGACAGCCACGCAATGGACCAGCCCGGCACTGCGGCGTGGGATGATCTATTCGTGGGAAGTAGTGGCAGTAAGAAACGGGCAAGAGCTGAGGTCGCCGGTTGCTCCGGCACCCCGAGCCCAGTTCAAGATATTGGAAGCAGAGAAGCTACTCGAGTTAACCAACCTGAAAAAGCATAAGCCGATCTCACATCTCACCTTAGGTCTGACATTCGCGCGCTTTGGATTGTTGGCTGAGGCCGAAGGACAACTGCAAATACTAGCGAGAGAAAATCCGAATTCCCCTGTGGCCACGAGGCTGTTGCGAACTGTCCAGGAGTGGAGCAAGCGTTAGATCCCATTACCAACGACCACGAATCCTGACCAGAAAAACGGATGGCGATATTTGGGGTCGGCCATCAGTTTAATCGCGGCCTGCCTGAGAGCCTCAGCCGTGCCGGTTCGCACCTTCTCAGACTGGAGGTTGCGGTGGAAATCTATCATCAGCCGAGCGGTGCTGGCAGAGTCGACCTTCCATTGGCTCGCTACTGTGGTTGAAGTGCCAGCGATGAATAGAGCCCAGGACATTCCGATCAATCCTTCACCCGAACCGACCTGCCCGCGCGCTGTCTGGCAAGCCGACAAGACCGCCAGGTCGGCGTGAAGATCGAGCTTCATAATTTCCCGCGCCTCCAAGAAACCATCTTCACTATCGCTTCCGGTCGCTAACAAGAGACGCGAGTAAAGGGGATTCACATCGTCGAGTACACCATGCGCCGCAAAGTGCAATACTGGATAGTTTGAAGCTTTAGCCTTGAAGGTCTCTTCCCGCGCCGCCTTGCCAATCAGGATGGTGCTCCCTTGTGCACCATAAATCTCACGTAGTGCTTCCACTTCCTGCTCAGCGTGCGGTAGGGAATCCAGAGAAGCGTCTCGCGGAGCGGATCTCAATTGCGACACTAACCTGCTACTCAATGATGGATTGCCTATCGCCAGCAGGCGAGGTAACGCCGGAGTCATCGTGGCGCTGATCTTCGTCAAGAAATCACCAGAAGGTGAATCGTCGCCTGTCCGGCGTCGCGCCAGGGCCTCCTTCTTCATTTCGCTCAAGACGCTGAGCGAGGGCGCGTAAGACAGCGCGTGGTCCTCGAGCACATACTTGTCGGATTTTGACAGCAGAGCCTGGAACGGTAATTCCCAAAGTCCTTCGGAGGGGACGATATAGATTGCGTTCTTGCCGTCTAACTCAGTCTGTGCCGGTTGCAGTAAGAGGTCATACAGGCTCCTGGCCGGTTCTTTGAAATCAGCCGAGTTGCCGGCCAATCTTTGGCGAAAGTCAGCAACTCGTGTGGCCAGTTCGCGAGCGCTAACTTCTATCGGATAGACCTTCGACCTCACTGGATCTGTGCTGTTGGGTTTTGTGAGAACAAAGAGGTAGGTCCGATTCTGCGTAACCACGTACTCCAACAGCGCGGTTTGCGAATCGTTTATCAGCGCTCCCGTCTCGTTCAAAGACAAAGGTTCAGACCCGCCTCGCCCTGCCGTTAAATCTGGATGTGCGGCATAGATGCGCGTTTCGTATGCTTCGTATTCAAGCCGCGCTTTCTGTAGTTGTGTATCAATGAAGGCGAGCTGTGATTTATCCGGCTGACGCAGCGAAATCTCTTTGCGCTGTTGAGAGCTGAGCGCCGTTAATGCGGCCTGCAACTGCTTCTCGTGATCGCGCTCTTCAGCGGTCATCGTTTTGGAAGTGTCTGACCGGCCGTGGCGCAACACGTCGAGCAGCATGCGGCCTTTGGCCATCTCGGCGTAATGAAACGCCTCGGTTACTTTGTTCTGAGCGATCAATAGCCCGACCATCTCGACATAAGGCACCGTCTTGTTCTCAAAAAAGAGCTGTTGGTCTCGCTCGCTCCCCACCAGTTGCCCGCGCATTTTTTCCAGAATCCCGATGGCTTCATCGAACGACTGCTGTGCCCGATCCACCTGCTTGAGTGCGCGATAAGCTTGACCCAATGAGGTCAACGTCTTCCACAAGACCTCTGGTGCATGGCCGTCTTTGGCGAGGTCAGCGGCGCGAGCTGAAAGCCTTGCGGCTTCGTCGTAGTTACCCTGCCGGTAACGAATACTTCCCATGCCGTCCAAGGTGGTTGCCGTGATCGACTTGATGCCCAGCTCTTCCTGAAGCTTCAGACTGCGCAGGTAGAAATCATCAGCCTCTTTGTAGTGATCTTGTGCGACATAAACCTCGGCAATTCGGTTCAGAAGGAAAGTCGCGCCACCTTTATCAAAGGTCTGTTCACAAATTTTCAGGCTTCGCTGGTAATACTGCAGCGCCCGTGTGTTGTCGTTCTGCGCAAAGTAGACGTCCCCCATCCTGAGTAATGGGTGGGCAATGTCCTCCCTGCTTCCCAGCTTTTCATAAAGGTCGACGCTTCTTTGGTAGTAGTTCAACGCCTGCGGAAAGTTACCCTGATAGTAATGGATGTCTCCCAATCTTACGGAGAGGACTGCGATACCCTCTTTGTGGCCGAGGCTTTCCACAAGTTTCATCATCTGCTGGTAGTTGTCGGCGGCACGCCGGTAGTCACCTCGGGCAGCGTAAACATCCCCCAGACCGATAAGCGCATTGGCCGTTCCCAGTAATGAATTGTCCCGCCTGGATATCGTCAGAACGATGTTGAGGATCATCGCTGCTTGATCGTCGTTGCCTTTCTTGTACAAGAGTTCTGCCCCCACATTCGACAAGCCCTTGAGCAAGCCATCGGTAAACGGCTCGCTTCGTTTGAGCACCAGCGCGCGCTCTTCATCGGTCCTAGCCGTCAACAACTCAGCAGTGAGTTCTTCGGCGGTGTCTATGAACTGCCAGATTTTCCAAACTCCGTTTTCTTTGACGAAGCGAAAAGTGTGGGCCAGGCGGCCGGGGCCTTCTACTTCCTTGCCGGTGTCCTTACTGACCGCGTGAATCTCAACATCTAAATAGGCGGTCGCCTTATCACCATCAATCAACACAGTGGGCCAGCGAGTGATTCTGATGCCAAGCCTGACGTCTTTGTTAGAGGCATTGTCTTCTTCGAGGAAAGCTTTGAACTGGTCAAGGTAAGGGGACTGGCTGCTGAACATTGATAACAATGCCGGTGTGGTTTTTGTTGCGTAAGCTTCGTAGGCTCTGATTACTAACTTCTGAATCTCCGCATCATCAGGACTTAATGACGGTGACAGTTTGGCGATGGTCTCATCAGCCGTCTGTGCCCACACAGGTGTAAGGGTGGCGCAGGCGAGGAGAATTATTATTAGACCAGCCTTTGGCAGCCGAGAACGATGACGTGTGCAAATAGCGCGCATAGTTTCCAGCCTTCAACTGATGGGCCTTGAGATGAATTCGCCCGAGCCCAAGCTTCTAACGAATGGCGGTTTGATGCCAACCGCGGCTCAGCAGTCTAACTCAAAATAATCTTTCTCGAATACTAATAAGCCCGCACAGTACACGGCTAATACCAATAGCAACTCGATCTCTCAGCTTCTGTCAGATGAGTCGTCGTGTCTGAAACATGAGCCCGAATGAACAATCTCTCCCCGTATGTCTACTCCCGTCGGAACTCAAGCCGCTCACCGCCGCGGTTGACTGTGTAAACATAAGGAGACCATCAATGAAACGAATTAATAAGAACCTGCTCATTCGCCTGGCATTCAGTACTGCACTTCTGCTGTGCTCCACCCTGGTGGTTTCGGCGCAAAACACGAAGCCGGACGAATATCCCAAGGTTGAAATTTTCGTAGGTTACTCGGCTCTTGGTGAAGCCAACAGTCGCGGTATTAGCTTTGGACCGAATAGCAGTGTGGCAGCAAGCTACTCTGCGGAACCGGGATTTGAGACATCGGTTATCCGTAACTTCAGTAAGCATTTCGGCATTAAAGGCGACTTCTCGGCCCACTTCAATAATGAGTCGAAATCGGGCCCGACTACCGGTTGCACTCCTGGATGCACGACCGTCACTCAGGCCTTTCAGCTCAAGACGCGCGTTTACAATTTTCTGGCCGGCCCGGAGTTTAAGGCACGCAATAGTACGCGTTTCACGCCGTTCGCACATGTGCTCGGCGGCGTCGCCCACACCAGCGCAACTTTCACGACGCCAGGTCCGACCTTCAATTTGCTTTTGAAAAAAAGCGACAACAGCTTTGCGATGGGGTTAGGCGGAGGTCTCGATATTCGCGCCTCAAAGCGAGTGAGCTTTCGACCGATGATGGACTACAATCCGGTATTCGTTCACGACTCGGCCAGCGGCACGCGTAACTTTGTGCGATTTTCGCTGGGCGTTTTATTTCACTGAGAATTAATAGCGCGCCTTGGCGATCGTCCACGAATGATGTAACAGTGTACTGGATGCTGCGTCGAATAACTCACCGCTGTTTGTTGGCTTGCCTGCTGGCGCTGCTTTATGCTGACGGAGACATTAGCGACATTGCTCCGCGCGCGTCTGCTCAGACAGCTACACCGGTTGTGTCTCCCCAACCCACACCGTTACCTCAGCAACAAGAACCGATCAAGATCTACACCGAAGAAGTCATTCTTCCCGTAGTCGCTACCGACAGTAGCGGGCGCTTCGATCCCACGCTCGAATTAAATGATCTGCTGGTCCTGGAGGACGGCGAACCACAGACAATACGGAGCGTTCGACGAATTCCCGCCAGCGTTCTCCTGCTGTTGGACACCGGCGGCTTCAGAAATCCGGCGATGAAAACCAACACCACGCGCGATCTTTCTGTGCGCCTCGTTTCCCAACTTCGCGCAGGCGATCAGGTTGCGGCGTTTCAATTCGGCGGTAAAGTTGAATTGATTCAGACTTGGACTTCGGATCAGAGTGTCGCTATCCATTCGCTTAAGACAAAACTCTCTTCGGGACGGAACGGTCGTTTTCAAAACGCCCTGGCTGCGGCGTCAGTGCAACTGACAAATGCTCCACCAGGTAATCGCCACATTGTGCTGGTTACGGATGGCGGAGAGTCTCTGCTCGACAAAGAGGATCTTGCAGCGGGCATGAAACAACTCTATATGGCTCAGACCACCATTCACGTCATCAGCTACACCTCGCTGGGTCGCAAAGCGATAGGCATGCTGCATCCCAAAATTCCGGTGATCCCGATTGCCGTCAGGCGGAAAAACCAACTGGATACAGCCGTCGCGCCGATTTTTCCCAATGCTGACAAGAAGCTGGCCGAGGAACTGAAACACAAGAGCATCCTCCGCATAATCCTGGAAGGGTCATACCCGGCGGGCCTCAACCTCGACTTTCCTATGTGGCGACATAGCAGGGACCAATTGAAAACTCTCAAGCAGAATGAACTTTTGCTGGGTTGGGTCGCACAGGAAACAGGAGGAGACATCATTTTGCCAGCCTCGGAAGATGAACTGTCGCAGCTCACCGATGACCTCGCCAGCGAAATCGATTCTCAGTACATAGTCACCTATCGGCCAAAGTCAGGAGTCGCCCTCAAATCCGAAGCACACATCCGGCGCGTGGAGGTTGTTTCGCGCCGAGTTGGGCTGCACGTTCGGTCCCGGCGCAGCTACGTGGTTAATGGTGCCCCCGAATAAAGTGAGAACAAACTTACTCATCTGATCTCCAACCTTTGCTAATCGCATCGCCGCAAGTTTTTCTCACCGCCTCACCTTTTGACTCAGCAGGCAGAGCATTACCAGAATCAAATCGGTACCCTATTATTGCTCTCAGCTCTTCCTGAAATTACATCAGCGATATCTCCGAGCGCATTTATTAGAAAGGACTACTATGCCTCTGTGAAGGGTTAGGCATTGCATTTCGTCAGAGTGGTATGCGTGCGAAGTTGTTAAACGAGCGGCGCCAAAAGTGAAATGTGAGAAATCGATGTGCGCGTATTGTGCGCGCGAGAATTTTTTACACCGTGTTTTTGCGTCGCTAAGTTGTTGAAATTATTGGTGGCCAGGGACGGAATCGAACCGCCGACGCCGGCCTTTTCAGGGCCGCCTACCGAATCGCGGAAGTGGTTTGAAATCAACGGATCTTATTGACTATAACGAGCTTACGTCACTTGCACTTTAGGCTGACGTAGGCTCATTTGGTCTATTTTAGGCTCTTCGATGTACGCGTATTGTACGCGCGTATAGTTCTCTCCGAGATCAAAACCGACTCACTTTTCCTACACGTAACGACATTCCACGAAAAGCAGTAGCTGAAAGTGCTACTTGTTTCTATTCGTGTGCAAACAGGAGACTGCAATGAGATTCATACTAGGACTTCTTGTCGGCTATTGCATACGCGGCAAACAGCGATTGCTCATAGCTACTCTTACTGCGATTGCTGTCGGCTGTTTCATAGTACTGCCAGCAATCGCCCTATCACTACTTGCGTTAGATGTTAGACGCGAACGACTCTCACGACCTCCACAAACAACGGTCCCCGTCGTTGTAGGCTTGAATTACGAGACAGCGCAAACCAGGTTGCGCGATGCGAATCTCAACCTTCGTGTTTTGGCTACTCGGTATGATCTTCCGGTTGAACCTGGAACGGTCATCGCTCAGGTGCCACAAGGCGGCGAGCGTGTAGATTGTGGCACTGTGGTCGGAGTAACAATGAGCGCCGACGATCCAGGAGAGAAACAGTTCTCCCGTTAGTTGTCAGGTTGAAATGACAATCATCACCGACGAATTTTGTGGCGACGGTCAGCTAGTCCAAATAGGCGGCTATGATAACATTGGCCAATGCCAAAGGTGAGAGTGCCAAAGCCGACACCTGACGTCAAAAAGATGTACCAACTCGCCGAACACTATTCGGAGGCATCACGTCTTTTAGAGGAACAGGCAAAGGGAGAAGAGTGGGGATCTTCCGCGCCGCAGTTGCTGGTTGATTCCTTCGCGGTTGAACTTTACCTAAAATGCCTTTTTGTGTTGGACACGAACATCGCGCCACTAGAGGAGCATGATTGGGAAAAGCTGTTTGATGCCCTAGCGGCCCATACGAAGACTGCCATCCGTGAAGCATTCCAGCGAATCATACGCTCCGATCCCGTGCTATCGCACCTCGGCGTGATCAACCCGGAAGCCCTCAAAGTCACGGATTTCGACCGTTCTCTGGCCGCAGCGAAAAACACCTTTGCTAAGAGACGTTATCTCTTCGAGCCACAACCGAAGGATGAGTGGTTCTATGCGCACCTACTTAGAGAAGCGATCCGCTCCGTTACCAGTATGGATATTCGGCTTGCGGGGCTGAGCAAGTCGCGCCAAAAAAGTAAACCAGCCGGCAAAGCGACTTAGTTTACGCACACCGACGAGCCTCTTACCAACGCCGGGTTAGCCGCCAATGCCTATTCTAAGCGCACGCATCGTGTTTCGAGCTAAAGGCACAGCCACGTTCTTCCTGTAGTGTGAGCAGAGTCATGTGAATGGGACGACGCAATGCATCGTCTTCAACGTATGAAGCGTCGCCGAATCGCAAGCGCTAATAAGGCCGCTTGGATTGGCGCAAGAATTCTTTCTGCCGCCACAGCCAGTCGAGCCGCCGGTGTTAGAGGCCGTGGGTTCGGTTGCTGGAGAGTTATAACTTCAAGGCTATAGATTACGGCCTTAGTCAATTTTTGAGGCGAGCCGACTTCGTTGCTGTATGTTGGCACCTGAAGCGATGTCTCTGTAGGGACAAAACCAACTTGAGTGTACAGCGCCGCAAAAAATATCCACAGTCCTACCAATATCGCAAACGCCCGACCAATCTCTTCACCATAACCGCTCAAATAACGATAAAGGGAATGAAGTACCCCAACGCTCAACCGTCCCCGCGCCCTCATGCCTTCTTTGCGTCTCAATTCCATTGACCAGAAACGAAACTCACTCGCTTCGTCGTAACGATGACTCTCCTCAGCGTTAACTGCAAGCTGTCTACATGTAATCGACAACAATCGGAAAAACCGATTGCGTATCCTTTCCGCGTTGGCGGTGCGGGCCTGCGCCTCCGCGTCCTCCTTGTCGAGGTCGGCTAATGCGCGTGCGTCTCGGGGAAAAAATAATTCCGCCTGCTTTCGTCGCTCGGCTCTTCTATCCGCAGCGCTCCTTTCTTCTCGTGCGTCTCTGTCCGTCAGGTCTCGAACTGCCTCTTCGATAAATTCCCGACGAAGATTTCCCATCCACCGAACATCGGTAAATTCAAAACCGCGACAGTTAACGTTTACGAACCATTGCGGACGCAATGTCAAACTATGAAAGGAGACCAGGCCAGGAAGCTCGAATTCTATATGTCTAAAGTCGCAACATGCATTATTGCCAAAGCCGCCGTGGTCATATTCACCAGAAAAAATAACGTAGGATTTCAACACGCTGTGGTTAAAGTCCGTTTCACCATTAAAAGTTGCGGAGGTGAAACGCGCCTCAGCATTGAAGGTACTCATGTTGAAGCGAACAGCCTCATGAAAAGTCGCTGACGTAAAGTATGCTTGGCCTTCAAAATGTGCCATAAAAAAATCCGCTGTTTTGAAGAAACAGGTATCGATGAATTCAGCGTGACCAAAAGAGCAGTAACTAAAGCTCGCAGTGTCTTTGAACTCTGAAACCCGAAAATTAGCTCTTGTGAATCGAGCTTCGTAGAAGGATGCTGGCGAATTGAAGGTCGCAGGCCAGAAGCTACCAATTGTAAAGGTGGCCCGAGAAAAATCCGCTCGTTCCATAAACACGCAGTCCCTGAAGTCAGCGATAGCCTCGAATTTCGCACTGCTAAACGCAGCATCTTTATGAAAGACAACTGATGTAAAATCAGCTCGCTTTTCGAAAGTCGAACCCCCGAATATGGCTTCTTCTTTGAACGTAGCTCCGGCAAAAATAGCGTCGGAAACGAATTTCGACCCTGAGAACGATTGGAGATTGTTAAAAACAGCAGAACTAAAATCGACCTTTTCATCGAACTTGGCCTCGCTGAACCGATACCAATCGGGAAACCAAACCCCCTGAAAGTTAAGATCATGGACGTCTAACTTCTTTCTTATTGCACCCTCAAATTCATCTTTCTTTTCATTGGAGGGGAAGTGCAGAACGCAGTAAGAGTGACCGTCGTATTCAGCGAAGAAGGTCTGGCCTTCACAGGCCTTTGTTCGCTTGATGCATTCGCGGTAGGAGGCGATCTGTTTCTCGAGCATAATTCTCAGCGTCAGTACCCTAAGTAGTTGGACTTTTGAATATTGTGGATTTCTGATAACCACCCTATCCAGCCCCAAACTTTCCCGATCTCTGTTCTTCTTGGAGGCGCTGCTTTTCGTAATCCATAGTGCTCCATTTACAAACTATCGATCTTTCTCGAATTCATCGTTGTCGTTGAAGTTGAAACTTTTACTTATCCCCGAAGCGTTCCAAATCATATCGAAGACTGTTCTGAAAGCACGTGCGATGTTAGTTTGGAAACTGTCTAGCACGACTTCAGGGAGAAGGATTTCGTTAACTACTATTGGTTCAGGCTCCAAGAATATCATTCGATCCGGTCGGCCTACTCTGTATTCTTTGATGCCGCACAATGAAAGAAACGCGTATACGGGTGGTTGAAAACCCAATTCCGCGAGCAAAACCATGCAGTCTTTCACCTGATCCATAACCTTCTTTTCAATAAGGTACATTGGCAGAATTTTTTGGTCAGTTCGTGTGGCAACCAGCATCATGTCTACGGTTTCAATGATACCGTTTCTGTGTATCTGACTGTACGTAGATATGCCGCTGCGATCCCCTGTGTAAGCTAATACGCCATCAAGATTAATCCGGTGACTCCAGGCTCCTGTGTATAGCGGCTTGAATGAAGCATTGTAACCACCTTCTTTCAATTGAAGCAGCGACTTTGAGTCGATGGTATGGCTAGAAGTAAATGCGGAGAGCGGAATAAGGTGCAGCGCCAAAAGGGACCATCTACTGGAAGACTAATAGGCGAATAACCAGTCTTAATGTCGCCAATTCTGTTTACCCTAATGAACGAATTCTCTCGATTAGGTTACTAGACTGAGCAAAGGCTGCCCGGAGTTCGAGCACGTCCATCGGATATTTGCCATTCGAATTCCTCGCGTAAAACCTATCGTGCGCTTTGTACACAACTCTGTGAGGTCCTTCGAGACTCCCACGGACGCGGATGATTACCACCCTCTTATCAAGATCTGCGGGAATGCTAATAATGTCTGGTTGAATGCGTGGTGATATTCCGTCGCGAATGATGCTGTTGAGGCGCGCGATTTCTGCATCGATGTCCGTTACTGCGATGCCTAAATCATTTGAAAGGACACTGCCTTGTTCAGTAATTCCGAACACAAGATCCCCTCCGATTGTGTTCGCGAAAGACGAAACGTCAGCCAGAAACTCCTTTTTTGATGAGTCGGAGTTATCCGGGAGAAGGGCCTTATATTCGAGTGTTCGCCGCTCTAAGACATTATTAGTGACTAGATCCCGAATGTCATTAAGGGTTATTAGTTCTAGGTTTTTAGCAATCATATCCTCTGGTCGCCACTGTCAGGCTGTGAAGCTACTCGTAAGTTTTTCTATAATGCGCCGACAACTGCTGACGGAGCTGCTGGACTTGCTCTTTCAGTTGCTTGACTCGTAGCGTCGCTCCATAACGAGCCTCAGTCACATTCAGTGAAGGAGCATGAACCGGATACCTTGTTTTTTCCCACTGCTCAAGCGCCTCATACTTGAGATCTTCCAATGCCTTTGAGATGCGGTATCCGCTGTCGTAGGGATCGGTATCCAATACAAGTCGATGGTGGGGCGAAAGGTCGAGCGCTTTCAGGTCAGAAATCAGATTTGGATAACGCTTCCGAAACTCGTACTCATCGTGGGCGCCGTTCAACAGTCCATAGATCTCTGCCTCAGCGCTCATCAAGGCACTCTCCATAGGATCAATCCAAGCGAGAGTTCGTTCTAAAGCATCCCTTCTTGCATCGTCTAACTTGTCGCGTCGTTGGTGTCCTCTTCGAACCTTTTCAAGAAAGTATGCAGTTCCGGCACTCACGAAGCCGCCCAAAGTTACAAACAGTAGACTCCACAAAGGAGACATAAACCCCTCCTAATTGAGTTCGAGCCTCAGCCAGAGGTCGCACAAATCATCTTACTGACAACGAAAACTTTGCTCTGTGCTTACGGTACTGTGCAACGCTCAATGCGCGGTGCAATGAGTTTGCCGTGTGCAAACCACGTACAGTGTCGTGCAACGCTCAATGCGTGGTGCAATGAGTTTGCCGTGTGCAAACTACGTACAGTGTCGTGCAACGCTCAATGCGTGTGCAATGAGCTTGCCGTGTGCAAACCACGTACAGTGTCGTGCAACGCTCAATGCGTGGTGCATGAGTTTGCCATGTGCAAACCGCGTACAGTGTCATGCAACGCTCAATGCGTGGTGCAATGGCCGTTGCTGTGCGCGATGCGCTTATTGCACAGTGCAACGATTGACATATGGCGGGTTAGAGTATATAGACTCAATAGAGTCACAGATCGTGACAGTCTATTAGCATGTCATGTCGTAACTCGGGTGGCTTTATTGAAAAACTGCGGCGGTTTGTTGCCGCCGCAGGAAATAAGGGTTCTTTGACTCAGGTTTAAGGCCTCGCGGCCTTAAGCGGTAAAACCACAATCGTTAGGCCTTCTTTTGAGGCTTTCACGATTACCCACAAGCGACGAGGAATTCTTACGGTAAAGAGCATTTCCACGTTGCTCCTTTCTTTAGATTCGGCCCACGATGCTGTGAACATCGTGGGCCGTTTGGCTTGTGCGCCAAACGGATCGGGGAAAGAAAGGCGAACCCCAAATTTAAAACTGCAACACTATAGCACGCCTAAAATTTTATGTAGAGACACTCCGAACTCGATGCCGGTTTTTCGTTCTCGTTGATTCTTTTATGCCTTGCTCCCTCTGCGATTTCGCTTCCCGTGACCAACACTACAGATAGAATTTTCGGTTTTGCAGCTAATTACGCAACTTACGCAAAAGCGAAAACGCAAAAACGAAAACGCAAAAACTAAAAAGCTCGCTGCCGTTTCAAAAAACCCAAGCGGTAGTCAGCCTCACAACGTACTGCGGGTGTGATGCTTTTACTCCGGTTGGCTCTTTCGAAGCGTAGCGAGCTCGGCTCGGGTAGAGCTTGCGTTTATGAAGGGCGTGACCCGTCCTCCACGTTTCGTCTCAAGCGTGCAACACACTAGCAAAAGAGGGATTGTTAGATCAAGCGAATATTTTTTAGTACAGTTAGGGCAGCAACATTTCTGATAGAGCAGTACAGATTTTGAACAAGTACCCAAAAGACTGGAAGAAAATTGCAGCCCGCGCACGAGAACGCGCTGACGGACTGTGTCAAAGATGCGGAGTTGGATACGGCGAGCTTTATACCCGTTTCAGTGGCAGAGTGGTTTCTGAGAATGAGTTCAAGCGCTCAGGTAAAGCTGCGACACGCGCTAGGCGTCAAGAAGATAAAAAACGGAAGGAAGGATTAGCCCAGGCGAAGGCGAGGTTTCTATCGCCTTTAATCAGCGAAGCGGAAATGGCAGGGGACTATGATCGAGGTTACTTTGCTGAGGGCGCGTTTTATCTATTTGATAACCACCCAAAGCCGAGCGAACTACCGAGAACCTCGAACAATAATCGGGCATTGCATTTTGAAGTACATCACATTGATGGCGACAAATCGAATAACAAGGATGACAACTTGGAATATCTCTGTAAACGTTGCCACATGTTCAAGCACGAAGATGAGGGGAACCGTTTAGTGCTGTAACTTCACGCCAAGCTCGCAGAGTTTTCTTCCAGCTTCGGTTCGATATTCCCGTTCAACAATTAGCGGATTTTATCTCCTGTACCCACGAGTTAACCTCTGCAATTCCTTTTGCTCCGTGGCTCAACATGTAATCCTTTAATGAAGTGCCTACCCACGGCGGCGTAAACCGGCTCCGTTGAACTGCCCTATCAGAATGAAACTCCAAAACACTCACTATTAGATCGCGCCGGAAGCCGTAAAATGACAACAATCGATTTATTGCAAGTGATAGATTTCCAGCGTTTCCATCTGTGAATCTGTAAGTGCCTGCGCGCCTGTCTTCCATTCGGAGAACAGCCCTGTACTAGCCCCTATTAACTGCGCGAGATATTCATCCGAGAAAGGCAAGTGTTCCTGTAACCAGCGAACGGCAGAAAGTACGTCTGGATCGTAAACGTCAGGAATTATTAAATCGGCGTGGTCCAACACTCAGGTCAAATCTGCTTCTATGAACTCCGGCCATTCAGTAGGTTCAATATCGAGATCATCGTCCACGATCTGATTCATTTCGACATTTGCAAGGCGAGCATAAGCAAGGACAATCTCAATATAGGGAACGCTCTTGTCTCGCTCATACTTCGAGACATTTCTGTAAGTGATTTTGACTCCCGCTTGCTTTGAAAGCCGCTCTGCCATTTCTTTTTGAGACAAGCCGAACGCCTTACGAATCTGCAATAGCTTCTCTGCTAATCGATCAGGT
>Ga0126311_10000653_pt1 | contig 16193 bp, 10 predicted proteins | sample Plot61_FD_92539 | JGI IMG/M metagenome (GOLD analysis project Ga0126311, IMG submission 92539) | Serpentine soil microbial communities from UC McLaughlin Reserve, CA, USA - Plot61 | ecosystem: Environmental > Terrestrial > Soil > Grasslands | place: USA: UC McLaughlin Reserve, Lake County... | reverse complement strand
TCACCGGCACGACGAACAGTGGCGCATCAATTCCGCTGTACAACCGCCGCACACTCATCGCCACTCCCTCATCGTCGGCGCCAATCAACGTGAACGGTGGCGAGTAGAAGTCTTTGATCGACGTTCCTTCACGCAAAAACTCCGGGTTTATACAAACCTGAAAAGCCGCGCCTCGCTTCTTGCCTGAATAAACTTCAAGAGTCGGAACTACAACTTCCTCAATCGTTCCCGGCAGCATTGTGCTGCGCAGCACGACGATGTGTGGACCAGTTTTGTGCTCGAGTGCGGCGCCGATTTCCTTGCAAACGCTTTTTACATACTTCAAATCAAGCGAGCCGTTTGCATTACTCGGGGTGCCGACACATACGAGCGAGATTTCAGAGTTATTAATCGCGTCTACCGGATCGTTCGTCGCACGCAGACGCTTGCTGCTGATCATCTCTCTGATCAGCTCCGCCATTCCTTCTTCAATGATCGGACTCTCGCCGCGGTTAACCATGTCAACCTTAGTTGGGTTGGTGTCGACGCCCACCACCTCGTGCCCTTCGCGAGCAAAGCACGCCGCCGAAACGCAACCGACATATCCGAGTCCAAAGATGCTTACCTTCACTTTGATCCCCTCTCAATTAACTCAACAATCCAATCAGGAAACCACCGCCCCAGCAAAAGTGAATCACCATAAACGTAAATGGCAAATACAGCGCTAACCGCAACTCATTCTCGCGTATTGCAAGCTGCAATGAAACAAACAGGACGAGCGCGAGATAGATACCGAGCACAACCCCCAGCACGCCCGCAAAAAAGAGCGAGAAAAAACTCAGCACTGCCGATACGATCAAAGCGATGACGAACATTGGCGGAACCAGTTGTCTTGGCTTGATCGACGACGGATGCAATTTGACCATGCGTGCTTTCCAAATGCCGTAGCGAAAATACTGTCGCGCCAGATCGCTGAGCCGTGGTCTCGCAAAATAGTCGCTGTGCGCCTCGTTGTCGAGCAGGATAGTTCCACCCTGTTTTCGCACACGATAGTTAAAATCATAGTCTTCGTTGGTCAAAAGCTGCTCGTTGAAGCCACCGAGTTGTTCCCAGAGTGATTTGTGAAAAGCACCAAACGGGACTGTGTCGACGAAGTGACTGGTAGTTCCCGGCAGGCGGTATTTCGCATCGCCTGCACCGAGCGGGTGTGAGACCGCAGCGGCGATTGCTCGTGCCGTCAACGAGTCAGCACCCGGTTTTATGTGCCAGGGCATGCCCACGATTGCGGCTCTTTGTGCACGAAGAAGCTCGGTGCAGCGCGATACGTAATTGCTTGAAGGAGCCGAATGCGCGTCCATGCGAACGATGAGGTCGCCTCTCGCGGCGCGGATGCCGAGATTCAGCGCGGTTGGAATATTGCGCGCCGGGTTATCGATGACGCGCAAAGGCACGTCACTATTTTTAGCTGCAAAATCCTCGATTACGCGGCGGGTATCATCTGTAGATGCTCCATCTACCACGACGATCTCGAACAAAGCGTCACACGACTGCTTTACCAGTTGATTCAGAGCACCGGCGATAAAACGCTCTTCGTTGTAACAGGGAATGATGATTGAAATTTGCGGGTCAGTCATACCTTTGCAAAACCATCCACACCTTACACAGACTTCTGCGTAGTCTGTGGATGGATTGCAATCTTACTCAAAGAAGTGCGGCTCCGGCGACGAACTAACTGCACCTCTCGAAACATGCGATAACTGTCTCGTAACACGTTCACCTTACTGCCGTCGTTGTGATTCCATCGCACCGGTACCTCTTTCAAACGCAGCCCTGCCGCTTTTGCCAAATACAACATTTCGACGTCGAAAGCAAAACGATCGATCACGGCAGCTTCAATTACAGGCAGACAAGTGCTCATGCGGAAAGCTTTGAAACCACATTGCGTGTCGGCGAAGGGTAAACCTGTTGCGAGCCGCACCACGCGATTGAAAACGCGACCGCCTAACTCGCGTCGCCGTGGCTGGTGAACTCCAATCAAACTACGATCGAGCGCTCTCGATCCGAAAACGAGGTCGTAACCTTCAGACTCTATCGGCGCCAGGACCTTCGGGATCTCTTCGATTGGTGTGGACAAGTCGGCGTCAAAAAAGATTGCTACCGGAGCCCGGGCGGCGAGTAAACCAGTTCGCACTGCGTAGCCCTTGCCTCGATTTGGACGAACAGAAATCAGAACCGTTTCAGTCGGGCCGGAAAACTCAAACGCTGCCTGAGCAACGTTGCGAGTTTCATCACTCGAACCATCGTCGACGACGATCAGCTCCGCGTTCGCATTGGTCTGGTTCAGGTAGGTAAAAACACTTTTTAAGGACTGCCCCAAACGAGCCGCTTCGTTATATGCCGGCACAACAATCGATAAAGTCGGTTTCATAGAGTCCTCGATAGGCGGCTTTCCGCTCAAATTCAAGAGAGTACTTGCGATTGAGAAACGTCGAATCGCCCCGCGGCTCCATAAACAGATCTTTGCGATACTGCCTTTTCACACAACTCTGCAAACGATTCCGCCACTGCTCGCCAGCCAAACTTCTCGCGCACCAATTTTGCCCCGCGATCGCCGAGCGCCTGAGCCGCTTTTTCGTCGCGCAACAACGTCGTCAATGATGCCGCAAATGCCTCGGCCGAATCAGCCAACATCACGTCCTCGTTGTTCGTTACCGGCAATCCTTCCGCGCCAACGGTAGTCGACAACACGGGCTTTCCCATAGCCATCGCTTCATAAATTTTGAGACGGGTTCCGCCTCCGATTCGAATGGGAACGATGTAAACGCTCGCCTGCTCGATGTAAGGACGAACATCGTCGACCCGTCCAGTGACGACGATGCGCTTGTCGCGCTTGCTCAACTCAATCAAACTGGCGTAAGGATTCCGCCCTACAACAGTGAGTGTGAGCTCGGGAATATCTTTCCGAACGAGTGGCATGATTTCACGAATGAAGTACTGCATCGCATCTTCATTCGGCAGCCAATCCATCGATCCCGTAAACACTACATTGTACTTGTCGCTCGGAATACCGCTCGGGCTGAAGTAATCAACATCGACTCCCGTGGGCACGGCTGCCGTGTGCTCCAGACCATATTCGTTACGCATCTGCTGTTCGTCGGGAACTGAGACTGCGATAACCAGGTCGAACCGCCTGCAAGCACTTCGTTCGTACTTCCACGTCTTGCGCCACTGCTGGTACAGGTATGCTCGCTTCACCGGATTGCTTTGCACTTCGTAATGACGCTTCCAGATCATTGCTTCGACGTTGTGCTGGAAAAGCACGGTTGTCACTGAAGTGTTCGCAGGAACGTTGACACTCGGCTGCAGAAAGTCACACACCATGACGTCAAACGTTTGGTCCTTCAGCAAGCGTTCGATCTCACGGCGCATCGCGTGTGATTCGTACTTCTTCATGAAGTAAGGCAAACGTGACGCAAGGTTGGTAAACAGCTCGGCGTAGAACGCAGGCGAGAATTTCGGCGTCGTCTGGTGAGGAACACAGATCAGCTCGTGGCAATACTCTGCTGCGAGCTCACGCTCCTTTGGGCCAGCGCTGCCGTCGTCGAGCGCGAGATAAGTGATTTCGTGATCGCGCTTGAGCTCTCGCAGCATGTTGTAAGTACGAATGCGCCCGCCCTTGTCGACAGGATGCAGCAATTCCGTCTTAAGCCAGAGTATTCGCAAAATTAAGAGTGGCTGTGGGCCAGCAGCTCCGGTTGATACTCCTCGGGCGAAGGACCATCTTCGCCATCGAAGAAGCGACGTTGCCACATCTCGAAGTTGACCAGCGCCCAGAGTCTTTCTGAGTGATTCTCGCCTGCCTGGTGCCGCGCCACGAGTGAACGCACATACGATGCGTTGAAAATACCGCGCTGCAACGCGCGATCGCCAAGCACATACTCGTCGATAACCGGTTTGAACTGTCCTTTGAACCACTTTCCAACCGGCACCGGAAATCCCATCTTCTTGCGCGACAGGATCTCGTCTGGCAACAGACCTTTCATGGCGCGGCGCAGCACGTACTTGGTCGTCCAGCCGCGTCTAACCTTTAGTCTTTGCGGAAGTCTGACGGTGAATTCCACCAGTTTATGATCGAGAAAGGGCACACGGCTCTCGATCGACGCCGCCATGCTCATCTGGTCCTGCTTCATCAACAACTCATGCAGGTACGTTTTAGTGTCAGTGTAAAGCATGCGATTGAGAAGCGAACGAGCGCCGGTCGTTTCGAAGTAGCAACGCATGTGCTGGTAAGGGTCGATTTTACCGGCGAGTTGTTTGGAGTGTTCAGTCAACAACTCCTCCTGTATCGCCCGTGTAAACACCGCGAAGTTATCGAAGTAGAGATTTTCAATGTCGGGAGTAAGACACAGAAATGTTCGCGTCAGTTTATGTCTCACGCGTGAGTCCAACGGCAAAGCGCGGATGCGTGATTCGATAGTGTGGCGCAGTGGCGCCGGTGTCAGGCGGTGATACTTTGGACCAAGTGCGAGGTTGTAAAGTGTCTTGTAGTAACGCTCGTAGCCACCGAGCAATTCATCACTGCCCTCGCCCGTCAGCACTACTTTCACGTGGTCGGCAGCCAGTCGCGAGACGAAATAGAGCGCGACACTCGACGGATGTGCGAGGGGCTCATCCTCATGCCAGATCATCTTCGGCAACGTCGCGAAAAACTGTTCCGGCGTGACTACGATTTCGTGATGCGCAGTCTTGAACTTCGAAGCCACCAGGCGCGCGTACGAAAGCTCATTCGCTTCTCGCTCGGCAAAAGCCACCGAAAACGTCTTGATCGGCTCTTTCACCATTCCGCTCATTACTGCGGCAATGGCTGACGAGTCGATGCCGCCTGAAAGAAACATGCCGAGCGGCACGTCGGCCATCAGGCGCAAGCGTACTGACGTGGTAAACAGTTCTTTCCATTCGGCAATAAGATCGTCATCCGAGCGGTTGGCTTCGCCGTTCTCGGCGGTAAAGTCGATGTCCCAATACTCTTTGACAGTGAGTTCGCCGTCGCGCCAGGTTAGAACGTGGCCCGGTGGTAATCGTTTTACACCGGCGAAAAGAGTCTGGTCGTCTGAGGTGCCGTGGTTCGCGAGATAATCGGGCAGCGCCCGGTAGTTGAGCTGAGGTTTTACTGCGCCAGCTTCGAGCAAAGCTTTTATTTCTGATGCGAAATAAAGCGAGCCGTCGGGAGTGTGAACGTAGTAGAGCGGCTTCACGCCAAGCCGATCGCGCGCGATGAACAGCTCGCGCTTGCGCGCGTCCCAAATAGCAAAGACAAACATTCCACGGAGGAAGTTGACACAACCGGCGCCGTGTTCTTCGTAGAGATGAATGATGGTTTCGGTGTCGCAGTGGGTCTGATAGACGTGGCCTTTGGCTTCCAGTTCCGCGCGATAATCAGCGTGGTTGTAGACCTCGCCGTTGTAAATAATGTGGATGGATCCGTCTTCGTTGGTCATCGGTTGATGACCTGCGGCGACATCGACGATGCTCAAGCGGCGATGTCCCAGCCCAATCGGTCCGGAGACAAACAAGCCTTCATCGTCAGGGCCGCGATGAGTAATAACGTCGCGCATGCGCCTGAGGTCGGCACCGTCCACTTGGCGTCCCGAACGAGTTGAAAACGCTATGCCGTTAATTCCACACATCAGTTTCTCCGCTTAGCTTACCGTCTTTAGCTCGAAAACGGGAACGGTCACCACTTCAAGCGGTTCCGAGTTGTCGCCGAGACGCGACCACGCCAGGCGAAACTCGGAGTTCGCCTGGCTACCGAGCACCAGGCGGTCGCGTATCGTCCCGTCGCAGACTTCGAATGCTTCGCCGTCCTCTGTTTTCACTGTGCGTACAGAGACACTCTGCTGCCGGGCTGTTCGCGGAATAACAAACGTTACGATTTGCGTTGTGCCTTCACAGCGGAAGGCAAGAGTAGGGACTGCTGACGGCGCGCGTTGCCGGTACGCTCGCGACACCCAGCCGCGTTCCTCCTGCCAGTGACCACCAGAAGCAATCACAAAGATCTCCAAGCCCGCATCGTCCTGCGGGCGTTCGCGAATAACGTAGCAACCGTCTTCAACTGACACACGCAGGTGAGCCGAGTCAACAAAGTGAAATGGCAACTGGCAATCGTGCGTTCCGCTACTCTCGATTGTATCGACGACGATCCAGTAATCATCTTTCAGAAACAGCACGTCGCGTCGATGAGTGGCAGGGTTTGCAAGTCTGCGGTAACCGTCATGACGGCCACTGAAAAAATCGAATCTTGGCTTCGTGATCCACGTGAGCTGCTCAGCATTGGCGGCTGAGTGCCATGAAAACGGTCCTGCAAAAACAGAGGATGATTCGCCGTCGAGGGTCAGCGTGTTATGGCCCAGCGAGGAACGAAAGTAGTCGCGGTCTGTTTTCGAGCCGGTGTACGTGTAAGTGCCGGGATCGACGAGAAGAGTGCGGCCACGCGCGGCGACCTCGTAACTCAAAGCGTCGGCGTGCGCGTGCCCGAACCGTAGTCCGCCAAGACGTCCGCAATCGATCAGCATGTAGTTTGCCGAAGGACTCCAGCCGTCGCGCATGACGTAGTAGCCGCCGGTTTGAAACGCGCGCGACGTTTCGTCGGGACACTTCGAAGGCAACTCATCAAACTCCGCGAGCCGCTCCGGGCCGAGCAGCCAGAAGCTCTCCTCAGTTGCAGGCCCACTAACGTGCTTGTAGTCGCCCCGCCCAAAAATCGCTGCTCCGCTAACCAGTGTCGAACGAAAGTCGTCGAGGGCGCGCTCGTCGAGCATCACTAACTTCCCGCCATCGTCGTCGCCAAACAAAGGCGAGCTACCATCGGGACGCGTGATGTAAAGCAGATGGTCGAGCAGCGCTGTTAGCTTTTGCTCCAATTTCGCCGGCACGTGTTGCTGGTTTGCCTGGAGCAGTAAAACCAGGTGGAGGTATATCTCGACGGTGTAACGGTGATAGTAACTTGATTGTTCGAAGTAAACGCCGTCAGCAAGGACATGACGATCCAACTCGTTCAGAAGAATCGACTGGCCCAACGTCCGCCAGCGCTCAGCAGCAGCAAACTCCGGCAGTAACAATCCAAGATAGAAAAGACCGAGCGCTTCGCCGGTTAAGTGAGTGTTGGGACTGAAGTAGGTTGAGAGATAACTTTCCAGGTGAAGCGCATGCAGGTAAAGCAACTTCATGACGCGTCCAAAGAGAGCCGGCGTAAGCTGCGGTGACCTTTTGAAAAAATGAATGGCCCACAACCACGAGATGGATCTGTAACTAACTTCAAGACTGCTGGCCCAATTGATTCCGAGCTTCGGAGGGTTCTGATCGATCCAATTCTCGAGCTGCATCGCAAAGGTGTTAGCGTAGCGCTCGTCGTTCGTGAACCAGTAGGCACGTCCGAGGGTAGCGAAGTATTGGTGGCGATTTAGTTCCCAGGTGATCTTCTTGTCGCCAGTCACACTTGTTTCCAGGTAATCGATCCGGCTCCAATGTATTAACGGGGCAACTGTTCCCGCGGTGGGCTCGAGGTGCCAGTTAACCGGCATACCGAAATCGAGATCTTTTAGTCCGAGCAGGTCAAAGCGGCCCTTCGCAATGCGCTCGCTTTTTTCAAGGACTGTCGGCTGGTTTGCTGAAAAAATTTCACGTAGCTCGTGTTGTGTTCTTTGCGGATTTTCAAAGGCGCTGAAAAAGTGGGGAGCGGTCCTCGTTACAAAGTTGCTCAAAAGATATTCATCTATTGCTGCACCACGGGGAACATCAATCGACAACAAACGTCGGAGTTGTTCGTCCGAAGGAATTCGATCCAACTTCGAAAGCCCATGGCGCTCGGCACGTGTATGAAGAAACTGCTTGCCGCGCACAAGCAGCTCGTCCAAACTGCGCCCCCGGAGCTTGTTCAAAACAGTGGTTGGTTTTGAAATCTTTTCCAACCCTGGATCCTCAACGCTGCATGGAGAAACGATCCACTTCATCAACCTTGCCGTCTGCATGCACGACGAAACAGGCATCGCGCGAGTTTTTGCATCCGCTTGCAAGCTCGCCCGGAGTCAGGACGCGTGCGGCGAGATACCGGTTGCCATTTGCGAGTTGAACGGCTGCCTCTACCGCCGAAGGACCAACTGTATCGACTCCGCGCCAGCCATACATTCCGTAGCGATGCGAGCCGGGCTCTCCCGGCGCGGGCGCCAGCCAGATAAACCAGATGCCGTTCTTAAACCTATCCTGTTCCAGTGAATTCACGATCTGTCTGGCAGTTTCACCACAACGTGCGACCCGACGGTTGCGCACGAAGGTGGCCGTCCCGTAAGAGACTGCAAGCAGTCCCACGATCACGGCAAAGATCAAACGTCCTCTGCTGCTCGCTCTTGGCCCAAGCAGTTGGACTAACACGGAAGAAAACAACAGCGCCGCAAACGCGACAGTTAAATACAGGTAAGTCTCAGATGGTTTGTCGGTGAAAACAATGAGCGGAGCAATGGCGCCCACCGCGCAACCAGCCACAAACAACTGCGACGGCCACGAACGACTCACGAGCCGTTCCCGGTAAAACTTAACCACTAACCACACCGCAGCAACGATCATCACCAGGCCCACTGCCAACAATAATCGCATTACCGTACTTCCGCTACTGACCTCGATGTCGGACGGCAGCGGCGTACCAAACCATGTGTTTGCCATCACCGGATCGATTGGCAGTAACAGCGCGCCCGTGTACATAACGGTGCTTTTCAACATCGTGCCTAAATCTGGTATCGCCTTCGTCGCGCTGTATGGCACATAGCGCGTGTGAATCAGGTAATAGAGCCCGAGATAAAAGAAACCCCCTAAAGTAAGAGCAACTGTATAAGCCCTGCTAACCGGCCACTTGCGCGTCGCTAAGAACTGAATAGCAAGATACAGAAACAGCAATGGATAAGTGACTATCGCCGCTTCATAAGTCAATAGACTTAGCCAGCCACAGAGCAAGGCCACTGCCAGTAACGCATAAGAGGTAAAGCGCTGTGTTCTCGTTGAAATAATGAACGTGACGATCAAAATCAGGAATAGCGAATGGGCGGCGGTGTTTGTCATCACCGCGCCGACCACTGCGTGGTTCGCCAAGGGGTGCAAGCCAAACAACAGCGCCGCAGTACCGCCGATAAACGAACTGCGAAAAAGCAGCCAGGCCAAAACGTAAATCAGGACCACATTCAACAGGTGACACACCACGTTGCGCGTGCGGAACTCAGTCGCATCGCCTGAGCCGGCCCAGTAAGTGATAAGGTTGAGACCTCGATTCAACGGACGATACTTGTAAGATGTAAAGTGTGTAGTAGTGAAAACTCTTTTCGGCTCCTGCGTGTCTTCGAAAGCGGCGCGGTGCACTTCCAGGAAATCATCGTAGGCACAAAAGTACGCGGTCGGCAGTTTTGCATAAACAAAACTCGTAGCCGCCAGAACTGCTACGAGGAGCAAAGTGTGCTTTAAGCGTTGGGTCATCTAGGCGAAGATGTTCGAGCGGCTCTCAACCCGGCTCGGCGCCAGGGTGCTTGACGGCCTGTGAGGCGGGCCGTCTCGATCCGGCAAGTATCCTTTCATACATCGCAGTGGTATTTCTCAATTGCGCGCCGTCGGAAAACTTTTCGACGACGATTTCATGACCTCTATTTCCCATGTCACGCGCGCGTTCCTGGTCGTGCAACAACGACACAACGTGTTTGGCCATCGCTTCATCGTCGTCTGACGGGACGAGGTATCCGCTCTCGCCGTGTACGATCGCTTCACGAGCGCCGCCGACGTCAGTTGCAACCACAGGCCGTGCAGCGGCCATGTATTCGAGTATCGAATTTGAAAAACCTTCGGCTCTCGAAGTCAAAACACAAACGTCGGAAGCAAAAAGCAATTTAGCGATGTCATCGCACCGGCCGATGAAGAACGTGTCTTCAGCTATTCCCAGTTCTGCAGCGTGAGCACGAATTTCAGGCACTAGCTCCCCCTCGCCTGCGAGGACGAAGCCGGCTTCGGGAACAACTTCGTGCACCCGTTGGGCCATGCGGATAAACATCTGGTGGTTCTTCACCTGATGACGCATGTTTGCGACGAGCGTTACAAACAAACGATTATTCGGCAGTCCGCAGAGTCGCCGTGCTTGTTCGCGTGTAGTGGAGCTTTCGACTGTCACTCGCGACATATCGAGACCGTTGTGCACAACTGCTATCTTTTTCTCAGGCACTCCCTGTTGGATCAAAAAGTCTCTGACGGCTCGTGAGTTTGCATGAATTAGATGGGCCAGGCGGTAGGAGCAGCGTTCCACAAAATCCTGCATCTGATTGCGCCACCCTGTGGTTTCACCGCGAAAAGCAATACGCGCCGGGACTCGCGCCAACGTCGCACCCGAAATAGCGAATACATTTGTGTAGAAACTTTGCGGGTGAACGACGTCTATTTGGCGGCTACGCAAGAATGATGTGAAGGCTCGAAGTTGTACGAGCATGTTGTAGTCGTAAAAGCTGGTCAACCGAAACTCAGGTATTTCTCCGAGGTCCAACTTCTCAACGTCGCGCAGCAGCGCTCCTTCCCGTCGCAGGCACGCGAGGTGAACCCCGTAGCGGCCGTCAGCCAACAATAGACGCGCAAGCAAAACCGTCTGGCTCTCAGCGCCTCCCATATCAAAGCTGTCGACCATGATGAGCACATTCGGTTTTCGCGTGACGTTTGGGTGCACTATGTAATCTCAAACGCAGCTAAATGCAGGTTTGTGTAGATCCGCGTTCGTCTGCGGCCAAAGATTTTGCTCATTTCTTAACCAGAGCTCGAGTACCAGCAAATACCAGAGTTGATTTGGCGCAGAGCCAGACGCAGCAGCTCGATCCAGTTGTTTCAAGACGTTTTCGGCTCGTATCCAACCCTGGGCTGCAAGCGCGGAATCGCTCATTAGCCCGGTCATCATTTCACGCCAACGTCCGGCAATCCATCGCTGTACGGGAATACTAAAGCCGCGCTTGCGGCCGGTGGCGACGCGCTCGCCCAGCTTACGTCGCGCAAATTCACGTAAGACTGCCTTGAGGGTGTTATTCCGCAGCCTTAATTGGAACGGCAGGGTGGCCGCAAACTCCCAGAGGTCCTGATCCAGAAATGGAGAGCGGGCCTCGAGTGCGTGAAACATCGTGGCGCCGTCGACCTTTGTCATGTACTCCCCGACAAAACGTGTCTTGCGATCGTAACGCAGAAAATCTTTCAGCAGTTGAAAAGCTGAATCACGCGACCAGGCGATATTACGCTGGTCCACAGTTAGTGCTTCGAGACGACTACCCAGCAGGTTGTACTTGCGATACGCCGGTAAGCCATCGTGTGCGCAGGCAACGGCGCCCAGACCGCCGGACGAGTAGTCGAGCAGAGACCCGGCGCGTTTGAGCATCCCGCGGCGTGGAAAATTCTCGCGCAATTGAATCCACGCTGAGGCAGCAGCATTCGGTAGTTTCGCCGCCAATTTTTGCGCCAACCAGAGATTGCGATGTTCCGGGTACCCGAGAAAAACATCGTCGCCACCATCGCCGGTGAGCAGCACGGTCGCCTCCCGACGGACAGCTTGCGAGACACGCAACATGCCCAGGGCTGACGCACAAGCAAATGGCTCAGCGTAAGCGTTCGTGAGATCGGACAGATTGGCCTTGTCGTCGGAGGCTAACGGTAAAACTTTGTGTCGAATACCGATCTGTGCGGCGGTCGCGATCGCATCGGCACTTTCATCAAACGGATCTCCGGGCGTTGATACAGTGAACGCAGTTACGTCACTCCCGAGTTTCGCTGTAGCCCAACACACGAGGCTTGAATCGACGCCGCCACTAAGCAGCGCGCCCACGGGTACATCCGCTTGCAGTCGTCGTTCAACTGCTTGCAGAAATAACCGCTCTGTTTCTTCAATCGCTTCCTCAAAAGATGGATGTGTCGCGTCGTCGTCGACTTCAGGTGGCTTCCAGTAACATCGCACCTGCGCTCGGCCATTAGACCATTCGAGAATGGATGCCGCGGGAAGCTTGGCAGCGTTTTGATAGATCGCGCGATCGTCGGTTACGTAACCAAACTCCAGATACTCGAGAATTGCTTTCTCATCGACGTCGCCAGTGAACCCGGCAGTCTTGAGCGCTCGAACGGTGGAAGCAAATGCGAGGACACCATCGTTCACAGCATAGACGAGCGGTTTCACACCGAGTCGATCACGTACCAGAAAAAGTTTTCGCGCGTCGTCATCCCAAAGCGCAAAAGCAAACATCCCTCTGAGCTTCTTAACGAGCTCATCTATTCCCCATGCAGTGTAGCCATTGACTAAGACTTCAGTGTCAGTCTCGCTCTTGAAGACAAATCCACGCGCCTCCAGGTCCGAGCGCAACGGACGAAAGTTATAAATGGCTCCGTTGAAGACGACTCCGAGCTTCCCTGCTTGCGCAAGCATCGGCTGGTGGCCCAGTTCGCTTAGGTCGAAGATCGCGAGACGGCGGTGGCCCAAAACACAGTTAGACCATGCTTCGATGCCGCTGCCGTCCGGTCCTCGATATGCCAGCGCGTCAACCATTGACGCGACGCGCCCGTAACCGTGCTCGCGCTCGAAACGACCTGCTAAACCTGCAATGCCACACATTTCAGTTTTCTTCCGCGCGCTCCTATTTCACACAAATAAAAATAGTCGCAGGGGCGAACGTGAGGGCCACATGTTTCAAAGGCCGGACTGTCTTCAGTGAGCGAAAGAGGTTTTTCTTCACCGGGTTGAGATTGCGCGACAGGTCTTTGAAGTCAACAAAGTCGACCACTTTCGAGAAACCCACCTGCTTGAAATAGCGGCGCAACAGTGGGTACCTGAACTGGTGAAAGTCGATGCCGAGTTTCATGATATCGGGACCCTGCCTCTTGATTCTCAGCCGGTAGCGCCAACGATCAGGCATCCAGCCATAGAGAGGAAAGTTGTATTCGCCCGAAGTCAAACTGAATTTGTTGGTGCTGTCGAAGTAGAAGACGCCGCCGGGTTTTAGTGCGTCGTATATTTTCTTGATGCCATGTCGCCAGTCCTCGACGTGTTCAAAAACTGAAGCCGCGACGATGCAGTCAAAGTTGTTAGTGCCGATGTTCGTCTCTTCGATATTGCCGACCTGCAAATGGAGTTGTTGATTGTAACGATCGCCAAATCCCCGGGCGACCTCTGCGAGTTGTGGACTGATCTCCAGGCCCTGGATGTCGATGCCTTTCTGTTTGCAGTAGATCTGAAACCAGCCGCTGCCGATGCCAATCTCCAGAACCTTCGCGCCTGGCTCGAGCTTTCGGAAAACCTCAATGTTGTGAAGTATGTTGTCGAGCGTCGCCTTCTGGTCGTCGAGCGTTACATGCGCGTGGTTTTCTATGTAACGCGCGACGTCGGTCAGTTCTTCGTAATGAACGTGCATGAAAACTCGCTCCAGCCCGCAATACTAAAAGCGACTTCGCCTCATCAGGCAATCGATTACTGTCAAATCATCGCAACTGTTCAGCGTGTGTGTTCCAATAACTTTCTTGTTCCAGCGCGGCAGGATAGTGGCCACCGGCTCTTCCTCGTAGTTGTCTAACGACATCTCCTTGATCTTATTGATCGACATCCCGTAGCCGTAGAACTTTGATGAATTTTGAGCGGGCCGGTAGAGGTGGCCCCGCCAATTGAAAACGTGTCCCGCAGGTCGAGATCCTCGAACGTCTGACTTGATCGGGTTTCGTCTATGCGGCTGCCAGGGTCCCTTCGGAGTATCAGCATAAAAAAGGCTGAGTTCATCCCAATCAACCGGGTAATCTTTCTGATCCAGATTCACGAACATCCACCACTTTCCATTATGCTCCATCACAGTTGTATCAGTGGCATTAACGTTTTGCAATAACACTGTGTCTAACTCCCACTTGGCAGGAAACTCTGTGCAGCGATAAAGCTCAACGGTTTGGTTGTCACGTGTTTCCGGTATCATGTAGAGCGTTTTCTGAAACCAGAATACGCATGGATACGACAAGTGATAGTCCTTCTCGAGAACAGTGATCGAACTGGTGTACCCACTTCGATTCACCTCGATTACGGAAATATGCCCTTTGCCGGTGGCGTATAGATATTCCTCAATAAAGACAAAATATTTGTCGTTCACACGGACGGGAAAAGGATCTGCCCAAAAGCGGTCGTTCGGCGGGATAATGAATTTGAACTTGTAGAAACTGTTGTTTGGATCATCCTTCCCAATCTTAAACCTGTAAGCGAGCACCCATTGGTTAAACTGATGAATCGACCGGGCCTTACTCAATACATATTTTGCGGTGAGGTTGGAAGCCAACCGCATCATCTGGCGATTAGTTGGCGCAGTGTACAATTGGTTGCTGTATGGCGTGTACGAATCTGCCTCGAGCAACTCTTCGCCCAAAAGAATCCGGTTCAGTGCCCGCATAACGAAAGTAGAGACTTTCCAGTAATAATGGTTGCGATTTAGCCGCGCCGAGAACTTGTCCCTCGTCGGCGACCATGACCGGAGGATGATCTTACCGTTGTCCAACTCTTCTGTGAGTACCTGCAACATTGCACCCGTCACAGGTTCACCTTCCATAACCTCCCAAAAACCCGCAGGGCCTCCACGATTGACTGAACCATCACCATGATGAAAAGACCAAACGCCGTATTTCGCGATCTCCAGCACTGATCCCTTCAAAATTCGAAAACCAAAACGCAACGCGACATCCAGTTCGCACGCTTTGATTTTTTCTACATCTTCATCCGAAAACCGATCCGTGAATTTCGTTGTGACAGGGACTACTCCGACTACAGGCACGTTTGCCAGCAGAGGTGCTATGTCGGCGTTTTCAAAAGCGTCAGGCTGAGGCTTTGTCTTGATTTCGTCGAGCCGATTATATGCAGCGTAAATAAGATGATGGCGGTTTTTCCAGTAATTCCGCAATCTGGAATTCTTTTCGGGAGGAGGACTGTCATTCCTCACGACAAGGACTATTTCCGCAATCGATGAAGATTGGATCTCCTCGATGATTGAGTAAATCCAACGCGGCTGGAGAAAGGAGTCGACTAACAACCCAACACGTAGCCGGTTCTCTTTAGCAGTAGTGGGTTCCAGTGCGGCTTTCATTCAAACAACGAACGTGGTTATCAATATTCCGTGCTTGCGTACTAAGCGGTTTGCAGCTCGCGGGAAGTCATCTTTTCCATAAACGCGGCATATTCTCCGCGCTGCAGCGGCAGATTTACTGCTTCGCCGCGAACTGAGCTCAGAATGAACGCGTTCGCTAATTCCACTGCGTCGCGTCCTTCTTCTCCGCGACAAGTCAACTTCCCCTGGCCGTTAATCGCGCCGGCAAGATCGTTGTAGAAGACTGAGAGCGCATTCTCCGGAGGCGGCAAATGGACTTCCCGTGTGTCGCTTTCCAGTTCGCCCATCAACTGTTTGTCGTTGGCGGTCCGTTCGCGTATCGAATGAGCAAGACGAGTAACATAGACTTTGCCGTTGTCAATCGTGATGCGACCTCGATCACACGAGATAACGGTGCGATTTATTGCCGGCGCCTCGACGGTACTTATGTGAATGAAGCCGTGGGCGCCATTCTTGTGCCGCAAAATTGCGCTCGCGGTATCTTCCACTTCAATGTCATGGAGATTGGTATCGCAGCGTGCAGCAACACTCTCGGGCATTCCGCACAACCACGCATAGCGATCGAGTATGTGCGGCGCCTGATTCAACAATACGCCCCCACCTTCGCCCTGCCAGGTTCCGCGCCAGGGACTGCTGCGATAATAAGCTTCTGAGCGCCAGGCAGACTCAATCATCGAACAGCGATAGATTGGTCCAAGCTCGCCGCTGTCCAGTAGTCGTTTGGCGTAAAGATAAGCCGGCTCAAAACGCTTTTGGTGGACCACCGCAAACATGCCTTCACTTTGCGAGGCCGCCTTCAACACGTCGTCCGCTTCTTCAACAGTGACTGTCAACGGCTTCTCGCATATGACGTGAAGTCCTCGTTTGAGGGCTTTGATCGCAAGTGCTCCGTGCTGCCAGTGTGGGGTCGCGATCACGACTGCCTCTACTTCGTCACTCTGAATCAACTCTTCCGCAGTCGCGAAATACTTGCAGCCGAATTGCGACGCCACCTCACGCGCGTTCTTCTGTTGTGCGTCGGCCACGCCGGTCAATTGCAAAGCG
>Ga0126311_10000652_pt1 | contig 16206 bp, 16 predicted proteins | sample Plot61_FD_92539 | JGI IMG/M metagenome (GOLD analysis project Ga0126311, IMG submission 92539) | Serpentine soil microbial communities from UC McLaughlin Reserve, CA, USA - Plot61 | ecosystem: Environmental > Terrestrial > Soil > Grasslands | place: USA: UC McLaughlin Reserve, Lake County... | reverse complement strand
TCGGCGTCGAGCTCGATCTCGACCGGGTCCCGTGCCGGGAAGAGGGCATGACGGCCTACGAGATGATGCTCTCGGAGAGCCAGGAGCGCATGCTCATGGTGCTCAAGCCGGGCATGGAAGATCAAGCCGAGGCGATCTTCCGAAAGTGGGGCCTCGACTTCGCGATCATCGGGCGGACCACCGACACGCTGCGCTTCGTCGTCAAGCATCGCGGCGAGGTGATGGCCGACCTGCCGATCAAGGAACTCGGCGACGAGGCTCCGCTCTACGAGCGTCCCCACATCGCCAACACCTTTCAGCCGAGGATCGATGCGCGCAGCATCGAGCCTCCCCTGCCGCACGGACAGGCGCTGAAGAAGCTCGTCGGATCGCCGGACCAGTGCTCGAAGCGCTGGATCTGGGAGCAGTACGACCATTTCATCCTGGGCAACACGGTCCAGTCGCCCGGCGGCGACGCGGCGATCGTGCGGATTCTCGACGGGCCGAAGGGCCTCGCGCTCACGACGGACGTGACGCCCCGCTACTGCGAGGCCGATCCCGTCGAGGGCGGCAAGCAGGCAGTCGCCGAGGCCTGGCGCAACATCACCGCCGTCGGCGGCCTGCCGCTGGCGATCACCGACAACCTCAACTTCGGAAATCCGGAACGGCCCGAGGTCATGGGCACCTTCGTGGGCTGCATTCGGGGCATCGGCGACGCCTGCCGGGCGCTCCACGTCCCGGTCGTGTCCGGAAATGTATCCCTCTACAACGAGACCAACGGCCAGGGAATCCTGCCGACACCCACGATCGGGGCGGTCGGGCTCGTGGAGGACGTGACGGCGCGCGCATCGGTCGGCTTCAAGCGAGACGGCGATGCCCTCATCCTCATCGGGACGACGCAAGGCTGGCTCGGCCAGTCGATCTACCTGCGCGACCTGTGCGGCCGCGAGGATGGCGCACCGCCGCCCGTCGACCTCGCGGCCGAGAAGCGCAACGGCGACTTCGTGCGCCAGCTCGTCCGGTCCCGTCAGGTCGACACGGTGCACGACTGCGCCGACGGCGGCCTGGCGATCGCGGTCGCCGAGATGGCGATCGCCGGCGGGATCGGCGCCACGATCGCAGCCGCACCGGACGAGCTGCCCCTGCATGCTTTCCTGTTCGGCGAGGACCAGGCCAGATACGTCCTGGCGTGCGAGGCCGACGAGGCCGCCGATCTCCTCTACGAGGCGACCGCGCTTGGCGTTCCCGCCACGGTGATCGGCGTCACGGGCGGCAATTCATTGATTCTCCCCAGCCGGGAGGCCATATCGGTGGCGGAGTTAAAGGCGGCGCACGAGAACTGGCTGCCCGCCTACATGGCCGCCAAGGCCGCCTGAGGAGAGCGCCCGGATGCCCATGGACGCCCGCGACATCGAGAGCCTGATCAGGGCCGCCATTCCGGACGCCCGCGTCGAGATCAAGGATCTCGCCGGGGACGGCGATCACTATGCCGCGACGGTGACGTCGGCGGCCTTCAAGGGCAAGTCCCGCGTCCAGCAGCACCAGATGGTCTATTCGGCCCTCCAGGGCCGCATGGGCGGCGTGCTCCACGCCCTTGCGCTCACGACCGTCGCGACCGAGAATCGGACGGAACCCTCGGCGCCTTGACCGCCGCGGAAGCAGGAGAAAACCATGACCGATGCCCGCCAGGTGATCGACAACGAAGTGAAGTCCAACGACGTCGTGCTCTTTATGAAGGGCACGCCGCAATTCCCGATGTGCGGGTTTTCGGGCCAGGTGGTCCAGATCCTGAACTATCTCGGAGTCCCGTATAAGGGCGTGAACGTGCTGGAGAACCAGGACGTGCGCCAGGGCATCAAGGACTATTCCAACTGGCCGACGATCCCGCAGCTTTATGTAAAAGGCGAGTTCGTGGGAGGTTGCGACATCGCCCGCGAGATGTTCCAGGCGGGCGAGCTGCAGCAGCTTTTCGCCGACAAGGGGATTCCGCTCAAGCAGAGCGCGTGACGCCACGTCCGGACCGGGCAAGGGGCGCTTCGGCGCCCCTTTTTTGTCGCATTTGCGAACCTCGGGTTTTCCGGCACACTGCGAGTCGGCAAAAGCTGCGGCGCCCAAGAAACAACCAATGACGGCGCCGGAATTGGGGGTTTTCACGATGAGCGAGCAGACCACGAACGTGGTGGCGTTCCGCACGCGCACCGCACGGGCTCCGGTGCGTTATCCCAAGGGACTGATGGAGGCTGTCTACTCGGCGGGATCTCTCGCCGTGCCGGCCGACGACATGACGACCAAGACCGCCGCCGTGATGCTGCAGGCTTTGGGTTTCCTCCTGGTCGAGGAGATTTTGGCCGACGGCACGCCGCGGCGGCTTTCCCGGGGCGAGGCGCGTCAGGCGCTCGGCCGCCCTTGGCGCCTCTCCAAACCGCCGTTCTCCGGAGTCCCGGGGCTGCCCGACGCAGCGGGAACGTTCGTTCGGTCCCATTAAGCGCTCAGGCGAGCACGCCCCGAACCCGGCGTGCGCCCCCTCGCGCTCGACCAAGAGGCTTCAGGTCGAGCGGTCCAGAGCCGCTCGGACGAGGGCAATCGCGTCCTCGCTGGCCCATTCCGCGGGTCCTTTCAGGAGGGCAAGCTCGCAGCCCGCGCGGTCGACGATCACCGTGGTCGGAAGCCCGATCACGTGGCCGGACCGCTGCAGGACCTGGAGGAGCTTTCCGCTGGGATCCGCATAGTAGGAGAGATGGCGGATCCCGTTCTCGGCGAGCCACGCCCTTGGTTTCTCGGGATTGCGCGTGTCGACATTCACCGCGACCACCTCGAAGTCGGGACCGCCGAGGGTGGCCTGCAGCTTGTCGAGAGCCGGCATTTCCTGGCGGCAGGGTATGCACCAGGTCGCCCAGAGATTCACGAGAACGGTTCGCCCTTTGAAATCCGCGAGACTCATCGTCCGCCCCGTCGGACCCTCGAAGGTTACTTCGGGCGGCGGCGCCGGGCGCTTGGTGGCCGCGACCGCCGCGACCTCGCCCCGCGCCAGCGGCGCAAGCCTTCGAGCCGAAGCCTGCGACGCACGACACTCCGGCATGACGGCGATCTCCGGCCCGCTGCTGCTCCCTTCGATCCACAGCACGACAGCGCCGACGAGCAGGAGAAGGACGGCGCCGATCAGGCCGGAGGCCCGGAGGCGAGTGCGTGGTGAGGTCACGAGTTCCGACATGATCTCCATGTGACCGCATCCGACCGATTGCTCAAGAGGCTGCCCCGCGCCGAGCTCCGCGGGTCCGTTCACAATTGAGCGCGCGAGCGTTTGCACATGCGCGGAAGGCTCTCGCGTCGCATCCGGGTTGCCGCTATGGTGCGCGCGTTTTCGGAGCGTCTGATGGTTCCAGCCCTATTCTCGTCCCGTATCGTTCTCGTTGCGGGCCTCATCACCCTTGCCCTGGCGGCCTGCGGACGCCGGGGCGCACTGGAGGCTCCGCCGAGTGCCGCGACCGCGGCCCAGGCCGCGGCTCCGCAGCAGGGCACCCTGCCCTCGCCGGTCGGCACAGCCAGCAGAAACCGTCCGCACGGGTTCGTCGCTCCGAACCGGCCCTTCCTGCTCGACCCGCTGCTCTGAACCCGTCATGCATCATTTCGCTTACCGGGACGGCGCGCTGCATGCGGAGGATGTCGATCTGCAGGCCCTGGCCGACGAGGTCGGCACCCCGTTCTACTGCTATTCGACCGCAACCATCGAGCGCCACTACCGGGTTTTCGCCGAGGCGTTCTCGGACCGTGACGCTCTCGTGTGCTACGCCGTCAAGGCGAACTCCAACCAAGCGGTGCTCAAGACCTTGGCCCGACTCGGCGCCGGGATGGACATCGTCTCGGAGGGCGAGCTGCGGCGGGCACTCGCGGCGGGCGTTCCGGGCGATCGCATCGTCTTCTCCGGCGTCGCCAAGACGCGATCGGAAATGGCACTGGCCCTCGACCGCGGCATTCTTTGCTTCAACGTCGAATCCGAGCCCGAGCTCGAGGCGCTGGCCGAGGTAGCTGTATCGAAAGGTGTGGAAGCGCCGATCTCGCTGCGGGTCAATCCGGACGTAGATGCCAAGACCCACAAGAAGATCTCGACGGGCAAGTCGGAGAACAAGTTCGGCATTCCAATCGCCCGCGCACGGGAGGTTTATGCGCGAGCCGCCGCGTTGAAGGGGGTCCGGGTCACCGGCCTCGACACGCATATCGGCAGCCAAATCGCCGACCTCGCCCCGTTCGACAACGCCGCGGAGCTGCTGGCGGAACTTGCCCGCGACCTCAGGGCGGACGGGCACTCCCTCGACCACGTCGATTTCGGCGGCGGGCTCGGAGTTCCCTACCGCGAGGACAACGACCCGCCGCCCGACCCGCAGGCCTATGCGGAGGTGATCAAGCGTCACACCCGCGGTCTCGGGCTTCGGCTGATTTTCGAGATCGGCCGGATGATCGTCGGGAACGCGGGTGTCCTGGTCACACGGGTGATCTACGTGAAGGAGAGCGCTGGCAAAGCCTTCGTGATCGTCGACGCGGCGATGAACGACCTCATCCGCCCAACTCTCTACGACGCTCACCACGACATAAAGCCGGTCGTCACGCCGAGGAACGGCCGCCACATCCTGGCGGATGTCGTGGGGCCGGTGTGCGAAACGGGCGATTATCTGGCTCTGGACCGCGACATGCCGGCAGCGCGCGCTGGGGATCTCCTCGCCGTCATGACCGCGGGCGCGTACGGGGCCGTGCAGGCCTCGACCTACAACACCCGCCTTCTCATCCCCGAGGTGCTGGTGCGCGGGACCGATCATGCGGTGATCCGGGCCCGACCGACCTACGAGGAGCTCATCGGGCTCGACCGGACTCCGGCGTGGCTCTGAGACGCGGGGCTGGCCCGTCGGCGCGGCGGCGAGACCGGGTTCGAGAGAGTGCGTCCCGACGCAAACGTGATCGATCCGGAACGGGCTTTTCCGGCTGCGCCCGATTGACCGCTGGTCAGGGCGGGTTCGCGTGCTACCTTTCGATCCGGTGGGGCGTTGATGCGGGGCAACCGCGTCCTGTGGAGGCTGCCTGATGGCGGAGAGCCCGAACCCGGTGATCCGACCGAACGCCGAGGCCGAAGGGCGGAGCGGACCGGATCGCGTGCACAGCCGGCTCGAAAGCCTGGTCGGCCGCACGCGGCTGGCCTTGTGGTGGGAGCATGCCTGGCCCCTCGCCTGGCTGCCGCTCGCCATCATTCTCGCCTTCCTGACGTCCTCCTGGCTCGGGCTGTGGCTCGAGGCCTCTCCGCCGATGCGGGCGGTGGGACTGGCGCTCTTCGCGGCCGCCCTCGCCCTTTCGGTATGGCCTCTCGCGCGCCTGCGCGTTCCTGGACGAGCCAGCGCGCTCGACCGGCTCGACCGGGACGCCGGCCTTCGCCACGGCCCGGCGCGTGCCCTCGACGACACCCTCGCGCTCGGAAGCGGGGATGCGGGGTCCCGAGTTCTATGGGACTTGCACCGCAAGCGGGCCTCGGACGCAATCGACCGCCTTCGCGTGATGCCCCCCCGGCCCGACATGCCCAAGCGCGACCGGTATGCGTTCCGAGCGGCGAGCCTCCTGGCGGTGATCGCGTCCGCATTCGTAGCCGGGCCGGAACTCGGGACCCGTCTGGCCGCCGCCTTCGACTGGCGCGGCCCCCTGCCAGCTGCACCCACGTTCCGCGTCGACGGTTGGATCGACCCGCCGCTCTATACGCGGATGCCGCCGCTGATGATCGATCTCGCGGCGGGCGAGCAGATTCTTCGTGCACCCGTGAAGTCGACCGTGGTCGTGCGGGTCGCTGGCGAAGGCGAGGTGAGCATCGCTCCAGGCCGGGGGCTCACGGCCTTGCCCCAACCCGAGAGTCAGCGGACCGGACTGCGGGAACAGCGATTCACGCTAGAGGGCGACGCCGATCTCTCCGTCCGGACCGGGCTGGCAGGAGGCGTGACGCTGCGCGTCCAAGCCATTCCTGACCGCCCCCCGGAAATCAGCTTCGCGGCTCCTCCGGAGGTGAATGCGCGGCGTACCTTCACGCTGGCCTACAGAGGTCGCGACGATTACGGGATCACCGCCGCCGAGGGGATTGTCGAAAAGGGCGAGGCCGTCAAGGGCAAACGCAGCCTCGTGGCGGCGCCGCAGGTCCCCCTCACAATTCCCAGCACGGGCGACGGGGATCCGGAGACCCGGGCGTTGGTCGATCTCACGAACCACCCATGGGCCGGAGCACGTGTGAAGCTCTCGCTCCTGGCAAGGGACGAGGCCCATCAGGAAGGCCGTAGCCAGAGCATCGACTTCACCCTGCCGCAGCGCCCGTTCACGAAGCCGCTTGCAAAGGCACTGGTCGAGCAGCGACGCAGACTCGTCCTCGACCCGGACGACCGAAAGCGGGTCCAAGTCTCCCTCGACGCGCTGCTCATCGCGCCCGACGAGTATACGCCGGAATGGGGCGTGTTCCTCGGTCTTCGAGCGGCTTCCGAACGGCTGCTGCGAGCCAAAGGCGATCCGGACCTCGTCGAGGTGGCGGACTGGCTCTGGGCCATGGCGCTTCAGATCGAGGACGGCGACCTGTCCGACGCGGAACGGGAGCTGCGCGCCGCGCAGGACCGTCTCCGCGAAGCGATGGATCGCAATGCTCCGAGCGAGGAGATCAAACGTCTCACCGACGAACTGCGCCAGGCGATGGATAAGTTCCTGCGGGAGTTCGCCGAACGCATGCAGCGCCAAGACCAGAATCGACAAGCGGAGAACCAGCCACGGCAGGCTCCGGACCGGATGATCTCGCCCGACGACCTCAACCGGATGCTCCAGCAGATGGAAGAGGCGATGCGGCGGGGCGACATGGCCGAAGCGCAACGGCTCCTGGAGGAGTTGCGGAATATCCTGGAAAACCTCCAGACCGCCCGGCCGGATAGCCGCATGAGCGATCCGATGTCGCGGGAGATGAACCAGGCCATGCAGGACCTGGAGAGCATGACCCGGGACCAGCAGCAGCTGCGCGACGATACCTTCCGCGACGGCCAGAACCGGCGCATGCAGCAGGGCGACCGCAACCGCCAGCGCGGGCAACAGGGCCAGCGCGGTCAGCAAGGGCAGCGTCAGCAGGGCCAGCGCGGTCAGCAGGGGCAGCAGGGGCAGCAGGGGCAGGAGCAGGCGGAGAACGGGGAGCAAGGCGAAGGGCAGCAACCCGGGCAGCAGGGCGACGGGCTGGGCCAGCGCCAGCAAGGCCTGCGGGAGCGGCTTCAGGATCTGCAGCGGCGCATGCGCGGCATGGGCATGCAGGGCGAACAGGGCCTGTCCGAAGCCGAGCAGGCCATGCGGGAAGCGGAAAACGCCATTGGTCAGGGGCAGGACGGTCCAGCCGTCGACGCACAGGGGCGCGCTCTGGAAGGCCTGCAGCGCGGCATGCAGGGAATGGCGCAGCAAATGCAGCAGATGCAACAGGGGGATGGCAGGGAACAGGCGGATGGGGACCAGCCGGGCCAGCAGGGCAACCCGCAGGGACGGGGGCAGGCGGCACAGCGGGACAACGATCCTCTCGGGCGTCCGCTGCGCGGTCGCGACTTCTCCGACGGCCGCGTGAAGGTGCCGGGCGCCAACGAGTCCGCCACCGAACGGGCCCGCCGGATCCTGGAGGAGCTCCGCCGCAAACTGGGCGACCCCACGCGCCCGCGGGAGGAATTGGAGTATTTCGACCGGCTCCTGCGGCGGAACTGAGCGATCCCGCCGTGCCGCTCGCGCCGGCGGCGGTGCCCAGGCCTGGCGCAACACTCGACACCCTTGCTCGGTCCTGCGCCGAGTGCCACCTCAAGGGCTCGTCCCCTCTCACCCTGGTTCCCGATGAATTCGATCGTCGATGCGCTCGTTCCCGTCGCGGTGGTGGCCGTCGCCATCGTGCTGCTGCTCGGTCTCGTGAACATGCTTCGGGGAGGCAGTCCCAGTCGCTCGCAGCACCTGATGCGCGCGCGCGTTCTTCTGCAGTTCCTGGCCATTGTCGTGATCATGGGCGTCATTTGGTGGCGAGCGGCCTGATTTTGCCCGTCCGAACAGGAGCCCCACCACGCCGAGGCGAGGCTGCTGCTCGGGCGGTCCTGCAAGGATCCGGCACCCCGGCCGCATTGCAGGGACAGCGGGGATGCTGCGCTATTTTGACACGTTCCTGCCACAATCCTCGTGAGTGATCGCGAGCTCCAACGGCCAAGCCGTTTTCAGCTGCCCCGAATCCTCCTCGTACCCACGGGTCTCCCATGCGTGTCAGCTCGGCCGTGGGCCTGAGCCTCCTTTTCGTTGCGGCGGATCCCGGGGCGGCGGCTGCGCAGGCGAGGCGCAGAGCCACGTCACCGCCCAGCCAGATTCAGGGTCCGAGCCTCCTCTCCGAGTTCCGTTTCGGCTTCTCCGCACAGGATCCCTGGGGTCCCGAGCGCGGCTCCGGTGCCCTTGCGGGCGAAGTGCTTCTCGCCAAGCCGTTCACCGCAGCGGACCTCTTCACGAGTTACTTCATCCCGCGTCCGCACTTCGGCGGGTCCCTCAACCTCGGGGGCCGGCAGAGCTATGCCTATGCGGGCGTGACCTGGTCCGTCGACGTCATGCCGCGCGTCTTCGTAGAGGGCTCGCTCGGCGGCGCCGTTCACGACGGGAAGTCCCACGCGCTCGTCCCCTCCCCGACCCGGCCGGCCATCGGCTGTTCTCCGGTCTTCCGGGAGGCTGGGTCGGTGGGCGTCAGGCTCTCGGGACAGTGGAGTCTCGTCGCGACCGTGGAGCATCTCTCCGATACGCGCTCCTGTGCCCAGGACAGGGGCTTGACGAACGTCGGCGCGCGGTTCGGGTATGCGTTCTGACCGATCTGCGCTGTCGCCCGTTGTTCAAGCAGTCCGGGATAGCGGCGCGCGGCCGGAGTTCCGCGACGAAAGGAATATGGCATGGTTGTCTTGAACCGCATCTACACCCGGACGGGTGACAACGGCACCACGGCTCTCGTAAGCGGAGAGCGCCGGCCGAAGTACGACCTGCGCATCGAGGCCTACGGCACGGTGGACGAGACCAACGCCTGCATCGGCCTGGCCCGCCTGCAAACGAAAGGCCATGACGTCGACGACATGCTGGGGCGGATCCAGAACGATCTCTTCGACCTCGGCGCGGACCTCGCGACCCCGGCCGGCGACAAACCTCTTCCCCACGAGCCGCTTCGCATCACGGAGAGCCAGGTCGAGCGGATTGAGCACGAGATCGATCGGCTGAACGGGGAGCTCACGAGCCTGCGCTCCTTCGTGCTTCCGGGCGGGACGCCGGCGGGAGCAGCCCTGCACCTCGCCCGCACCGTCTGCCGCCGGGCCGAGCGCCTCGCGGTGCGGCTTGCCGCGGAGCCCAACGAGACGGTCTCGCCGGCCGCGGTGAAGTATCTCAACCGGCTGTCCGACTTCCTCTTCGTCGCGTCGCGATCCACCAACGACAGGGGCGCTCTCGACGTGCTCTGGGTTCCGGGCCAGAACCGCTGATCCCAGTTCCCCTTTCCTAAGGCTCTCGGACCCCTCGACTCCGGGACAGCGGCGCTATCCCCGTGCTATGGGTCGCGGCAGCACCGCGAACCGAGGAGGAGCGGACCAATGTTCCTGCCCCTTCACGACGGGGTGCCCCTACAGCACGTGAAGACCCCGGCGGCGACCCGCACGGTCATCGCGGTCTGCGTCCTGGCCTACCTCTTGACCTTCTACGGCCCGCTCGGCGCCGAGTGGATCGTCGCGGGCTTCGGCCTGATCCCGGCCGTTTTCTTCGGCACCGAAGCGTTGCCCGACGGGCTGCCGTTCGTGCCCGTCTGGGCGACCCTCGTCACCTCGCTCGTTCTGCACGGATCCTGGTTCCACCTCCTTGGAAACATGCTCTTTCTCTGGGTCTTCGGCGACAATGTCGAGGACGCCATGGGGCACCTGCGCTTTCTCGTCTTCGTGGTGCTCTGCGGTTCCGCCGCGAGCCTCACCCACGCTTTCGCGGATCCGGAGTCCACGCGCCCGCTCATCGGGGCGTCCGGCGCCGTGTCCGGGGTCGTCGCGGCCTACCTCATCCTGTACCCGCGGGTGCAGATGTGGGCTCTTTTCCTCAACGGCATCCCCTTGCGGGTCCCGGCCTACTGGGCGATCGGCTTCTGGTTCGTGCTTCAGCTCGTCTCGGCCTTCCTGTCGGGCGATCCGGACGTGGGATGGTTCGCGCATCTCGGAGGTTTCATCGCGGGCGCGACCCTGACCCGGCCGCTGCGTCGCCGCTACGATCCGGTTCTCGCACGCATCGAGGCGCAGGGCTTGCGCCCCGCGCCCTGAACTTCGCTGCGATGCGTTGACTTTTTCGGAGCGCCGTCGTTACGGTCCGGCCCCATCGTACGCGCTCCCTACGGTCCGGGATTCTGCTCCGCCCCTCGAAACGAGCGCGCCCGACCTTCGAATGAGGACGAACCGCATGAAGATCCTCGTGCCCGTGAAGCGGGTGGTCGATTACAACGTCAAGATCCGCGTGAAGCCGGACGGCTCGGGCGTGGAACTCGCGAACGTGAAGATGTCCATGAACCCGTTCGACGAAATCGCAGTCGAGGAGGCAATCCGATTGCGAGAGCAGGGCAAGGCCACCGAGATCGTGGCGGTCTCGATCGGCCCCGCGCAGGCCGCCGAGACGATCCGCACCGCCCTCGCGATGGGGGCCGACCGCGGCATCCTGGTAAAGTCGGACCAGCCGGTCGAGCCGCTGGGCGTCGCCAAAATCCTGAAGGCCGTGGTTGGCCAGGAGAACCCGCAGCTCGTCATCCTCGGCAAGCAGGCGATCGACGACGACTCGAACCAGACCGGGCAGATGCTCGCAGCTCTGCTCGGCTGGCCGCAGGGGACCTTCGCGTTCAAGCTCTCGGTCGGCGAGGGCACGGTCGACGTGACGCGAGAGGTCGACGGCGGCCTTCAGACCGTCGGCCTCAAGCTGCCCGCCATCATCACGACGGACCTGCGCCTCAACGAGCCGCGCTATGCGTCGCTGCCCAACATCATGAAGGCGAAGAAGAAGCCGCTCGACGAAACGTCACCGGAGGCGCTGGGCGTGGACGTCTCGCCTCGTCTCAAGGTGCTCAGGACGGTTGAACCCGGCGGCCGCAAGGCCGGGGTGAAGGTCGGCTCCGTCGCCGAACTCGTGAACAAGCTGAAGGTCGAGGCCGGCGTCCTCTAAGGGCGCTCACGAACCGAAGGGAGGCGGGCCCCCCGAGGGCGCCCTGATCGAGGACCCCATGACCACGCTTCTGATTGCAGACCACACCAATGCATCTCTCAAGGACGCGACCCACAAGGCCCTCACGGCCGCCCGGGCTATAGGCGCACCCGTCCACGTCCTGGTCGCGGGAACGAACTGCCGCCCCGCGGCCGAGGCCGCAGCGCGGCTCGAAGGCGTCGAGAAGGTGCTCGTTGCCGATGCGCCGGCCTACGACCACATGCTCGCCGAACCCACGGCGGCCTTGATCGTCTCCCTCGCGGGTCCCTACGAGGCGATCGTTGCGCCTGCGACGACGACCGGCAAGAACGTGATGCCGCGCGTCGCGGCCCTCCTCGACGTCATGCAGGTTTCGGACATCATCAAGGTCGTGGCCCCCGATACCTTCGAGCGACCGACCTATGCCGGCAACGCCATCCAGACCGTCCAGGCCACCGACCCCAAGAAGGTCGTGACGGTGCGGACCGCCGCATTCCCGGCAGCGGGCGAAGGCGGCGAGGCGGCGGTCGAGACCGTGGGGCCGGCCGAGGATCCGGGGGTGTCGAGCTTCAAGGGCGAGGAGATCGCCAAGAGCGACCGGCCCGAGCTGACGTCTGCCCGGATCATCATCTCGGGCGGCCGGTCGCTCGGCTCGGCCGAGAACTTCGCCAAGTACATCGAGCCTGTCGCCGACCGGCTCGGGGCCGCGATGGGCGCTTCGCGCGCGGCAGTCGACGCGGGCTACGCGCCGAACGACTGGCAGGTGGGACAGACCGGCAAGGTGGTCGCCCCGGACCTCTACATTGCGGTCGGGATTTCAGGCGCGATTCAGCACCTCGCCGGTATGAAGGACTCTAAAATCATCGTCGCGATCAACAAGGACGAGGAGGCACCGATTTTCCAGGTTGCGGATTACGGCCTTGTCGGCGACCTTTTCAGCCTCCTGCCCGAACTCGAGCAGGAACTCAGCAAAGCCAAGTCGTGAGGGCGCCCGGCGCATCGTCGGGCACCCGCGCAGGTTCGGGGCGGATGGACCAATGGGCATCGAGATCAAGACCATCGGCGTGATTGGCGCCGGGCAGATGGGCAACGGGATCGCCCATGTCTGCTCTCTCGCCGGGCTCGACGTCCGCCTCAACGACCTCTCCGAGGAGAAGATCAACGCGGGGCTCGCGACGATCAACGGCAACATGGCCCGCCAGGTCTCCCGCGAAGCGATCACCGACGCCGAAAGGCGGGGCGCCCTCGCTCGCATCCAGCCCGCGCCGTCCTACGAGGACCTCGCCCCGTGCGACCTGATCATCGAGGCCGCGACGGAGAACGAGGAGGTCAAGCGCAAAATCTTTCAAGCTCTCTGCCCCGCGCTCAAGCCCGAGGCCATGCTGGCGACGAACACCTCGTCGATCTCGATCACACGGCTCGCCTCCTCGACGGACCGGCCCGAGCGCTTCATCGGCATCCACTTCATGAATCCCGTCCCCGTGATGCAGCTCGTCGAGCTCATCCGCGGCATTGCGACCGAGGATCCCACCTTCGAATCCGCGAAGCAGTTCATCGGCCGGCTCGGAAAGACGCTGACCGTGGCGGAGGACTTTCCAGCGTTCATCGTGAACAGGATTCTGCTCCCGATGATCAACGAGGCGATCTACACGCTCTATGAGGGCGTGGGCTCGGTCGACGCCATCGACACCGCGATGCGGCTCGGGGCCAACCACCCGATGGGGCCGCTGCAGCTTGCCGACTTCATCGGCCTCGATACCTGCCTCTCCGTCATGCAGGTGCTTCATGACGGACTCGCCGACACCAAGTACCGGCCCTGCCCGCTGCTCGTGAAATACGTCGAAGCGGGATGGCTCGGCCGCAAGGTCAAGCGCGGCTTTTACGACTACCGGGGCGAGAAGCCGGTTCCGACGCGTTAGGGCCACCTGCAGCGGCACATTCTCGGAGGGCACGGGACTCCACCCTGCCGCGACGTGGCCCGTGGTTCACGGGAATCCAAGTCGGGGCACGGGATCCATTGCACTTCGCGGGCTGCGCCGCGACCGCCGACGAGGCGAAGCCCATGGCCTCTCACTGACAAAGAGGCCGCGCAGTCCGAGCGTCGGCGGCGCCCCTCCCTCGTTCTTTGGCGGTTGCACATGTTGAGCAGCATCCCTTTAAAGATCTTAGTATAGCTGCCTGGACGGACGACGATGGCGAAGCTTATCGTGACATATTACGTCGAATCCGTAATTCTGCTCCACACTGAACTGACTTTTGCACAGTGGCTTAACACCATTTAGCTTATCATTGTCCCAACAAATGGGGACATTCTCAATGTAATGTGATGAAGCCTACTATCTCTACTCTGCGTTACGTTTTTCTCGCTCGGGACACCCGGTAGGCTTGGCGAGAACCTGTGCTCAAAGGCCAGGGTGGCCACCATCACAAGGGCGAAAATGAAAAGTCACATCGACGCCGTTCCGGGCCTTTCGGCCCACGCGATCCCGCACAAATCTCTCGCGCTCGGCCCGATTTCGGGAGGGAGCAGCATCATCTCCGGAACCGAGGACGACGACATCATTGTCGGCCGGGATATCGCCGAAATCATCTACGCGCTGCAGGGCTATGACACCGTTTTTGCAGGCGGAGGAAACGACCAGGTCTACGGCGGTTGGGGCGACGACTGGGTCGGCGGCGGCCTGGGAGACGACATTCTGTGGGGCGACTCCACCAATCAATGGGACAGGTTCGCCTACGGCAACGACACTCTGAACGGCGGCGAGGGCAACGATCGGATCTACGGCGAAGCCGGCGACGACCTCCTGTCGGGCGATGCCGGCGACGACACAGCGAGTGGGGGCGAGGGCAAGGACACCTTGCTTGGAGGCGAGGGTCACGATGTGCTCTACGGCGATGCCGGACACGACCGACTCGAGGGCGCCGGCGGCAAGGATACGCTTTTCGGCGGCGAAGGTGACGACACGCTCTTCGGTGGCGAGGACAACGATCAGATCGTCGGGGAGGCCGGTGTCGACATCTTGGACGGCGGGGCGGGTCACGACACGCTGTCCGGCGGCGGAGGCGACGACGTCATGTCGGGTGGAGATGGCGACGACGTCTACGACGTGGACAGCGCCGGAGATCTGATCCGCGAAGCGACTGCCGCCGGTTTCGATTGGGTGTACTCGGAGGTGAACCATACCCTCTCGGCCAATGTCGAGGGCTTGGTCCTCGTCGGCTCCGCTACGATTGGCACCGGCAACGAGCTCGACAATAAGATTTACGGGAACGATCTCGGCAACGAGCTCTACGGGGCGGATGGCCAGGACATCATTCGCGGCTACGCGGGCGACGACTCGATTTGATAACCTGGACGGCGGGGTCGGCAACGATCTGATCGAGGGAGGGAACGGAGCTGACATGCTCTTCGGCCGCGCCGGTGCGGACACGATTTTCGGCGGTGAAGGCAACGATTTCATCAACGGCGACGACGTCGTCTACGATCCCGCGCTCGCCGGGGCCGATGTCCTCGACGGTGGCGCCGGCAACGACCAGATCTATGGCGGAATGGGCGACGACCTGATCTTCGGCGGTGCCGGCGACGACGTCCTCGACGATAACGGACCGGGCGAGGCCGGCAACAACGAGATCTGGGGCGGCTGGGGGGCCGACCGGATCACGACGGGTCAGGGCAACGACGTCATCTACGGCGACCAGTTCCTGGAGGAGAAAGGCGACGGCGACGATTCGATCTGGAGCGCCCAGGGCGACGACTTCGTCGACGCGGGCGGCGGCGCCGATACGGTGGATGCGGGCAGCGGCAACGATACCGTCTCGGGGGGAAGCGGGAGCGACACCCTCTTCGGCGGCGAAGGGGCCGATTGGGTCCTTGGTGGAGAAGGCGACGACGAAATCTGGGGCTTCAGCCCCAATGCGAACCCGGTCGGCAGCCTCGCCCGAAGCGACACGCTGTGGGGCGGCGACGGCAACGACTGGATCTCCGGATGGCGGGGTAACGACGAACTCTCCGGCGACGAGGGCGACGATTACCTGCATGGGAGCCGTGGCAACGACACGCTCTACGGCGGCAACGGCAATGACACCATGGATGGCAGCTACGACAACGACTGGCTCGGTGGGAAGGACGGCCACGACCGCATGTGGGGCGGATGGGGCAACGACTTCCTTCGGGGCGATAGCGGAAACGACACCATGGAGGGCGGGGCCCATGCCGATACCCTAAACGGCGGCGAGGGCGACGATATCCTGCGTGGCGGCTCGAGGCCCGAGGATTACGATGAGCGGCCGGACGAGGCCGATCTCTTCGTCTTCGAGGGAGCGGTCTTCGGGAGAGACGTCATCCTCGACTTCAGCATCGACGGCGGCGATGTGGTCCAGTTCGATGGGAGCGTCCTCAAAGACTTCGAGGCGGTCCGCTCCATGATGCGACAGGTCGACCAGGACACCGTCATCGATCTCGGCAATGGCAGCTCGATCACGCTCACGAATATTCGGTCCGACATGTTGTCCGCGAACGACTTCGTGTTCCAGGGGGGCGGCATCTTCATCTGACGGGCGGGAGAAAGCCGTCGAGCGCCGATTCCGCTCGTCACAGGGTTGGAGAACGACGTTCTCCAACCCTGGTGCCTCGACGGGATGGGCTGGCGCCCGACGGGGCCGTGCCTTCATGGCGAGCGCCGCTCAGGCCCTCGCCCGCTATCGAAAAGAGATCTTCGCAGCCGTCCCGCGCAGGCATTCACCCTCGCGTCACCGCCCGGCGCGCTCTCCTGTGGGGTGCGGCACCGGAGTGCGAGAGGGGAACTTCACAATGACCCCTTCGTCTTTGTAGTATCGGAAGCGTAACGGGATTAACCTCTCCCGCACGTCGTTTTGCGCGTGCGGGGCGCGTAAGGGGATTAACCTCTCCCGCACGTCGTTTTGCGCGTGCGGGGCGCGTAACGGGATTAACCTCTCCCGCACGTCGTTTTGCGCGTGCGGGGCGCGTAACGG
>Ga0126311_10000651_pt1 | contig 16210 bp, 9 predicted proteins | sample Plot61_FD_92539 | JGI IMG/M metagenome (GOLD analysis project Ga0126311, IMG submission 92539) | Serpentine soil microbial communities from UC McLaughlin Reserve, CA, USA - Plot61 | ecosystem: Environmental > Terrestrial > Soil > Grasslands | place: USA: UC McLaughlin Reserve, Lake County... | reverse complement strand
TTCCAAACCTCGTCGTCCATGTTCAGCCCGACGAACCAGCGAAACAACATGTTGTATTGCAGTTGCTCCATCAGCATCCGCTCGCTGCGCACCGAGTAGAGCACTTGCAGCAACAACGCTCGCAGCAACCGCTCCGGCGCGATCGACGGGCGCCCGACGCGCGAATACAACTTGTCAAAGCGCGGCGACAGTTGCTTGAAGATTTCATCGGTCATCTTACGCAGCGGGCGCAACGGATGATCCGCCGGCACTCATTGCTCTGGCGAGATGTAGCTGTACATGCCCCCTTGCACTTCGTTGTCTCCCCGCATTCTGTTCCTCCGGTGTTGGCGTTGGACCAGATTATAGTTGACCCTAATCACTCGCGGGAAGAATGTTTAGTTTTTCAGCAGCCTGCTAGAAGCTGAACCGAAGCGACGCGTCGATGCGGCGTTGGTAAGCCGGATTGGCTCCTCCAAACCCACCAAAGCCACCAGTCGTCGACGTCGATTGACCAAACAACAGCGATCCCAGGTTGCCGACCGGATTGGCGAAGTTCGCGTGGTTCAGAAGGTTTTGGAAGTTCAACGAGAACGTCAGATTGTAACGGCCAGTGCCGCCACCACCTGGACCACCGAACCCACCACCGCCACCGCCTGGCCCACCGAAGCCACCACGCCCACCACCGCCGCCATCTGGACCACCCGGACCTCGTCCGGCCATACCGCCACCCATGGTCGCGGGGTTGCGTCCATCACGCTGCTGGTTACCCTGCTGTCGATTCTGCGCATTTGAGCCGCGTTCAGAGCCAAAGCTCCACGTCTTACTGACGCGCAGGTTGACGCTTGTCGATCCCGGACCTTCGCCGAAGTTGCGCGGAATCATCACGTCGCCCGGCGCAAACGTCAGCTTGAAATTGCCGTACGGCGTACACTTGATGTTGTCCGTGTCGGAACAGTCTGCACCTGCGGGCGCAAGAGCAGGACGCTCGGTATTGAACGTATCGCCGTTGATATCGCGTCCGAGCGTGATATTGAACGGGCGTCCTGAATTCACGATCACGAACGGAGCCAGCGTGATGTTCCACGGCGCGCGGAAGTTACCAGTTATCACGAAACGATGCCTGACATCGGTCGACGCCCGGCCATACTCCGTGCTGAGGTCGTAGGGATTCGCCGGCAAGCTGCCAATGCCATCGGCATCGCTATTCGCTTTTTGGAAAACGTAAAACGCGTTCATCGTCGCGTTGCGATGAAAACGGCTGTTGAAGTTGACGATGAGCTGGTTCTGGTTATAACGACCGCTCGACTCGTATTCGAAGACGTTGCAACGCGGCGAGGGGTTGATATCCGGAGGAATAAAATCAGCGCAGTCCAACGGCCGAACACCGCTCGCCGGCACGCCCGGAATAAACGTTCCCGGCAGCGGCGCGTTCAGCGGCCGCGTGCGCAGCACATGCAGCGTACGAACATTGATGTAGCTGGTTGCAAGCGTCAGGTTGTGCGGCAACTGGCGCTCAACACTAATCACCGATTGCAATGTGTACGGTGCTTGCAAGTTATCTGCGAGTCGATAAACTGTTCCGGGAACTGCAAACGTAATGAGTTGCTCGGGCGTCGGAATCAACGGAAAGAAATCCGGGTTCTGCACTGTGAACTGCTGTTGATTGACGCCGTTCAGCCGGTTCGCCGTCATCGTCAAGCCCTCACTGATGCGCTCGTAGAACACACCATAGCCACCGCGGATGACAGTCTTCGATTGCTGTCCACCGGGCGACCAGGCAAACCCAACGCGTGGTCCAAAGTTCAAATTGCTATCGACGTTGCTCTGGTTCTCGTAACGCAGACCAAGACTGAGCGTTAAGTTTGGACGCACTTTCCAGTCGTCCTGAAGATAACCGCCGACGTCCCACTGGCTGACTTTCGTCTCCGGATTACCGGACGACAAACGAAACTGGCTCGCGCCGCCGGCGAGGGCGCGAATCTCAAGACCGCTCAACCCCTGCTCGAGGAAAGCCTGCGTGCGCCGGAAACGCTCGATACTGGTGATGGGCTGCGTGCCTGCGATTTGCTGATCATTCGCATCGAGCTTCGGACCAAGACCGCCACCGAAGAACGTGTAGGTGCCACCGAAGTTTTGCGGCGAGAACTGATCGATGTGAACGCCACGCAAGCGAGCGCCGGCCTTCAACGCATGTGCGCCGATCGCAAACGAAGTGTTGTTCGTCAGCTCCCAATCTTTCGTCGTGCTGTTTGATTGGCCCACCTGAGATCCACCACCCGTGAATGCGTCCTGCACTTCGAGCGTCGGAATCGAGTTGTCCGCATCCTGCGAGTTAATCTGCCGTTGAAACTGGAATCGCGTTTCGTTGACGATCGTCTTGTTGATGATCGCTGTTTCGGTAAGCTGAATGCCCTGTTCGCTGTTTCCCGTGTCGTATGCGCGGGTCGGGAGGGAGAACCCGCCGACGCCCGTCACGCGCGAGGTCTTCGCGTAGTTGTAGCGGGCGATAAGGGTGTTGTTCGCGTTGATCTGGTAATCGACTCGGGGACTGAACGTTGTACGGCGGCTCGGAATCGCAACCGTTTCATTGAAACCGACGATATTGTTATTCGCGTCGAGCACCGTCGCGACGATGAGCGCCTGGTCGTTGATGTCGCGCTTGTCGAAATCAATGAAGAACGATGCCTTCTTTTTTGACAGTGGGCCACCGAAGTTTCCGCCGTACTGCCGTGTCTGAATCGGGGGACGGGTATCGGCAAACGGATTGCGGGAGTTTAGCGCGTCGTCGTTAAAGTTGAATGAAACCTGGCCGCGATATCGATCGGTACCAGGACGCGTCAGGATTTCGATACGACCGAGACCGAGTCGATCGTATTCAGCGGAGAACGGATTTCCGTTGATGCGGATTTCGCGAATCGAAGCGCGCGGCGGCAGGCGACCACCGGTAAATCCGTCGACAAAGATCTGGCCGCCGTTTGGACCAGCCGACGGACCAGCTAACGCCTGAAGCGCGGCCGCGAGATCGTCGGGATCGTCGGGCAGCGCATCGAGGTCCGCATCTTTTAAAACAATTGCGCCGGCGTTGTTTTCCGGCTCAGTACTCAGCTCACGATTATCTGTGTTGACTGTTACTTTCTGTTCTTCGATCTCTACCTTGAGCGTGATATCAAACTGGACGAGCTTTCCGCCGGTGACTTCCACGTCGGGCGTTTCGGAGATTGCAAAGCCCGCGTTGGTGGCGCGCACTGTGTACTTGCCGGGCGCGAGACCGTTAACTACATAAGTTCCGCCGTCGTTCGTGACAGCCGACTTCTCCACGCCTTTGCTGTCAATCACCGTCACACTTGCGCCAATGATGGCCCCGCCCAACTCGTCCAGCACCTGTCCACGCAGCGAACCCGGACGCTGTTGTGCAAACACCAGTCCGGGAATGCTCGCGCACAGTGCGATTACCAGCACGATTTTCTTCATTCAAGGCTCCTTAGATACGTTTCGCTTAACGGCGTGGATAGAGTGCGCTACGCCCCCAGCTTGAAGCGCGGATTGTAGCGAAACGGGGCGTAAAGAGTCTGTCAATGGATTGTAAAGTTTTGTCAGTTCTGCGATGACACTTCTTTACGCACGAAAATGGCCGGGTATTGTAGGATCGCCGCGACTTGCCTTAGGTAGCCCATATGTCTTTCAATCTTGCTGTACAGCAGCAAATGGAACGTGTTCTTGTAATTGACGACGACGTCGGCCTTTGCGAGTTGGTAGGAGAGTATCTTCAGCCTGAAGGTTATACGGTTGAAGCGATCCACAACGGCGAAAGGGGCGTAGACCGCGCGCTTTCGAACGAACACGATCTGGTAGTGCTCGACGTGATGTTGCCGGGCACGAACGGTTTCGACGTGTTGCGACGTATCCGCGCTCGCTCTCGCATTCCTGTTTTAATGTTAACTGCGCGAGGCGACGATGTGGACCGCATCGTCGGACTCGAAATCGGCGCGGACGACTACCTTCCCAAGCCGTTCAACCCTCGCGAGCTTGTCGCTCGTATTCGTGCCGTTTTGCGGCGCGCCCAGCCCGTTGAGTCAACTACTTCCGCGCGTGAGACCATTCGTGTCGGCGACATAGAAATGGACAGCAACACGCGCAACGTCCGCCGCTCGGGGGAAGTAGTTGAGCTCACCGGAGTCGAATACGATCTGCTTGAGATACTGCTGCGCAACGCGGGACAAATCGTGAAGCGAGAAGAGCTGGTCAAGGACGTTTTAGGTCGCGAGCTGTCGCCTTTCGATCGCAGCATCGACATGCACGTCAGTAACCTGCGTAAGAAGTTGGGCCACCAGCTCAACGGTCTCGAGCGAATCAAGACCATTCGCGGCGTGGGCTACATCTACGGCGCCACCTCCGAAAGATCAGAATGAAGCCACAAAAAAGCACAAAAAATACTATTAATGAGTCTGTTCTTTTTTGTGCCTTTTGTGCCTTTTTGTAGCAATAAAAGTGATGAAGTTTCCGTTTCGCAGCTTATATCTGAAGATCTTCATATGGTTTTGGCTCGCCATGATCATTATCAACGTCGTGTTGTTTGCGGCGTTTGCCCTCACGCGCCCAACACCGACGCGACGTTCGTGGCGTGATCTCGCACAAACTGGTCCAAACGCTCAGAAGGCGGCTGAGATCTACGAGCAATCAGGAACGCAGGCACTGACGGCAGCGCTTCAGGCGACCGAAAAATCTTCAGGTGTCGGTGCGACTTTCTTCGACGAGAGTGGCAAAGAGCTTTCCCGGCGCGCTGTGCCGCAGGGCGCTCAGGAGCTGATCGCGAAGGCCGCGGAGAGTCGTGATATCGAATTTAACTTCGCTGTAGAAAACACTCTCGTAGCACGTCCGGTCACGAGCGCGAAGGGCCAGCGTTACATCTACCTCGCACACATTCCGCGTCCGCCGTTCCAACCGACATTCCAGACTTTAGGCGTGCGTTTGCTCGTGGTGCTTGTGATTGGCGGTATCTTTTGTTACTGGCTGGCGCGTTATCTCACGCAACCAATTCTGAAACTCCGCACGACGACGAACGAGCTGGCCGAGGGAAATCTCGGCGCGCGTGTGTCTAAGAAGCTCGCCAAGCGTCGTGATGAAGTTGGACAACTCGGTCGCGATTTTAATGCGATGGCTGAGCGACTCGAGTCGATGGTCAAAGCGCAACAACGACTGCTCGGCGACATCTCGCACGAGCTGCGATCGCCACTCGCGCGGCTCGGCGTCGCCCTCGGTTTGGCGCGGCAGCGTTCCGGTCCGGAAGCGAATGGCGCCCTCGATCGCATCGAGCGTGAGTCAGACAATCTGAACGAGATGATCAGCCAGTTGCTGACGCTCACGCGTTTGGAGAGTGGTACTGACGGACGCAAAAGGACGAATGTCGATCTGGCGGCACTCGTGAAAGAAGTTGCGGACGATGCGGACTTTGAAGCGCGCAGCTTGAATCGCGCGGTCCACGTTGTGTCGAGTGACAACTGCTCCATCAAGGGCGTCGAGGAGTTATTACGCAGCGCGGTCGAGAACGTCGTGCGGAATGCGGTGCGTTATGCGCCTGAAGGGACGGCAGTTGAAGTCGCTTTGACGAGGCAAAACGGTCACGCCGTGATCAGCGTTAGAGATCGGGGCCGCGGCGTTCCGGAAGAATCGCTGGAGAGGATCTTTCGACCGTTCTATCGCACCGAAGACGCGCGTGACCGGCAGAGTGGTGGTGGCACGGGGCTGGGCCTCGCGATCACTGAGCGCGCCGTCCGCATGCACGGCGGCTCAGTACAGGCAGTCAACGCCGCCGATGGCGGCCTCGCAGTCGAGATGCGTTTAAAGCTCGATCCGCGTTTTTTATCCGCGTGAATCCGCGGCTAACTTTCTTCGTCTCCGGCGCAACAATCCCATCTCCACGAATCTCACCACGAGGATCCAGATCAATGCCGCCAGGAATCCCGCAATCACATCCGTCGTGTAATGCACGCCCAGATAAATCCTCGATAATCCGATCAACAAAAACGTCGTCGTACACACAATCCATACGCCGAGGCGCACGCGTTTCGACTTGATTCGTGCAGTGAGAATCGCCGCAAGGGCGCCGAAGAAAACAGCGCTCGTCAATGAGTGTCCACTCGGAAAACTGTACGTCTCCGGCGCCGAGAGATTGAAGAACGGCACGGGCCGCGGACGTTTGAACGCGAGCTTGAGAGTGATATTCAACAGCCCCGCGCCAATCATGGTTAACGCAAAGAGCTTCGCTTCTCTTTTCCACTTTCGCATCGCGAAGCGGACCACGACAAAGATCGTTCCCAGGCTGAGCGCCATCGTCGAGCCGACAAACGAGAAGCCACGCATGATGGCCGTCATTGGCGGCGACGCGAGTTGGTGAACGGCAGCCCTTGTCGCATCGTCAAACGCGCGCGCGTCGCCTTCGAGCGCTTCGTCGGCCAACCAGCCAAAGAAAATCAGCGCGAGGATTGCGGTCGCGAGACCAAGCAACAGTGACAGACTAAGAAACTCAAGCAAACGCTTCTTGTTTGTGGGTGCGTCAGACACTGCTGCTTAGTATCACGGATCCGTGACCAATTTTCCCAGACGAAACTTTCTCCAAAATTATCGGCAGCGCTGCGGTTGCTCGATCGCAAAACTGCAAAAATCTTAGTCGCGGATTATAAAAACGACGAAGCTAACGAGGAAAATGATTGAACATATCAATACCGCCATCCAACTATGAACAACACCGAATATTTTCAGAGCAATAAAAAGCAGTGTGGCGAGTAAAGATACGAACGCTACAAGCAGGAAGATGGGCGATAGAGAAGAACCGCCATATCCGGATCGCGTACGATTCCGAGGATTCGCAGGATTCATAGGACTGTAGCTCATCGGACCAGACGCTGGTGGATAAGAGTATTTGTCGCGACGAACCTCTTCCGCGTAACGAGCACCAGATTCTTTAGGAGATCGGCTTTCTACTACTCTTTTATTATCGACTTCGAAGCGACGACGGCGTCCCTCCATTTCACGCTTCGCACTTTCCCTTGCTTCTTCAGGACCTTCGATTTGTTCACGAGCGTGGCGCAATATGGTGATAACTGGGTCTCGGCGAGTCTCCTCACGGCTGGAGGCAGTTCTGCGAGACCGAGTCGTTTCTGACTCCGCAACGGGTGGCTTTGACACGAGCGTCACATCCCCGATACCCAACTTCTCAAAATGCAAACGCTTCAAATTCTCTGGTGGCAGACCCTCTTCGGGGCGCTCGGGAAAGGGCTGTTCCCAGTAGACCGGACGCACAAAGCCGGGTAGCCGGCGTGCGAGCGCACGCTCGTATTCGCGCTTCACATATTCCGAGCGCATCGAATTCGTCGACCAGAAAAGCTGAAAGAGATCTGCCGAATCGATCATTTGCAGCAGCGACTCATTCCACTCCTCTCCCGAGCGGAGCTTTGTCACATCACGCAAGTACTCGAGGCCAAGGTGCGAATCATGAACGAGCTTTTCGATCTGTTCGACAATCGCGGTGTCTTTGTGTGAGTAAGAAGCAAACACCTTGCGGAACGGACGAGCCTTGTCTATCAGGTCCGGAGTTGTATCGGTGGCGCCGGTGATGCTACCGACCTTAAACGCAAGGTTCACTTCCGCCACAATGATTGGACCAAGAAAAACACGCAGGCAGCCTCTCGTTACTTGTCCGTCCAGCTCCGGGCTTGCTCGCATCTTAAACTCTTCGCGATGAACCGACTCTTCCCATTTGAATGTGCGGCTGGGCGGGTTGAACTCGACTCCGGGAACAGACGGTTTGAACATCAACTCACCCGATCTCGGAATCGGCTGGCTACTATCCTCAGTTGATTCTTTGAAAGCGGCAAACGCAGCACCCAGAATCGCCTGAGCCTGTTGCGTTACTGCGACGACTGGATCGGGCTCGTCAGGCGGCGCATCCGGCCGGCGTTCAGAGAGATGTGCGAAGGCCAGGAGTGGATACCACTTGTTTGGCACTAACGTTTTGCGACGATAGACGGTGAACATCACGTTGTCGTCGAGTGGATGCACAGACCGAATCTCCCGTCCGGTTATTCGGTCAATTTCAATAAACTCGGCATCTATCGTATAGTCGAACCGAGCGGCTTTTCGCTTGAAATCGAAATTTGCACGCGGTGCAATCGGAGATGGTTTGATACTTTTGAAGTTCTCAATCCTGGGTGGTGGGACAAGCTGCTGAATGGTGCGTCGCCACAATGAATGCATCTGTGCTGTTCGCGGGTAAAAATTAGCAGCTACTTCATTCGTAGGTTTCCAGAGCCGCAGGCTGAAGAGGTTATTCAATAGCGTTTGCCATGTGCTTGGAAACCCGGGCTTCTCATCGGTAGGTTTCCAATCTGAATAATCGAACGGCACCTGCCGACTGATCTTTGATAAATCAAACGAGTCGTCGAATTGCGACGTCAAACGCAGCGCCTCTATCTCCGTAGCACTCAAGACACTCAGGATCGGCTTCAGCAAAGCTGTCACAATATGTTTCTGATCTCCACTGGTGTTGCCGGATTTCGCCTTCCGGAGTGGCTCCATAAAATGCTCAAGGCTCAAAGTGGGAAAGTGCCTGGCGGCGGCACTTGCGGTTTCGATCGCAAAGGGGAACCCATCAACAAGACTCGCAAGTTGCCGCTGTATGGTGCGACGCTCAAAATCGGCCCGTATAGGCTGAAACGTTTCAATCAACTGAATCGCATCTGCTTCCGGAAGTCCCTGAACATTGAAGAGTGAGCGGTCGCGCTCGCCTCCGGCTAAATGCTGTTCGCCCAAGCGCGTGGTTACGATCACGTGAAGCCAATCCGCATCGCCGGCTACACGGAGTTCGGTTGGGATGAGGAAACCAGGGTCAGTGACGTCGTCTAATATCAACAAGCAGCGCTTGTCGCGCGTTAACCCATGCTTGTGCACTTCCCGTAGCTCGGGCGAATCGACCACTTCCGACGGGCTCCTTTTCGCCCGGCAACTCACCTGCCAGCGTCCGCCACCATATTCACCCGCGTATGCATGTGCATACTCAACCGCAATTGAGGTCTTACCGATTCCGGCCGCGCCACTCAACACACAGAGCTTTCCGAGTGCAAGGCTCTCACGTATGTGCTCGAGTTCACTCGACCGGCCAGTAAAGTGTGGATTGAACGGATCGATATTGCCGCGACTATTCTCAGACCGCTCGATCAGTCGTATAAGGCGTGAGATCTGTGACGCAAGCTGATGGAGTGCTTCGGGCTTTTCGAGTTCTCCGTGGAACTCAAAATTCCTCCGGCGGCGTACGTCTCGGAACCGTTCCACAAACGTTTGGTTAAGGCCTTCTTTCGGCCAGCGCGTCCAGTCGATTGCGTCAACGACGACAATCCCGTCGCCGGCAAGTCCGCGTGTGATTTCACTTTTGAGATACTCGTTCAGGTCCCATTCGCAGTGATCACTCTCAAGATAGGAAGTCGTCAGGAAGGCCAGGAAAAGCCGTGACTTTCGCACAGCGGGCAAAACATCGTACCAGCCGAGCCGGCCGCGAACGTCGGACGTATCGAAAAATACTTTCAGCTCACGACCATGGATCTTCTCAAACTCATGTTTCAGGCGTTCGATCAGTTGAGTAAGGCGGCCGTCAAGATCGTCGCGACGAGAGTGGGAGATGAAGAGGTCGAAGGCCATGGGGGGTATGAGCCCTTTCGTATTGCGCATTACGTTAGACGATCTCCTACTGCGATATCAAGAAATATCCGAGGAAATAAGCGGCTCACCGCTTCGTGCTTTTTGTGCCTCTTTGTGGCTGATCCCTGTTGTATTATCCGCGCATGTCAAAAACCCTGAGCTTGATCCTGCTCCTGTTTTTCTTTGTCACACCCTTTGCCGCACAAACCACGGCTGACGATTACAACGCCATTTTCAAACCGCTGAAGTGGCGCTCGATCGGGCCGTTTCGTGGCGGCCGATCGGTGGCGGGTACCGGCGTGATCGGCGATCCGAAGACTTATTACATGGGAACGACGGGCGGCGGTCTCTGGAAAACCGAGGACATGGGACTTAGCTGGCGAAACATCTCCGATGGTTATTTCAAGACCGGCTCAGTGGGCGCGATCGCGGTCGCCGAGAGTGATCCGAATGTCGTTTACGTCGGCATGGGTGAACACGCCGTGCGCGGTGTGATGACGCATCATGGCGACGGCGTCTACAAATCAACCGACGCCGGAAAAACGTGGAAGAAGATCGGGCTCGATGCGAGTCAACACATCTCGCGCATCATCGTCGATCCGAAAAATCCAAACATCGTATTCGTCGCGGCGCAAGGTGCGTTGTACAGCAAATCAAAAGAGCGCGGTGTTTATAAATCGGTCGACGGCGGTGCGACGTGGAAGTCCGTGTTGTATGTTGACGAAAAGACTGGCGCGGCGGAGTTGTCGATGGACATGAACAACCCGCGCATTCTTTACGCGGCGATGTGGGAACACGGTCGCCTGCCCTGGAAAGTGATCAGCGGCGGTCCCGGCAGCGGTCTCTATAAGTCGACCGACAGCGGCGAGACGTGGGACAAGTTGAAAGATGGATTGCCGGAAGAGCTGGGCAAGATGTCGATCGCCGTGAGCCGCTCGAACCCCGAAAAAGTTTACGCGCTGATTGAAAGCGATTCCGATAAAGAAGCGGGCGGGCTGTTTGTCTCCAGCAATGGCGGGAAGAAGTGGAGCCGCATTACCAACGATCATCGACTCGTGCAGCGCGCGTGGTATTACATCGAGCTGTTCATCGATCCGAAAGACGAGAACACGATCTATGTTTTGAGTGCTTCGGCTTTGCGTTCAAGGGACGCGGGCAAAACGTGGGAAACACTTTCCGGCACTCACGGCGACTATCACGATCTTTGGATCAATCCCGATAACCCAAACAACTTCATCATCTCGAACGACGGCGGCTCCGCGATCACTTTCAACGGCGGCAAGATCTTCAGCACGCAGAGCAACATGCCGACCGCGCAGTTTTACCGGATCAACGTCGACAACCAGTTTCCGTATCGCGTTTATGCCGGTCAGCAGGACAACACGTCTGTTTCGATTGCGAGTCGTGAGCTGGGCGGCGGTGGGATTGGCACGTCGAGCTGGATGGCGTCGGCGGGCGGTGAGAGTGCGTTTCTGGCGTTCGATCCGAATGACGTTCGGTATGTGCTCGGTGGTAGTTACCAGGGAACGATCGAGGTGCTCGACGTCAAAGCGCACGCGAGCACGAACGTCATGGCCGCGCCGATTCAATATCTCGGCATGGACGCGAAAGATATCAAGTATCGTTTCAACTGGAATGCGCCGATCGTCTGGAGCAAATACGAGCCAAACACTTATTTTCACGGGGCTCAATACGTGTTGAAGACGAGCGACATGGGTCGCACGTGGAAAGAGATCTCGCCCGACCTCACGCGCAATGAGAAGGACAAACAGGGCAAAGGCGGTGGGCCATACACGAACGAGGCCGTGGGCGCGGAAAACTACGGCACGCTGGCTTACATCATGGAATCGCCGTACGAGAAAGGCGTGATCTGGACCGGCAGCGATGATGGATTCGTTTACGTGACGCGTGACGGCGGCGCAAACTGGAAGAACGTCACGCCGCGCGGCTTGCAAGAGTGTTTGATCAATGCGATCGAAGTCTCGCCACACGATAAGGCCACTGCTTACATCGCCGCCACGCGCTATAAGTTCAACGATCACACGCCCGGGCTTTACAAAACCACTGACTACGGAAACACCTGGACGAAGATCACGAATGGCTTGCCTGCGAATGCGTTTACGCGCGTCGTGCGTGAAGACGATGTACGCCGCGATCTTCTGTTCGCGGGCACGGAGCTCGGCCTGTTCATCTCGTGGAACGGCGGTCGCGACTGGTCACCGTTTCAGTTGAACCTGCCGATCACGCCGATCACCGATTTGCGTGTTCACAAGGGCAACTTGATCGCTGCGACATCGGGTCGAGCGTTTTGGATCCTCGACGATTTGAGTGTGCTGCGTCAGTACAAAAAAGAGGCGCCTTCGTTTGCGATCTACAGGCCTGACGGTGCGTATCTCGTGAACGGATCGAGCGAGCTGGACCGGACGGACAACGAGTTTACGGGAGCGAGTACGTTCCGCGGCGTGAATCCTGCGACCGGCGTCGTCCTTTATTATCAACTGCCTGAGCTCAAAAAAGATGATGAGATCTCGATGGAGATCAAAGACGCTTCAGGCGCTACTGTCCGGAGCTATTCTTCGAAAGCTGATGAAAAGTTTGTGACGTACGATTCCGGACCGCGGCCTGATCCGACGTTGCCAAAAGGCAAAGGACTGAACCGTTTCGTGTGGGATATGCGTTACGAGACGATGGTGGGCGTGCCGGGGGTTCGTATCGAAGGCGGTTTCGCCGCACACAAGGCGACGCCGGGGCGATACAGTGTCGTTTTGAAAATGGGCGGCCAGACTGTCACAACCGACGCCGAGATCCTTTCAAACCCACTCTACCCGACCGACGCTTCGACCTACACGCAATACCACCAAACGATGCTCGCCATGGAAACCGAGCTGATCGCGATGCATCGCATGATCAACAGCCTGTATGAAAAACAGAAACAACTCGAAACCCTGCTCGGCTCGCTACCGGCAGGCGACAAGTACAGCGCAATCAAGAAAGACGGCGAGGCGTTATTGAAGAAAATGAAAGCGTGGGAAGAAGACATGGTCCAGCGCAAGTCGAAGGCCTACGACGACGTGGAGAACTTCCCCAACAAGTTCACCGCAAACTACCTATTCCTGATTAACCAGACGGAGAGCGACATCCCGCGCATCAACCAACCCTCACTCGATCGCATGAAAGAACTGAACACCCAATGGACTTCATTGAAATCGCGCGGCACCGAGCTCCTGACCCAGGACATCCCCGCGTTTAATAAACGATTGTGGGACGCCGGCTTAGGCGCGATCTGGAAGGATAGTTAGCCTCGGATAACACAGATCAGTGTAAATCGAATTTAAATGGATCCGTCTGATCCGGTGGCCCGATCTGCGTGTGATTTACGCGTATGTAAGTGACAAAAGTTATTATTGACACGTTCGGAAAATAAGCATATTGTCACGCGCACAGTTGGAAATTTGACCCCCACAAACCCTGACTGCTGTTGTGTGCTCCTTTAACGGTGAAGGTACTCATTGCCCTTCACGCTTCTGATCCCGGGGTTTTTCGGAGATCCATTACGATCTCAAAACAATCAATCTAACTCTTGGGCGTTCCCCATTGAGGTTTTCCTCGCAGAAAGCTTCCTCCGGTGCCAGGCCTACGGTTTCGATTGTTCGGAAAGTTTACGGCACATCACGATGCCGGTTTGTTAACAGGACTCGAAGCGACCAAGGATCAGGAATTACTTAGTTATCTCCTGATCCATCGCGATCGTCCCCACTCACGCGAAGCAGTCGCTTCCTTGCTGTGGGGCGATACCTCTACGGAAAAATCCAAAAAATACCTGCGCCAGGCGCTGTGGCACCTGCATGCCGCGCTGAACTCCGATAACGGACACGAGGCAGAAGTGCTGATGGTGGATCACGACTGGCTCAGTCTGAACCCGTGCAGCAACTTGTGGACCGATGTCGCCGATTTTGAGCGCGCGTTTTCAGCCGCGGAGGGAATTGCGGGCCGACAGCTCGACGCGGAGAAAGCCAGAGGATTGAAAGACGCCGTTACGCTCTACAACGACGACCTTCTGCCGGGTTATTACCAGGACTGGATCCTCTTCCAGCGCGAGCGTTTGCAGAATATGTACCTGCTGATGCTCGACAAACTGATTGTGTATCTCCAGTTTCGAGGTGAGTATGAAGTGGCGCAGGGCTACTGCACGACGATACTGCGATACGATCCCGCTCGCGAGCGCACGCATCGACAGCTCATGCACTTATTCTCGCTCGCAGGCGATCGCACGTCGGCGCTGCGGCAGTTTGAGCGTTGCGCTCAGGCGCTCAAGCAGGAGCTCGGAGTTAAACCGGAGAGAAAGACAGCCGAGCTTTATGAACGAATCAAATCCGATCAGATTGGTGATAGCGAAGCTACCGAGCCACGAAATTCCTCTTCACAGGACATTCTCACTCGTCTGAAACAACTCCAGACGATCGTCTCGGGTGTGCAGCGACGCATTCGACGAGACATCAAATCCATCGAATCACTTCAATCCAACGACAAAATTTAGCCGCGGATAACACGGATTAAATCCGGATGTTATCCGTGTAATCCGTGGCTAAAGACGATCCCGAGACGTGCGCGAGACGCTTGGATGGCGGTCTGTTTTGTATAACCGCGTCCAGATATGAATTGAAAGATTGATCGCTCCCCAAGCCCAAAACATGGACTTAACAGAGTCCAAAGTTCATTCCTTCATCATCAAGCTTTGGCTTGAGGGCGATGCTACTTCGTTCGTTTGGCACGGGCACATAACACACGTGCCGAGCGGCGAACGTCGTTATTTCAAAAGACTGTCCGGTATCACTGACTTCGTCAGCGAATACCTCGACGGTAGAAAAACGCAGCCAGACCTCAAATCGCGCATGAAGGGCTGGCTTCGAAAACGCAGAGCGTGAACGAAGATGGGAACGTTCCAGGCAATCGCCGCAACCGGTCAAGCCATGCTGGGGCTGCTGTCTGACGCAATCCCGCGCGACCAGTTTCCGAACGCCCAATTTGAGCTTTACCAGATGAGCAACTTTCAGCAGCCGATGGAAGAAGGCATCTCGTTATTTCTCTACCGGATCGCTCCCAACCAGTCGCGCCGGAACCTGCCGCCGACTGTCGGTCCTGATGGACGTCGCTTCCGTCCACCGATTCCACTCGACCTCTATTACATCGCGACCGCCTGGGCGCCGACAGCCGTCAGACAACAACGGCTGCTCGGCTGGACCATCCGCATGTTTGAAGACGTGCCGATACTGCCGACCGGACTGCTCAACAACTACGGTCCGGAACCCGAGATTTTCAAGCAAGGTGAGACTGTCGAAATCATTCTCGATCAACTCAATCTCCAGGACTTGAACAACTTCTGGGGCGTTAGCAAAGCCAGTCTGCAACTGTCGATCGGTTACATCGCGCGGATGTTGCACATCCAGTCGTCAATGCCGATCACGGAATACGCGGAAGTGCAGACGCGCGAGTTTGGAGTAAGAAAAGTTTAGAAACGATGGCGAGCCCGTTCATCACTCTCGATCGTTTGACCATGGTCGCGCCTCTCGGGCTGCGCTTTCACGACACGACTACAGGGACGATCGTCGGCGACGGTCTGAGCGTCTGGGCATATCCGCTGGGTCGCCCGACTGCGAAACGACAAGCGATCGCAAATCGCAAAGGCGTCTACGTCTTACATCACGGTTACGGCTTACGCGAGAGAGAAATCGGCGATGGATCGCGCTTTTACTGGGACCATCCCGTTCCGCCAAACAAAGATTTCGTGATCGAAGTCACTGACGAACAGCGACGCTTTCAGCCGTTTCAGATCGCTGCGAGTATTCCAGCAGAAGGCATTTTCAAGTGGCTCGACTCTCCGCTTTCCGAACGAACAACCGTGCCGCTGTTTCCAGCGGCAACACAAAGCGTCGTTTCCGGAATGGCCGTTATTCGCGCCGACTTGTGGGACATGTCCATCGACGCCCCCGCAGCGTGGGCCGTGATCGAGGCGTTTACGGCGGGCAAATTCCTCGGACGCGGAGTCGCAGACGACGCCGGCCGTATCGCCGCGATCTTCTCTTTTCCGACACCGGTCTCGTTTGCTCCCGCATCACCGCTTGGATCGCCGTTAGGCTCTCCGCCGATAGCAACGAGCCCGCCGTTGACGGAGCAGGTGTGGCCGTTAGAGCTGCGCGCGTTTTATACGCCCGACCGTCCGGTGGTGTCGCCACTGCCGGATCTTAGATTCACCTTAGCGCAGCCGGCCGCAACGCTGTGGGCCGATGCAGAGCAAACCGAAATATTAACGGAAACAAACTTGCGATTCGGTCGCGAGCTGATCTTGAAATCCAGACCATCACCGTCGTCACCGCCGTCGCCGCTTTCGCCAACGCGTGATTCGGTGTTGTTCATAACCCCGGCGGTGTCACCGCCATAAGGAGGAGTCATGCCTGAATACCTTGCTCCGGGAGTTTACGTCGAGGAGACATCGTTTCGGTCAAAGTCGATCGAAGGAGTTAGCACGACCACGACGGGT
>Ga0126311_10000648_pt1 | contig 16236 bp, 17 predicted proteins | sample Plot61_FD_92539 | JGI IMG/M metagenome (GOLD analysis project Ga0126311, IMG submission 92539) | Serpentine soil microbial communities from UC McLaughlin Reserve, CA, USA - Plot61 | ecosystem: Environmental > Terrestrial > Soil > Grasslands | place: USA: UC McLaughlin Reserve, Lake County... | reverse complement strand
TCATGGCCGGAACTATCAGAACTGGTTTCGCGATAAAGCGCCGAGTCATGAACGTTACAACTATCTTTACTCGCTCGACGAGTTAGATCCGTGGCTGGTCCGGATCAAACAGGTCACGAAGCAAACGCGCGAAACTTATGTGATCACCAACAATCACTTTCGCGGGCAGGGCGTCGTCAACGCGATAGAGATCAAAGCGGCTCTGAAAGAAGAACCGCAGCCCGCTCCAGAACCGCTGTTTAAGGTCTACCCGCGACTGAGTGAATCAGCAACACCGGAGAAAGATAACGAGACCGGGACACTCTTCGACTGATGTCTTACGCTCCGTGACCGATTAACTGTGCAAAGGAAATCGGCAAACCATCCGGATCCAAACCCACAGCCAGCTTGATACCTTCACCTTCACGCTGCGTCGGTGGCATCACAAACCGAATGCCTCTGGCTTTCAGATCTTCGTAAGTCTTATCAACGTCGTCAACGTTGAATCCAATCGAGCAAGCGCCGGCAGTCTTCGACGGATCTCCCGCAGGCGGTTGCTCGTTGCGAATACCGCCGCCGTGCAGGGCGAGCGTGGTGGTCCCGGTGGCAAACTCGGTCCAGTCAGGCGATTGAAACTTCAATGGGAGACCCAGTTTGTCTCGATAAAATTCAACCGAGCGCTGCATGTCTGAAACTATGATCATTGTGTAGTCGAGTTGTTTGAACATTATCGTTTGCGTCCTTTACTGCTTCCCATCGAAACAATCACGTCGAATTCATCTTTCGTCAACGGCATTACGGAAAGTTGCGACTGGCGAATGAGCGGGAGTTGACTCAAACGTTTGTCGTAACGAATTGCAGCGAGCTGGACTGAACTCGCCAAGGGCTTAACCGGTTTGAGATCGACTGCGACCCACTGCGGATCGTCGGCAGTCGGATCCGGGTACGCGCCTTTCACAACTTCCGCGAGACCGACAACTTCCTTTCCTTTCCCGGAGTGGTAGAAGAGCACTTTATCTCCGGGCTTCATCGCCTTTAGATTGTTTCGCGCCTGGTAGTTTCGCACGCCGGACCAGTCAGTGCTGCCGTCGCGAACAAAATCATCCCAGGAGTAAGTTTCAGGCTCCTGCTTCACCATCCAGTAGCCGTGTTTGTTTTTAGTGGCAGCTTTCATGAAATTGACCTTGATCCTCTACAATTCGAGTATAGACCATCAATAACGATAAAGGACGAAACATGCTCAAAGAAGGATCCACTGCGCCTGCATTCAAAACCACAAACGCCAATGGCGAAACTGTTAACTTAAAAGACTTCCGCGGTCAGAAAGTGGTGCTCTATTTTTATCCGAAAGACGACACGCCCGGCTGCACCAAAGAAGCCTGTTCGTTTCGCGATGCTTTTGCCACTTACAAAAAGAAAGGTATCACCGTATTGGGTGTCTCTCCTGACAGCGAAGCGTCACACAAAAAATTCGTCACCAAGTACAAACTCCCGTTCACACTCTTAGCGGATACGGATAAGGCAATCGCCGAAAGCTATGGTGTTTGGGGAGAGAAGAAGTTTATGGGACGAACTTATATGGGTGTTCATCGCACTACCTTTTTGATCGATGAGAAGGGCAAGATCAAAAAGATCTTCGAAAAGGTAAAGCCCGAGGATCACGCCAGTGAGGTGCTCGAAGCTTTTGCCAGCTAACTTGGTGTTGTATCCACAGATTACGCAGATTGATTATCCGCGTAATCTGTGGATGTCCTGACGGGGCTAGGCTGCCACCCAGCCTCCGATTTTTTCGGGTTCACCTTCAGGATTCCTGCCAGGCATTAAACCCGCCAAACTGCTAAACGAGCTCGGCACGTCGCGTTTTCGTGCCGGGAGACGCAGTCCATCATCCACTGTGGCAGTCTCGGCATCGTCGTTCAGAAAATAGAGCCGAGTGTTGTCGACCACTCGAGTTCTGATCTCGTGTGTCCACAGTAGTAGATTAGCTAACGCGTCTCCGATTTCGTCCTTGCCGAGTTTTGTTTCCTGGGCAATCTCACGTTGAGTTCGTGAACCTCTTCTGATCGCATCGCGCACGCGCTCAACGGGAGACAACTTGCTCATTGCTTTCGCGGGATAGTGGCTATGGCCGTTGCCGTCACCGGAAAGCAGTTCCGAGATATCAACTTGCTGGGCGATATACTTCTTGCGAGCTGACTTGTATTCCTTCAATGCGCGCCGGCTTTGTGTGACCTTGTGACGAATGCAACTCTTACAGTAAAGATTGCGTCCGTCTTTACGCGCGCGACAAATTCCAAATTCAGATACCGGTAAATCTTTTGAACAGATAGGACAAAGCTTTACCTGGGGGGAAGATTGTATCTCAATCATTTCACACAACTCCGCTGGGCATTAAAACTTGGCTTCAATCCGTAAAACGGACAACACTACACCCTGATCCGGCACTTACTGCCTCCGGCAAGGAACTATATTTGGAGGTTATTTTTTGGCGAAGATCCCAATGGGGCGATCGCCGGATTGCCTTGCGCAACTGCCGCACGAGTCACGCCCCACTACTACCTGACTTACTTTTCGCCTGAAGGTCTCTGGGCAATTGCGAGAAAAATATGAGAGCTAGTTAACCTTCAAACGATCATCCAACAGGCCGCTGATCTAAAACTTGTATTGGCAATCAATGTCAGCGAGGGATTCGCATTATAGTGATCGACACTTTTTTTGCAACATCTTTTTCAGATTTGTTTCGACTCGAAATCAACCTCGACATTTTGTCGATCAATCAGGCTTTCAAGATCTCTTTCTAGCAACTTAAACAACTCTGACATGAGAGGATACGTGATCACATCACACGTTTGTTGAAGCTTCGAGGTGTGTCTGAAGTGTTACGCTCACGAGCGAGAGGACACCCGAATTCATTAGGAAATTCGAGTGCTCGGTCGTCAGATAAAAACCGTTCGCCGAATGTTTGGCGCAACAAGTTTGGATTCATTTTTGATGGTCCCACAATTAGTTGCGCGGTGAAAAACGCCCTGGACCATGAGTGTTGAGTGAGTGCGTTTCGAGTTCTACAAAAGTAGTTAATGCGTTCATACAAAAAGCTTTTTGAGCACGCCGCTCACGTGTGCAAAGTGTTCTAAGTATGCGTTTGTAACAGCTTTGTAAAACTCCGCACCCTGATTTCCACAGAGATTTCCTCAGGATCTGTGGAAAACTGTGGAAGCTTTAGTTTCTTACTTGCGGTTTGCTCGATCTTTGAGGCGATAAACAAACTTGAGACCCGACCAGGTGTCATCAATCGCGCAGATCTTTACGTCAACGAGTCCTGCGTCCAGACCAATTCGCTGCACGGATTCGAACGTGAGATCGGTTGTGACGCCCGAACTTTTCTTCGGCCATGCAATCCAAATCATGCCGTTGCTTGTGAGGCGTGCCGCAAGCTTTGCGAAGTCTCTCGCAAGTACTCGTTCAGATAAAACAAAGAAGAGAATGAGGTCGAGCGACTTGCTCGTCGACTTCATGAACTTAACGTTGTCAGGCAACTCGCCGAGCTCAGTTTCGAAGTTCTCAGTCGCATTCACCAACGCTACACGAGAGCCTTCCTTGATGCCGAGTTTCTTGACGAGCGGAGTTCCGGAGTATCCAGCCATGATTCAGGTCACCAGAGTTTGAGAAGTTTCCACCACGTAAAACCGACTACGGTCCAGACGGCGATCGTTATCAACGATGTGATCAGTCCTAGCGTCCACCAGGTTCGTTGTGTTGTGTAACCAGCGCCGAAATAGATGGGCGCCGGTGTAGTGCCGTAATGCGTAAGAGCTGCGGCCAGGTTTGAGAAGTAGGCCAACGAAAGCACTGCGAGGTATGTCGGTGTTCCCGCAGCAAGGATAACAATCAGAAACGGAACAAACATCGCCGTAACGTGCGCTGTGATACTCGCAAAAACGTAGTGTGCATAGAAATAGATCAGCAGCAATGAAGCCAACGCCAGCCACCACTTCCAACCGGTGGTCAAACTAGCCGAGGCTTCCGCAAATCTTTTCGTGATGCCCGTCTGGCCCAGAGCTTCGGCCATGCGAAGAAGTCCGCCGTACCAGATGAACACGCCCCAGGCCGCTTTTTCACTAATGAGATCTTCCCAGTCGAGCACGCCAGTAATCAGTAAAATGCTGATTCCGAGTAGAGCGACCGCAGCGTAGTCGATGCCGTGGAGTTTGCTCGTCATCCAAAGAACCGAGACCAGCAGAAATACCAGCAGCATCAGCCATTCGGACCATTTTGGAGGGCCCATGACTCTCAACTCTTCGGAAGCGAGTTCGCTGGCGCCTGGTGTGTGTCTGACTTCTGGTGGAAAGACTCGATAGAGCACCAACGGTACAAGCACGAGACACAGAATCCCTGGAACAATCGCGCCGATGGCCCAACGCGCGTAGGTAATCTCAATTCCCGTCACTTGCTGAGCAAACCTGGCGATGATCGGATTCGAAGCCTGACCGGTCAGAAACATTGCACAAACGATCACGTTACACTGGTAAACACTGGCCATCAGAAATGCACCGAGACGACGTGCGGTCGGGCCGGGTCGTGATTCGTATGCTTCTGCTAGGCTTTTGGCGATGGGGAAAATGATGCCGCCCGAACGTGCTCCGGTTGAGGGAATCACCGTCGCCAACACCGTCTCAGTAGAACCAAGCGCATAGGCAAGTCCGAGTGAGTGTTTGCCAATGGCTTTGATAAAGAGAAAGGCGATGCGTCGCCCCAAACCGGTTTTAATCATGCCGCGCGAGATGAAAAACGCCGCCAGAACCAGCCACACAACCGGGTCGGCGTAACCGGTTAGCGCCTCATTAATCGTCAACACTCTGAAGACCGGCAACGCTGTGACTCCGAGTAAGACAATTGCAGCGCCGGGAATCGGCCGCACAATCGAGCCGGTGATCGTGGCGGCGAAGATTGCGAGCAAACGCCACGACTGAGACGTAATGCCTGCGGGAACTGGTATCAGGAGAATGCCGAGAGCTACAAACAGCACAATGCCCCAGCGCAGGAGTCTGCTTCGAAATCCCATCTGATCGGAGGGTTCGGGTTCAGTCGGTGTCATCTGTTGATTATTTGTCGCGCAATCCAGTTGTGGTTTTGTACGCGTAAGTATTTGGCGAACCAAGCGACTAGTAGAGGTATTCTAAAGTGCAAGGTCTTCAAAATGGCGGATAAAGCAGAAAAACTTACCGACAAACAGGTCTATTTGAACCGGCGGTTATTCATCCAGGCGGCGGCTCTGGCTGGAACGGCGACCGCAACCACGCTTCTCTATCGTCGTCTCAATCCGCCTCCAGCAGAGCCAGTCAAAGGAGACAAGCTGCAGGAAGTGGCAAAAGCACCGCAGGATGAAGCGGTCAAACAGGGATTTGGCGTCACTGATCAGCTAACACCTTTCGACTCCATTACCAACTATAACAACTTTTACGAGTTCGATACGTCGAAGAGTGGCGTTGCTTATGCTGCGAAAGGCTTTGTTACGCGGCCGTGGGCGGTGTCGGTGGACGGGTTGGTCAATAAACCGAAGGTTTTTGATCTTGATGAGTTGCTGAAGTTTCCGCTCGAACAGCGAGTTTATCGTCTCCGATGTGTCGAGGGTTGGTCCATGGTGATCCCGTGGGTCGGATTTCCGCTGCATAAACTGCTCGAGAAGGTTGAGCCGGCGTCCGCGGCGCGCTATGTGGCGTTTCAAACTCTGCTCGATCCGAACCGGATGCCCAATCAACGTACCGGAATCCTCGACTGGCCTTATGTCGAAGGACTCCGTCTCGATGAAGCGATGCATCCGCTAACTATCATGGCGACAGGAATGTACGATGAGACGTTGCCGCCCCAGGATGGAGCGCCAATCAGACTCGTCGTGCCGTGGAAATACGGTTTTAAGAGCATCAAGTCAGTGGTCAAGATAACGCTTGTCGCAGATGAACCACCGACAACGTGGAACATACAAGCTCCGGACGAGTACGGCTTCTATTCGAACGTGAATCCAAACGTTCCGCATCCGCGTTGGAGCCAGGCGACGGAGCGACGAATCGGTGAATACGGGCGGCGCAAGACGTTGTTGTTTAATGGCTATGGCGAGCAAGTGGCCCACCTTTATCAAGGCTTGGATCTGGTGAAGAATTTCTGATGACTGACGTTCGCTTTTTAAAATTGGCCGTGTTTGTAAACGCGCTGGTGCCACTCGCGCTGCTCTTGTGGGATCTTTATCGTAAACAAGTCGGTCCCAATCCGCTCGACTTTGCCACCAAAACGACCGGGATACTGACGTTGATATTTCTTAGTCTCACTGTTGCAGTGACACCACTGAGAAAGATCTTTGGCATCAATTCGCTGGTGAAAGTGCGAAGAATGCTCGGATTGTTTGCATTCTTCTATGGTGCGCTTCACCTGCTTACTTACATTTGGTTCGATCGACTTTTCAATCTCATCAGCGTCGGACAAGACGTTATCAAACGTCCATTCATCCTCGCGGGTATGACTGCGTTTTTGTTGATGGTGCCGCTGGCAATCACGTCAACCAATAAGATGGTGAAGCGGTTTGGTGGCAAGAGTTGGGCACGATTGCACCGTCTCGTTTACCTTGCGGCGATAGCCGGTGTGGTCCACTTCTGGATGCTGGTGAAGTCTGATACGCGACTGCCGTTGACGTTTGGATTTATCGTGCTGTTTCTGCTGGGTTACCGGTTGTTCGCGAAGTACGCGCCGGCTCAACCAGCGGGTTCAAGTCTCTTTCCTCGCGAATAAGCTCATAGTCCGTTTAGAATGGCTCAACGTCTGAACGCGGGGGGAGCTTATGGGCCAGGAGCGACGAAGTAGCAAGCGTAAGAGATTACTACTCGAAGCGAAGTGGGAGAGCATGTCGCATACCCACGAAGCACGAGTGGACGATGTCAGCCTCGGAGGCTGCTTCGTAAACACCTTCGGCCACGTAGAGCCTGACGAGGAGATACGCCTGCAGATCCAGCTTCCTTCAGGCGAATGGCTACGGCTCCAGGGTCGAGTGGCCTCTTACCAGCCCCGTGTGGGTTTCGGGATCTCCTTTACTTCATTAAGCAAAGAAAAAACGGCAGTTCTAAACGAACTGATCGCCACCGGCAAAGAGCGTGAGCTTTAGTGCTTTTTGCGGCGTTTCTCATCATAAAAGAGAATGCTAAACACCAGTATGAGGCCGGCAGCGGCAGCCAACAGGAAAAAGATCATCGCCAGGCCCGGATAGCCGAAGATGCGAAACGACGTCTCAACTCGCATCAACATTGCCGCACCCACGATCAGCGCAGCCACGACCAGACCGAGAGTGATCCGGTTCGCAACCTTCTGAAGTCCTTCGAGAACTACCTTCTCGTCTATCGCATCCACTTTGAAGCGAAGGTCGTTGTTTCCGGCCGCGTCGAGTATTTTGTTTACTCTCGTGGGAAGTTTTTCAGCGAACTCCTTTAAGTCAACAACGCTCGATAACAGATTGTTTGGCGCAACACTCCTGAGGATGTTTCGCTGCAGGATTTCGTTGGCGCGTTCGCGAATGATGATGTTGGGGTCGAAGTTCGGATCAAGTGTGTAGACTACAAGGTCAAGGTTCAAGAACGCCTTCGCAACCATTGTGAATTCAGGCGGCAGACGGAACCAGCAATCGGCGGCGATTCTCGTTATCTCCAGTGTCACTTTGCCGGCGTTGAGACGACTGAGAATCGCGTCAGAATTATCAGCCACAAGATCCGTGATGCGCCGCTCGAAAGCTGCCCGATCGAAACCCTCCTTTTCTTCACCCATCTTGATAGCAGCTTGAGCAGCCATTTCGCCTCTGCCTTCACTTATCGCCAACATGAGTCGTAATAGATTGTCCTGGAAGGTTCGCGTCATGCGTCCGACCATGCCGACGTCGAGCAGTGCGACACGGTCGTCGTCAGTGAGAAAGACATTGCCCGGATGTGGATCGGCATGAAATAGACCATCGATCAAGAACTGCTTCAGATACGCGCGGAATAGTTCGTCAGCCAGGAGACCACCATCGATCTCGAGCACGCGAAGAGGATTCAAGCCGGTGATCTTCTTGCCGGATATGTACTCCATGGTCAACACGCGGCTGGTGGTGAAGTCGTCGACAGGTTCGGGAACGACTATGTTTTCAAACTCGACGAGGTTTTGTCCGATGGTGTGGAGATTATTGGCTTCAATCGTGAAGTCGAGCTCGCGCAACAGACTCTTTCTCAGGTTGACCAGCATGTTTTCAAACTCATAGCGCCTGCCGAGTTCGGTGTGCTGGTCAAGAAAGTGCGCAATCTCGTTTAGTGCTTCGAGGTCGCCGACAATGAGGTCTCGTATATCCGGTCGTTGAACCTTTACCACGACCGCTCGGCCGTCGCGCATGTAGGCGCGATGCACTTGCGACAACGATGCCGCCGCGAGAGGAGTCGGATCAAAGTCGGCGAAAGCTTTAGAAATCCTGACTCCGAGTTCGCCCGAAACGATCCGTTCCACTTCCTCGAACGGGAAAGGCTCAATTTGATCCTGTAATCGCGTTAGGGCGTCGAGGTATGGACCAGGCAACAGGTCAGCGCGGGTCGAGAGCAACTGGCCCATCTTGATGAACGTTGGACCAAGTCTTTCGAGATCTTTGGCCAGTTCCTCGGCCGGAGCAGCTTCTGACTCCGCCACGATTTCGTCTGGCAGGAGACTGCCTTCCAGTCCTGCCACACTGATCAAGTCTGAACGCCCATACTTGATCAGCAGCATTGCTACGTCTTTGTAGCGCTTCAGTCGTTCGGGTTTTAAAGAGACTGCCATCGGGATCACCACAAGCAGGTTGAGATCAGGGGGCGGGAGTAGGGGAAATGCGAAGCTTTCGTCTTCGGCCTATTAGGCAACAGAATTATTACGTAAAATTCACGACTGGTCCATGCCTCACGGAGATGAGCTAGCCCTGGCGCGGTTTGCTGCCGCGGTATCTATCGCTTGCTTTAATCCCTCCGCGCTTAGAACCCTTAGTTGAACGCCGTTTACGAAAATCGTCGGTGTGCTGCCGACTCCGTATATCTCGCCGTCTGCTACGTCTTTCTCGACTTCGGTTGCGTAAACGCCGCGATCGAGGGCCGCGTCAAAACGCGCGCGGTCCAACCCGAGTTCAGTTGCATATTTCTTAAGCGAAGGCGTATCGAGCGCCTTTTGATTTTTGAAGAGCACGGTGATGTATTCAAAAAACTTCCCCTGTGCGTTCGCAGCATTGGCCGCTTCTGCTGCCTTGCGCGCGTTTTCATGCTGGTTCAACGGAAAATCTCGCACGACAAAGCGCACCTTATTGCCGTAGGACTTCAGCACCTCTTCAAGCACCGGATGCATCGCGGCGCAGGCGGGACACTGAAAGTCAGTAAACTCCACGACTGTGACGGGCGCATTTGCATCGCCACGCGCTGGATCGTCGTCGACACTGACGTTCTGAACTGGCGGAGACGGCTCAGTCATCAACCAGCGAATGTCTGCTCCTTTGCGGAGCCGTGCCGATAAATCTTTCTCGAGTTGCTGTCGCGATTCGTTTTGGAGATAAGTGACCAGCTGATTGCGAATGCTATTAAGGTCGCCGGATATGCGTGCTTTGTTTTCAGAGTAGAACTTGTTTATTTCTTCTTCGGTTGGATTGCGAACTTTATCGGTTATCTCCGTCCGGATTATCTGCTCTGGTCCAACCTGACGTCGCTGGGATTCTGCAAGCAATAAAGTGTTGTCAACCATTTGATCGATGCGCTGCTTAGTAAGCTCATAAGCTTCGAGCTTCATCCTGTAGACGACCGGTTTCAGTCGTTCGATCAAAGTCTCGGCTATCAACGGCTGGCCGCCAATTGTCGCGACAACAGCGGCGGGGTTCAGGTTGGGTGAATTTATATCGACACCCATGACTACGGGATTCGTTTTTCGCAAACGATTGACGAGATCGTCGGCGAGCTTGTTCTCAGCTTCGTCATGGAGATAAGCAGCGGCTTGCTTACTCGCCACCGCCGGATCGACGCCTTCAAATTGGTCCTTATTTTCTTCGAGAAATTTCTTGATTTGAGCCGGAGTGATCGTTCCGACGCGGTTGGTCACTTCGAGTTCGTACAGGCGATGAGTGTCGATGTGACGTTTTTTCGCTTCGACCTCGAGCAGTATTGTGTTGATTTGTACATCGAGAACAGCCTTGCGGGCTTCGGCAATCTTATCGGCGAGACGTTCGACCTCCTGGCGTAAGGCGGGATCGAGATCTGCGGTCGTGAATGTCTGTCCATTAACCACGACGAGCGCGGTTGGAGCTGCGGGACGCGCGGGCTGAGTGCTCGGTGTTGGTTGAGGCTGAGCTGCGGGCTGTGGTTGCGTTGCAACGACAGTCGGCTTGCGAGTCGCTCCGCGACCTTTCGCAGTTTGGGCCGGGACAGTTAACCACAGGGAGACGATTACGAGTACGGGGGCAATCAGACACTTCATCGCATGACTCATACTGTACGAATGAAGCAACGGCGCTGCTTTAGTAAAGCAGCGCCATGATGTTGCTTCTTGGTGAAGGGGCCATTCAATGGTGACGAATTATACTACGACGCCGGCGTTTTACTGGAGTTCGAATTGACAGAAGATCGTTGTGACGTCCGTTGAGAATGAACGCGAGTCCCTGGTGCGTTACGCCGAGTAGACGCGCGGCTCGCGTTACGCTGCCGCCTGATTCTTCAAGCGCTCGACGGATGAGGCTGGCTTCGTAACGAAGCACCTCTGAATCGAGCGAGAAACCCGGTTGGAGAGGGGGCTCTGTATTCGTTGTTGTGGCTGCATTAGCAAGTGCTACCGAGAGAACCCGACGTGCACATTCGCCCAGACGAGTTCTTAAGCTGAGGTTTTGGGAGTTCGAGAGCAGCGATTCGGCGGTGCGGTAGTAATGCTGGAGTGCGTCTACCGGGACATGATCGCTTAGCTCCTCGATTGCTGTCACAGCCGCGATACCACCGCGATCAGGGTTACCCGCAGTTTGAGAAATTTCGACGGCTTGATCTAACACTACCTTGGCTACGCCGGTCTGGCTTAGTCGCGCCAAAGCTTTGCCGTGAGTGATAAGAGCCTCTGCGAGAAATGCTTGTTCACCGCCTTGTTTTAATGTTTGGACAGCACGGCGCGCAACCCTTTCTGCTTCGGCACTATTTCCTTCCATCAAGAAAATCTGTGCAAGCGTATCGTCCGTGTAGGCTGAACCACCGTGATCTTTCAGTTGAAATAAGCGGCGCGCGCTGTTTACGTGTTCTCGAGCTTCGGGAAATCTTCCTATAGTCGCAAAAAGAAACGCTACGTTGTTCTCGACTATAGCTTGCAGACTGTGAAAACCTACTTGCTCAAAATGAAAACTCGCAGCAGCATATTCAACCAGCGCCAAATCAATGTAGTCTTCTCGTTTTTCCGACGAGCCCAGACTTCGTAAGAGGTTGGCGTAAGCGTTGTGAAATTTACCTTTGAGAGCAAGATTGGAACAATCAACGAATTGCGGCGCCGCCTCACGATAAATCTTCAATGCATCGTGATCTCTAGTAGCAACTTTCTCGACGATAGCACTGTTCAAAAGTGCTCTCAGTTTCTGCTCGCTTTCGACTGCAGCCAAGCTCTCTAAAACAAGACGTAGGGTTATACGAGCTTCATCCAGCGCTCCTTCGCGCCAGTAACAGATGGCTAAATCAACCCGAGCTTCTGCGCGTTTTTCGGTGTTTCCGAGAGTTTCAAAAATTGACGCGCTTTCACTGATAAGATCCTTCGCCGCTTCCTGAGCACCAGCAATCTGCTTTGCACTCCCCAGCCAGCCTGTCAAAGTTCCAGCTCTCAACAGCAACTCGGCTTTGGCGTTTTCAGGTAAGCCCTTCGTCTCCGGCCGGTGCGGCACCCCTGGCCAAAATGGTTGTAGCGTGTCGCAGGCACTCTCAAACTCTCCTGCTTCCGCTAGGTTCTTGGCTAGCTCACATAAAGGGATAATGTTATCAGCGACCGGGACTTCGGTCGGATTCTGAAATGTTGCTACATGCAACTCCATATAAGGACTCCACTTTTCAATTTAGGCAACGAACCTTGCAAGCCTTTTAATTGACGGATATTATCGCTATTAACCAATTACCACTTGGTTGCGCACCCACTCACAGGCTCTGACTACACTTTTTTGAGGAGAAGATCAATGAAACCTTTCAAAACCTTAGTTTTTGCTGCACTACTTGTGTTCAGCCTCGCTTTTAATACATTTGGCGGAGACGTCGATGTACCAGGAGCACCTGCTCCGCCGCCACCACCACGTCTCACAATCATTCAGGAGCCCTTAATCACTGGCACAACAGATACCCAAGAAACAGGAGTCGTTACTTCCGAGTCTTCAGATTACCTGTTTTACGAGGCCTTGGTAGCCCTTCTGTCAGTGTACTGAGAAGCGCACACCCAATACAACCACAGCAGTTCTCTGCCCTGGAGTCTTCTAGCGGCTTGTGGTTTTGTGTGCCCGGGCTCACCGATTCATGTTTGAAAAGCTTGCTTGGGAGGCGGTGACGCGCCTGCATCGTACCCCCATCCGGCCTCTATGGCAATAGGAACTTTAACTATTACATTAGAAAAACCGGATAGGGGACTGTCAAATCCTCCTCTCTTGAGGGGTTTCATTCGCCTCAACTAAGCGTCGCACCGTCTCAAGCGTATCGATATCAGCCGCGGTCTTGTCCGGCCTCAGCCGTAGAATTCTTGGAAAACGAAGCGCGTAACCGCTCTTGTGGCGCTTCGATGGTTGGACTCTGTCAAAAGTCACCTCAATCACAATTGTCGGCTCTACAATCCGAACCCGACCATGAGCAAACTCCTGCAAAGTGTGGTTTTTGAACCACTCCGTCAGCTCCATCAGCTCCTGATCAGTCAAACCCGAATAAGCCTTCCCTATATTCAGAAACTCATCGTCATCAACCGACCGGCGTACCGCAAACGTGTAATCGGAAAGCAGGTGCCGTCGTTTGCCGTGACCGACTTCGACCGCCGTAACAGCAACATCGAGCGTCGCTATCGCGCGCTTTAGCTTCAGCCAATCACGCCCTCTGCGCCCAGGTTTGTAACCCGAGCCCGGACTCTTGATCATCAGGCCTTCATTCCCACGCGCTCGCGCCTGCTCAAACTCATCGTCAAGCAGCGCGGCCTCCCGCAAAAGCTTTCCGCGGGACATCCGCAGGGGCCCTTGATCTGGGACCATCTGGCCCAGTAGATGTCTTCGCTCGCTCAAGGGTTGGTCGATCAGCACTTTCCCGGCGGCATAAAGAAGATCGTATGCGACCAGCGCAACCGGTACCGACTCAAGCAACTGAGTGCCTACATGCTTCCGGCCCAACCTCTTCTGCAACTCACTAAACGGAAGTATTACTTCGCCATTCGCAGGAATAATCTCCCCGTCAATGATCACGTCACTATTCAGCGAGCGAAGTGGCTCAATCAACTCCGGGAAACGATGCGTGATCTCGTCCATCGTGCGCGAGTAGATCGCAACTCTCCCCGATTCGACATGCGCCTGCGCACGAATCCCATCAAACTTGTCTTCAACTAAAAACTCCTCCGGCATGGTCCGGGCCACATCAGTCAGATCTGCTGCGGGTGTCGCAAGCATGAACTTGATCGGATGAAACAGCCGCATGTTGACATCACGTAGATCACCAATGCGTGCGCGCGTGGCTGTCTCACCGATGTCGCCCAATAACATGTTCGCGTAAGCCACATCAGCCAGCGACTGTCCAAAAACACGAGCGATCGCATCCTCCACTAGACCTTCCCTTAGACCAATGCGCAGATCACCCGACAACAACTTAACTAAATACTTCGCCTCCAGCGGAGATGCCTTGTGCAGCACCGCCGTAAGCAACGCAGTCTTGTTTTTTATGCCGCGTGTTTCACTTAGTCTCGCAATGAGCGACTCAGTTTCAGCAAGTGTGATAGTAGGCTGAAACGACTGCTTCGCTTCTTTCATGATCTCAGCAGCGAGATCCCCGGGATCACCAAGACGAACGTAACGAGGATAAAGATCCTCAGGACTAAAACCTGTGGCTTCGCTCAGTGCAGCACTGATAATGCTGCCGCCTACGTTCGTGGTCCGAGCGTCGTTCAATGCAAACTGATGTCCCGCGAAGTAACGCGCCGCGCGAGTTAGATCAGGATCTGAAAGTGACTCGAGATAACGACCGAGTATCGCAGCCTTCTCGAGTTTTTTCGTCGTCGCAGCAACAGCATCAGCGCATTCAGCAAACGCCTGCAGGGCCCCGACTTGATTGTTACTTTCCTCGTTCATCTTCACACTTGCAGATTTGATGATTTTAAGTGATCCTTGCAAAGTCTCTTAGTGGCCTCGCGCATTCTGTTTTTCAAACAAGACGCGCTACAATTCGCTGTCACCACGACAGCCCGACTCTTTCCGGTTCTCCCACTCCGGTAAGGTTTTACAGCGTTCGCAATCTTACAGAGGAGGTAAAAAGAGCTGTGTTCGCATTCATTTTCGAAGGTCTCGGCACTACCGAGTTACTTTTTATACTTGTAATCGCAATGATTTTTTTCGGTCCGCGAAAACTTCCGCAATTGGCTCGCACAATGGGCAAGGGGCTCGCAGAGTTTCGGAAAGCCTCGGATGATTTCAAACGAACGTGGGAACGTGAGGTAGCTTTAGAAACCTCCAAACTCGAAGACCACGCGATACTCGACACGAGCTCACAGTCAACTAACGAGCCCGCACATCCCGCCACCGACCCGGTAGTTCAAACTCCAGACTCTGAACTGGTAGTAGCGCGCGAAGATTCTCCGGCTACCGAAACACCGGCGACGTGGGTGGAACCTGAGGCTGAAACCGCCACGGTCCAACCTGCGCCTGTACAAGGCGAACCAGTACCACTGCGGAAACAAGAATGGCTTTAATTTGAACCGATGTCTGCATTTTTAAGAGCACTAGCTACAGGTGATGAAGAACTCGGCGGCCAGATGTCCTTCCTGGAACATCTCGACGAGTTGCGCCGCCGCCTGATCCGCTCCTTTCTCTTTATCATTCTCGCTACGACTGCATGCTGGTTCCTTTCCGGCCCGATTTACGCCTTTCTCGCCAAACCCGTGGAACGAGCGCTCGCGGATGCACAACAAAGACAGGTGCCGATAGCCGGTCAAACCGGGACGGAAACAATCTCGGCACTAACAACACTGAAGGAAAACGACACCGGCAGGTTCGTCTTTTCTGAAGAAACCAAGCTGGGATCCAGTTTGATTCCCGCTGGCGCCTCGGTAAATGCGCATGTCTATAAAGACGCCGAGGGTAAGCTGGCGTTATTCACTGACGAACCACTATTTGCCGGCAACGTAGTCGTTCCCAAGGGTGTGCGTTTACCAGCTAATCTCGGCGATACAACCGAATCGTACACCGGCCTTAATGACAAACTTATTGTCACCAGCGCCCTTGAACCTTTCTCGCTCTACATAAAAGTCTCGCTATACGCGGCCGTGGCCGTTTCGGTGCCGTTTCTGCTGTTTCAGATCTGGGGGTTTGTGGCGCCAGGTCTCTACCCGCACGAACGAGCTTATGTGACGCCGTTCATACTCTTATCGTCCATCTCGTTTGTGCTGGGAGCGGCATTCGCCTACTACGTAATCTTCCCGCCAGCCGCCAAGTATCTACTCGGCCTGGGGTCCGATTTCCGCCTCCTGTTGAAGGCAGATGACTATTTCGACTTCATTATTCTCGTGATGCTGGGAATGGGAGTCGTTTTCCAGATGCCTGCGGTTACCTACGTACTCGCACGCATTGGCCTTGTAACGGCGGGACTCATGATCAAAATATGGAAAACTGCGCTGATAGTGATCCTGATTGCGGCAGCCGTTTTGTCGCCAACTAACGATATTCCAAACATGATGCTTTTTGCGGCGCCGATGCTCGTTCTCTATGTTATTTCGATCTTCGTCGCATGGATTTTCAACAAACCTCGGACAACGAGCTAAAACGTTCAAATCACACGGTTTTTGCCGCCTTTTAAGGCAACTAGCCTGACGGCCATCGCATCTTGACTGTGTTCTTAACAGGATCTTAGAATCCATGGTCTTCAACGGGTAGCCGGCAGCGTCCGTATCGCACGAATTCGTACAGTTCATCAGGAGTTTTGTAAATGTCTTTCCAGAAATTTGCTCTTCGTCTGGCCGTCGTAATGACCTTTCTTCTCGGCGCCGGCGCAGGCGTGTTCGCAC
>Ga0126311_10000647_pt1 | contig 16237 bp, 12 predicted proteins | sample Plot61_FD_92539 | JGI IMG/M metagenome (GOLD analysis project Ga0126311, IMG submission 92539) | Serpentine soil microbial communities from UC McLaughlin Reserve, CA, USA - Plot61 | ecosystem: Environmental > Terrestrial > Soil > Grasslands | place: USA: UC McLaughlin Reserve, Lake County... | reverse complement strand
ATTCAAGTCAGTGCGACACGCGCAGCGTTTCCTCTCGGCCTTCGGAATAATTAGCTCACACTTCCGAGTGGGAAGACATCTCTACCGAGCGAGCGCTTACCGAGCGGTAATGAAATCGAGATTCGCAATATGGGAACAGGCGACAGCGTGGAGATAGTTGTTTCTTAACCAAGTAACAAGACTTGGATTCATCTTGGCCAGGTAGTTCCTATTCCTTCTTCTTGAGTTAAGTTAAGTTGACAGTGCCTGAGGGACTGAGGGATTATAGACTAGCGGGAAATAAAGCTAGACATAATCCATACCGATTCTGTTCCCCCCGCTCCCCAGTAAGCATGAACTTACCTCAATGCCATTTAAGCTGGCTTTTCTTTCCTTTCTTATGAGTCTCGATACATCAGCCTCTTACCATTATTTGCCAAAGTGACTGGATCGTAGGGCGATCGATTTGGAAGGAGTAGTGGCTTTGAACGATTTAAAGAACTTCTCAATGCTTTCTTCGGACGCGGCTTTGTTATCAAGCAGGGTAATCGATAGTTGATACAAACGTCCACTAATCAGGAACACCCTTAAACGTACTGCACCGCCATATACATGCATCCTTACCTCGCGTCCCGGATGTCCATCCATTGAAATATTTGTCTCGCGTTCGAGTCGTGCCTGAGCGCCTTTGAGAAACTCATCTCGAGCAAGATCAAAGAGTGCATCCGAATTCTTCGCGTCGCCAAGTTGTTTTGGCATATCCGCATAATCAACAAAGCAAGCAAGTAGCCCTACACTAGCAATGAACACGTGGTGTTCGAATCGCCCTTGACCTGTTTCAAACGTTTGAGTTACATAGTTCGGCTTCGCCGGCATCAGGATACTAAAGCGCCCTGCTTCAGACTTAAACTCAGTCCACACCGGCGCCGCGTCAAGAATGCTCGTGAGATCCTCGAGCGACTCTGATTCCTTACCTGGCGTCAACTCGATTGGCGGCTTGTAATCAAAAAGAGCATTTGCAATTGGCTCATTCACGTGAATGTTTCGACGAATCTCCTCTTCGGTTCTCACCGTATTCGAATCCTTTGATTCTTCTCGCACTTTCCGCAACAGTAGGTCACTTTTACCGATCCATAACTCGTAAAACTGTCCGTCTGGATGGGCCCCTTTGATGTGATAGCACAGCACTCCTTCGAATAACTCTTCCCCTAACAATGAAGTACCGTTTAAGTCAGTCACACTGAACCCATTAACCTCATCCTCTAGCAGCAACCGTGAGACCGTATGAGCAGAGCCACTTGATACGCCAGTCGCACCGGCAATCGCAAGCCCCAGGTATTTCTCCTTTTCATATCTGTCAGGTTCCCAATAGGTAAAGGCATTTTTGCCGTTGGACCATACGACGCGCTTTGTCCCCAGCTTCGATAAGAAGTAATCCGTCCATTCGAAGCGAAATAGATTCGGTCGTTTGAACGATGTCTTGAAGGGAAGTTTCTCAATGCGCCCACCTGTTTCTTCATCGTAGGTGGTGATAACAACACCCTCATCCTGGTACGAAGCCAGACGGGAATATTTCGCTGCCATTTGGTCCAACAACAATCGGGCCGTGGGCTTCTCTTGTGAGTTAACAACTGGAGTAACCAGCAACAAGCCTAGCGTTATAGTGGCCCATCTCAATATGGTAGGCTTTCTGCTCATGAGTTCACCTTTCCACCGCGGTAAAAGATGAAGTAGTAAACACCGAGGACCGCAAAGGTCACAATAACGATCAGCAAAGCCTCGACTCGTTCAGATCCTCTCCATAACGCAAGGCCAATCCTGATAGCTCCTGCGACAGTAAGTCCAAAAAGAAGTGCTTGCAATCGGCCTTTCACGCTAAACGCTCTATTAATCAATTACTCGACCTGGCAACGCTAGAAAGTGAGACAGGACTATACGCGGACCCGTGTTTCGCCACGCAAAGGTCATAGTCTTTTTTGTATTGGGCACCGACTTCATCGTAGGCGAGGCCGGTACTTACAGTTTGACGGATACCTCTGTACAAGAGAATTCCGACGACGGCCAGACCAGCACTCTCAACACCTGCTCCGATCACTGCACCCGCCTCCGCACCTTTTGCTGCTGTGTAGGTTGATGTCAGGGCTGCCGTCGTGCCAGTAATCCCCGCGTCCTCTCCCGTTAACAAACTCGATAGCGGTGGCGTTTCCCGTGCCACTCGGTCCATTCCCTCCCGCTTTTTGCGTACGGCTTCACTAAAGCATTTATCTTTTTCTTCTTGTTTCTGCTTTTGCAGGTCCCTGAGCTTTTGCATTTGTTGGTCGGTTAGTCTCTGCGTAACCCTGTCAGTTCGCGTTATGTTGTTTCTTTTTGCATTAAACCTTGTTTCGCCAAAAATCCTTTGGCTTGCGTCACGAGCGGTGTCACCAATACAGAATGTGGATAGTATCTGGCGACCAATCTCCACCGGAGGCTTTCCAGGGTCTATGAGCACCATTATTAACACAACGTTGAAACACTGCACCAACCCGGTCGGATCGATCAGATTAACCGGGTCGTTTCCTACATAGCTAAACCGGTTCATCGATTGCGGATTGGCTGCGTTTTGGCTGCCATTGTAAGGATCGGGACTGGTCCATCTTCCGGCACGGTTTTCTAACTTCCTAAATAATGTATGGTCCAAACCTGTAACGTCATCACGCTCCGTCATCGAAAAACGACGGCGCACATTATCCGATTGCGAATACTTCTGCGTCGTGGTTCGTAAGCCCACTCCCGCCCCGATCTCTTCGCCGAAGGGTAGATAATCGTGTCTGGAAGTGATCGTGCTCGTTCCACTGCCAGTGTTATTCATCAGCGCTCGAGTTGATCCCTGCACATCGGTCAGCATGTAAGACAATTCTCCCGACGCTTCCTGAACCGCCAGCAACTGTCTCCCCCGATAAATGTTCTCACGCTGCACGGTACTGCCGTTGTAGTCGGCTACCTGCTGCCCGAAAATGTCGTAGACCATCGTGCGGGTGACCCCGCTCGATGTCGTTTGCACGCGCTGCCCGGCACAATCGTAAACGGAAGTTTGCGATGGAGAACCTCCGACCCCCGAAGCGGAGAGCTGGCGCCCGTTCGCGTCGTAGGTGTAATTCATCGAACGGAACTTCGCGTCTTGCGTAATATTGCCTGCTGCGTCGTAGGTGACGGGAGTTGAGCCACTCGAAATAAAGCGGTTCGTGCTCGCGGTTATATCGCTCGATACAACGGGTATGAAGCTCATGCCGAAGTTGCTGCCGCTACCGGACTGAAACCGGTTTCCGTAACGATCATAGGTGAACTGCTGTTGCCAAGTGGGCGTGCTGCCTGTTCCCTGCTGGTACTCGGCAGCCGTTGCCAGCCTTCCGAGTTCATCGTATGAGAAGCGGTGTTCCCACTCTTTCGTTGCAGCACCGTTAATGAAACCGTCAATGCGAGCGATTTGCCCGCTGTTTTTGGACTTGTCCACGCTGCCATTGCTCTGCGTCACTTGCCCATATAGATAGTCGTAACGCTGTAACTCTGATCCTGAGCTACTCTGCTTCAATTTGATCTGGCTTACCTGGAGCGCGTTGTTGTACGCGACTGAACGGACCGCACCATTTCCCCACGTCTCCGATAGCAAACCACGAGTAGCGGCATAGCTTACACCATTGACATAGGTAGTCGTCGCATCACTGATTTGGGAAATTCGCCCGGCGTCGTCATAAGAGTGAGTCAATACACGCCCGCTTGGGTAAGTTTGTGTCGCAAGGTGACCGGCCAGATCATAAGTGTACGCCAACGAATAGGTGTTCGCGCCGGTTACCTGATTTTGTACGTTCACGCGGCCCATCACGTCGTAGCCAAAGTAGGTGCCGGTTACCGAGCTGGCACTACCGTACGTCATTGCTACGACTCGGCCGTTTGACGATCCACGCGTAAAACTCGGCGCACCAGTGGGCAAGGTCTGCGAATCGTAGTAGTAGCGAGCGTCCGGAGTCGAATCGGAATAATCGATAAGGGTCAGCCTGTTCAAACCGTCATAAGAGAAATCCGTTTGCACACCGCGGGCATCATATGCGTGAGTTATTAAACCATCCGAGTTGTATTCCATCTTTCGCGTCCAGGAACTATTGCCTGTCAACGAATCAGTAACGCTGTAACTGGAGCTGGCGACTTGTTCCACCTGATTTTCCCGAATCATTCGAGATAGAGAATCGTACTTGAAATAGCGGGTTTGGGACCCTTGTGTGACTTTCACAAGATTATTCAGTACATCGTACTGGTACGAGGTCGACTGGTTGGGTGAAGCTTCACTTCCGAGGCTGCCCGAAGAATCAGGTTCGTCGAGGCGAATGATGCGACCCAGGGCGTCAGTCTTCTGGCGACGCTGGCTGCCAGCGGGGTCGGTCGTCGTCAACGTACTGCCAACATACGAGAGTTGAACTGATACGGTTTGCGATGGGTTGGCATCATCTCCACGGGGTTTGGTAATTTGCGTTACGCGGCCCAGATGATCAAGGGTGCTGGTTGTCCAAAGATCGGCAGAGTTTATTGAACAGGTCCCATAATCGGTGGTGCAGTAGTAAGGATTTCCAGCCCGATAAGGCCGGCCCATGCTGTCGTACTGAAGATCTCGAACCGCCCACCCATTACTCGACGTGTAGTCGCTAAATACCTGTGTCAATGCTCCGCGACCATCAAAGTAGTTCCGGCTTGCAACGTAACGAGTCGAATCCAACTTATCCGACTGCGTCACCAGCGTATGCTTTCGACCGGTGCTGTCTGTCGCGAGCGCATCTGAATAGTCGTAAATCGTTTGTCCTCCACCTGGTCTATCTATCTGACTCACACGGAGAGATACGGGTTCATAAGTAAAACCAGTTGTCTGGGTATTGGCGTCGGTCTCTGTCAGGACAACACCGGTGTTGTAATCGTAGCTGGTCGAAGTGGTTAACTGTGGGCCTCCCGAAGGACCGCTTGTTTCCGAACTGGGATACGCATACTGATACGTACTTGTATACGTAAACGACCTCACCTGACAACAATCCAACTGAGCGGTGATCGTGTTCCCGGCAATGTCATAGGTCATGCCACGGGTGATCGCATTCGCCGTAGTGCTGGCATCAGGGTAGGTAGTTATCGTCGTAAGGTTGCCGCGATAGGCATTCGTTGAAACGTAAGATCCCGAGCTCGGATCGAAAGCAGGATCGAACATGACGATGGCTGAGCGAGTAGTCAGAGAATTCTGATCGTAAGCGTAATCTGCGCGTGCGATCGGGGCGCTGCTACTTCCTGCATAGATACGCTTCTGAGACGGCAGCTGATACAGACGCCGGTTCAAATACGAGCTCGACGTTACATACGTAGTCTCAGTCCTCCGGAGGACCGTACCCACAGAGCCATCCGTCGTAAAATCCGTTTCACTCATCACCGACACGTTATTGTATGGTGTGTTTGCGTCGTCATAACGGTAAGTCACTGATTTGGTCTGCCGAGGGGTGGCGTCGTTTGTAATGCGCTTGTCTTTTATGCGGGGCGTAAAATTAGTCGGATTCGTTTCCCAATTCATTTGGGTCTCGGATACCACGACTGGACTGGACGTTGGTGTTGGCAGGTACTCAACAACGACCTTAGTGACCAGCCCATCGGTCGGAAACCCTGGGTCCACGATCGCATGCGTTTCTGTGATAGTCCCGTCGGGAGTTACTACAGTTGACACTACCTCTGACTCATCGGCGCTGACAGAAAATTGATGGACGGGCGCGCTTCCGCTCCCAGTTCGACCTGCCCAATCATCAGTTCTTTGGGTATATGCAGGAGGATCCTCAAGATCACTAGCCGTGGTTGGATAGTTATATGCTGCTGAAGCAGCTTCGGAGCCGTCGGACGTCACGGACCCTGTCTCCGTCAGAGATTCGCTCGACACCGTCATGCCTCTAAACTCCTTGACGGTATGGACCATACCGTAGATTGAGTAGTCAAAACGGAATCCCGTATCTGATCCAGCACTACTGCTTGGCAAGTAGATATACTTGATAACGCGCGCGCTGGTTGGGCGCACTATACCGGTAGCGAATAAGTCAGCAGTGGTAAGGCTGACCTGATCGTAGTAGAAGCGCATCACCTGGCGCTCAGACCCCGTTGTTAGTCCGGGTGCCTTGATTGCTACCAGGTCTCCGTTTGACGCGTAGAAGAATCTGATGTAACGCTCGAGTGTGTCCTTGATTGTGTCAATCTTTGGTCCAACGCCACTTACGTAGGCAATCGATATATAGTTGCCGTGCCGGTCAGTGATTCTGGTCGGGTAGCTCTTGTCTCCTGCGCTCGCGCCGTAAGTTACTTGTGTACCATCCGGATAATAGAGAGTGCCGCCGCCGGTCACCAATGTGTAATGAAGAAAACCACCATCGTTGCTGTCGTAATTGTTCGTGGTTGTAACTTTCAGCGCGTGTCTGGTCCCGTCGCGGTCAGTTAATGCTATGTTCGTAGGCTGAGGCGCACCGCCTACTCTCTCGATTTGACCGTAACCTAATCTAAAGCCTGGGGCTGGCCAGCCGGTATCGACGTCGTAACGATGTATAGGATTGCCTATGAAGTTATAGGTTTTCGTCCATACCGCGCTGTTGAGAACGAGGGTCTGCGAGGCATCAAAACTGCCACGGCCTGGAAGTGATACAACTTCACGCGAGAATTTAAAGTTTGCGACGCCTGTTTCAGTTGTCCCAACAGCCGAGGACTCTCCTGCGCCGAGCGGTCTTATTTTTCCTGCAGGCTCGCCGACGATGTTTTCAGTTTTATAGAGTGCATCCACTTCACTCTCCGGGATGCTCCACAACAGCGGGGCACCGGAACGATGATTCCTGGACGATGTCGAAGAACGCTGCTGCCGCGATTTGAGGACAGTTATTTGGATAGACCTCGTCCGATGTTGTGTGCTCGCCAAAACCGTGACTTTCCCAGGCTTCTTAGGATTCGCTCTTCCTTCATCATCGACAGCCAGCACTTCGTTATTACTCGAAAGCCACTTCACTCCGAGTCCATTTACAGCGTCTCCTCTACGATCAACCGGAACTCCGATGAATTGCATTGGTTCCTGAGCATGAATCGCCGTGGAGTCAGAGCAGTTCATTCGGATCTGAGCCACTTCAGCTTCTTTTTGTGCGCGAGACAGGTACAGCGGAACGTTGCGGTTCTTTTCGGTTCGTTTGTCTACTGCGACTGAGTTCGGGCGCAGACCACCAGGTGCAGTCGAGAAGTCAAAATTATTTAGCAGATCCCACAATTGTCCTGAAGCCTCTCTCAGTCCAGAGGCCGCGATTGATGGTGGTGCAATCAAAGCGGTAAGAGAGACTATGAGAAGAACGGCGATAGTTTTCCGGATGACTGTTAGAGCAAGCTTGGAGTGAGTCATGGCAGAGTCCTTTATTGAGGTTGAGCCCCGTTGCGGCGAACGTAGAGTTCTCTTGATCGGAACTCAGCCTGCTCACAGCATTAGAGATCTTTTAAGGTTTCGCGAGGGTTGGCTTATAGCAACTCCGGATCTGGAGTTACTAGCAAAAATTTAGTTCTGAGAAAGACGTGAGTCACTTTACGCCTGTGATGGACCACAGTCAACGAGATTTTGAATTCATCAGCAGGCAATCGGATCGCGCGTACGTTTCAAAACCGCCCGGCGTCGCCCTCGCAAACTCGACATACATTCCCGTAAGTGACACACTAAACCTACCCAAACTAAGCCCAGAAAAGAGGACACTCCCATTTCCATGACTCGGTATCTAAAGATGCATGGGTAGAAAGGATGCGGAGGGTTTCTACTGCTTCTATTTCAAGGTAGGCGATGAACAGTGGATGCTCAATCTCTTCGCCTTCCACCCAGACGAACTATTGAGCACAGAAGGACCAACGATTATTCAACAGAAACTTGACGCTCGGCTCGCGGACCAGGACAACCCAGATTGAGAATGTTTTGAGAAGTGTTGAAGGCCTTTTAGATCGAATGATCTAAGTTGAATGGTTGGTCCAACAAGACGAAATGATGCTGGAATGGATTCCGGGCCAATGGTACTTCGCGGTACATTGCCACCTTTGCGGCTGGCAATTTCCCTTTGCTCGCCTGGATGATCCCCTGCCGGAATGCCCGATCAAAATCACTTGCATCGACTGCCGCCAATCAGATTACTACTGCCCGAAAGAGTTTGTGAGAGTCGAGGCGAAGTGATCGGAAAGAAAACGAAGATGTTAAGTCCTTCGGAGCAAGAAGGTAGTGAGTTAGATCTGTAGTGAGCGCTTCAATAGGTAGCCGCTGAGAACGGAACCAACGATCGGTTTCTACGGTTCTGACTCTGCCGTCAAGAGCAGTTGCGCTTTCTCTACGGTGTCTTGAACCTGACGTTCACTTCCAGGCGGCATACTCAGCACAATTACGATTTGCCGTCCGAACCAAGGGTGACATACGCATCGAATCTCGCCGACGTAAAAGCCCGCTTTCTCAACTTGGAGCTTGTAGCTGCCTTCAGCAATCAGAGGCTCTTGTGCATCGAGTTCTGAGTCAATGACCTTGGTATCAAGTCTAAATGACATATAACGAGATTGACTGCATCAGCCGGGAATCCCTTCAAAACTGATGGCTGTAGCTGCACTTCGTATTGTGTCGACAACACGGTTTCACCTGTGGGAAAGTTGGAGTACCTTACTTTGGGCACAACCTAATGCCGTGTGCCGATAGCGCTACTTGATTTCGTCTTGCAAACGATTTCTGAAGGAAAGCGCCTGATGGTTGGCATGCCAGCTCGCTCACCTGGCAAGGGCATGAGTTTCTGGATGCGGCCAGAGATGAGTCGCTGGAATAAAGCTAAGAAGATAGTGATGGAAAAAGGCGGCGCCATCACATTTGAAATGCTCAAGCAATTGCTGCTTGAGCTTATGAAAAACGCGGTCTTTGGTAAGTCTGCGTGATACGCCCTCAGTCTGCCGCATAATAAAACCTTGCAGTTGACGGTGCGATAGCATGTTTTCGCAAGTAGTCTTTTGTACTCAGCGTAAACACTGCTCGCACACAGCAACTGAGAGTTCCCGTTATGCTGCTGTTACTTCTTGAATATGTCAGAATACCTCTTTTGTGAGACGGGCTCTCGTAGGACCATCGTGGCGACGAGGGAAACCAATCCGACCGCAACCGTCAGCGGAACAAGATGACGATACAGCTGCGCGATGGCGTAAAGCCCTACGCATTCCCCAGGAAATCAAGTCTGGCACGACTTCGAAATAGCTGACATTACTTCATCTCTTTCGCTGCGGTCGGGGTGGCTCTAAGCATTGCTCGGCTAGTGTGAGCGTGGTTAAGGCTCGTAAGTATTTATCTTCGAAGCTGCTTACTTGATAGAACGCGGTATCAAAGTCGATCTTCCCCAACGCACGCAGCGCATTCTCAGGATCGAATCCAGGCGTTTGAAACGTGGCATACGCCCCAAACTCCTTGCCTTCGATTTTTCTAGTTACAACCGGACGGGAGAAATCAGGCACGGTCAAACGATTAATGCTCTTTATCGCGTCTCCATAACCGATACTGCCCGGTTCATATCGACCTTTGTGTAGAGAAACGCTGCGGCTAAAAGTGTACGCGCTGTGACTATAGTGTTCGGTGCCTGTGCAGCGGCCGCTATCACTTCTTCGAGAAGTTCCCTCGCCTGCGTCTGATCGTCAATGGTTTTAAGGGATTCTTCTGCAATTTGAGAGTAAAGATAGGCTCGTTGGTCCAATTCCTCTACCTTCGAAGCTCGCCTTCTTGCCTCGACAAAATTGCTTGTCTTTGATGGCAGTTCTGCTGCGGCCGAAATAGATCCAGTCTACTAATTGCCGGCGGACAGTTGAATCGCTGATCTTTTCTGCGACTGCCAAAATACCGTCAGCTACGATCCGAAGCGATGGCGATATTCGTCGGAAAAAAAAGCCGAAGATCATATGCCTGGAGTTGTTCGGGTCTGCTGTCAGCGTAGTGACCCAGTTGGCGTAACCAATCGTGTCCGGGTCGCGCCGCAGGTATCCAAAGTACTGCATCGCCAGATGCTTTCCCGTTCGCGAGAGTGCAATTCTGCAACCCGGCCGTATCGGTGGTGGAGTAATTGACCGTAGCTGTTCTGGAACCGTCGCCGATGCGAGTGACTGTTACTTCCGCAAAACCCGCCCCTTCATTCACGTTGAGAGCAGCGTTACTGACTTGCACGGCGGCGTCAATCGTTGGCGATCGCGACCAATGAATTTGCGTTGATGATAAAGGTTGCGTTTGTAGCATTGCTCAGATTTATCGAGAAGGTTTCGAGTTGCTCGATCGTAGTATCTTCCAAGGTGCCCCGGTGTCGAGCTTCGATTGATAATGTTTCGTGCGGCTTCTGTGCTCCACTACTGATGAGTCTGTGAAATCCAGACGAAAGGAATCTTTGGATCGGAGCTCACAGAGTTTTCCATTGACCGCGTTCTTTGTATTCAAACTTCATTATGGGATGAATTTCCCAAAGATTTGCTCGATGACCTGTACGAATGTGACCAGCGTGTTCCTGGTCGAACATTAACCAACCACTAACACGTATTGGTAAACGGTTAATACCAATATAGGATAAGTTTGCAACTATCCAATTAGGGTGGTTCTTTCTAACCCTTGGTGTCATCTCGATAACGATTGACTTATCTTTCAAGTAGCCGATCTTAGCTACCATCCACAGGTGGAAGTCTCGATGTTCGGGTTCGGGTCTATGACAGTTACAAAGTTCGGCATTTTGTAATACTGCTCCAACCAGTCTATTGCCCTTCACAGTTAGGACCAAGAATCCTTCTAGTTGAATCGGTGTCCCCTCGTACTTTGCTATGACAGCTTTGTCGGCTTGAGTCCACGTGCTTCGCTTAGTTTTTCTGAAAGTTGGCGGCTTCTCTAGGTTCTTGATTTCGTCGAAGCTAACTGGGAAATATCTAACTGAGTCATCGACTCGATTCTTTGCCTTGTTAAGTTCTGGATCATTATGGTCGTTACTTTCTAATCCAATCGCTGGACAAAAGGAACGACTCTCAAATTGTGGCGGTGGTTTTCTCGGGAGGTTTGGTAATCCTTGTCCGTTCGCGAACGCGACACTGTAAATAATTGCTAGAAGTACTTTGAGGGCATTCATCGGAACCCCTTTCGAGGAGTAGGTGAAGCTAGGTCCTTTTGTGGCAAGGCATCAAGGAAGTCATCTTAAAAAACCGAGACACCAGTCACATCACGACCGGGAATGCTTAACGCAAATACGAAAATTATTTGCCTTTAATGTCTTTGGATTTGGGTGTCCTTTGTTGGTCTTGTCGAGTAGCGCCCGAAACGTTTTGCGAGTCTCTTACGCGAGTTGCACCCGAAGATCACGGATAAACGATCGGCAAATTGTGGTGTTCGCAAGCGAGCCGCGTAAACACCAGGATCTTATGCTTGCTTGCCCAACGTTTTGGCGTAAGCTGGAATTGCCAGCCCATGATTTTTGCGTGCGTATTGCATTTATTTAGAGGGACATCATAGGTAACGCCGTTCCTAATCTTCAACACAATGTAATCCCCATCTATGAAGCAGTCCGGATCTTTTGCCTTCTCAAGAAGTCTATCGAGGACTGGTTTTTTGAGCTGAGCCATGGTCTTTAGTGTCTTTTTCGCAAATTAGGTCGTGATTGTTTTGGTTTTAGTGCGGAGTTTCCATGTGAAGTCAAAAGAACGCGAGGGAGCCTCACGAGACATTTGTCCGCCTGTCGAAGGAAAAGTTGGCGACTGTTTTCGCCAAATCAATTACCAGCGCAGTATGACGGCGAGATACCTTCCTCTTGTTTGAACGCGCCTTGTCACCAGGGCCAGCAAACTGTCTGATGAATTGACCACCACGGCGCGCTGTTATCATGGGACTTCCTCCGCACGTGGAATGAACAGTAGCTTTGAAGAGTGGAATGGATTGAACGCTTTGGAAATTTTGTGTGGAACAAAGAATCTTAACACAAATACGCCACGCTGTCGGCCTGATGCTGACGCGGAAATTTTCGTTTCTCTAACCTTCTCAAAACCAGAGGCCGGAACCGTTCCAGCAGCTCTAAGGTTGCGGCATCGAGACATTCAAGCCATACGAAAGCGCTTGCTTTCATGCATCTCATTGGCCACTAATTGCGCGATTGACGACAAAAGAAAATAAAAGAGATGCTGTATTTTGATTTCTTTGGTCGGCCTGACCTCGGAATTTCCGGGGTCGCGCGTGAATCACTGAATAAGACGTGGGAGATCAGCTGGACAACGCGAGCGAGCTAATTACCATTGTCCTCAAGCAAATAGACTCACAGCTTAAGCTCTTGGCTCTTTCGAAGACACCGGACTCAGCGACATAGGAGGTCAGTCGAAGGTTACGCGAATTGCTGCCTCAAAGTGCTCAATCTTGAGCTGTTTCACTGTGGAAAATTAAGGTTCCGGGAGAAATGAGTTAAAAACACAATAACAAGGGTAGCATTCTCTGCAACTTACAGTCACTTTCACTGTGACAACGGGAAGTGCCGCCGCCAGCGCCGACGATATAACCCAGACTAACCGAGGCGTCAAAGAGAAACGGAGCTTTTGCGGCCTTCATTTCTCTTTGACTTTCCCTCGCCGAAAACGCTACTCGCGTTCGTGAATCGACTTGTAGGAGTAAGAGAAATGCAGACAGTTCAATGGCTTATAGTTGGCCTCATTGCGATCGCACAGATTATCCAGATTGTTCGATCGGAACAGGCGCTGAAACGGGAGATCGCCGCGAAAGACGCCGCTCTCGCCGCGAAGGATGATGCGCTTAAAGCCAGAGATGCACAGATTGAAGCGATTCGCGAATTAACGTCAGTCAAGGTTCGGGAACACTACCAAGCAACCAAGGCGCAACTCGAGGAATACATTGAACAACTGCAGTCCCAATTGAGCGCATTACAGCTGCAATCGAACACTCAACAGGTTTCTGGAGAGTCGAGACATGAAGCAACCGAACGCGACGTGGCGTTAACAGTGAATCAGATTTCAATGCGGATTTTCCAGTGGCTCGAAAATTTTCAACTCGACAATCAAAAGATGGCCCGGCTTGTGCGGAGGGCCGCGCCTCGCAGCATCCAAGACTCTCCGGCAACTCGCGAAGCTCTCAAACTATTGGGAGAAGGTCCCAAGGGCGAGGTAGAAATCATCTATCAAAGGGATGACCCAGAGGCGTTCGAGTTCGCGCGCAACTTATACATGTTGCTATTGTCAAATCGCTGGCAGATAACACCGCCAACACCGATTCCTGTTGATGATGCAGACTCACGGCCGTCCTCACTTGTTGCAGGTGCCACGAACAGCGACGTCACAATCCTTGCTGGCCAACTCGAGGATTGTCAGTCTCGCACAGACACGCCGTATTGCGCCCTACATGCAGCGCTCAGCGGTTTTGGTCTTGGTGTACATGCGACCCGCCGCGATGAATTGCCACGCGACTTTTTCCGAATAGTCGTCGGTCCAAAATGGTAAGTGACCGTGCATTTTGCGAAAAGGCGCGACCGCCTTTGGAGACAGCCGCGCCTAATCTAAATGTGGTCACTGTCCTCACCCCAGCAACCACTTGAGACGGAAGGATTCACCAACCATCTTAATTACCGTTAACTATACAAGCACAACCAATGTGATCGCAATTCGGCCACCGCCAGGAGCGATGAACGCATCAATTAATATTCCGATAATTGGAGATACGACGGTTGAGCCAAATGAAACATTCAACATAAGTCTGATGAATGCCACAAACATAAGCTTCCTCGAATCGGGTGTCATCGTGGTCATTGATAATGACGATGCTTCGGTGCAACTGAGCAACACTGCATTCAACGTGAATGAAGGCGCTGGATTCGCGCCGGTATCGCTCACGCGCGTAGGCGATACTTCACGTGCAGCCACTGTCGTTTACTCAACTACTGACGCGGCGGGGTTACAAACTTGCACCCTCGCGAATGGCAAGCATCTGAGCGTTGCGACTACGGCACCTCAGTTGGAACAGTGCAGTTCGGGATTCGTGAAACGACCAAGACTCTCGGCGCAGCCAGTACTGCCACTATCACCATCGTCGACAACGACACTGCACCCGCCTCGCAGAACCCGGTCGATGGCGTAGGTTTCTTTATCACGCAGCAGTACATCGATTTCCTGGGCCGCTTGCCCGACTCCATTGGTTTTGCAAATTGGACCGCGACGCTCGGCGGGTGTCCCAACGGCGGCTTCGGCGAGTTTGATAATCCCGACTGTGATCGCGTGCACGTTTCCGCCGGTTTCTTCCTCTCTGAAGAGTTTCGCGGACGCGGCTACTGGGCTTACAAATTCTATGAAGTTGGTCTGGACCGCCGTCCCGCCTACGTCGAATTTGTGCCTGATATGGCCCGGGTCGGTGGACTACAATCGCCGCAGTCAGAGAACGTAAGTAAAGCCGCGTACATGGATGCGTTTGTGCAACGCCAGGAGTTCAAAAACCGCTACGACGCACTGCCTAACAGTGACTATGTAAACGCCTTGGAGACGAATGCGGAAGTGACGTTGGCTAACAAGGTGGCACTGCTTGACGCGCTGAATACAAATCAGAAGACGCGGGCACAGATCTTGCGCGAGATAGTGAACTGCAATCGATAGAGGACAAGTTCTTCGTGCGCGCGTTTGTGGCCATGCAGTACTTCCGCTATTTGCGGCGCGACCCTGACACGATTGGCTACAACAACTGGGTCACTACCTTGACCGCCGACCCGAGCAACTTCCGCCACATGATCTTCGGCTTCATTTTCTCAGACGAATACCGTCACCGCTTTGGCCCGTACCCATAAAGAGGCACACCGCCAAGATCTGGAGCACTTCGGGTGCCCTACTTAAATCTGCCCCTTTATTAAATCGCCGGTTCCGGTTGGCAATATGCAACGGTGAATTTTCAAATCAGTGCCGGGTTAGATACAGGGTTACTTACAACATACACTATGTTGAAGCGAAAATCTGGAATGTTTAACAACGGTCCCCTTACAGAAGGACCGTTGACCGCCTGGAGCTCGTGCTATGGAACGCTCTGAGACAAAAGAACACGGGCGGATGTCTTAGGCGTCCGCCCGTGCTGATCAATTCTTCAATCGCACTATCGGGGTGAGTTGAATACGACATCAGCGAAAAGGTTGCTGGTGCTGTTGCTTGTCGGGAAAGTTCCAGCAGGCGTTCCGTACCACGAGCTCCATGCTGTCAACGGTCCTTTTGTAATCGGCCCGTTGTTGAAGACAAAGAAGGTTTTCGCCACCTCAATGTATGCGTTGTAAGTGATCCTGTATCGAGTCCCGGCAGTGATTGGGAAATTCACCGTTGCGCATTGCCAACCCGGACTGGAGTTTTCGTTAAAGGGGGCCGATGCAAGTAGGGCACCTGAAGTATTCCAAATCCGGGCTGTGTGGCCCCCCTGTGGCTCCCCTGCCGACCTCCAAAAACAGACCTTCGTGATGATGCCACTCATCGACGAAGAGACTTCGACACCTTGTTCCCAACTCTGGCCTTGTCCGTTAGCAGTGGTCTGTGGCACTGCTGTCGGGAAGACCGATGCGTTACAGGCGATAAATTTCGGACTATCGGACAGACCAATACCGGTCCCGGCGAAACTCGCATAGATTGAATGAATCTTCCCATCCTTCAAGGAACTCGGCGTAAGCAATAGAAAACCGTGATTGGGATTCGACCATCCATCATCGAACAAGTCTCTTCGGAACCGATTAGCGGGAACTGTCGCTATGTAATTTCCGCTGTCATATATGTCCACGGAGACGGTGACATCCGGTGCGTTCTCATCATAGGCGAATCCCGAGATCTGACTGCAATCGGCTCTTTCGAGTACGCCGAAGTAAGCCGGAACGGATGACTTCAAGGCCGCTTGAGTATGCGCGGGAGAATTCGCCAATGCCGCCACGGCGACGCCGCAAAGTCCGAGAACGAAATAGAGGTAACGGAGATGTTTGTGAGTTTTCGTGAATTTCATGAGTGAGCCTTTCAGATTAGAGGTTATTTTGAGGAAACGAAGACAGGTAGAGCGTGTCTATCCAACTCCGTCAGTAAAGCCAACTCTCTGTCGGGATGCTGATCAACTGGATAGTTCCAGTGATGTGAGAGCAGCTAGTGTAGTGCGTCAAACAGATCATAACTTATGAAAAGCTGTTCGGGCGCGTTTGACCTTTTCCAAAATGTCGGAAGCCTT
>Ga0126311_10000646_pt1 | contig 16241 bp, 16 predicted proteins | sample Plot61_FD_92539 | JGI IMG/M metagenome (GOLD analysis project Ga0126311, IMG submission 92539) | Serpentine soil microbial communities from UC McLaughlin Reserve, CA, USA - Plot61 | ecosystem: Environmental > Terrestrial > Soil > Grasslands | place: USA: UC McLaughlin Reserve, Lake County... | reverse complement strand
TATTGATTTCATTACTTGTTCTGATCTAGTTTTATAGAATTTTCTAAATCCATGTGCTGCTTTCCATTCATGTCTTCTTTGCCCATTTTTCAATGGTTGGCGTAATCCTTGTTCCCAAGTTGCTCTTTCTATAAGCCTTTTTATTGCTGAACTTGCAAGTTTTTGTGGAACAGTTGCTAAACCAAATTTTGCTCCATAAGTCATATTGGTTGTTTGCCAAATATCTCTCATAACCCATGACTCACCAGTAATTTTCTCACCAAAAGACTCTCTGAATTCCATCCAATCCTTTAAACTTTGATATGCTTCTGGAGTAATAAAAGTAAAATATTCTTCTTTATCTCCTGGATAAACAATAACTTTTGCAGCAATTATTTTCCCTTCTTTATCTGTAAATGGAATAATATGTTTCCATTGGATATAGTCCCAAGCACCAAGTCGAATTCCAGAAGATACCATAGTATAAACAATTGGTTTTATTCGTCTATCAGGATATTCTACTAATTTTTTGATCTCTTGGACAGTTGGTGCTCTATCATTTGCTGATGTTTTATTTGATGGAATCCCTTTTGTAATTCTCTTCCAATTTAATACAATATCATTCATCTCACAAAACAATTTAGCTGGTTTATAATAATTAGAAATAGTGCATTCAGATATTTCTCCTTTTGCTGCTCTTTCTTTCTGAGATAGAATGAACTTTATCAATTTATCTAATGCCCAATTCGAAGAATCTTTTGCCAACATGGCGAAAATTGAAGCCTTGTAACGTAAATCTTGATCAAAATCAGAATAGGGAGAGTCGATTTGCAGAAAATCTAAAAATACTTTTAGTCTCCTTGGGTATTGTCTTTTTGTCTCTGGTGCTTTTAATGCATACAAGAAGTTATCTATAGCATTATTTTCTTGATCAAAGTGGTCAAGTTGACTTGTTATTTGATTTATTTGCTCTTGCTGCACTGCTTTTACTATGTTATTATTGGTTTGGGCCTTAAAACGACATTTTTGGCACGGGCTCAGAGGGATTTGAACCCACGACCAACTGCTCCGCAGGCAGCCATTCTATCCAAACTGAACTATGAGCCCATACATACGTACCTAGATATAGTGAATTATAAATTTTACAGTATTATTTGTTATTGTATTTCATTTCTTCTATCCCAACAGTTTCTGCAAAGCTGGCCGCGTATGTTCCAATTTGGTTTTGGGTTATACCTAAAGAATTTTAAATGACTTTTGCATATAGAGCAGTAATTTTTTTCTTTTTCAAATTCCTTCTCTTTTTTTTCATAGCAATTATTACATAATATAGTTCCTCGTTCTAAATTCCATTGCCATCTCGGTTTTACCTTTTCTGATTCTGATTTAATGTGGATGCCACAAATGGAGCATGTATTCAGCTCTCTTTCCTGTTTTTCCTTTTCTAGTTGATTCTGGATGATATATTCTTTTGTCTTAAGGATATGACAATCACTACACAACAATCCATGAATATCCCATTCTTTATGCGGTTTGTACTTGTGTTCAAGTTTTCTCTTGCAGACAATACAAAACTCTTGTTTTTTCTTCCAAAATGGCAAATATTCTCTCACCTTTACTTGTTAACCTTATTATATTATAATAAATGTTCTAAATTAATATTATAAAAAGTCACTTTATATACTGTTTTTGTCTTGTGTTTTTAATTCCTTCTGCCTTTTTTCATAAGTTAGCAAAAAATTCAATAAATATAATTAGAGTATTTTAAAAAATAATTTATATTTTTTATGAATGAGAGTCAAATAATAGTATTAGAAGGAATAGATAAAGCAGGAAAAGGCACTCAGTGCAGGCTATTGCATAATGCAATTAGAAAGGCAGGAATGGATTGTATAATTTTAGATTTTCCTGATTACTCAACTCCTATTGGTAAAGAAATACGGTTGTTTCTCGATGGAAAAAGGTCTTACTCTAAAGAAGTTCAGCATTTGCTTTTATCAGTCAATCGATGGGAAAAAAAAGAAGAGATAGAAAAGCTTCGAAAAAGTGGAACTATGATTATAATGGATAGATATTATCCATCAAATCTTGTATACGGGATTTCGCATAATTTAGATTTAAACTGGCTTATTAACTTAGATAAAGGACTCCCTCAAGAAGATCTTGTTATAATATTGGAAATAGATCCCGAAACATCTTACAAAAGGGTAAATTATAACAGGGATATTTTTGAAAAAAACCTTGAATTTTTATTAACTGTCAAACAAAACTATAGAAAATTGTCAAAGGTTTATGAGTGGAAAATAATTAATGGTGAAGAAAATGTAGAAAAAATCCATTATAAAATTTGTGCCCTAATAAAAGAAAAATTAAATATTTCCATTTAATATGGTTAGTAAGTTGTTATGATATTTATTTGTAAACATATTCCAAAGTTATTGGTTTATATTCGGATATTAGGATATTTTACCTTTGTCAGTTTACTATAATATTTAATTTAATAGAACTAGATTTACTAATAAAATATTTTGGTTGTAAATATATCTCTATGGTTTTTTTATCCCCATATATTAGAATTATTTATTACAATTACCATGTAACAAAGACTTTTGATAAATTGACGTACATAGATCCACAATAATGGTTGTAAAAAGAGACGATATTTTATCAGATAATTGCAGAAAATTTTTCATTTAAATATAACATTTATTGGTAATCTTCTAATACAAATTTAAAATATTGGTTATGATAATTCTAAATTCTGCTGAAATAGCAATATGACATAAAAAATTATGATCCATTTTCTTATCTATCTCTCCATATTTCATTGAAAAGAATTGGTATTGTACGTGTCAAAATTTCAACAGTAACTTTTAATTAAGAAAAGAAGATCTATCCTACTCAAAAAATAAAATTAAAAGCCTCAAATTAAATTGAGTTTAAATAATATAACTAATAACCTTCTTCACTATATATGCACTTAAATCTCTTACACAATAAAGAAAAATCTCTGGAAACAGAAGAAAAAGAAAAAAATTTAATAACAAACTCAAAGCCTAAAAATTATACTTTAAGATATTTTTACAATATTGATAATATTTTCTTTCATCTTTTTTTGCATACTAATGTTTACGATAAACGAACAAACCAAAACATACAAGAACAAGGTATTCTATTAAGAAGCTGGAATCCTTTAACTAAACGCGGAGAACGTTATGTCTTTCCACAGGGAGCTGAAGGAGATAGAGAGCTAAATTTAAAAATTGTATATTTGCCAAATACAAAAACAATATTCAAATTTTCAAATAGAGATAATAAAAATCAAGCAACTTATAATTTGGCAGAAGAAATAATTAATAAAAGCCCTCATGAAGATATTGAAATAAAGTTTACTAATATTGAGTGATCATACAAAAAAAGAAATTGTTAATGTGCTATAATTTCTATAACAAATTTAGAGAATTTTAATTTTTTATGAGTTTTTAAATAATTTATAAACTAAAACCGCAAACTAAATACAGTGTGAGATTTTATTAGATGCATGGTATCTACTAAACTTCTAAAAGTAAAAGTAGAAATGGACATTGATATACCCACAGATCTTATTGAAAACAAAAACAGACTGAAATTAATTGAAGAAGGAATAATAAAAAGTATATGTAAGGGATTATATGAAGAAGGAATTTCCTTTCATATTAGAAATTCTAATTTCCAATTAAATGATAACATTGAGAACTAGCATAAAGAAATAAATAAGTATTAGAAAAAAATTGACTAACATACAATAGCGAAAAAAATATTTTCTTAATACTACTTAATTTGAAGATCTTAATTTAATCTTGTGTGAAGGTTAAAATATATTTATTTCGTTCTAAATACTATTTACACAATATGGTATACAAAAAATACTGGTTCCTTTCGCTTCTGATTGTCTAAGTTTTTTTTTTGACTTATACTTTAGAAATTTATTCTTATGTTCGAAGAACTTTGAGAATGTTTTAGGAGATTTAGTAGTATATAAGAATAGTAAGAATTTGAAAATTATTATTAGTTATTTTTGTAACTTGGTCATAATATACATTAAATCTCATTTTAAAAATGATGCAAAGATATGAGAGCTTTCCACATTCTCTTGATTTTTTTTTGTTACTATATTACAGGTAATTGCTTTTCACTGCAAGATAATAATATAGAAGTTGAGCTAGAGAAAAAAAGTAACAAAGAAGGAGTCCCGAATCGGTTTCTCATAATAGCAACGAATACGATAAACGATAATGGAGAGAGCAAATATGTAGCTGATTTTCATCATAAATCTGAATGAATGAATGAAACCCCTATAATACCATCCTCATTTTTAGCCACTCAAAAACTCCAAGTCCAAATTGTGGCTATTCACTAGGGGCTATTCACTAGGGGCAGTATTCAGTTAGAGTAAATAATACTCAAGGTTATGAAACTCTTCCATAAAATGAGTGTCAAAGTCAGATCAAAATTAATGAGATTAAAACTTGCTTAATTCCTATAGACGGTTAAACAAAAATATAAACAAACCATCATATTCCTTCCATTATAACTTGCTTAGTTACCAGTATTAAATGAGTGACACTACCATCAACAAGTTACTATACCATCACTAAACATTACTATGGTAAAAGATTTCCATTGTATTACATTGACTATGAACACCATAATATGGGTACCAAAAGTGATTGACGACTACCCATAATTATACAATATACATAGAGGTACCTTATTGTTATAACTCTACCATTTCACATATTTAACCATTGTAATGTCTATATTTTATGAAAATCTGCTTTATGGAATGAGTGTAAAATAAATATGACAACATTGTTTGAAAAAAAATTGGTATAACTAATATAAGAAAAGAAATCTACAATGTTATATGTTAAAGAAAGAATGTAGAGGTTGTAATATTAGAGATAAATTGTACAAAGTGCATATCTTGTTTGCCATAAGTACTATAAACATTTTATTTTAATGATTGGTTTATGAAATTTCCTAATTTTTTCAATATTGGTTTAATTGGAAGAACGACAAGAGGATTTCAAAAAGTGAAAATGTATAACAAAGTAGTGTGCCCTATCTGCATTAAATATACAAAAAATCATGTAATCAATCATTACAATTCAAAATATTTATGCTTGAAATGTTACAAGTCATTAGAAAGACGAGGAGCATTGACTGAAACAGTTGGTGGAGGTTTAGCGGAATTGGTTCAAACCAAGGATGACATTTAATGAGATTCTTATTTGAGTATAAATCTGAAAATTGAATTATTTAATTCATAATTTGTTCTAGATTTAATATTGTGTAAAGATTCAAATAAAAAGTAACGAAGCTATATATTAATTCCTCTTTAACAAAAAGAAACTGCCTTAATATATCAATTAAAAGTTGAAATAATGAAAAAAATTTACTAATTTTTTATAAAAGAATAGATAGATTAATCCTTATGTCATAACGAATATGTAAATGATACTAATAGTCTAATTATTCTTTAGAAGCGATATAAGCAACAATATTTATCAGTATTTTAAAAAATCATTTTTGTAAGATAGAATTTTTACAAAATCATGTAAAGATAAACAATATTATTATCATTATTATTATTATTATTATTATTATTAAATTTTTTTAATATTGTATAGTAATGTAATAACTATAAACTATTTTCTAAACTAACTACTAGTTTATATTAAATAATATAGATGTTTAAAAATTAAATATAAAGAACTTGTTGATTGGTAACTTCTAAAATTAACTAGCTCTATAATTATTTAACTAGTTTAAACCCAGATATATATCCAAATGGTGATACAATAAAAAATGAGTCTAAAATAAACTATAATTTTATAATAAAAGCAATTTCTTTGACCTTAGCAATAAATGTATGTTGTAGCAGAATACATAAGGTTTTGTAAAGGTTTCTAAACTACTTTGACCATAACAAATATAATTATTCATAATTAGAAACTATTATTAGAATTGTTTCCTATTCTTTAGTATTGAAACTAGATAATGATTCTTCTGACAAGGATAATGATCCGAAGGTCTTTACAAATTACCATCATTCGCAATTAGACAGTGATTTATTAAATCAATCAGTAGAAAAAGCTATTAATGATAGAAACTTTCTAACTTCTAATTTAAGTATATTAGAAGATATGAAATTTCCTACATATAAATATAAAATAATTAACCATGTTAAAAAAAAAACAAATGATGAAAACATAATAGCATTATTTAATACATTATCTGACTCATTGGAATATAAAGATATTATACATATAAAAAATATTCTCCAAAGTAATATTCCAGCAAAAAATTCACCTTCGAAAACAAAGAATCCTGACGAATTGAATGTTAATCCATTATCTAAAGAAAAAAATTTAGCTATTGATGAGAAAAATGATTCTATATCAAATGATTCTATGCGACAATTTATATGTAATAAATGCGGTAAACCGTTTCTTACAAGAGAAGATCTAAATATTCATCGAAACTTTGAAGGCCATTAGACGTGAATACATCATTTTGTGACTACATTGGTTTTATTAAGTATTATTTTTGGAATTTGTAAAACTTACTAATTTTATATAAAACTATGGAATACAATGCTTATGATTTTCTTCTTATAACTAATGTAAAAAGGCTTTTTATTTTGACAAAGAAGTAACCAACTAAATTAATGGAATTTAAAATATTTATTTTCCATAACTAAGCAAATATTTGAATAACTTAATTCTTTTAGAGACATTGGACATTGACTTTGAGTTAACAATATTAAATATTATATTTATTTTAACAGAGTTGTTATAGTTGTAATAAAGTATAATAAAGTATAATGTTAAAATATATTTATGGAGAATAAAGGAGAAAATACACAGATACCCAATAAGTCACTCTCTATTAGAGATAGTAATAGGGAACCTATGAACAAAGTTGAAGAAAGATCTAAATCCTTTACCGATAAAATAGTAAATAAAATTCCTCATATTGACAGTGTAAAGGAAATTGAAAATGCATTAGATAAATACTCTAATGTAAAGTTTATAACACTGGGTTTATTTGCTTTAATTGGTTTTATAGTAATAATCTATGCTATACTAGTGGCGGTTGTCTCAGACACTATAATTCAATCTGCAAATGTATTCTTTGTAGTTACTATAATTAGTATTTCTACTTTGGTTGGCACACTTGTATATCAAATTCGGCCGCCAAAATAAGTTTTTATTGGTATGATAGTGTCCTAGTACCAAATTATTTTGGCATTATTTATAAAAAATAAGCAAGATATCTACTAATAAATAATACGGCCAATACTTTGTAGATTATTCAAGATATGCGTCTTAAGAATATAATGGTATAATGAGCTATTAAAGATGAGACAATTTAAGATTAAAATGACCATATTAAAGAATCAATACAAGTATACAAAAAACAAAGGAATTGTTTCATTATATAATATAATTTGTTATACAATCACGTTTTGCATCTTACGTTTTAATTTTTATTGTTTTTCATAATTCTAGATTAAAGTTCTATAAAAAATATTATTTTTCAATGTAGTTAGAATTAATTCCTTTAAGAGGACTTGAATTGGATGTTCGCTATATATATAATTATACTAGAATATGTATACTAATCATCTTTTAAATAATCTATTTACTTAGTGCTTTTCTGACTTCTGGTAATGCCAAAGTAAACCCAACATGAATACAATCAAATTTATCATCAGATATACATTTCAAGTTTTTATTTCTTATTTGTACTTCAATTAATCTATTATTTTTTCTTAAATCCTTTAAAATAATTGTATCATCGTTTAAACTAATTAAAGAGATTAATGGTGCTTCCTTTAATATTTGTCTTCTCTCAAGTTCAATCAAAGCTGATTCTGATACAAAAGAGGCAAAGGATAGAGATGGATTCTTATTTTTTTCCAGAGTATAAATCTCTTCTAATTTTTTTAATACCTTTCCACTAAAGGTTATTGTTCGTTGACCTGGTTGGGGCATTTAATATAGACACACGAAATTCCTTAATAAATTTAACGTTTATATACTTTAATTAACCGTTAGTAACTATGGAGAATTGGAATATACAAAAAAGAATTAACTGGAACGTCGAGGTAATGCCAATAATAAAGGAGAGATTAGCATTGTTTAATCGATATGGTATAATTCCAACACTCAAAACTATTTTTTATTCCTTGGTTTATTTAAATATAATTCCAAATTCGTTTTATTATTATACATATCTTATTCAATATTCTACCAAAGCAAGAATTAGAGGAGATTTACCTATTAATTGCTTTCCTGAACAAGATCTACCCAGAATAAGAAATTCATATAGTGAATTTGTTAACGCAAAGGAATACATTCAAAAGATTATCCATTACCTTGAAGAACCCTCTGCAAATCCTTTTCGACGAGATTGTAATTTCAATAATAAAAGTAATCCCCCAAACAGCGATATAGAAATTTGGGTCGAAAAAAATACATTAAGTTTTACCCTTCACAATTTGTTAAAACATTTACGTATCAAAATAATTTCCAATAAACGAACTAATAATTTGGAATTTATAACTAACAATATTAAACGTCTAAAATGTTCTGTGAAAGAAGATAAAAAAATTTACATACTATATTTTGGTAATTTTGATCTCTTTAACAACAACATTGACAAAATTATTAACAATGCTCTACTAGATTTCAATTTAAATATAGATTTTAAAAAAATTGCTGTCACAGAAAATCAAATGAGAAAATTTCATTTACCAGAAAATCCTAATCCTAAAATCATAAGAAAATTAGACAGTAATTTACGAAAAGACTATTTCATTAAAAAGTACGGACGGCTATTTCAAATAGAAATGGAAGCTCTCCAAGCATATGCACCAGAAAAATTTAAGAATATGGTTTTAGAGTCAGTAAATAATATTTTTCAGAAATATCAAAATTGTGAAAATATAAAAAATTGTCATTTAATGGCTTAAAATTTTGAATTATTTTTTTAGTTAAAACTAGGTATATAATTACCTAAATGAATATTATTCTAAAAAACCATATCAGTATTAGATTCTCATTGGTATAAATTATAGTGGTAACAAATCCAAAATATATATTATACATATTATCTATTATCTGCCTCATAAATTATAAATCATGAGTTAAAGTTGTTCTAGATTGTAAGTTATATTAATAATAATTAAAATATAAAATAGACAAACAATAAACTATTATTTCTTATTTAATTTATATTGGATTTAAATTTATATTAGAATAGCTATCGATTAAATATTTTCTACTAATACTAATCTAGTGAATGTCAGAAGGTCCTGAAGTAAAGATTGTTGCAGATAAAATACTATCTTCAATGTTAGGAAAAAAAATAGAAGACATTGTATTTAAAAATTTGAATAGTGATATAAAAAATAAAATTATAGGAGCTAGATTAAAAGAAATAAGAACATTTGGAAAGAACATTGTAATCAAATTTTCTTCAGGAATTTATCTTCGTAATCATATGATGATGTGGGGAAAGTGGCGGATTTATGACAGACAAAAGTACGATAAAGGATTAGCAATACCACCGAACAGATCCAAATGGAAAAAAAATCCATTATTACTAAAAAATGTTAAAGATGTAAGAGAGGACTCCCGCGTAAGATTAACAATTATTACCAAGGAAACGGTATTGATTGAATTTAATGGTCCAATTTTACAATTTTCTATAGATAATCCTTCAGAAATGGAACCAATAAAATCTCTTGGTCCAGATTCCTTAAGCGAAATTTTTGATATAGATGAAGCTAAAACGAGATTACGTACAAAACAACAATTACTCATTTCACAGGCTTTATTAGATCAAAAGATAATCTCGGGTATAGGTAATAAATATAAATCTGAAATTTTATTTATTTGCAAAATTTCACCTTTTAAACTAATATCACAGCTCAAGCCAACAGAAGAAAAAATTCTTTTGGAAAGAATTCCAAAATTACTTAGGTATGGATACAAGAACTGTGGCAGAACAAGATGTGTATTACAAAATGAGAAAAGTTCTTGGAATACTAGACATTGGGTTTTTCGCCGAACAGGAAAAGAATGTTGGATATGCAGATCATTGATTAAATCAGAAAAGACATTAACTAATCGTGCAACCTTTTGGTGTCCGAATTGTCAACAATAACATTTAATGATAACTGAAAAATTTGCTTAAATTAATATGATTATTTATATAAATAATTCTTTTTTTTCAATGTTTAACTTAGTGCAATGAAGAAAAGTCTAAAAATCACATCTATCTTTGAATTTGGAGAAGATAAGAGTACAAAATGGTACAAAAAATTTTCTATTCCCATAATGATAACTTTCAGTAGTAATTTGATAATGAAGATTATATCATTAATAGCAATAATAAAATTAACCTACATTATTTTAAATTACCTTATTTATAGAAAATGATTAAAAATTGAGTAATTATAGCCTTAATTTCTATATAATAATAATTATTTTACTAGTCTTACCTCTGCAATTTATGATAATACAAACTGCCTACAGTCAAATAGATAATGTCTCTTCTTCCAATGTTAATAATACAATCCATCCTCCTTCTATTATCAAACCTAAAGTAGATCTCAAGATAGAGGGAACTATTGTCGATGATAAAATTAAGGGGGGTGACGGAGATGATAAGTTAAATGGAAAAGATGGTGATGATCAATTAACTGGTGGAAGAGGAGATGATGAACTTGATGGAGATGAAGGTAATGATATAATAAAAGGACAACAAGGAAATGACATAATTGAAGGCGACAAAGGTAATGATAATTTGATGGGAGAAAGAGATGTGGACGTCATAACTGGAGATGAAGGTGATGATAAAGTAGATGGTGGAAAAGGAGACGATCATCTTGATGGAAGCGAAGGAAACGATGAGATTAATGGAGGAGAAGGATCAGACATCATGATCGGCGGTCTGGCATCTGATACTTTTATTTGTGATGAATTTGATAAAATAATGGATTTTAGTTCGGTAGAGGGTGATAAAAAGATTGGATCATGTTTAGTTATAGATTATAACCAATCTAACACAACACAAGTTACAACAAATACAACAATACAATAAGTAATAGTACATTTTCCTATTATAGCTCAAAAATATTCAATTATAATATTTCTATAATTCCAAGTATGATATTAATTTATAGTAAAGAGCAGAATAAAAAATAAGTTTTTGCAACTATATACCTCTACTACTTCCTTGACTAAATATTATCTACATTACTAAAGATTTTATCAAAAGTTTATCAACTTCTTTGCGTTTTCAATTCTCCAGTTTCTTTGATATTCATAAAGACTAACTTAGTACATGAATTTAAAATAAAAATTTAAAGTTTTGTTTTTTATATATGTTAGAAAATTGTTAATATTAATAATAATAATAATAATAATAATTTTCTCATAGAAGATTAATTTGATTTATTGTTGTTGAATTTGCTGTGCTTTATTTCTTCCAGATCTATGGCCTAAATACATAATTACAAATCCACCAATTACGATCATCAATCCAATGGACCCAACAAGTATTATAGATATTGTCATTGTAGATGCAATCCAAAGAAAGCCAAATAAAATAATTATTATTCCAATGAAATATCCTGCTATTTTTCTTGCCCATCCCATGTATAAATGTCTAATATTTGGATTTTAAGGTTTTAGTTAAATTTAGAAACTTAATTTTAATAGTAGATTCTCTTTATTGATTGTTCTCTATAATTTGTTTGTGAATTTATAAATTGATGGAAAGTGATAATAATTTTACAAGAAATCATTGAATTTATTATAGACTATTCCTATCAAATAACAACTAGTAATAATTATTAGTATATTCAATAGATTTAGAACATGTAAACTGCGTTTGTTAAATATTATAAATTTAGCATATTATACCTTTATTACTATGAGTTTATAATATAATATAATGGCTATATCTACCAAAGACAATAAGAGTTTAAAGAAAAAAGAGTCTTCGTTAGGAAATATGCTTAAAGGTACAGGTTTGTTTATTGGTATCTTTATTGTAATTTATATAGTTATATTATTTGCGACTTGAGTCTTCGCAAAATAAATATCTCCCCTCCATTTTTTATGATATATTTTTGTTAATTATAATTACTATTTATCTCAGTTTATGGAAAAACATGGATCGTCCTAAAACCTGTAATAATAATCCTAATATTTAATATTACTATAATTTTGTACCTTCTATTATTGATTTAAACGATTCCAATAGTAATGGATTATCAAGTTATTACTATAAAAATAATATTATATTCATCATGGTCATGAAATTAATTAAATTTAAATCTCCTTTTATTTAGTAGTGAAAAATAGTATCTCCAATTGTTTTTTTCCAATCAGATCTAATCCCTGGTTTCCCTTTCATTTTCTCAATATAATTAAAAGCAGATAGTCCAGCTGCTGCTCCATCCCCACAAGCTGCCACAATTTGTTTATATAAAATATTTGTTGCATCGCCTGCAGCAAAGATCGACGGGTGTACTGTCTTTCCACCCTCAGTTACTTCTATTTCACCTTTTGCATTAACCTTAACAAGATGTTTTACGAAATCCAAGTTGATTTTTGATCCCATTTCGATGAATAAACCATCGATGTTAAGTGTCTTTTCTAAACCTTGGTTATCTTTAATAACAATTTTTTGAAGCGTATTATTACCATGAATTTCTTTAATCATACTATTAGGAATCAATTCAACATTCTCTTTTTTTTCTATAGAAGATATCATCTCTTTGTCACCTCCCAAACCACCTCCCCTGTAAATCAAATAAACCTTTGAGGCCATTCTCGAAAGGAGAATTCCAGATTCAAGAAGGTAGCCGCCCACTCCTACGGTAGCTGTTACCCTATCTTGATAAAATGGTGCATCACATTTAGTGCAGTAATGAACTCCTTTATTTGCAAATACATTCTCATTTGCAATGCCTAAGTTATTGGGTACTTTACCTGGTGCCAAAACTATAGATTTACAGGTATATTCTGATCTATTAGTTTTAATTGTTAGCCCATTTTCAGATTCATCTATCCGTTCTACTGTATCATATATCATTTCTCCTTTGAATGTAAGGTATTGGTTTTCTAAAGTTCTAGCAAGTAAGGGGCCACTAGACATAATGGTTCCAGGATAGTTTTCAAGACGTGGAATTAGATTTAGTTGACCGCCGAGGTCTTTTGATATAACTAGACATGAAGTCTTTTGGCGAGCAATATATATACCTGCTGATAATCCTGCGGGCCCGGCACCAATTACAATAATTTCATAATCGCTGGTCAATTATCCCACCGAAATCAATGATGTAAGGTTATTGACACCCTCTATTTTATAAAGATGCCCATCTATAGAATTCTTTATTTGTTGTATATCAGGCGATTCTAGAATTACTAAAATATCATAAATCCCATATACAGATTTTACCTCCTTAACACATGATATTTTTTTTGCTGTTTCAATAATACTTCGTTGTTGTTTATAATCAATATTTAATAAAATATATGCTTCATTCACAAAATTTCATACCTCTATACTGATATAACATTAATTTTATAAAAATTTTCGTATTTTATATAAATCAATGAGATTATGAGTGTAATAGTTGTATTTAAACATTGTAATTTATAAGAGGGATAAATAATAATAAATAATTGCTGGAAAATACTCTTCAAATTTAGTCACTAAATAAGATGGAAGATTTTAGATTATAATGATCAATAATGGTAAATATTTTAGCCATATTCAAAAGACAAAAATTACTCTTTACAGGATATAATATTTCTACTATTTAGAACAATATTGTTGTAACTTTTTTTTAGATATCGTATTGATAATTAAATATCTGGAAGAATAAATAATATTACTTTAATCAGTCCAAAATATTTAATTTGTCCTTTCCGCTCATTATTTTACTCGATACAATAATTCAATTGAATGGATGGTAAATATAGTAAATGGGAATATTATATACACAATTGAAACTTTACAGATAACTATAACTCTATATGTTAAATCAAACAATCATTACATTTAGAAAATGTATCTAGATTAAATACTCATTATCAATGCAAAAAGTGACAATATCTCTTATCCGAGGAATTTAATAAATATATTTATAAAAAATTATTGGGCAATAGTTTTAAAATGGATACCATTACCTTAAAAAATAATAAACCTTCTTACAGCATAATTTTGAGTCACAGTACAATTCTTAAACAGCTATAAAAATTATCAGTGTAAATCGTGTTTTAAGAAAAATGGATATACTACCAAAAATAATTTTTAACAACAATAAAGAATTTTATTCTAGTATTTTAATCAACTAATATTTTGGATGATACAAGTCAATTTACTAATTTATTTTATTTGGATGTGCATCTCTACTATCTAGTACATGTAATATGCCATTATCATCAATGTCAAGATCATGTATTAGTAAGAATTCACCTGGTCCAGAACCTTGTTTTCCAATACTCTTTAAGTAATGACCATCAGATGTAAAAACCTGAATCCTATTGTTTTGGGTATCAACTACGTACACATTTCCTTGTGAGTCAAAATCAATTCCATGCGGTTCGTCAAATTGGCCTTCATTTTTTCCAACAGATCCCCAGTTTGTAATAAATTTACCATCTTTGGTAAACTTCGTTACAGCACCATTATCCTCATCATTAACATATACATTATCTTTAGAATCAATAGATACTGCGTGTAAATGTCTAAATTGACCATCCCCTTCTCCATACTCTCCCCACTGTTTAATGAAATTACCTTCGGTATCAAATTTTTGAATACGATAAGCGTATTTTTCGCTAGTATAGATGTTATTATCAGAATCAAACGCTACACCCCAAAGTCTGTTAAACTCTCCAGGACCATTTCCTTTTTTCCCAATAGTCATTAATAATTTGCCATTAGGATCGAATTTCATTAGTTTTCCAGGCCCCCAGTTAACTACCCATACGTTTCCTTCCTGGTCAACATTTACATCTTCCATTTTGTGGGAGAAAAGATTTTCGTCAGCTGGAGCACCCCAAGACAATAAGAAATTACCTTTACTATCAAACTTTTGGACATTCATTCTCTGTTCATCGGTGACATAGATATTTCCCTGTGAATCTACCGCTATGTTATGGGCATGAAGAAATTGACCATCACCATTCCCCTTGGATCCGAAACCGCCAAGAAATTTACCGTTTAAATCATATTTTTGAACATAATATTTCTGAATCTCGCCGTTACTCATGTCATAATTTGGCTGATTCATATTCTCAGAGCCTTTTTTCTTTTTTTTAGAAGATTTTTTTTCTGAAGAATCATCGTCATAATCTTCATTTGTATTTGCACTTTCTTCATCATTTGTATCTGAGTATGAATCATCATAATTATCATTAGTATTTGTTGAGGATCTTCTATCCTGTTCATCGACATCAAAATAATCGTCTTCTTGAAACTCAATCACTTGAGCAGATATAGGTTGATAATTCATGTTTAGATAACTAAAGACTAAAGTAAAAGTAATTAAAAATACAAAAGTAAGGCTAGCCCTTTTTAATAACATCTTCTTATAATTATTATTTACGTTAATATTAAGATTATAATAAAGTTATGTATAATATCCTTATAGAAAAACTTACTCTGTATATTATGAGTTATATTGTGACTATCTTAATTACTATAGATATTCTATAAAAAAAAATTTCGTTCTCTTAATAAATAGTACTGCACTAATTATTTTAAGGGTATCTATATAAATTTTAGCTGAAATAACAAAATTATTGACTTTTTTTCAGTATGTCATGAACTTAAATATAAAAATCAGCTAAAAAAAGCAAGCGAAAAAACAATGAACATTAAGAAAAAATAGTTTTTCACAAATGAAATTTATCTATCTTTAGGATATATTTAATTGCGATGAGGTAGGGTTTTTCTTTAAAACAAAAAGGAAATAACAAAAGATATGTTTGTTTTAACCAACTTATGACGATAAAAACCAAATGACTTGTTTATCTTTATAAGAAGAATTTATCTCCTAGAAAAATTAATGTTTTATAACATTGCTTTAATTTCTTCTAGCAAAAATATAAAGATTGGATAATAGTCATCATTAAAACTATCATTTATACTCTTTAAATTCCTACTATAGTAATTTAAAATCTTTT
>Ga0126311_10000645_pt1 | contig 16242 bp, 17 predicted proteins | sample Plot61_FD_92539 | JGI IMG/M metagenome (GOLD analysis project Ga0126311, IMG submission 92539) | Serpentine soil microbial communities from UC McLaughlin Reserve, CA, USA - Plot61 | ecosystem: Environmental > Terrestrial > Soil > Grasslands | place: USA: UC McLaughlin Reserve, Lake County... | reverse complement strand
GCCCTGGCTGAGCGAGTCGCCGACCGCGACGAGCCGGTGCGGAGGCTCTCCGCGTCGCTCGGGGACGACGTCGATGCCCACGGTGGGGTCGGTGACGGGTGCACGCACCGGCTGGGCAGCCCGGGCCGCGACCGCGGCCGGGGTGCCGGGAGGGACGAGCTCGTCCGTCGCCACCGCGTCCTCCTGACGGTCGGGCCGGCGCCCACCGTCGCGGCTCCACGCCTTTCTACCGCCCCGAACGGAGGGCGGTGGCGACTTTCGCCGACAACGGTCGCAGACCAGTTGGCACTCCCGGGGTGAGAGTGCTAAAACAGGATCGTCGCGCGGGAGGCGTGGCTGTCACCCCTCGCCAACGGCGCGACGGCGCCGGGCCACCCGGTCCGGCCCCTGTCGTTCCTCCGGGAGGTGGTTGGAAATGGTGACGCGGTACGACCCGTTCCGTGACTTCGACGCCCTCGCCTCGCGGCTGCTGAGCCAGGCGGCGGACATGGGGCAGACGATGCGGGCCATGCCGGTGGACCTGTTCCGCTCCGGCGACCACTACGTCCTGCTGTGCGACCTGCCTGGCGTGGACCCGGGATCGGTCGACGTCGGCGTCGACGGGCGCGTGCTGACCATCCGCGCGCAGCGGTCCGCTCGGGCCGACGACGTGGAGTGGCTGACCCGGGAGCGGCCGACGGGGACGTTCGTCCGCCAGCTCACGCTGGGCCCGGGGCTCGACCTCGACCGGATCGAGGCCGCCTACAACGACGGCGTCCTGAGCCTGACGTTGCCCGTGGCCGAGCAGGCCAAGCCGCGCCGCATCGAGGTTGCGCACGGTGCGGAGCGGGCCGGTGTCGAGCAGGGCGCTGCGGGCCAGCAGACGATCTCCGGCACGGCCACCGAGACAACGGCCGAGTCCACCGAGAACGCGTCCGCCCAGCGCAGCGAGGGCTGACCCTCGCGGCGGCGCCCGTGGTGGCCCCAGCGACGGGGGGCCACCGCGGGCGGGCCGTGTCGGTTCGGCGTACCAGCCGGTCGGGCCGGGCGCTCAGGTGGCGGCGAGGCGCCGACCCTGTCGCCGTTCCGTGCGGAGCACCCGGGCGGGGCCGCAGGCGCGCAGCTGCCAGGAGGTCGTGCGGCCGTCCGGGGCGGTCAGCCGTCCTTGCGCCAGCGCTTCCTCGACCCGGCGCCGTACCTCCTGCTCGGCCGACGGCTCGACGGCGAACAGCACCCGCAGCCGGACGCCGGGGCCGTCCCGCACTGCCTCGGTGTGGTGCGGAGCCAGCGGGCACGGCGGCTCGTGGTCCCAGGCGCCGCACAGGGCGACGGTGACCGCGGCGCCGGGAGCACGGACGTCGTCCTCCGGCGTCATGTCGAGAACCGCCTCGTGGACGTACACCCGGCGCACCCCGGAAGTATGGCGCCCGCGGACCCCGCCGACCGGTGCACTCGGGCAAGCGCCAGGGACTACCCTGGGACAAGTGCCGGGCGGAGCCGGGACCGTCGCGCTCCGGCGGCCAAGGAGGTCACCGTGTCCGACAAGTCGCCGCACAAGACCACGGCGAAGAAACCCGGTAAGACCATCAAGCAGAAGCGCGCGGAGAAGCGGGCCAAGCACTCCGCCGCCGCGGCGGACCACGACATCGTCTCGCAGGTCACCCACCGCTAGCGGAGCGTCCCCGCCGGGACTCTCACGCCGACACCGAGCCGTGTCGACGGTGGGTTCCGTGTGCCGTCTCCCGAGGACGCCCTCCCGAGCGTGCCGCCACATGCCGTACGGTTCCGCAGAGCGGCACAGAACCCGGCACCAGGAGAGGCGGCGCCCCATGACCACGGTCGAGGCCGGGGGCGGGACCGATCGGGCTCTCGTCGGGTCGGTGCTTCGGGCGCTGCGCCTGCTGGACTGCTTCGAGCGCGGTCGCCCGCAGATGACGCTCGCCGAGCTCGTGCGGTGCAGCGGCTACTCCAAGACGACGGCGTACCGCCTGCTGCTCACGCTGGAGGCGGCCGGCTGGCTGGAGCGTCGTCCGGGCGGTGCCTTCCGGCTGACCATCAAGCCGTTCCAGGTGGGCTCCATCCTGGTCGACAGCCTCGAACTGCGGCAGGAGGCCGCTCCCGTCATGGCGCGGCTGGCGGTCGAGTCCCACCAGACCGTCTACCTCACGGTGCCTGCGGGCACCCACGCCGTCTGCCTGGAGCGGATCGACAGTGACCAGGGACTGCGCGTTGCCGACCTGTACGTCGGCGGGTCACAGCCGCTGCACCTCGGCGCGGGCCCCCGAGCCCTCCTGGCGTACCTCGAGGACGAGCTGCTGCCCGCCGTCCTCGCCGCCGGCCTGGTGCGTCGTACCGACCGCACCATTGCCGACCCGGAAGCCCTGCGGGCCGACCTCGCCGCGACCCGCGAGCGCGGCTACAGCGTCTCCGACGAGGACGCGACCCGTGGGGTCGCGGCGATCGGCGCGCCGGTCCGGGACGCGAGCGGACGGTGCGTTGCCGCGCTGAGCATCGGGGGCCTGGCGGACCGGATTCTTCCGGTGGACCCCCGACAGGTGAGCTGCCTGCTGCAGGCCTGCGACGAGGTCTCGGCCCGGCTCGGATATCGCCGCCCGTAGCGCTCCATGGGTCGGCGCGCTGCGACCTATCCCGCACCCACGGTCACGGACTACCGCGGTTTCTCCCGCTCGGCGTCGATTTTGCCCGGCGCCCATTGACGCACCGCCTGCGCACCCCTACCGTCCCGCATAGAGGAACGTCGTACCGCATAGCAGAACGCGGGTCGGCGTCCTGAACGGTAGGCAGCGCAGCCCACCGCGGGCGCGCGGGACGCCAGAGGAGAGCTCCATGGACCCCAGCACCACCGCCGCCCGCCCGGGCACCCGAGGCACCCGCCGCTCAGCGGCGCACAGTCGCTTCCTCACCAAGCTCACGGTCGTGTCGACCCTCGGCGGACTGCTCTTCGGCTACGACACCGGGGTGATTTCCGGTGCGCTGCTGTACATGAAGGACGACCTTCAGCTCACGTCCCTCACCGAGGCCACGGTCGTCAGCGTCCTGCTCTTCCCCGGTGCCGCGCTCGGCGCGCTGTTGGGCGGCCGGCTTGCAGACTGGCTCGGCCGCAAGGGCAGCCTGCTCGTCTGCGCGGGCCTGTTCCTCGTCGGCGCGCTCGCATGCGCCATGGCGCCCAACGTCGAGGTAATGATTGCCGCGCGGATAGTCCTGGGGCTGGGGGTCGGCGCCGCGGCGACGACCTGCCCGCTGTACCTGGCCGAGATGGCCCCGACAGACCGGCGGGGTCGCATGGTCACGATCAACGAGCTGATGATCGTGACCGGGCAGATGCTGGCCTTCATCATGAACGCCGTGCTGGACAGCCTGATCAAGGACCCGCACGTCTGGCGCTGGATGCTGGCCGTGGCCGCGGTGCCGGCCGTGCTCCTGTTCGCCGGCATGTTCTTCCTGCCCGACTCGCCGCGCTGGTACGCCGTGAAGGGACGCCTCGCCGACACCCGTCGCGTGCTCGAGCTCAGCCGGGAGCCGGCCGAGGCGTCCGAGGAGTACAACGTCATCGCCACGCACGCGCAGCGGGACCTGGCGGAGGACAAGGGTGCGGCGCTGCGAGACCTGCGCAGCTACCCGTGGATGCGCCGCATCCTGTGGATCGGTTGCGGCCTGGCGATCGTCCAGCAGGCGACGGGGATCAACACGGTCAACTACTACGCGCCCACGATCCTGGAGCAGAGCGGCCTCGGGGCCAGCGCCTCGCTCATCGCCACGATCGCGGTCGGCGTCACCTCGGTGACCATGACGATCCTGGGCATCTGGCTGCTCGGCTTCGTCAACCGGCGGCGCATGCTGCTGATCGGGTTCAGCGGGGTTGCGGCGTCCCAGGCCGCTCTCGCGCTGGTGTTCCTGCTGCCGGAGTCGACCGCGCGCAGCTACATCATCCTGGCCGCGATGGTGACCTTCGTGGCCTTCGTCCAGTGCTTCATCGGAACCTGCGTGTGGCTGCTGCTGTCCGAGATCTTCCCGATGACGATCCGCGGGTTCGCCATGGGGATCGCGGTCTTCGTGCTGTGGACCACCAACGCGGCGATCTCGTTCCTGTTCCCGCTCGTCAACGGGGCGCTCGGCTCGACCGGCACCTTCGGCATCTTCGTCCTGGTCAACGTGATCTCCATCGCCTTCGTCGCCAAGTTCGTGCCCGAGACCCGTGGGCGGACCCTGGAAGAGCTCGAGGACGACTTCCGCGAGCACGACCCGGCGCACTACGTCCACACGGCGCCCGTCGCCGTCCACGGGTCCTGACCCTGTCCGTGCTCACGGTTCTCCCGGTGCACCGCCCGGCCATCGGGCGGTGCACCCGCCGTGGTGGTGGAGTTGTCCCATGACAGGCCAGCGCTCGTACGTCGACGCCCGCGCGGGTCAGCAGCTCTACGCCGTGCTGGGCTCCTGCCGGCGCCCGCAGGTCCTGTGGGAGAAGCTGTCGACCGGGCACTACGACTGGCTCGGCGTGCGGTCCAACGGGCGGTACGTGCTGGGCCGACCGCGGCTGGCGGGCTTCGCTGCCGCCGCGCCCGTGGTCCGGCGCGAACCAGGAGCCGACGGCTCGCACCGCGTCGAGTACCGGGGCCCGCTCGACCGCAGCCCGCACCAGGAGTGGAGCTCGACGCCGGACGGCGCCCGGGAGACCTTCGACCGCGTGGTCGCCGACGACCCGAGCTCGCCCATCGCGAGCTCCGGCGTCTGGCAGGTGCGCCTGTACGTCGGCGGGGTGCTCGAGGCGGAGCAGCTCGTCGTCCGCCGGCTGCCGAAGCTGGTCTGACGCCTAAGTCCACGCTGGCGCGTCCGTGTTGTCCTTGCCGTGGTGCAGGATGCCCTCCGACACTGCTGGCAGCGACGGGAGCGGACATGGCAGACGTGGCGACACCGAGCGGGGGGACGCGCGCCACTGCGGGCCCCCGACCGGCGGTCGAGCGGAACGGCATCAACGTCATCGACGACGCCGAGCGCGGCGGCCGGCCGAGCGGGCTGTTCTGGCCGTGGTTCGCGTCGAACATCTCGGTGCTCGCGGTCGCTTACGGCTCCTTCGTCCTCAGCTTCGGCATCTCGTTCTGGCAGGCCGCAGTCGCCGGTCTCGTCGGTGTCGTCGTCTCGTTCCTCTTCTGCGGGTTCATCGCGATCGCCGGCAAGCGCGGCTCGGCGCCGACGATGGTGCTCAGCCGGGCCGCCTTCGGGGTCCGGGGCAACCGGCTGCCCGCTATCCTGTCCTGGATCCTGACCGTGGGCTGGGAGACGGTGCTCGTCATCCTCGCCACCCTGGCGACCGCGACGGTCTTCGAGCGGCTCGGCTGGGCCAGCGGCACGCCGACCAAGGTCGCCGCACTGCTCGTGGTGTCCCTGCTGACGGTTGCCACCGGCGTCCTCGGCTTCGACGCCGTGATGCGGTTGCAGACCCTGATCACCGTGGTCACCGCCGTCCTCACCGTCGTGTACGTTGCGCTCGCCGCATCTGACGTGCACTGGTCGACGGTCTCGGCGCTGCCGGCCGGGTCGAGCCAGCAGTGGCTCGGCGGGCTGGTCCTGGTCATGACCGGCTTCGGCCTGGGCTGGGTGAACGCCGCCGCCGACTACTCGCGGTACCTGCCACGGTCGGCGTCCAGCCGGGGCGTGGTCTTCTGGACGACGTTCGGCGGGGCCCTCGGCCCGGCCGTCCTGCTGGTCTTCGGGCTGCTGCTGGCCGGGTCCTCGCCCGAGCTGAGCAAGGCCATCAGCTCGGACCCCATCGGAGCGCTGACCACCCTGCTCCCCACCTGGTTCCTGCTGCCGTTCGCCGTCACGGCGGTGCTGGGCCTGGTGGGCGGCGCGGTCCTGGACATCTACTCCTCAGGCCTGGCGCTGCTCACCGCGGGGCTGCGCATCCCGCGACCGCTCGCCGCGCTGGTCGACGGCTGCCTGATGATCGCGGGCACGGTGTACGTCGTCTTCTTCACCACCGGGTTCCTCCAGCCCTTCCAGGGCTTCCTGATCACGCTGGGGGTGCCGATCGCCGCCTGGTGCGGGGTGATGCTGGCGGACGTCGGGCTCCGCCGCCGCAGCTACGTCGAACCGGACCTGTACGACCCGCGGGGCCGCTACGGCGACGTGCAGCCGGTGCCGATCGGCTTGGTCGTTCTCGGTACGGTCCTCGGCTGGGGGCTGGTGACGAACTCCTCCGCCGGGTGGCTCGCCTGGCAGGGGTACCTCCTCGACGTCGTCCGCCTCGGCGGTCGTAAGGGACCCTGGGCCGGTGCCGGGCTCGGCGTCCTGGTGGCCCTGCTCGTCGGTCTGCTTGGGACGCTACTGCTGTCGCGGGGCCGCGTCCGCGCTCAGGAGTCGGCGCCGCAGGCGGCACCGAACGACACGGGAGCGAGGGCGTGAGCGCGCAGCTACCGACCGGTCCGCTGCTTGTGGTCATCGACATGCAGACGGTCTTCGCCGACCGAGCGAGCCCCTGGGCATCACCTCGGTTCGGCTCCGCACTCGCCGGCGTGCGCTCGCTGCTCGACGGCTTCGGGAGCCGGGCGGTGCTCACCAGGTTCGTCGCGCCGCAGCGGCCCGAGGGCGCCTGGGTGGAGTACTACCGGCAGTGGCCGTTCGCGCTGCAGCCGCCGGAGGCACCGCTGTGGGAGCTAGTGCCCGAGCTTGACGTCGACGGGCGGGACGTCCTCGACAGCCCGGCCTTCGGCAAGTGGGACGACCGGCTCGCGGCCCGGGTCGGCGACACGCGTGCCGTGGTGCTGGCGGGCGTCTCGACGGACTGCTGCGTGCTCTCGACCGCGCTCGCGGCCGCGGACGCGGGCGTGGCCGTTCGGGTGTGCGCCGACGCCTGCGCCGGCGCGAGCGACGCTGACCACCGGCGAGCCCTGGAGGCGATGGCCCTCTACCAGCCCCTGGTCACGGTCACCAGCGTGGCCGAGGTGCTCGCCGGGTGAGCTGGGTCCCCGAGAGCGCTGGGTCGCTGTTCGACGTGCACAACCTGCCGTACGGGGTGTTCTCGCTCGGGGGAAGCGCACGCCGGGTGGGAGTGGCCATCGGCACCAGCGTGCTCGACCTCACCGCGGCGTGCGGAACGCAGAGGTCGCCGCACACGGCGCTGTTCGACGCCGGCACCCTTGACCCGCTGCTCGCGGCCGGGCCGGCGACCTGGCGCGCACAGCGGGGCGAGATGACGGGCTGGCTCACCGACCCGGCCGCGGCCGACCGCCTGGCCCGGCACCTGGTGCCGCGTGCCGACGTCGACCTGCACCTGCCGTTCTCGGTGGCCGACTACGTCGACTTCTACGCCTCGGAGCAGCACGCCACGAACCTCGGGCGCCTGCTTCGGCCGGGGCAGCAACCGTTGCCCGCGGCCTGGCGGAATCTGCCGATCGGCTACCACGGCCGCGCCGGCACTGTTGTCATCTCGGGGAGCTCGGTGCCTCGCCCGCGCGGCCAGCGCTGGGTGGGGGAGCCGGGGAGCCGCGTGGCCCTTACGGCGACCGAGCGGCTCGACGTCGAGGTCGAGGTCGGCTTTGTCGTGGGCACGCCGAGTCCCCGAGGCAGCAGCGTGCCGCTCCAGGACCTCACCGATCACGTCTTCGGCGTCGTGCTGGTCAACGACTGGTCCGCCCGCGACGTCCAGGCGTTCGAGTACGTGCCGCTCGGGCCGTTCCTCGGCAAGTCCTTCGCCACCAGCGTCTCGCCGTGGGTGGTCCCGCTCGCGGCCCTCGAGCACGCCCGCGTCCGCCCGCCCGTGCGCCAGCCGCGGCCGTTGCCCTACCTCGACGACACCGACGCCGAACCCTGGGGCCTCGACCTGCAGCTGGAGCTGCGCGTCAACGGATGCGTGCTCTCCCGTCCCCCGTTCGCCGGGATGTACTGGACACCGGCGCAGCTGCTGGCGCACCTGACCGTGAACGGTGCCTCGCTGCGCAGCGGCGACCTGTTGGCGTCCGGCACGGTGAGCGGTCCGGCGCCGGGGGAGTGGGGCTCGCTGATGGAGCTGAGCTGGGGCGGCACCCGGCCAGTTCGGATGCCGGACGGCAGCGAGCTGACGTTCCTGCGGGACGGCGACGACGTCGTGATCTCGGGGACCTTTCCCGGCCCGGGCGGCGGGCGCCTCGGCCTCGGCGAGGTCCGTGGCACCGTGCTGCCCGCGACCGGCTGAGGCCGCGGCTCAGCCCTTCGGCGGGACCTCAGCCTCCTGGGGCGGCGTCGCCTCCCGCGGCAGCTCCGCCTCGACGATGACCGTGGCTCCGGCGACGCGCGTCGTGGCGTCGGGGCAGCGCGCGTGGACCTGCTCGATCGCCTCGCCGTCACCCTTGGGAACGACCGCGAGCAGTGAGCCCGCCTCACGCACCTCCGGGTTCTCCAGCACCGCGTCGACCAGGCGCGAGGACGTGCCTGGCGCGTGGTGCCCGGGCTCGACGTGCAATGCAGCCCGCGCGGCGGAGGAACCTTCGGGGCGGTCGATCTTCGCGGTGGCCGCCACGGTCCCGTTCTCCTCGACCTCGACGTGGGACGCGGGCTGGTCGTTCGCGGGCATGAAGTCTCCTTGCACGTGGGCTGCTGGCTGAACCCCCCTGCGATTGTGGGGTGCCCCTCTACCTTGCGGCACGGTTGACCTCCCACGCCAGAGGAGGACGCTGTGGATTTCCGCCAGAGCCCTCTCGGTCATAGCAAATGTCGGTCGCTGAGCGAAACGTCCGGAACCTAGAGCTCCCTGACCACGAAGCCGTCGCCGCCCGCCGCCTTGGCCTGGTACATCGCCAGGTCGGCCGCGTGCAGTACGTCCTGCGGCGCGGTGTGCGCGCCCGCGACCGCGCCGCCCACGGAGGCCGTGACGCTGACCTCGCCCACGTCGAGTGAGAACGGCTCGTGCACCGCCGCGACCACGCGCCGCGCGAGGTCCGCGGCCACCTCGCCGCCGGCCTCGACGTCGCACAGCAGCGCGAACTCGTCCCCGCCCAGGCGGGCCACCGTGTCGCCGGAGCGCACCAAGCCGAGCAGCCGCTCGGCCAGCAGTGTCAGCAGCCGGTCACCGGCCGCGTGCCCCCAGCGGTCGTTCACCGGCTTGAACCCGTCGAGGTCGACGTAGAGCACCATGACGGCGGCATCGCTGGCGCGCCGGCGCCGGCCCAACCTGGACCGGAAGAGCTCCCGGTTGACCAGGCCGGTGAGCCCGTCGTGGGTGGCCTGGTGACGCAGCCGGTGCTCGCGCGCCTTGACGTCGGTGAGGTCCTGGACGTGCATCACCAGGTGCGCCGGGCCGGCGGTGTCCACCCACGCCGTGCTGACCAGCACGGGCAGCACGGTGCCGTCGGCCCGGACCAGCCTGGTCTCGTGCCGGATCGCGGAGCGCTGCTCCCGCAGCCGGTCGCAGGCCGCGTGGGCCTCTGCGCGGTCGTCCGGGTAGGTCACGTCGAACAGGGTGCTGCCCCTCAGCCGCTCGGCCTCGAGTCCCACCAGCTCGCAGAGGGCGCGGTTGACCTCGACGACGTCCCCCACAGGTGTGCACAACGCCATGCCGATCGGCGCGTGCGTGAAGGCGCTCAACAGAGCAGTCGTCGGCCAGTCCTCATCCCGGGGCGTCGCCCCGAGCGCCGGGGGCTGCGCATCCATGCCGTCTCCTCGTGCTGCCGGTTCCCCCCTGCAGCCGTGGACGCACGGTAACCACCGCGGGTCCCGCCGGGAGGGCGGGCCGAACGGTGGTTCACTCGGACGGCGGTTCAGCCGGTCACGGGGTCACCGGCGGTGTCCGGGAACGGTGACTCACCGTCGTCGCCACCGGCGCCGGCGCCGGTCGGCTGCCCGGGCGTGCCGACGGCTTCGGTCGACCCGGCCGACGCCCGACGTCCCAGCTCGATGCTCAGCGTGGACGCCGCGGCCCCCAGCGCGAGGGAGGCCAGCGCCCACTTGGCGCCGGTGCGCTCCAGACCGGTGGCCGCGTCCAGGGACAGGTCCCCGGGGCCGTCCTCGGCGAGGACCGCGAGCGCGGCGATGAGGACGGCGTTGTACTCCCAGCCGCCGTTCGCCGCCCAGGGACCATTGGGCAGGTGGACCTTGCGGATCGCCGTGACCATGACCCCGATCAGAGCCGAGGCGGCGAGCGGCGTCGCCAGTCCGGCGACCAGCAGGGCGCCGCCTGCCGTCTCGGTGACCCCGGCCGCCAGGCTGTTGCGCCGGGCCGGACGCATGTTCAGCGCCTCCATCATCCCGTCGGTGCCGGCGAGGCCTGGGCCGCCGAAGGAGCCGAACAGCTTCTGGGTCCCGTGTCCGATGAAGAGCGACCCGATCACCCCGCGCGCGATGAACCGTCCCAGCTGCATGAGCGTGTTCCTTCCGGGCGACGACGTTCTGAGGCCGACAGGCCGTCGGCCGACATTCCATCGAATCCCAGGCCGGGACGGCCCGCGAGCCGAGATCGCTCCCTGCGGGCAGGCTCGCGCTCAATCCCCCGGGCGCAGGCAGAGCCGTTCGAGGCTCGCGATGAGAGCGGTGTTGTCCGCGAGATCCGGCGCGTCCGCCCGGGACCGGATCAGCACCAGCCGGTCGGCGTAGGCGCCTGCGAGAGCCTGCAGCGGAGTGCGGTCACTGAGCTCGAAGACGTCGACGGACGGGTCCTCTGGGGTGGCGGACGGAGTGGCCACGTGCATCCTCCGGAAGCGGACAGGGCGCTGACGCTCAGTGCCGGCGATCGGCGTTTCTCCAACCAGCCGTAACCGCGGAAATCGTATCCCGAGGCCGGGTCCGAACGTGGCGATCGCCCAAACCGTGGACGAGCGCCTGGCTGACCGGCGCTGAGCGCACGGGGACGGCACGGGGAGCGACGCAGCCCGGCGTCGGGCACGATGCCCGGTGTGAGCGTCGAGGAGAGCGTCGAGAGCAGCAGGCAGCCCAGCGTGGGCCAGGCCCCGGAGGAGGACCGTCGGGACGACGACGCCGTGCGTGAGGCGGTTGGCAAGCTGCGCAAGGCGGTGGAGACCACCGAGCGCGCGCGGGGCCGGCTGTACGACTTCCACCAGCTGACCGGGACGGCGGACTTCGAGCTCGGGGACGCCGTCCGAGCCCTGCGGGCCGCGGGCCTGGACCGGCAGGCGGACCTGGTCGAGACCGAGCTGGTCGGGCGGAACGTCATCGGCGACCGCTGGACCTTCCAGGTCGTCGAGGACTACGACGACGGGTACTACGCGTCCTTCCGCCGGATCGAGGAGCAGGTCCGGGCCGAGGCCGGGGACGTGCCCCGGCACGGCTACGAGCAGCAGCTGAAGAGCGCGCGACGGACCCACGGGCGCCCCGGTCACGCGCCCGGGAGGCCCTCCTCCTGACCGAGAAGCGCTACTCAGGGTGAAGAAGCGCTCCGCCTAGCGATTGTCCGGCGTCTCTGCGAAGGTGAGCGACGACGGGCCGTCCGGCCTGTCCGCAGGTCGAGGAGAGGAAGCCTGATGGGTCGCAGTCGTTCACGCAGCGTGGTCGGAGCGGGGACGGCGCTGACCGCCGTCACGCTGGCCGCATGCGGAGGCGTCGGCGGAGGAGGCGGCGGGTCGGACCAGGCCGCGAGCAGCTCGGGCGGCAAGGTCACCATCTCCACCATGGGGTTCGGGCTGCCGGACGAGATCGCGACCGTCCGGGTCAAGACGTACGAGAACAGCGCCAAGGGCGGCCCGGTGAAGATCACCGAGGGCGGCTTCGACGAGCAGCAGTTCCTCGCCGCGGTGGCGAGCGGCAACCCGCCGGACGCCGTCCACCTCGACCGGGCCAAGGTCGGCACCTACGCCGCGCGAGGGGCCATCGTCCCGATGGACGACTGCATCGCCAAGTCCGGTATCGACATGTCGCAGTACCGCAAGCCCGGCGTCCAGCAGGTCACGCTGGACGGCAAGGTCTATGCGATCCCGGAGTTCTACGGGATGCGGCTGCTGATCTCCGACGACGCGGTGGTGAAGAAGGCCGGGCTCACGACAAAGCAGGTGGCGTCCGGAGACTGGGACACCATCACCATGGTCAACGACAAGATGACCCAGGGCAGCGGCCGGAACCTCAAGGTCATCGGCTATGACCCGCGCATCCCCGAGACGCTGCCGCTGTGGGCGGCGGCCAACGGCGGCCAGATGCTCAGCGCGGACGGGAAGACCGCCTCGCTCGGCGACCCGAAGGTTGTCGAGGCGCTGACCTTCACGACCAACCTGGTGAAGCGGGCCGGGAAGTACTCCGAGTTCAAGGCCACCCGTGAGGGGGTGGACTTCTTCGGCAAGGACAACCAGTACGCCACGGACACGGTGGGGGCGATGCCGATCGACGACTTCTACCTCAACGTGCTGGCGGACGTCTCGCCCAAGGCGGGGTTCACCGTCTCGCCGATCCTCGACCGCCAGGGCAAGCAGATCAACTACTCCGGTGGCTCGTCGTGGGCCATCCCGAAGGGTGCCAAGCACCCGGAGGAGGCCTGCGAGTTCGCCAAGGTCATGACCGCCGCGGACACCTGGGTCGCCGCCGCCAAGGCGCGGGCCGAGGCGCTGCGTGCCGAGGGCGGCTACTACCTCGGTACCAACACCGGCAACAAGGTCGCCGACGAGCGGATCCGCACCGAGGTGTTCAAGCCGACCGGCGTCCCGGCGCTCGACAACGGCGCCAAGGTCCTGCAGCAGGCGCAGGACTCCGCCGTCACCCTGCCCGCCACGTACGCGGGCAGTGAGTTCGAGAAGGCGTACACCGACGCCGTGACGCGGGTGCTGGAGGGCTCGCAGACTCCGGCGCAGGCGCTCAAGCAGGCCCAGGGCGAGGCGCAGAAGGCCCTGGACGCGGCCGCCAAGAGCCGTCAGTGACCGCACCGGCCGCCTCAGGTCCGCCGCCGACGTCGGTCCCGGTCGCGACGTCGGCGCGCGCGGGTAGCCGGCGCGCCCGGGGCTGGGGCGGTGCGGGACGGGGCCAGCGGGAGGGCCGGTGGGCCCTGGCCTTCCTCTCGCCGTGGGTCATCGGGTTCGTCGTCTTCACCGCCGGGCCGATGGTGGCCAGCCTGGTGCTGTCCTTCACCGACTACGACCTGGTCAACTCGCCCCGGCTGGTCGGCACCCAGAACTACCGCGACCTGGTGAGCGACCCGCGGCTGCTCACCTCGATGCGGAACACGGTGATCTACACCGTGCTGCACGTGCCGCTCGCGATGCTGCTCGCCCTGGGCCTGGCTCTGGTGCTGAACCGGCTGGCGCGCGGGCAGGGGTTCTTCCGGACGCTGGTCTACCTGCCGGTCATGACGCCCCCGGTGGCGATCGGCGCCATGTTCCTGCTGCTGCTCAACGGGCGCAGCGGCCTGGTGAACGAGGTGCTGTCCTGGGTCGGCATCACCGGCCCGGCCTGGACGACCGACCCCGCCTGGATCAAGCCGGGGCTGGTCCTGATGAGTCTGTGGACGATCGGTGGCACCGCGGTCATCTACCTGGCCGCGCTCAAGGACGTCCCGGTGCAGCTGCACGAGGCCGCCACCCTGGACGGCGCCAACGCCTGGCAGCGGTTCCGCAACGTCACGCTGCCGATGATCAGCGGCACCATCTACTTCACGCTCATCGTCAACACGATCGCCTCGCTGCAGACGTTCAGCGAGGTCTACACCATGTACTTCGGTAATGCGGCCACGGCATCGTCGTCCGGCGACGCGGCACTGATGTACGCGGTCTACCTGTTCCAGCAGGCGTTCCAGTTCCTGCACATGGGCTACGCCTCCGCGATGGCGTGGCTGCTCTTCCTGATCATCCTGCTCATCACGGTGGTGCAGGTGCGCGTCGCCCGGCGGCGCGTGTACTACGAGGGAGGCTGAGATGGCGACGTCCGTGGGTGGCTCCGCCGGTGCCACCGCCCCCGCCGTCCCGGTGCACCGGAACCCGCCGTCCCGGCCGGGCATGTCGCAGCGGCAGCATCAGCTGCTGACCCGAGGCCTGTGGTCGCTGTCGATCCTCGGCGCGTGCCTGCTCCTGCTGTACCCGTTCGTCTGGCTGGTGAGCGCCTCGCTGAAGCCGCGCTCACAGGTCTTCGACAACTCGCTGGTGCCCAACCCGTTCGCGCCGGAGAACTACGTCACGGTGTGGAAGGCGGCGCCGCTGGTCACCTGGATGGTCAACAGCGTCGTGGTCGGGTTGGTGGCCGCGATCGCGGTCACGGTGAGCAGCGCGGTGGTCGCCTTCGGGTTCGCCTACTTCCGGTTCCGCTGGCGCGGCCCGATGTTCGCGCTGGTGCTCGGGACGATGATGCTGCCCGGCGCGGTGACGATGGTGCCGACGTACCTCATCTGGGACCGGCTCGGCCTGGCCAGCACTCAGGTGCCGCTGTGGGCGGGCAACCTGTTCGGCTCGGCGTTCTACATCTTCCTGCTGCGGCAGTTCTTCCTCACCCTGCCGCGCGACCTGTTCGAGGCGGCCCTGATCGACGGCGCCAGCTACCCCCGGCTGTTCCGCTCGATCGCGCTGCCGCTGGCCAAGCCGGCCCTGGTCATCGTCTTCGTCTTCGAGCTGCGGGCCAGCTGGACCGACCTGGTGAAGCCGCTGATCTACCTGCGTGACCCGGCCCTCTACACGATCCCGCGCGGGTTGAAGGCGGTCATCGACCAGTTCGGCAAGGGCGGCGAGAGCCAGTGGGAGATCGTCCTGGCCGCGAGCGTCCTCACCACGCTGCCGATGATCGTGCTCTTCTTCCTGGGGCAGCGGCACTTCGTCGAGGGAATCGCCACGACCGGCCGCGGCGGCGCCTGAGCGTCCGCAGGCTCTTCGCCGAGCTCACAACGGCCACCGGCCGCAGCCGCTGCCGGCGCGCCGATAGCGTGTGCTGGCTCGCACCACGTCGGAAGGGGCCCGCATGCCGCTCGCACCGCAGTCGGCGCACGACCTGGCGAACGACGTCCTGAAGGGGCTGCCGAACCACCGTCGGGACACGTTCGGGCTGCGGCTGGACCGGTGGTGGGACGACCTCGTCGCCGGCCTGCGCGGGGCGTACCGCCGCGGGGAGGCCGACGCGCTGGCGCTCCGGATGGTCCGGCTGGCGGCCGACGGCTTCGCCGCGCGGGACGAGGACCTGTCCCGCCTGGACGAGGCGCGGACGCTGCGACCGGACTGGTTCCAGTCGCCCAGCATGGTGGGCTACGCCGCGTACGCCGACCGCTTCGCCGGTGACCTCAAGGGCGTCCGCGAACAGATCCCGTACCTGCGCGAGCTCGGGGTCACGTACCTGCACCTGATGCCGCTGCTGCAGCCGCGAGAGGGCGACAGCGACGGCGGCTACGCGGTGGCCGACTACCGCCGGGTGCGTCCGGACCTCGGGACCCTGGACGACCTGCGCGCCCTCGGCGCCGACCTGCGCGCCGCGGGCATCAGCCTGGTGCTCGACCTCGTCCTCAACCACGTCGCGCGCGAGCACGAGTGGGCGGTCGCGGCGCGGGCCGGAGACCTGCGCTACCGCAGGTACTTCCGGATCTTTCCAGATCGCAAGCTTCCGGACGCCTACGAGCGCACGCTGCCGGAGGTCTTCCCGGACTTCGCGCCGGGCAGCTTCACCTGGGACGACGACCTGCAGGGCTGGGTGTGGACGACCTTCAACTCCTGGCAGTGGGACGTCGACTGGTCCAACCCCGAGGTGTTCGTCGAGTACGCCGACATCGTGCTGTTCCTCGCCAACGCCGGCGTCGAGGTGCTGCGCCTGGACGCGATCGCGTTCTTGTGGAAGCGGATGGGTACCACCTGCCAGAACGAGCCGGAGGTCCACGCGCTGACCCAGGCCCTGCGCGCCGTCGTGCGGATCGCCTGCCCCGCGGTGGCCTTCAAGGCCGAGGCGATCGTGGGACCGGCGGACCTCGTGCATTACCTGGGCCACGGCCGGCACCACGGCAAGGTCAGCGACCTCGCGTACCACAACAGCCTGATGGTGCAGATCTGGTCCATGCTCGCCGCGGGGGAGGTCTCACTCGCCGTCCAGGCACTGCGCAGCCTGCCACCGGTGCCGACCGCCACCGCCTGGGTCACCTACCTGCGCTGCCACGACGACATCGGCTGGGCCATCGACGACGCCGACGCGGCGGCCGTGGGGCTGTCCGGCCACGGCCACCGGGCCTTCTTGTCCGACTACTACGCCGGGCTGTTTCCGGGTCGCCGGCCAGGGGCCTGGTGTTCCAGCACAACGAGGCGACCGGCGACCGGCGGATCAGCGGCACGGCCGCCAGCCTCGTCGGCATCGAGGCGGCGCTGGACGAGGGGAACG
>Ga0126311_10000644_pt1 | contig 16245 bp, 14 predicted proteins | sample Plot61_FD_92539 | JGI IMG/M metagenome (GOLD analysis project Ga0126311, IMG submission 92539) | Serpentine soil microbial communities from UC McLaughlin Reserve, CA, USA - Plot61 | ecosystem: Environmental > Terrestrial > Soil > Grasslands | place: USA: UC McLaughlin Reserve, Lake County... | reverse complement strand
TGCTCTACAACGTGGAGGACAGGCGCGGCGCGCTCGCGGAGTTCGAGCGCGCCGCTGCGCTGCGCCCGCGCCACTTTGACCTCTGGGTACAGCTCGGGCGTGCGCGCGAGGAGGCGGGCGACGCGGAGGGCGCCGTCGCCGCCCTGCGCGAGGCTATGCGGCTCGCGCCCTTCTACTCGGAGCCGCGCTGGCAGTACGGCAACGTCCTCTACAGGCGCGGCCGACTCGACGAAGCCTTCGCGGAGATGCGCCGCGCGGCCGAGTCGAACCCGACGCTCTACCCCGCCCTCGCAGACCTCGCTTGGGGAACCTACAGGGGAGACGCGCGCGAGGTCGAACGGGTCGCGAGCCCGCGCAAGGGCGCGGAGCGGCTCGCGCTCGCGCGACTCTTCGCGAGGAAGGGGAGGCCCGACCTCGCGCTCGCGCACTTCCGCGCGGCGGGAGAGGTGGACGCGTACGAGCGGAGGAGTTTCCTCAAAGAGCTTTTGAGGGCGAGGCAGTTCGCGGCCGCGTACGAGGTCTGGGCGGGCGGCCGCGAAGGCGTGCGCGGCGGCGCGGGCGTCTTCACGGAGCCCGGCTTCGAGGGGCGCGTCAACACTTCGGAGTTGGGCTTCGGCTGGCGGCAGGAGCGCGAGTTCGAGGGCGTCTCGCTCTCGCTCGACGCGCAGTCGCCGAACTCGGGCGCTCGCTCGCTCCTCGTCGAGTGGGGCGGCCACGCGAGCCCCGGCGTCAGCGTCATCTCGCAGCTCGTACTCGTCGAGCCGGGAGCGCGCTACCGCCTCGTCTTCCACGCGCGCACGGAGTCGGTGAAGACGGGCGGGCCGCCCGTCGTCGTCGTCGCGGACGCGAGCGCCGAAGACGCGCGCGTGCTCGCAGAGTCGAAGACACTGCCGCAGGGGACTGCCGCGTGGCAGGAGTACGCGGCCGAGTTCACTCCGACGCCTGAGACCGAGGCCGTGCTCGTCAGCCTGCGACGGCAGAACTGCGACGCGAGCCCCTGCCCTATGTTCGGCCGCGTCTGGCTCGACGACTTCTCACTCCGAAAACTCTAGCGCGTGCGCCGCCTCACGCGCCGACGCGTCCCGCGCCCGGTCTCACCTTCCACCTTCTTACACGTCCGCGTCGCTAGGCTGTCGGCCCGTTCCGGGTAGGACAAAATCAGCACACGCCCGTTTGCGCTCCTTTGCGCGGCCCCGCACGGGCGCGGCGCGGCGGGTAGGTCGGCCACAACACACCTTGCGCCGCGCGTTGCAAGAATTACGGCGCGGCGGAGTTGGCATGTAGGTTGCACCGCCGTCTGCGTCAGCTTGTAACGTTTGGGACTCTTCACAGGCCCTTAAGTCAGACAACAACTCGGTCTCTCGACGGCGGTGCGGCGGTGCGGCGGCCAGTCCGGTGTCGTCCCCCTCGACGCGGGGGCGCAGGCATTGCCGTGAGCGACCCGACCTGCGAACGTCTCTCTCGCCACACCGAAAAGCTCAGACGGACGGGTACGTCAGCGCCTCTACGCGGGCACGCCGCGACCGCGCGCCTGCGCTGACGTTCATTCCGTCGTGTAACAAAGGAAGGTGAGGAAGCTTATGAGAACCCCTTCACGCGTGCGCGCGTGGCCGCTGGTCGCCGGCCTCGTGTGCCTTGTCTCTCCGTTATTCTCGGGCGCGGCCCTCGCGCAGACGGTCAACGCGCCCGAGCACAAGAAGTCGGCAGCGTACGAGTGGCTGGACATCGCGCTCGAAACGGTCGCGCGCGAGCACGTCCGCAACGGCCCGCGCCCGACCGTCAGCTCGCGCATGTTCGGCGTCGTCGTCACGGCGATGTACGACGCGTGGGCCGCGTACGACGACAAGGCCGTCGGCACACAGCTCGGCGGCAAGCTGCGGCGGCCGCCCGCCGAGCGCACCGAGGCCAACAAGCGCAAGGCCGTCGCCTACGCGACCTACCGCGCGCTGCTCTACCTGTGCCCCGAAGACAGGCAGTACATAGCCGAGCAGATGCGGCAGTACGGCTTCGACCCGAGCGACAACTCGACCGACGTTTCCACGCCGCAGGGCGTCGGCAACGTCGCCGCCGCCGCGGTCATCGAGTACCGCCGCGGCGACGGCGCGAACCAGGGCGGCGACGAGCTGGGCTCGAACGGCACGCCCTATTCCGACTACACCTTCTACAAGGCCACCAACCCGGCCGACAAGATCATCGACCCCGACTGCTGGCAGCCCATCCCCTTCGACGACGCGAACAAGCCCGGCGCGAAGGTGACGCCCGGATTCCTGACGCCGCACTGGTACCGCGTCAAGCCGTTCGCGCTCAAGCGCAGCGACCAGTTCCGGCCCGCGCCGCCGCCGAAGATGGGCTCCGAGCAGTTGAGGAATGAGGCGGACGAGGTGCTCGCGATGAACGCCGGCCTCACGCTTGAGCAGAAGGCGACGGTCGAGTTCATGCGCGACGGGCCGCGCTCGACGGGCCAGTCGGGCCACTGGCTGCGCTTCGCGCAGGCCGTCTCGGCGCGAGACCACTACGACATTGACCGTGACGTGAAGCTCTACTTCGCCGTCGGCAACGTCGCGATGGACGCCTTCATCGCCGCGTGGGAGGCGAAGCGCTACTACGACAGCTCGCGCCCGTGGACGCTCATACACTACTACTACTCGGGCAAGGACGTGACGGGCTGGGCCGGCCCCGGCAAGGGCGTCGCGAAGATGCGCGGCGAGGAGTGGCACCCTTACTCGCCCTACGTCTTCATCACGCCACCGTTCCCCGGCTACGTCTCGGGCCACAGCACCGTGAGCGCGGCCAGCGCGAAGATGCTCGAACTGTTCACGGGCAGCGACTACTTCGGCGCGACCGAGACGCGCCACGCGGGCGAGCTGACAGAGCCGGGGCTCTCCTGCGAGGTCAAGCAGATGGTGAACGGCAGGCCCGCCGTCGGCATCGCGGCCGACGGCGGCGTGACCCTTAAGCTGCCGACCTTCACCGCGACGGCCGAGATGGCGGGCATATCGCGCGTGCTCGGCGGCTACCACATACAGGCCGACAACGTGGCGGGCCTTGAGCTGGGCCGCAAGGTCGCGCTCTACGTCTGGCCCATCACAAAGTCCTACTTCGACGGGACGGCCGTGCGCGAAGGCCAGCAGCTCGCCGGGGATGAGGGCGCGCGCGGGGGCCGCGGCTCAAACTAAAGTTGGACTCGGACGCCCAACTTTTATCTCATGACACCCGGCGGCGGGCTGTGGCGTAATGTGGCGTCACGTTTTCACACCCTCCGCCCGAAGGGCGAGCCCTGAAGAGAAGTAACTCAAGGAGTGGAGCCGCCGCGGTTCGCCGGGGCGCTCCCTTCTCACAAACGAACCCTCGCGCGGCCGCTAACGCTTCGCAACTTAAAAGGAACACGGACATGAAAGTAATCCCCCGACGATTCCGCACGGCCGCGCCCGCGGCGTCGAGGCCGGCGCTGATCGTCTTCTCGCTACTGCTGCTGGCGCTCGCGCCGCGCGTGGTCTTCGGGCAGGGTTGAGTCGTCGCACGTTCCAGCGTGCCCGTGATTGGCGACGCATGCGCAACTCAATCTCAGCTCACAGGGGGCGGCGGCTCGCGCCGCAGCCACTGGGAACTCTCCATGGGCTTCCGCAAGCAGCGCTCACACCGCCACTTCGTCGGCACGGTCGAGCAGACGGAGCGCGAGGAGCAACACACCGAGATAGTCAACGACATCTACCTTTACGATGTCGCGCTCACCTACAAGTTCAACCCGCGCACGAGCCTGACGGTCAGCGTGCCCATCCAGCACGCGACGCGTGTGAGCCCCGCGCGCTTCAACGCGGCGGGCGTGCAGACCTCGCCCAAGGCCGTCTCGCACGGCAGCGGCGTCGGCGACATGAGCGTCTCGGGCCGCGTCTGGCTGCTCGACCCCGGCCGGGAGATACCGCCGAAGCAGAACATCTCGTTCGCCTTCGGCGTCAAGCTCCCCACGGGTAACGAGGGCATCACGGACGTGGTCAACGGGCGCTCGGTCGTCGTAGACCAGTCGATTCAGGCGGGCGACGGCGGCTACGGCTTCGCCGTCGGCACGGACATGTACAAGAGGCTGCCGTGGCGTCTGACGGCCTTCGGCTCCGGCCTCTACCTCTTTAACCCGCGCAACACGAACGGCGTTCGCACGGGGCGCGGCCGCGCCTCCGAGGCCATCATGTCCGTCTCAGACCAGTACCTCGCGCGCGCGGGCGTGCTCTTCCACGTGCCGAAGGCGCGCGGGTGGACTGCGAGCTTCGGCGCGAGGATGGAGGGCGTGCCCGTCAGGGACGCGTTCGGCAAGAGCGGGGGGTTCCGCCGCCCCGGCTACGCCATCTCGCTCGAACCCGGCGTCAACTACGTGAGGGGTAAGGACACCTGGTCGTTCAGCGTGCCCGTGCCCATCGAGCGCAACCGCCGGCGCAGCACGTCCGACATGATTGACGGCCGCCACGGCGACGCGGCCTTCGCGGACTACCTGATAGTCGCGGGGTGGTCACACCGATTCTAGGGTTTGGGGTTTATGAGAAGAAGTCTGGCTCTGGCGGCGCTCGTCCTGCTCTGCGCCGCGAACGCGGCTCACCCCTTCCGGGGGGGGCTTGAGAAGGGTGAAGAGAAGAAGGCGGGGTTGCTGGCCGTCGGCGCCCCCGCCCCCGAATGGAAGCTCGCAGACCCCGCGGGCAAGACGCACACGCTCGGCGACTACCGCGGGCGCGTCGTCGTGCTCGACTTCTGGGCGACGTGGTGCGGCCCCTGCGCGAAGGTCATGCCGAAGCTCGACAAGTTGCAGAAGAAGTACGGCGGGCGCGGCCTCGTGGTGCTCGGCGTCAGTTCATTCGACACGGGCGACCCCGTCGCGCTGATGAAGAAGAGGGGGCTCACCTACACGCTGCTGCTCAAGGGCGAGGGGCTGTCCGAGTCTTACGGCGTGACGAGCCTGCCCGTCCTCTACGTCATCGGCGCGGACGGCAAGGTCGTCTACTCGCACGCGGGGCCGGACACGAAGAAGCTCGAAGACGTGATAGAGAAGCAGTTCGGCGATCAGGGTAAGTAGACTAAGACCCGGCCGCGCTCGCCCCGACGCCTCCACATTTTACCTACCGTTTAGAGGCGGCCTCCGGCCCGCCGTCGCGGGTCACATCGCAGCACGCGACGGCGGGCCGAGGCCCGCATCTAAACAAACCTCGTCAAGCTTTAACTACAACCACCCCCTGTAACGGGCGGGAGGGCCGAGGGATGGCGCAAGCGCTTTCACAGCACGCGCACGCGTCCGCGCTCAGACCGGCGTACCGCCTGGCGGTCGCCGCGGGCGTGGCCGTACCGTGCCTCGCGCTCGCGGGCTGGACGTTCGGCGTGGCGACGCTCAAGAACGTCCTGCCGGGCCAGCCCGACATGGTGCCGAACACGGCGCTCGCCTTCATTCTGACGAGCGCCTCGCTCTGGCTCCTTCGCTCGGAAGGCGCGGCGCGGCGCGCGCGCCTCCTCGCGCGTGCCTGCGCGTGCGCCGCCGCGCTCGTCGGACTCCTGACGCTCGCCGAGTACCTTTCGGGACGAGACCTCCGGATCGACACGCTCCTCTTCGGCGAGAGCCTCGGCAAAGCGGGCGCGTCCTTCCCCGGCCGCCCTTCGCCGCACACGGCCCTCTGCTTCCTCCTCGTCGGCGCGGCGCTCCTGCTCCTCTCTTCGAGCCGGAGACGCGCGCACGCCTTCGCGCAACTGCTCGCGCTCGGCGCGTTCCTCGTCGCGCTCCTTGCGCTCGTAGGCTACTCGTATCAGATAACGATTCTCTACGGCATCACGACCTACACGGGGATGGCGCTGCACACGGCGCTGACCTTCGTGCTCCTCAGCTCGGCCGTGCTCTTCGCGCGCGCCGACCGCGGCCCCGTGCTCGTCGTGATGAGCGACAGCCCCGGCGGCCACATGGCCCGGCACCTTCTGCCGCCCGCCGTGCTCGTCCCGTTCGCACTCGGCGGCCTCATCGTCCGCGGCGCGCGCGCGGGGCTCTACGACATGGCCTTCGGCATGTCGCTCTGCGTGACGGCGAGCATCGCGACGCTCGCCGTCCTCATCTGGCGCAACGCGCGCGCCCTGCACTCCGTGGACGCGGGCCGCCGGCGCGCCGAGGGCGAGCTACGCCGCGCGCACGACGACTCGGAAGCCAAGGTCGCGGAGCGCACGGCCGAGCTGTCGCGCGTGAACGAGACGCTCAAGGCCGAGGTCGCCGAGCACAAGAGGGTCGAGGCCGAGCGCGTGCAGTTGTTGAAGCGACTCGTCACGGCGCAGGAGGAGGCGCGCCGGCGCATCTCGCGCGAGCTTCACGACCAACTCGGACAGTACCTGAGCACGATGATGCTGCGCGTCAAGACGCTTCAGCCGCTCGTCGCTTCGAACGAGCCCGTGCGCGCAGACCTTCAGAAGCTCGAAGAGCTGACCGGGATACTCGTGGACGAGGTTCACCACCTCGCCTGGGAGCTTCGGCCCGCGGCGCTCGACGACCTCGGCCTCCAGACCGTCTTGCAGAACTACACCGAGAAGTGGTCTGAGCGCAGCGGCGTCGCCGTGGACTTCCACAGCAGCGGCCTCGAACGCAGGCGGCTGCCGCCCGAGATGGAAACGACCGTCTACCGCATAGTGCAGGAGTCTCTGACGAACATCGTCAAGCACGCCGAGGCGCGGCGCGTGAGCGTCATCGTCGAGCGCAGGCGCGACCACGTACTCGTCATCGTAGAGGACGACGGCCGCGGGTTCGTCCCTTGCGAGGCCCGCGGCGGGCTGGGCTTGCTCGGGATGCGCGAGCGCGTGGCGCTCGTCGGCGGCGCGCTCAGCATAGACTCTTCGCCGGGCCGCGGCACCACCGCGCGCGCGCGCATGCCCGTCCCGCCCGCGGCCGAGAAGGAGGTCTTCCCCCGTGAATACGTTGCGAATAGTGTTGGCGGATGACCACGTGATGCTGCGCGACGGGCTGAAGTCGCTCGTCAACGCGCAGCCCGACATGGAGGTCGTGGGCGAGGCCGACGACGGCCGCGCCGCGGTAGACCGCGCGCAGGAGCTACGCCCCGACGTGGTCGTCATGGACATCTCCATGCCCCAACTGAACGGCATACAGGCCACGGAGCAGTTGAAGGGGCGCTCGCGCGGGACGAAGGTGCTCGTGCTCACGGCCTACGACGAGGTCGGCTACCTCAGACAGTTGTTGGAGGCGGGCGCGTCCGGCTACGTCCTGAAGAAGGCCGCGGCGGAAGACCTGGTCAAGGCCATACGCGTCGTCGCCTCGGGCGGCGTCTACCTCGACCCGACGCTCGCGGGAAAGCTCGTGGGCGGCTACGTGGGGCGCAAGAAGTTGAGGGGCGCGCTTCAGGGTGTGGAGCTTAGCGGGCGCGAGGAGGAGGTGCTGCGGCTCGTCGCCTGGGGCTACACGAACAAGGAGGTCGCGGGCTACCTGAACATCAGCGTCAAGACCGTCGAGACGCACAAGACGAACCTCATGGAGAAGCTCGACTTGGGCGGCCGCTCCGACATCGTCCGCTACGCGCTCCGGCGCGGGTGGCTGAGCGAGGCTTGAAGCCCGCGCGCCCGTTAGACTAAAGTGCTCCGAACGAACCTCACGTGAGGAGGGGGACGCCGCCGCCGACCCCTCGAACCGCAACGAGGCAGCTCTTTTGCCCCGAGACCGAAAGGAGCACAAAGACAAAGATGCGGACAAGACGGATTCTCGCGGCGGCGATTCTGGCCGTCGCGTTCTCGACGCTTACGCAAGCGCAGGCCACGCGGACGCGGAACTTACGCGTCGTGGACGCCTCCGCCCAGGACGAGGAGAAGCTAAAGCAGTTGGTGCACGAGTGGGCCGACGCCGCCGTCCACAACGACCTGCAAAAGCTCGACGCCATTCAGGACGACAGCTTCAAGGGCGCGGCCGAGGGGAAGAACTTCGACAAGCGTATGCTCCGCGAGGCGCTGAAGTCGGGGACGATGAAGGTCGCGTCGTGGACTATCGAGGACGTGGAAGTGAAGGTCAGGGGCGCGTCGGCCGTCGTCACGGGCAAGAGCACGCTGACGAACGCGACCTTCATGGGGCAGGACTTCAGCGGCGAGTACGAGTGGACTGACCGCTTCGTCAGGCAGAAGGACGGGCGCTGGCGCGCGGTCTCCTCGCAGTCGAAGAGGGTGAAGAAGGAATAGGCCGCGCGCGGCGCGCGCGGCTCACGGGCAAGACTCGAAGGCTCAGGGAATTCCCTGAGCCTTTTTCCTTTCATCCCCCTATATACCCGGAGGCCGCTTCGTGAGAAAACGTGTGCGTCGTCACGGCGTCGGCGGGGGGGAGGGGGCTCGGTAAGAGTCCCGCGGCGCTCGCCCCCGCCGCCGCCTGACGCAGCGACCTCAGCCGTCCGCGCCCTACAACGTTCCCGCTTTTTGCGGCCCTAAGGAGCAGACCCCGCATGAGAACAGACGAGATAAGAGCCGCCGTCAAACAGTCCATCGCGGCAATCGCAAACCTCGACGCGGGCGAGATAGGCGACGGCGCGTCCTACAGGGAAGACTTGCAGCTCGACTCGCTCACGATTCTCGAAATCGCCGTGGACGCCGAGTACAAGTTCCAGGTCAACATCCCCGACGAGGAGCTTTCGAACATACGCACCGTGGACGACACCGTGCGAATCGTCGAGCGCTACCTCTCGGAGCCCGCCTCGGCGGCGGCGTGAAGAGATGAGAACGCGCGTCGTCGTCACAGGCATCGGCGTCGTGACCTCGGTCGGCGCGGGGCGCGAGCAGTTCTGGGAGAGCCTCCTCGCGGGCCGCTGCGGCGTCTCGCTCGTCGAGTCGTTCGACACCGCGGCCTTCGGCGTACACCGCGGGGCCGAGGTGAAGAACTTCGACGCGGGCGCGTACCTCCGACGCATCGACGCCTCGCGCATCGGCCGCGCCTCGCAGTTCGCGGCCGCCGCGGCGCGCATGGCGCTCGCGGACGCGGGCGTAGAGCCCGACTCGCTCGACCCCTTGCGCGCGGGCGTCTCGATGGGCACGACCTCGGGCGAGCCGCTCGAAGTCGAGCGCTTCAACGACGCGTACGTCTCGAAGGAGTTGGACGGAGTCGGCCCCGAGTTCATGGGCCGCTACCCTTGCCACCTGATATCCGCGAACGTCGCCGAGGAGTTGGGCTTCGCCGGAGTCAACGTGATGATTCCGACCGCGTGCGCCGCCGGAAACTACGCCGTGGCTCACGCGTTCGACGTGCTGCGCGCGGGCCGCGCAGACCTGATGCTCGCGGGCGGCTCCGACGCCTTCTCGCGGATAACCTACACGGGCTTCGCGCGGCTCGGCGCGGTCGCGCCCGAAATCTGCCAGCCCTTCGACCGCAACCGCAAGGGGATGATTCCGGGCGAGGGCGCGGGCGTGCTCGTCTTAGAACCTTTGAAGCGCGCCGCCGCGCGCGGCGCGCGCATTTACGCGGAGGTCGCGGGCTACGGCCTCTCCTGCGACGCGCACCACATGACGGCCGCGCACCCGGAGGGCGACGGCGCGGCGCGCGCCATGACGCGCGCGCTCGAAGAGAGCGGCATGCGGCCGGAAGACGTGAGCTACGTGAGCGCGCACGGGACGGGCACGCCGACGAACGACCGGCTCGAAACCATCGCCGTCAAGCGGCTCTTCCGAGAGCACGCGTACCGCGTCCCCGTCAGCTCCGTGAAGTCGATGCTCGGCCACACGATGGGCGCGGCCTCCGCGATAGAGGCGGCGGTCTGCGCGCTCGCGGTTCACACCGACCGCATACCGCCGACCATCAACCTCGAAGAGCCGGACCCGGAGTGCGACCTCGACTACGTCCCGAACCGCGCGCGCGAGCACACGGTCAACGTCGCGATGAACAACGCGTACGCCTTCGGCGGCAACAACGCCTCACTCGTCCTGAAGAAGTGCGAGGTGTGAGATGAGGAGGGTAGTCATCACGGGCGCGGGAGTCGTGTCGTCGCTCGGCGACACGCCCGCCGCGATGCACGCGGCGCTGTGCGAGGGCCGCAGCGGCATACGCCCCGTCAAGCTCTTCGACACGACGGGACTCGGCTGCCCGCTCGGCGGCGAGGTCTCGGACTTCGACGCGCAGAAGTATTTAGGCCGCCGCAACCTCCGGCCGCTCGACAGGACTTCGCGCCTCGTCGCGTCCGCGGCGCAACTGGCGCTGGACGCGGGCGGCTGGACGACGGAGATGCGCGCGTCGCGCGAGGTCGGTCTCGTGCTCGGCACGATGTTCTGTAGCGTCCGAACCATCGCGGAGTTCGACCGCCGCGCGCTCGAAGCGGGGCCGGGTTACGCGAGCCCCATGGACTTCGCGAACACGGTCATCAACGCCGCGGCGGGGCAGGCCGCGATCATGCACGGGCTGCGCGGCGTCAACACGACGGTCTCGACGGGCCTGACCTCCGGCCTTCAGGCCGTCGCGCACGCGGCCGAGCAGATACGCGCGGGCCGCGCAGACGCCCTGCTCGCGGGCGGCGCGGAAGAGTTGTGCTTCGAGTCGTTCTACGGCTTCGAGCGCGCGGGGCTCCTCTGCCGCTCCGGCGAGCACGACCGCCACCACCCCGTACCCTTCGACGCACGACGCAACGGCCTGACTCTGGGCGAGGGCGCCGCGCTCCTGATGCTCGAAGACGCGGCGAGTGCGCGCGAGCGCGGCGCGCGCGTGCTCGCCGAAGTTCGCGGCGCGGGCGGCGGCTACGACTGCACGCGCGGGAGGGACGAGGCGAAGGCCGTCAAGGCAATCGCGCATTCGATTCACTTCGCGCTCTACGACGCCGAGATGCTGCCTTACGAGGTCGAGTCAATGAGCGCGTCGGCCAACGGCAGCCCGCGCGGCGACTCGCTCGAAGCACACGCGGTCGCGCAGGTCTTCGGCGACCACGCGCGCAGGATGCCCGTCACCGCGATCAAGTCGATGCTCGGCGAGACGCTCGGCGCGTCGGGCGCTTTGCAGACCGTGGACGCGTTGGAGACCCTGCGCGACTGTCAGCTTCCCGGCATACCCGGCCTCGAAGATGCGGAAGACGACTTCCCGTTCGCGCCTCCCGTCGCGGGCGGGCAGGGAGTCGATTGCGTCAACGTCCTCGTCAACTCGGTCGGCCTCGACGGCCATAGCTGTTCCCTCGTCGTCGCGCGCTGCGACGAATGAAAGCGAGTTAAACCCCCATGAGTAAACGAGAGTCTACGAAGTTCCGCGTCGTCTGCGAGGGCGACGGCCCCACCATCTCGCTCCGCGCGAAGGCGAAGGACAAGTACGAAGCCTTCGAGCAGGTCGTCGTCTTCCTTCGTTCCAAGGGGTTCGACTACCGCGTCGTCCTCGTCGAGCCGAAGCCCGCGGAGACCGCCGCGCACGCGTAAGGCCCTGAGTCACACGTACACAACGGAGTCGCCTTTTAATGTCAACCGCTCTCACCTCCGACGCGACGGCGGGCGCCGAACCGCTCGACCTCGTCCCGCGCATGAAGGGGCAGGGCTACGCCGCCGAGCACGTCGCGCGACGCCGCGAGTGGGTCGAGGGGAAGACGGGCGCGAGCCTGCGCCACGTCGGCTCTCACTCCGTCGAGGGCGAGGAGATGCGCGGCAACGTCGAGAACCCCGTGGGCGCCGTGCAGGTTCCGCTCGGCGTCGCGGGGCCGCTCGTCGTCGAGGGCACGCACGCGCGCGGGCGGTTCTACGTGCCGCTCGCGACGAACGAGGGCGCGCTCGTCCGCTCCTACGAGCGCGGGATGGCGGCGCTCGCGCGCGCGGGCGGCGCTAAGGCGCGAGTCTACGAGGACGAGAACCGCGTCTCGCCCGTCTTCTCCTTCGAAGACGTTTGCGACGCCCACGACTTCGCGCGGGGGCTCCAAGAAGAGTTCGACGCCGTCCGCGCCGAGGCCGAGTCGACGACGACGCACGGGCGACTCCTGCGGCTCGAACCTCACCCGGTCGGCCGCGAAGTCATCGTCAACTTTTGCTTCCACACGGCCGACGCGCACGGCATGAACATGATCGTGAAGGCGACCGAGGCCGGGTGCCGATACCTCATGACCCGCAGCCGCGCGCGCCGCTTCTACGTCTTCAGCGGCTACAGCTCGGAGAAGCGCGCCTCGGGCGTGCTGCTCGCGGGCGGCAAGGGCAAGCGCGTCGTCGCGGGCGCGCGCCTGCCCGCGCAGGCCGTGAAGAGTTATCTGCACACGACGCCGGCGCGCCTCTGCGACATGTGGCACCAGACCGTGCTCGGCCACATACAGGCGAACGCGGTCGGCTACAACGGCCACTACGCCAACGGGCTCACGGCCCTCTTCATCGCGTGCGGGCAGGACGTTGCGAACGTCGTCAACTCCTCGGTCGGCGTGACGAACTTCGAAGTCACGGAAGACGGCTGCCTTTACGCCAGCGTCACGCTGCCGTCGCTCACGGTCGCGACCGTCGGCGGCGGGACGCAGGTCGGAACCGCGCGCGAGTGCCTTGAGATGATCGGCTGCGCGGGTTCGGGCCGCGCGGCAAAGCTCGCCGAGATAGTCGCCGCCACGCTCCTCGCGGGCGAGCTCTCGATGGGCGCGGCAATCGCCAGCGGCGAGTTCGTGCAGGCGCACGAGACCTACGGCCGGAACAGGCCGAAAGAAATGATGAACGCGGAATGATGAGTGATGAATGAGAAGGCACGTCCGCCTCTCCATTCATCACTCGTCATCCATCATTGAGCACTTATGAAGCGTCCGTTCAGAGGGTTGCGTGACCGGCGGCCGTCCGAGGCTTACGACGCTGTGGTCGTGGGCGCGGGCGTCGGGGGGCTTGTGTGCGCGAACCTTCTGGCGCGCGAGGGGCTGCGGGTGCTGCTCGTCGAGCAGCACTACATGGTCGGCGGCTACTGCTCGACCTTCAGGCGCGCGGGCTACACGTTCGACGCGGCCACGCACTTCTACCCTCTGCTCGGCAACCCGCGCACCATCACGGGCGGGCTGCTTCAAGACCTCGGCCTCAAGCAGCGCTGGGTGAAGATGGACCCCGTAGACCATTTTCATTTCCCCGACGGCACGAGCTTCCGCGTGCCCGCGGACTTCGACGCGTACCTCGCGCGTCTCAAGTCGGAGTTTCCCGAAGAGTCGCGCGCGCTCGACGAGTTCTTCTCGACCGTGCGCGAGGTCTACATGCACGGCCTGCTGGAATACTTCCGCTGGCGCCCGACCGAGCGGCTCGACCCGTTCCGGCAGACGACCGTGCGCGAGGCTCTGGACAGACACTTCCGCTCGCCGAAGCTCAAGCTGATGCTGACGGCCGATTGCAGCCACTGGGGCTCGAAGCCCTCGCGAACCTCCTTCGTCTTCGACTCGATGCTGCGCCTCTCGTACTTCCTCGGCAACTACTACCCCGAGGGCGGCTCGCAGGCTTTCGCCGACGAGCTGGCGCAGCGCTTCGAGGAGCGCGGCGGCCACATCCTTATGAGCTCGAACGTGCGGCGCGTCGTCGTCAAAAACGCCGTTGCGTGTGGCGTCGAGATAGAGACGGGGCCGCGTTGGGCGAGGCGTACGGCGAGCGTCCGCGCGGGCGTCGTCGTCTCGAACGCCGACCTGCTTTTGACGCTCGAACGCATGGTCGGGGCCGAGCACGTGGGCGCGTCGAAGCTCGAAGCCTTCAAGGCGCTCAGGCCCACGCGCGCGTGCTTCCTCATGCACATCGGCCTGAAGGGGACGCAGACCGAAACGCTGCAAGAGGCCGAAGGCTATCACTGGACTTCCTGGGAACCGGACGACGTTGTGACCGACTCGCTGAAAATCTTCGTGCCGACGCTCTTCGATCCCTCGCTCGCGCCGCCGGGCGGCCACATCGTCATCACGCAGCAACTCGCCGACGTTGACTTCGACTCCGTCACCGACTGGGCCGCGCACAAGGCGGAGGCCGAGCGGCGCGTGATGACGAGGCTCGAAAAGATCATTCCGGGCTTCGACGAGAAGGTCGTGGTCTCCTTGAGCGCGTCGGCGCTCACGTCGCAGCGCTACACCCTGAACCACCGCGGCGCGATGCTCGGCTGGGAGATGTCGCCCGACCAACTCGGCGCGCGACGCCCCGCGCTCGACGGTCTTGTAAAGAATCTATATTTCGTCGGCCACTGGACGCAGCCCGGCGGCGGCATCACGCCCGTCATCGTCTCGGCCATGCGCGTCGCGCAGACCATCGCGGGCCGCGCGGGCGACGGCGGCCTTGCGCAGACGGACGCGGCGCTGGTCGCGGACGCCGCGCCGCGCCGCGAGGCCGCGCGCGCCGAAGCGTGAGAGAACTCGGCGCGCTCGCTCGAAGGGGAAGAGTTATGGCGAAGAGGAAGAGACTCGGAAGGCTCCTGAAGGTGCTGGCGGTCTTCGCGGTCGTCGTCGGCTTGGCCGTCGGCGCGGCGCTCTACCTGATGGCGCGCAAGGACGCCGAGCACGCGAAGTTCTACGAGTCAGGCCGCTCGGTCAACACCTTCCTCGGCGGCTACACGAAGGCCGTCAAGGAGGGCTTCGCCGAGCGCGACGCCTCGAAGGTGGCCGCGCTCTACTCCGAACGCTTCGCCTCGCGCGCGCGCGGCCGCTGGACTCTGCGCGCCGACGCAGACCAGAGCGACATAGCCGTCTCGCGGCTCGCCGCGGACGGCGCGCAGGACTTCACGAAGGCGGACATCAACGGGGAAGTCTCGGGCTACTTCGCGTCGCTCTCCTCCGTCCAGAACGTCTGGACGAAGATAGACATGATAGAGGAGATGGAGCCCGGCCGCCGCGTCACTCTGCGCGTCAAGTTCATACTCGACGGCGCGGACGCCGCGGGCGGCGTCATCGAAGACAGGAACTTCTACCGCTGGACGCTTGAGAACGAGGCCGCGGCGGCGGGCGAGTTCAACTGGAAGGTCGTCGGGGACGAGTTGATAGAGGGCGTGCGCGTCGCGGGCCACGGCGACTCGTTCCGCGACGCGGCGCCCGCGTCCGTCGGCATCGACTTCAAACACACGCGCGACCCGAAGCTCGACGGCGAGCGCTTCTCCGCGCGCATGAAGTTCGACATCATCGAGCACGGCTCGGGCGGCGTCTCGGCCGCGGACTACGACGACGACGACCGCCCCGACATCTTCTTCCCGGACGGCGCGCGCAGCCGCCTCTACCGGAACGTCTCCGACCCCGGCGCGGGCGGCGTCAAGTTCGAGGACGTGACGAGCGCCGCGGGGCTCGACGGAATAGACCAGGCCAACGCGGGGCTGTTCGCTGACGTGGACAACGACGGCGACCAGGACTTGTTCGTCGCGCGATACCTCGCGCCGAACAGGTTCTACACGAACAACGGCGACGGCACTTTCGTTGACCGCTCGCGCGAGATGGGACTCGACGTTTCGACCACGACCACGACCGCCGTCTTCCTCGACTACGACCTCGACGGGTACGTAGACCTGTACATAGGCGCGTACGGCGACGCCGTCACGGACATCCCGCGCCTGCCCTTCTTCGCGCAGAACGCGCCGCCCAACCGCCTCTACCACAACGAGCGGGGACAACGTTTCCGCGAAGTGACCGACGTTAGCGGCACGGGCGACACGGGCTGGGCGCTCGCCGTGGCCTCGGCCGACTACGACCGCGACGGCTACCCCGACATCGCCGTCGCCAACGACTTCGGACGCAAGTGCCTCTTCCACAATAACGGCGACGGCACGTTCACCGACGCGGCGAAGACGGCGGGCGTGCTCGACTTCAGCGGCGGCATGGGCGTCGCCTTCGGCGACTTCGACGGCGACGGCTACCCGGACATCTACACCTCGAACATCAACTCGAACCAGCGCTGGTTCGGCGAGGACATGACGGTGAGCCAGTACGTGCGAAACGTCGCGCGCACGAAGTGGCTCCTTCTGGACGCGGGCGAGTACAAGAAGTTCTATGACCTCGTCGGGCCGAACTGGACTGAGATAGGCACGATGATAGGCGAGGGCAACTCGCTCTTCCGGAACAACCGCGACGGCACGTTCACCGAGCTGAAGGACAGCCACACGAACCGCGCGGGGTGGAGCTGGGGCGTCGCCTTCTTCGACATGGACAACGACACGGACCTGGACATCTACGCCGCGAACGGGTGGATAACGAACAAGAACAAGGACGACCTTTGACTGCCCTTCACCTCGGGCGCGGTCGCGCACATAGACAAGTACAAGCAGGGCTTCTTCTTCAGCCGCGAGTTCGTCGGCGACAACTCGTGGAACGGCTACGAGCACAACTGCCTCTTCGC
>Ga0126311_10000643_pt1 | contig 16253 bp, 16 predicted proteins | sample Plot61_FD_92539 | JGI IMG/M metagenome (GOLD analysis project Ga0126311, IMG submission 92539) | Serpentine soil microbial communities from UC McLaughlin Reserve, CA, USA - Plot61 | ecosystem: Environmental > Terrestrial > Soil > Grasslands | place: USA: UC McLaughlin Reserve, Lake County... | reverse complement strand
TCGAAGGCGGCGAGCGATTGGACCATGTAGCCACCCGCAAGGAGCTTTTTCAAATCGCGTGCAAGCGTTGCGGGATCGCATGAGACGTAGCAGATCCGAGGCGCGTTAACATTGAGAATGCCTTTGATGACCGTCGACTCAGCGCCGGCACGCGGGGGATCGAGCAATACGAAATCGCTGCGGTCTATTGAGGTGTTGCGAAACCAATCCGTTACGGTCGCGGCGACCACCGTTGCGTTAGATAAACCCGCGTGCTGTAAGTTGCGGCGCGCGAAACGCGCAGCAGCCGCATTCGCTTCAACCGCAACAACACTTTCGAACAGTCGCGCCAACGGCAACGTAAACAAACCCACGCCACTGTAAAGATCCAAAGCCCTCGCACCCGCGACACCCGCCAACGCAAAATCGATCAACGATCCGAGCAGCGAAGGATTGATCTGAAAAAACGCCTCCGCGTTGTACTGATAAACCTCACCCCGAACCGTCAGACTCAGTTCACTCGTCTGAAACTCCGCAAACGACGGCGCAAACGAAACCCCATTCTCACCCTCAACCACATCCAGATGCTTCAACTCCGGCGGAAACTCTCGCCACTCAGTCGCGCGAACGTTTTCAAGTCGCGATTGCAACTCCGGCTGCAAAACCGCACAATCCGCGACGTCGCAGACACGTCTCGAACCGCGCTCGTAATAACCAATCGTCTGCTGCTCGCGATCGATCTGCCACGTCGCGCGCATGCGATAACGCCACGCGTTCGGCGACGGCGTCACCACAATCTCCGGGACATTCTCGAGATGCGCGATGCGATGCAGGCAGTCGCGAATCATCTCGGCCTTCGCGGCGAGTTGCGCTTCGTAAGTCAGTTGCTGAAAGTCACAACCACCGCAGCGACCAAAGTACGGACACGGCGGCTCAATTCTTACCGGTGACGGCGTGATGATCTCTTCTATTGACGCAAACAACACGTTTCCCTGCTCGCGATCGACACGCACACGCAGTCGATCTCCCGGCGCCGCAAGTGACACAAAAACAGTCTTCCCGCCGGCATGGGCCAATCCCATACCGCCGGGAAGAATTCTTTCCACCTCAACTACCAAACTCATTGCCCTGGATACTGGTGCGGCGCCCACTCGTGCGGCGGTGGCGGTGGCGGCGCGTATTCCTGTTGCACTCCTTCAAGCTCAAACTTGATGCCACCGATGATCCCTGCGACTGCGTTATAGATCAACGCACCGATGGTGCCCATGATGAATCCGAGCACGCCGTAGAAGATGGGCAAACCAATCATCATCGCGATACCCATCACGACCGTGCTGACGCCGCCCGCAGTCGCATCGCCGCCTGGTCCAAGCGCCGAAATCGCCGCTCCAAAGACGATCAGGATCAGCCCATAGATCACTCCGAAAACGAGCCCGAATATGAACATGAGCAACCCATACATCTTCGCCACCGAGATCACGCCGAAGCGCCTGATTGTCATTTCAGCCATCACGTTCTCCTTTTCATTAAACGTAAAACAAGCTGAGCCGCGGTATGGCAAAGTGCTCCCGCAAACGCTTCAGCAACAAGTTATCGAAAGTCTGCTTGTAAGCCGCAGCTTCCATTTGCGTGCGATAAGGCTTGAGTTGATCCTTCACTTCTTTGTTCAACTCGTCGAACCCGTCTTTATCAACAACTGAGAGCATCGCATCGTTGAGCATTCGTTCAAGACCGGTTAAGGAATCTTCGAGCTTGCGCGTGTCGAGCGTTGCGCCACTCGCGAAGTCGTTTTCGATATCTACGAGCAGAGCGGTGGCTCGCGTGAGTGCCTCTGAAAGATCGTCTTCTTTCTTTCGCGAATGGACCAACTCAGCGAGCGCGCTCCGGTTGCGTTTCAAGTGTTCGCTTACTGCCTCGAACGAAAAGGGTGTCTTGTCAGAGCCGGGCTGTGTAGTGTCCGGCGACGAACCGACGTGAGCTTCGACCCACTCCGCGTATTGCGCCTCGACTTCTTCCTGACAATACAGCAACGACTTCACTGCGCGTTTGCGCGGCCGCGCTTCAAACGAATCAAACGACTTTTCGACGCCGCGCAACACGATGTGCAATGGAATGCCCTGCTGTTTCCACGTTTCCATCAAAGCCCAATCCACTGGGCTGAGAAAAAGATGCTTAGCGCGGCGTCTGACGAAGGCGTCCTCGATTTCCGTGAAATAGTTGAAGTAGTTCAAATCTGTGGATTGTTTCTTTCGTAGATCAAGCGCAGTCCGTCTAGTGTAAGCGTTTCGTCAATCTTTTCAATGAACTTTGAAGCGCCGGCAATCACCGGCGCGAGACCGCCGGTGGCAATCACGCGTGGACGCGAATCCATCTCTACAATCATCTTTTCGAGGACTCCATCGACCAGCCCGGCGTAGCCATGATAAAGGCCTGACTGCATCGCGCCATGAGTTGACGTGGCGATCACTTTCTCCGGTCGTTTGATTCCCACACGCGGCAGTTTCGCGGCGCGCGAAAACAATGCCTCAGCGGAGATTTTGAGTCCGGGCGCAATGACGCCGCCGAGAAACTCGTGCGCCGCGTTGACAGCGTTGAATGTTGTCGCAGTTCCAAAATCGACAACGATACAGGGCGCTCCATACTTTGCCAACGCCGCCGCGGCGTCCACGATCCTGTCGGCGCCGAGTTCTGAAGGCGTGTCGTAGAGAAGTTTCAAACCCGTGTTGGTGGTGTGGTCGATGAACAGCGGCGTCAATCCGAAGTCATTCAAAGCTGTCTGGACAAGAGCTTCATCCAACTGCGGGATGACTGACGCGATCGCTATACTGTCGATGCTTTTAACTTCAACGCTGTCACGCTCGAATAGTTTTCTTATTTCAAGACCGTATTGCTTCGCATCCTTAACGCGATCGGTAACCAGACGCCACTCCGCCAGCAACTCGGCTCCATGAAAAACGCCGAGAGTAAGATTCGAGTTTCCGGCGTCAATCACCAGAAGCATAGTCGCGCCTCAACGTCATTAATCCGGCCTTGGGTGAGGTCAGTACCACCTGCGGTAGCGGGTGGGTCGGAGTGCCTCTCAGACGCCTCGTTATTAACGGGCCCACCCGCTACCGCAGGTGGTACTGACCTCATCCGCGATGAAAAGACCTGCTCGATCAGATCCGATGCTCGACCTGGACCATCTTCCATTTGCAACTGCCGGCTGACTTCCAACGCACGGCGCACGTAGGACGGTTGCGTCAGCAACTCGTGTAGTTCATTAGCGACACGAGGCGCGCGATAGTTATTCCGATAGAGCGTTCGGCTGGTGCCGATCTTACGCGCGTGTTCGGCATTGTCTGACTGATCGAAAGCGAAAGGAACAATCAACGTCGGCACCGCGGCGAGCAAGCCCTGCGAAGTGGTGCCGACACCGCCGTGATGGACCACCGCACACGCGCGCGGCAGTATCGATTGATACGGCGCGTAGTCAACCGCGATGATTCCCTCCGGCAGTGAACGCGGCAGATTCCGTTCGTCTCCGATCAGCAACACTGCGCGCCGGCCGAGACTCCTGGCAGCCTCAATACTCTCCTGAAAAAAATCTCGCGCGACCCAAACGGCAGATGAACCTAAAGTGAAGATGATTGGCGGCGCACCCTTGTCGAGGAAATCAATCAATTCCGGCGAGATCTGAGTATCGCGATTACCGTCGTAAAAACAAAAGCCGGTGATTTCGGTTTGCCTGGGCCAATCAGGTTGAGGCTGCGCAAATATCCTCGAGAAGAGCGCCAACACGAGTCGCGGCGAATGCTGGCCATCGAACATAGGATTGCCGGTGTCTTCGAGTCCGAGCTCCGCACGAAAGTCCGTGACTGCTTTTGCCTTGTAAGTACTCTGCGTCAGACGCATGAGAAAGCCCATGACGCCTGGTCCAAGTACGTGAAGTTTCCTGGTCCACTGCCAGAACGGCGGCACGGGCGGATCGTAAGACGAATAGAAAGAGAGTGGCGCGAGCACAGTCGAGATCCACGGCATGCCGAGCTTGCGACCGACGAGTGGACCGGCTGGATTGGCAGGGTGTGTAACCAGGAGATCGGCGCCGTCAACAGCTTTCACCACGTCCGCGTAGCTGTCGCGCACCGCGGGAAAGATAACTTGTTCGGTGAGGAAGCGCGGGCCGGTCATCGGCTCCATGATCTTTTCGATCAGTTCCTGATCTTGTTCTTTAGGCTGTGGAAAGTCGGGCCGCACGGGTGCAAACTCGAGACCCGCACCTTCGATCTTTTCGCGGTAGATCTCCATCGTGGCGACGACGGGCGTGTGGCCGCGCCGCTGCAACTCCATCGCGATCGCCATGTAGGGGTGAATGTCGCCAAACGAACCGAAAGTGCTTAGGACTATGCGCATCTCAGACTCTGTACGTCTCCCGCTCTCACTAATTTTATTTCTCCATTCACGGTGCGGAGACGAAGCGCTCCATCGGGCTCCACGCCGCAAGTCGTTCCCCGCCAAACTTCATCGCCATTGCTGACCTGGACCAACCTTCCCGTCGCGTAAGACGATCTGCTGGACCACGCGGCAACAATCTTTTCACGTTCACCCAGCAACGAATACCAACGAGTCAACGATGATAACAGCGCCGCGAGTATCGCTTCACGATCGGGCTTTACGCCTGTGGCTTCCGCGACCGACGTAGCTTCCGGAAACGCGCCTGGAGTCAGGTTGATGCCCATGCCGACGATTACGGCCCGGCCCGCCGGAGTCTCGATCGCTTCCGACAGTATGCCGCAGATTTTTCGTTCACCTGAAAGAAGATCGTTGGGCCACTTGATATCCGTCCGCAACCCCGTCGCTTCCTGCAAAGCATCCCCAACTGCGAGTGCAGCCATGAAAGTTATCAAAGGCCAACGATCTACGGGAATTCTCGGGCGCAAAAGAATGCTGAAATACAGTCCCGCGCCTTTCGGCGACGACCACTCACGCTGCAAACGCCCCCGGCCCGCAGTTTGCTCATCTGCCAGAATTGCAACGCCTTCCGCGGCGCCTTCAGACGCCATGCGCGCCAGTTCGGTGTTGGTGGAAGGCAACGACTCGTATCGCAGCACCTTTGGTTTGAGGAGCGTCATAAATGGACGAGCTCGATTATACCCAAACCCTCACGCGGCTTCGTACCTGGATCGAAATACCGCTGGTAATGCTGAGCCTTTTTACAGGCGCGGCGTTCCTGACGAAGATGTGCTATCTCTCACTCGCCTTCAACACGATCTTTGTCGTCATCTTCCTCGGAATCTTTTACTTCTATGTGAACGCACGTCTCAACCTGCGCATTCCGGTATCACTTTTAGGACTCGTGTTTCTGGCGTTGCAAGTCGACGCGCTCGGAAACTTCTTTCGCATGTACGGGCGACAGTTTGGACCAATGCAGTATGACGAGTTCTCACACATGACCGTGCAGGTGCTGGTTAGTCCGATCATCGTTTGGCTCGTGAGCAATGTGCTGCACCGGTATGGTTATCGACTGCCAACCAAACTTAACGCGTTCTTCGCGGCGACGATTGTTTTCAGCATCTCTGCGATCTACGAGATCATCGAGTTGTGGGATGAGATCTATTTCGGTGGGCATCGCATCTGGGGTCCTTACGACACCGCCACCGATCTTCAGTGGGACCTCTGCGGGATAATTGTCGGGACGCTGTTTTCTTGTATCATGCTGCGAGACACCCGTGATCAACTGGTTCCCCATTAGGCTTTCCTTCGCCGTAGCCACGGCTGCGACGCTGATTGCACTGATCGCCGGATCGGGGCTGGCATGGTTGCTGGCCCGCAAACGTTTTCCCGGACGCAATCTCGTCGATGCGCTTGTGACGCTGCCGCTGGTCCTGCCACCGACTGTGCTGGGTTATTACCTGCTCGTGTTGCTCGGTACGCGTTCGATGGTGGGTGGTTTTCTGTATCGCACGTTAGGTATTCGACTGACGTTTACGGTGACAGCAGCGATTATCGCAGCGACGATTCATGCGCTGCCGTTGGTGACGAAGAGTTTGCGTGCGGCGTTCGAAGGTGTGAATACGGATCTCGAAGCGGCGGCGCGCACGTTGGGATTGAATAATCGATTGATTTTCTTTCGCGTGACCCTGCCGCTCGCGGCGAAAGGTGTGCTCGCGGCGACGGCGCTGGCGTTCGCACGCGCGCTTGGGGACTTTGGGGTGACGATAATGATCGCTGGAAATATTCCGGGCAAGACTCAGACCGCGTCGGTGGCGATCTATGATGCGGTGCAGGCGGGACGTGATAACGAGGCGTTCACCCTCGCGGTGACCGTGTCTCTGATCGCGGGTTTTATGCTGTATCTAATTAACAGGTTCGGGAGTTTGAGATGGTGAAGGAAGAGTTTCACGCAAAGGCGCAAAGGAAGACGCAAAGCCGCAAAGAAGATCTGCTTAGCGTCTTTGCGTCTTCCTTTGCGCCTTTGCGTGAAACTAACCGAGAAAGCCTTTAAAGTTTGAGGGCTTTAGAGAGTAAGCCGGGAAGATAGCACCGGTTTCTTTCGTCCCGAGATGTCGCGATGCGATCTCGCCGAACACGTCTCGGAAGTCAGTCGTCAACGCAAGATCACGTCCTTCGTTGAGCTGATCGTCTTTCAGTCCCGGCCAACGCCCATACACCTTGCCGCCACGCACGCTGTTCCCCATCACAAACATCGCATTCGCGTGCCCGTGGTCCGTACCACGATTTCCATTCTCTCGCACCGTGCGCCCAAACTCCGACATCGTCAGGATCACGACGTCGTCCATCCGTTGGCCCAAGTCCTGATACAACGCGGCGATTCCGGAACTGAACTGCCCGAGCAGATTCGCGAGTTGACCGCGCGAGTTGCCCTGGTTCACGTGTGTGTCCCAACCACCGATATCCGTAAAAGCAACTTCCAAACCGATATCAGCTTTGATGAGTTGCGCAATCTGAAGCAACGAATTGCCGAACGGATTGCGCGGATACTGCGCGCCATTCTCGGGTTTGTATTGACCCGGATTTGCCTTTTTCAAAAAGTTGACTGCTTCGAACGTCTCACGGCCCATGTCGACCAGCGAGTCGTTGACTTTGCGCGCGTAGATCGCTTCGAAGCCACCTTGCATTTCCGTCGATGACTTGCCGGCGCGAATAGTAAACTCCGCGATGCTCGACATCGCCACTGCCGGCGCCGGTCCCTGCAACACTCGCGGCATCGTCTTCGTGACCGCGACCGCGCGAAACAACGAATGCTCTTTGTCCTCTTTGGACTGCAAGTAACGATTCAGCCAGCCATCACGAGTCGATTTCAATCCCGGCGTCGCCGACTCCATGTAGTCCTGCGCATCGAAGTGTGAGCGAGTGTTATCAGGAGAGCCGGCCGCATGAACGATCGCGAGTCGCTTTGAGTCCCACAATGGTTTGAACGCAGTCATCTGCGGGTGCAGACCGAAGAAGCCGTCGAGATTGATCGCCGACTCAGCGTTGCCTGCGTCAGGCTTCGGTATCGCGATGTTCGATCGCAGCGAGTAGTAGTTAGACTCGCCGAACGGTACGACCATGTTGAGACCATCGACAGCGCCACGTTGAAAGATCGCGATCAGAGTCTTTCGTTTGCCACCCGTGATCGGATTGCCCAGCACGACACGCTCGAGAAATCCGGGCGCCGAGAGCGACATACCCACGCTCGCCAACGCAATGCCGCCTGACTTAAGAAAGAATCTGCGATTCATAATTCAAACCTCTTCTATTGCCTCTGAAACTCCGGCGTTCCAAGGATGAGTCCCACGACCTTCGTCGCCGGATCCGATTGGCCCAACTGTTTCATCAACGCTTCTTTAGTCGACGCTGAAATCTCGCCGGCGAGGATATTCTTCAAATACTCATCCAGCACCTTGGATTGGTCTGCATTCGTATTCGCGAGATTGACTCTCGTGCCCTGCACTCGATTACCTGCCAACGCGAGACCGAAGTTCATGCGCTCGAGCAGACCGCCGGTGTTAACCCAACTCTCCGCGCTGTCTGAATAACCGTTTGGTGTTTGAAATCCGTAGAGCGGCTCGCCCATGCGCGCGATCCACTGGTGTGTTCCTGGTCCACCATTCGTATCCGCGCCGAGCGTTCGGATCGCGCTGACTACCAGTTCAAATGGCCGCTTGATCTTCACGCGATAAGCTTCGGTTGAGTTGAACTCTTTCGAGAAGAAGATCATCTTGAGCGTTTCGCGAATGTCGCCGTCAGTCTTCCTGAAAGTTTCCGCAACACGATCGACGAGTGCGGGTGGCGGATTATCGGCGACAAAGTGGCGCACGAGTTTGGTGGCGATAAACTTCGCCGTTGACGGGTGATGCGCGAGAATGTCGAGCACCATCAATCCGTCTTTCATCCCACCGCCCGCCGGGATCTTGTGACCGAGAACGAGCTTCTCGCCGTCGTCATGCGCGCGCATGTTGAAGAAGAAAGTTCCGGCAGTGCGCTGCATGGCGTCGCCCCGTCTTGCGTTGCGGCGCTCACCGTCACTCGACATGACCGCCGCCACTGCTGCCGCGCCGCCACGCGGTTGGAAGATGGTCCAACCCGTAAAACAACGCGCCACTTCCTGCACATCTTTCTGAGTGTAACCACCATCGACTCCGAGCGTGTGCAGTTCCATCAACTCGCGTGCGTAGTTCTCGTTGATGCCGCGACGTTGCTGCTGTGGTCTAAGGCGACCAGCGTTGGCATCGGGACTGACGCTCTGAAAGTTGTCGAGGTAAAACAACATCGCAGGACTTTTGGCGGTCGCTTCGAGTAGTTGGGAAAACTTCGCCATCGCAAACGGGCGAATCGTGTCGCGGTCGTACGAAGTGAGCAGCCAGCGATCGGCGCCTTTGTTCGCGAAGACGTTGAAGTGGTTGGTCCAGAAATCAACCATCACTTCCTGGAGCTGTCGTTCACTGTAAACCGCACGCAGGATTCTCGAGGCTTGCAACTCGGCAATGATTTGTTGCGGCCGTTGCAATCCGTTCTCGCGGTAATACTTCTGGATCGCTTCGCGATTCTTTTCGTTGTCGAGTGGATTGGCCGGCGGTTGCGTCTGATTATTATTCTTCGGAGCCTCAGACCCACTCATCGCCTCGTCTTTCGGCATCTCACTGGGCTTCGAATTGGCGCCGCCTTTGATGCGATTCTCACGCACTTCGGCGAGGTTTTCAGGCAGCATTCCACGAGCCTGAAGCTGGCGCAGCAGTTGTCCGGGTTGGGGATACTTTCCGTAAAGCTCAGCGGTGGTCATGTTGAGGGTCGATAACTCCGCGAGTTTATTCTCGGCCACTGAATCGCTGATCTTCTCGGGACTGAGCTGCTGGTTGATGTAGTTTTCGAGCCCCATCGCCTTCACTCGTTCCACGTCACCCGGGCGCGCGCCGAAGCCAAGCCGGTTGAGCACGTGCAGGATGCGCTGCTGCTCGGTTAACGATCGTTGCTTCTGAGCGAAGACAATCGGCTCTGTCAACAAAATGAGTAGTATTAATGCAATGCTCTTTCTCATGTTCAGTTAGACGCGGGTCTCAGGCAATTGGCCGAAAAACGTTACTGATTTCTTCCCTGCGGGCGCGGATACGTGACCGGGCTGCGGTTTCCGTCCTTGTCGATCGACCTGACACCGAAGAAATAATTGTCTTTCGACATCCCTTTCATCGTAAAAGTTGTGACGTTGCCCACGGCTTTTGAGTCAGTCCACACCGGCGACGTCGTATCGCGCCAGACGATTTCGTAACCCGCCAGATCCGGTTCCTTATTCGCTTCCCAACGCAGGTCCGTATCGTTAGACAACCGCGCTGCCAGAATGGTTACACCTTTCGGTCTCGACGGTGCCCATGCGAGCGCTGCCAGCGAAGCTGCATTCACTCGCGCCACGTTCGAGATATATGCGAAATCGACAAACTCCGGCAGGTCGCCAAACTGCACGCCATTTTCGGCGCGAACGTTTTGATGCTGGTGACGAAACTCTTCGTTCACTTCCGTGAACCTGACTGCCGGATAACCGCGCTCGAGAAAAGGAATGTGGTCGCCACCACGTCCGTAGCGATCGCGCCTGTAGATCAGCATCACTTTAAACTGCGGCACGAAGCTGTCGCCAATCTCTTTAATGAAGCGCGCGAGCTGTCGCGACGCGGAGTCGTTCTCTCCACCAACGCTGCGTCTTGTAGTAGCTTCCTGGTCGGTTTCGTTTGACGGCACGCCTTCGGAAAACACGCGCACGTTGCCGCGGTCGCGCAGGCCATTGCCACCGAGCGTGTTGCCGACGATGTCGTTGGTAAACATCGCGTCGACGTTCCAGTTCTTCTTCTTTGCTTCTTCGGCGAAATGTGTCGAACCGAGCAGACCTTGTTCTTCACCCGCGACGGCCATAAAAACGATCGTGGCATCAAACTCATACTTCGCCATCACGCGAGCCATCTCGAGCACCGCGGCTGTTCCCGACGCGTCGTCATTCGCACCGGGCGCGTCGCACTTCGCATCTGTTGGACTGCTGCACATCGAATCGTAGTGACCACTAACGACGTAGATTCGATCGGTCGCCTCGGGTTGCGAGCCTTTCAAGGTGGCGACGACGTTCGTGAGGATCGTCGGTTGTGGAACGCGTGCGGCTTTTTGTTGCTCGAAAGACTGTTTCTCAACGGTCATACGACCCTGCGACGCTGCAGCCGCTTTTAGAAACTCCGTATAGAGCCAGTCACGCGCGGCGCCGATACCGCGTTTCGGATCGTTCTGCTCTGACAACGTGTTGCGTGTCCCTAATGAAACGAGCTTGCGGATTGTAGCTTCGATGTTGCGCGCGTCGATCTCGCGAACGATGTTGCTGATCGCGCGATTACGCGCGGGCGCAGTTCGGCGTGCAGGTTGGGCCAGGACCGTGCAGTTTACGGCCGTCAAAATAATCAACAGGCTGGGAAGTTTCATGGTGAGGTAACTTTATCACACGGATCTATGTTACCGGATGCGGTAGGCGCGGCCCTTCCAGACGACGATCACTTCGCCGTCAAGTTGATCGGCGATCGTTTTAATCCCGGGCTCGTCGGCGATCAAAGCTCGGTACTGCTCGGAGCCGCGAGTGAGGTTCGTCGTGACGCGCACGGAGCTGTAAGCAGTGTCGATCCAACTGTTGCCCTGCTTGCGAAATTTGCGACCGGCGACGGTCCTGGTCTCGCTTGCGTCATTCTTGTCTTTTTCCACTGCGTCGTCATCGCGTGGGGCCTTGGACCTTTTCGCAACACCTGCCTGCACTGAGACTACGCCCAAAGACTGAGCCTTGCCTGCGGCTACATCGGACCGCGCCTTAGCAATCTCTGCGTCCGCGCCCTTGCGATCTTCGACTTTGGCTACCTCGACAGTCTTCTCTGCAGGCGGCTCATTCGCGACTTGGACCTGCGACGTTTCCCTTCGTGCCTCGGCCTCAGCCGGACGCTTGCTCTCATCACTGGCCGTCGCGGGTTTTGGCGCCGGAGCCGACGCTTCAGTGACAACGGGTTGCTGCTCTTCCTTCTTCGCGATTGCGTCAGCCGTTTGACCTGCTGTTGCGGGGGCCTGCGGTGCGGCAGGTTGATTCGACGCTGAACCGCTGCTCTGTGCAGGCTGGGCGGCGGCTGCCTGTTCCCTCGACTGATCGATCAATCCTTTCGTTGGCTGTAGCGGCTCTGGTGTAGCCGTGATGCTTTTAGACGTTGGCGCTTCCACGTTTTGGGCAATCGGAATTTCTTCATTCTTCTGCCGGAAAACAAAAAGACCGATCGCCGTAACGAGGATCAAACCGAGCGCGGGTACTGCGTAGCGCAACACCATCGGCGAAAAGAGACTCGATAAGAACTTCTTCAGTGCCGGCGGTTCCGGAATCGTGACAGTCTCAATCGCGGGAACGACACCTGCCGACGAACTCAGTTGCACGACCAGCTCGCGACAACGCATACACTCAGCCAGGTGTTCCGTGTAACGGGCGCGTGCAGACGCGGGTACAACATTCTCCGCGTAAGCACTCAACTCGTCCGTATCGAGATGCTCCACGTCTCCATTGCCGTCAGACACAGAAGTCTCGTGACGCCGCGCCAGCCGCCGCAACAACAGATCCATCTCGTTGTTTGTTTCCTGTTTCATTCCCTTGTTAGAACGTATGTCCCACCCATACCTTGCACTCAAATTTGTGCGATATCCAAATGCTGAGCCACTTCGGCAAACGACTTCTCCGTTTCCGTTTGTGTCCAACCGCGTTCATCAATCAGGATCTTTGTGACTCGCTTGCGCAGATCGGTTTGAATCCGCGTCAAACGCCGGCTCGCAGTCGCTTCGTGCACGCCGAGCACCGCGCCCGCTTCACGCAATCGCAGGTTGTCGAAGTAATAAAGTTTGACGAGCAGGCGATCTTCGGCTGCCAGTTCCTGAACGGCCTTGTTCAGCGCTTGTTGCATGTCAGCCTGCGCAAAACGATTCGACATCGACTCTTCGGGATTCGGAATACCGGCGAATAATTCGCCAACGCTCGCATCACGCGCGAGCCGGTCGAGATCAGCGTCCTCTTCTGTTTGTACCAGTCTTGACTGTTTACGAAATGTATCGACTGCGAGTTGGCCCACAACCGCGCGCAACCAACCGGCGAGTGACCCGCGACCGGAGTAGTAAGCGAGTTTGCTGGCCGGCGCGCCGTCTTTGCGCGTGCGCAATCCGTAAAGCTCCGCCCAGATCGATTGGGCCAGGTCTTCGGCCGCGTCTTCATTACTACTGGCGGAACGCGCCGCGGAGCGGACCGTCGCCGTGAATCGTTCGACCAGATCGTTCCACGCGTTCTCATCGCCACGCTCACAAGCGATAATCAAACAGAGATCGTCAGCCTGTAGCTCGTCAATGAACTTCGCGATCCCGGCTTCGGAGAGCTGCGGATCGTCTCGCAGCAGATACTTATCGACTGCGGCCGAAATCCGCGGCGCCAGATGCTCCCGGGCGAGCGAACGATTGTCGCTCGCACGCGCCAGCAACCGTTGCGCGCCGTCGTTCAGCACCTTCTGGATTTGGCGGCTACTCGACTCCACGGGACGTTAATCCTATCATTCTCAACAGCCGTTTGATGCACAATCCCATGCTGCGCGTCACTGAGATATTTCGTTCCATCCAGGGAGAATCAACTCACGCCGGCCGCCCTTGTACCTTTGTGCGGCTGACGGGTTGCCCGATGCGGTGTGTCTGGTGCGACAGCGAGTACACCTTTACCGGCGACGAACACTACTCAATCGAGGGCATTCTGGACCAGGTACGAGCGTTTGGCTGCGAACTGGTCGAAGTGACCGGAGGCGAACCGCTCGCGCAAAAGAAGGCGTTTACGTTGATCGAGCGTCTCTGTGGTGAAGGTTACGAAGTGCTAATCGAAACGGGCGGTTATGTTTCAACGGCGGGTCTGGATCCGCGTGCAAAACTGATTCTCGATATCAAGTGTCCGGCTTCCGGTGAAGAGCCGAGAAACGACTGGTCAAATCTCGAGCGCCTGCGTGCTGACAAAGACGAAGTGAAGTTTGTCATCGCCGATGAAAATGATTGGCATTACGCGAAGAGCGTCATAGAGAAATACGATCTGGAAAACCGATCGCATGCGGTGCTGATTTCTCCGGCATGGGGCTTAGTCGATTTACAACAACTGGCGAATTGGATCACCGGCAGTGGTCTAAAAGTGCGCATGCAGTTGCAACTCCACAAGTATATCTGGGGTCCGGAAGTTAAGGGGGTTTGATGGGCGGCTCCGAAGAAGTAGCCACTGAAGTGCTCGAGTCCGAAGAGACAGTTGGACCACAACTCGCGATCTGTCTCGTGTCCGGCGGCATGGACTCGTGCGTCACAGCCGCAATCGCTGACGACGAAAACGATGAACTCGCGTTTCTGCACGTCTCTTACGGTCAACGCACCGAGAAACGCGAACGCGAAGCCTTTGAGGCGCTGGCCCATTACTACAACGTCAAGTCGCGGCTCGTCATTTCTTTGGAACACTTAGCGCGAATAGGTGGTTCATCGTTAACTGATCACAACATTCCGGTCACGACCGCGAACCTCTCAGCCGCAGGAATTCCGTCCAGTTACGTTCCTTTTAGAAATGCTCATCTGCTGTCGGCAGCAGTGAGCTGGGGTGAAGTGATCAAGGCGACGGCGATCTACATCGGCGCAGTGGCGGACGATTCGTCCGGCTATCCCGATTGTCGCCCGAAGTTTTATGAAGCGTTTCAACAGGTGCTCGACGTGGGCACCAAACCGGAAACGACCATCGAGATTCGAACTCCGGTCATCGCTTTGCGGAAGTCTGAGATTGTACAAACAGGGCTCGCGCTGGGCGCGCCTTTGCAACTGACCTGGTCGTGTTACCAGGAATCGGAACGGGCATGTGGAAAGTGCGATTCCTGCGCCCTGCGCTTGCGCGCATTTCGTGAGGCGGGCGCTCGCGATCCCATCGCTTACATGCTTGACAGTAGTCGTTTTGCTTATTAAGTTTACGGTACTTTCGCAGGCATATTATTACAACCAGTAATTAGTGTGGGCGCATCGTACGAACGATTTTGTCCGCACACGATGGAGGAATCTTCAGATGATTAGCAAATACTTTTACGGAGCGCTTGCAGTCGCAGTTCTAATTGCGTCGGCTTCTCTGACGACGTTTGCGCAGGTCGGCGAGCTCCGCGGTCACGTTTGGATGCAGCAGGCAGACGGTCAAAAGGTTCCCCTCGCTGATGCCCAAATCGACGTCTTCCGCACCGACATAAGCGCCAAGTACCAGACCAAAACAAACAAGAAAGGTGAGTTTGTTTTTGCTGGACTGCCGTTCATCGGTACGTATGCAGTTGCCGCCAGCCATCCTACTGCCGCCCCGAACTTTGTTCCGGGTGTGAAGGCCGGACGTGAGGTTCCGTGCGAGATTACTGTCACTCCGGGCAATGGTAAGCGACTCACATACGAAGAGATCAAGGCCGCAGGCGGCACAACAGCCGCGCCTTCCGGTGGACAACCCGCCGCCGAGAGTGCGGCTGATAAGGCGAAGCGCGAAGAGTTGATGAAGAAGAACGCGGAGATCGAATCCGGCAACAAGAAGATCACCGAGACAAACGAAGTCATCTCGCGCACTTTCAAGGCCGGAAACGAAGCCCTGACTGCAGCCAACACGGCGAGCAAAGCGAAGAATTCTGAAGAAGCAATTCAGAAGTACACAGCCGCTTTAGCGTCGTATGACGAAGGTCTGGCAGCCGACGCCGAACAGCCGGCAATTCTGACTAACAAGTCGGTAGCTCTCAAAGCACGCGGCGTGGAGCGTTACAATGCCGCAGTCAAATCAACGGATGACGCTGCGAAAAACACCGGATTACAGGCAGCGAAAGACGATTTCAAAGCAGCTGCGGAAGCTGCCGGCAAAGCGGCGACCATGCTTAAGGCGCAAGCTGCCCCGACTGATGCTGCGGACGTACAGCGTTATAACGCCAACAAGTACGCCGCTTTCCTGACTTACGCTGAGTCTATGCGATTGTTTGTCAGCAAGGCCGATGGAACCCAGGCTGATGCCGGTATAGCGGCTTTCAAAGACTACATCGCAGTCGAGACGGATCCCGCGAAGAAGGCGAAAGCTCAGCTCGACATGGCGCAGATGCTGCTCGACGCCGGCGCCACTGACAAAGCATTGGTCGAGTTTAAGGCAATCCTCACAACGACGCCCGACAATCCCGACGCAAATCTCGGCGCCGGGTTGGCGCTCTATGCTACCGGCGATAAGACTAAGTTTCAGGAAGCAGCAAATTACCTTCAGAAGTTCGTCGATGTCGCACCTGATACAAATACGATGAAGGCCAGCGCCAAAGAGGTTCTGGTGGAGTTGAAGAACTCGGAAAACGTAACTCCTGAGAAAACCAGCCGGCCCAAAAAGCGCCCATAGGGCATAAGACAGTTCGCGCAAAGCCACAAAGAAAGACGCAAAGCCGAAAAGAAATTTAGCGGCTTTGCGTTTTTAGTTTGCGGCGTCGCGCGAAAGCTTTTCTGTTAATTTCCCTACCATTTTCACTGGAAAACCTACCTTGACACTCACAGTGTTCAACCAGTACTATGAATGTACAACGATGTTAGCGCCATCGTTGTAAGTATAAGGTCATGCCTCGTGCGCCACATCGGGCGCCGCAATCCACCAGAGTCTTCAATGTCAGCGAAACTAGGCGAAATACTCGTTCGCGAAAATCTAATCAGCCCTCAACACTTGAGAGAGGCTCTCGACTACCAGCGTGAACATGGTGGCC
>Ga0126311_10000642_pt1 | contig 16254 bp, 15 predicted proteins | sample Plot61_FD_92539 | JGI IMG/M metagenome (GOLD analysis project Ga0126311, IMG submission 92539) | Serpentine soil microbial communities from UC McLaughlin Reserve, CA, USA - Plot61 | ecosystem: Environmental > Terrestrial > Soil > Grasslands | place: USA: UC McLaughlin Reserve, Lake County... | reverse complement strand
CAGGGCCTCGGCCTGCGCCACGGTGTCCTCGGAGTTGTCGACGAGGAGGGACAACGTGTTGGCGTCACCGCCGCCTCCGCCACCGCCGCCACCGCCGCCTCCGCCTCCGCCACCGCCTCCGCCGCCGCCGCCTCCTCCACCGCCGCCCGCGCCACGGCCGACGAGGTTCCCGCCGCCACCTCCGCCGTACGACAAGCCGGAGCACGAGGGTCGCGCGCTCGGGCACGACAAGCCGAAGCACGAGGGTCTCGCGCTCGGGCACGGCAAGCCGAAGCACGACCCCGCACCGCCGCCCAAGCACGACCCCGCACCGCCGCCCAAGCACGACCCCGCACCGCCGCCCAAGCACGACCCCGCACCGCCGCCCAAGCACGATCCGGGGCCGCCGCCGGCGCACGACCCGCCGGGGAAAGGCGGGCACGGCGGTGGCCACGAGCGGAAGCGTTAGTCTCCGGGCGTGCCAAAACTTCGCGGATTCCGCGGTGCCGGCCCGATCGGCGTCGCACTAACGGCCTGGGACATCTGGCGGCGCATTCCGAAGCAGCACCGGCGGCTGATCGTCCGCCAGGCGCGGAAGCACGGACCGAAGGTCGCTGCCCGCGTGATCCAGCAGGGGCAGCGCCGCCGCCCCCCGCGTACCTAACCGCCGAGAGCCTCGCGGACGATCCGATCCTGCTCCTGCAGGTGCGCCGTCGGGTAGCCCTCGGACGGGCTCGCGCGCCACGGACGTCCGACGAACCGAAGTCGCACACTCCCCGGCAGTGTCTCCTCGAGCCGGTGGCGGATCGCCCGCCAGGGCCCCATGTTCTGCGGCTCCTCCTGGGCCCAGACGAGCTCCCCGAGCTCCGGGAACGAGCGGACGAGCTCGGTCGCCGCGGCGACCGGGAACGGATACAGCTGCTCGATCCGGCCGACAGCGACCCCCTCCGCCCGGCCGCGCAGCTCGTGTCCGACGAGGTCGTAGTAGACCTTGCCGGAGCACAGCACGAGCCGTCGCACCGTCTGCGGGTCGGCGGCGCCGTCGCCGAGGACGGGCCGGAAGGACGACTCGGCCAGGTCGGGAAGGGCCGACGCCGCCTGCTTCAGCCGCAGCAAGCCCTTCGGCGTCATCACGACGAGCGGCCGCGCGCTCGGATCGAGCGCCTGCCGACGCAGGAGGTGGAAGTACTGCGCCGCGGTCGTGCAGTTGACGACGCGGATGTTCTCCTGGGCCGCGAGCTGGAGGAAGCGCTCCAGCCGCGCGCTCGAGTGCTCCGGCCCGTTCCCCTCGTAGCCGTGCGGCAGCAGCAGCGTCAGCCGTGAGGTCTGCCCCCACTTCGACAGCCCGGAGACGATGAACTGGTCGACCGCGACCTGCGCGCCGTTGACGAAGTCGCCGAACTGCGCCTCCCATGCAACGAGCGCCTCCGGCGCGGCGACTGAGTAGCCGTACTCGAACCCGAGGCAGGCCTCTTCCGAAAGGGGCGAGTTGTGGATCTCGAACGACGTCGTTGCCTCGCGCAGGTTCTGGATCGGCGCATAGGCCTGGCCGTTCTGCGGGTCGTGCAGGACGAGGTGGCGGTGCGAGAACGTGCCGCGCTCCGTGTCCTGGCCGGTCAGACGCACCGGGATCCCCTCGACGAGCAGGCTCCCGAAGGCGAGCGCCTCCGCCTGCCCCCAGTCGATGCCACCCTCGTCCAGCGCGCTCCGCCGCCGCTCGAGCTGCGTGGCGAGCTTCGGGTTGACGGTGAAACCGTCGGGCACGCGCAGCAGCTCCTCGTTCAGCGCGCGAAGCCGGTCGACGGGCACCGCGGTCACGACCTCCGCGCCCGTCGAGGAGGGGATGCGGCCCTCGTAGGCGACGGCCGGGACACCCTGGCCAAAGGTCGTCTTCAGCCGCTCGTGCGCCTCCTTCAGCGTCGTCTCGACGCGCCCTGCCATCGCCTCCACGTCGTCCTCGGTCACGACGCCCTCGCCGATGAGCGCGTGCGCGTACTGCTCCCGCACGCTCGGCTGCCGCTCGATCCGCGCGGCCATCAGCGGCTGTGTGTAGGCCGCCTCGTCCTGCTCGTTGTGGCCGTGGCGCCGGTAACCGACGAGGTCGATCACGATGTCGGTGCAGAAGCGGCGCCTGAACGCCATCGCGAGACGGACCGCCGAGATCGCGGCCTGGGGGTCGTCCGCGTTGACATGGATGATCGGCAGGTCGAAGCCCTTGGCCAGGTCGCTCGAGTAGCGAGTCGACCGCGCGTCGGCCGTCTCGGTGGTGAAACCGATCTGGTTGTTCGCGATCAGGTGCAGGCTCCCGCCGGTCGAGTAGCCGTTCAGGTCTGCGAGGTTCAGCGTCTCGGCGACGACTCCCTGCGCCGGGAAAGCGGCGTCGCCGTGAATCTGCACTGCGAGCGCGACCGACGAGTCGACGTAGCCGGTGCGCGTCGAACGGTCGGTCTGCTCGGCCCGGGTGCGGCCCTCGACGACCGGGTCGACGGCCTCGAGGTGGCTCGGGTTCGAGGCAAGCGTCAGGGTGATCTCGCCGGCAGGCGTGCGGCGTGTGCCTTCGGCCCCGAGGTGGTACTTGACGTCGCCCGTGCCGCCCTCCGGGTCCGAGGCGACGGCATCGAGCGTCCGCTCCCCTTCGAACTCCCGCAGGATCGTCTCGTACGGTCTGCCGAGGACATGGGCCAGCACGTTCAGGCGGCCGCGGTGCGCCATCCCGAGCACGACCTCGTGGCCTCCCTCCTCTGCGGACAGCGCGATCGCTTCGTCGAGCATCGGCACCATCACGTCGAGGCCTTCGACCGAGAATTGCTTCTGGCCGAGAAACGCGCGGCGGAGATAGCGCTCGAAGCCCTCCACCTCCGTCAGGCACTCGAGCAGGCGGCGCTTCTCCTCGGCCGGAAACTCATGGTGGTAGCGGCGTGACTCGATCACGGTCCGCAGCCAGACGCGCTGCTCGTGGTCGGAGATGTGCTCGATCTCGTACGCGCTCGTGCCGCAGTAGACCTGCTGCAACTGCGGGAGCACGTCCTCGAGCGTCTCGCCCGCGACGTGGACGCCAAGGATGTCGGCGGGGATCAGGCGCTGCAGCTCCGGCGTCAGCTTCGGTTCACGGCGCTCGGGCTCGAGCGCTGGATCGCCGACGGGCTCGCCGCCGAGCGGGTCGAGCCGTGCGGCTAGATGGCCGTAGGTGCGAAACGCCGTGACGAGCGCCATCGCGGCCGCGATTGCGGCAAGCAGCGCCTTGTCGGGCTCGGCTGCAGCTGCCGGGACCGCGGCGGGCGGCGGAGCGGGCGCCGGCTCCGCGGGCGCGGGTGGAGCGTCGACCGGCGCCGGGGCCGCCGAAGGCGGAGGCGACGGCGAAGGTGGAGGCGCGGACGGAGGCGCCAAAGCGACGTGGCCGTTGCCGTCCTCGAGCAGGAGGTCGACGAGCCGCGCGAGCCCGGGATGCGTGGCGACGAGCTCGCTCGCACCGCTCTCGAAGAGCGCGCGCCACTCGCTCGGAACGGCGTCCGGGTTCTCGAGGTACTGCTCGAGCAGCGCGCTCGCGTAGCCCGCATTGAGCCCGTCGACTTCGTGCATGTTCATCGTGTTTGTTGTACCAACCGCGAACCCTCCCGGCGCGGAGCCGCGTTAATAGATCGGGTTGCTGGTGATAACGGCCACGGCCATGCCGACGACGAAGCAGACGCCTCCGACCGCGAGCGCAATCGCCGCGAGGCGGGCGTGCCTGCCGCCGATCGATGCCGCGAGCAGTGCGAGCAGCAGCGCGCAGGGGATCACGCGCCCGGGGCGGTAGGCGACGGCGATCAGGCTCGCGAACAGCGACAGGGCCGCGAGCAGGCCGGCAACGGTCTCCGTCACGCGGGCCTCGGCGTGCGGCTGCGCGCTCACCTCGCCAGCGGCGCGCGTCTCGCCCGCGCGGGCGTTCGCTCAGGACCGCGCCTCGGTCCCGGTCGCGCCGGTCGCGGCCTCCAGGGCGACCGTGGTTCCGGCGGCTCCGCCGCATTCTTACGAGACGCCTCAGGCGGCTTCGGCTCCGCCTTGACGGCCCAGTAGACGACGAAGCAGAGGTAGGCGATCGGAAGCTTCAGGACGACCATCATGAAGACGAGCTCCCACACGATCGGCGCAGTGTACGCCATGGCCACGACTCTCGAAACGCGACGGACGGCGGCACGGCCGCCCTCGCCGAGGACACGTCAGAGGCGACCGAGACCGCTCGAGCCGGAGCCGCAGCCGGGCAACGCCAGCAGGATCCAGAGCACCAGGAGCGCGGCCAGCACGATCGCCACTCCGCGCCACCTACGCACCCGACCAGCTCGCTCCGCTACCGCCGTCGCCGTGCACCCAGATGTCCACGATCGGGTACCGGTGCGGGCAGTACCAGATCACGCAAGCGTGGAACTCGCCCTGCGTCCACGCGTCCGTCGAGTACGTCCCGACACCGCGGCCGTTGCAGTGCTCGAGTGCGCAGTTCGACCCGAGCTGCCGGTCGAAGATCCACCCGAACCCGGTGTCGGAGGCCCAGCGATCGCGCCAGAAGTACGTGATCGCGTTGTTCAGCCAGCACCAGCGAACCTGTTCGTTGTAGCGGTACACGACCATTCGCGCGAGGTTCCTTCGCGTCGCCCGCACCCAGCGCGTGCGGCAGCTGCCGCGCGCGTAGCCGTACGCCGACAGCCCCTCGACCGCGACGCCGGACTCGCCCTCGCTCGTGCCGCAATCGACATACGCGTCGTAGCACGACTCCGCCGGATAGGTCGGCGCCGCCGCCGCCGCCCGGCCAGGTAGCAGCGCCACCGCGGCAGCACAGACCACCGCGGCGACGGCGATACCTGCGAAGCGACGTCCTCTTCGTCCTGTCTCCATCGTCCACCTCCCGTCGACTCATGCCGACGGTAGGCGTGGCCGGCGCGCGGGTGTGAAACGCCTCTGTGCCGAACCTGCAACACCTCCGAGTGGTCTACTGGACGTGCGCGCGCCTGCCTAGTCGCCGATTTGGACATGGCCGCCGGGAATGCCGCCGCCGGCACGGCGTTCGAGGAGACGATGGCGAAGGCGTGGTCCGCGGAGCTCGAGCTGCGGGGAGCCGGCGGCGAGCCGGTCGACCTGAGGCGGACGCTCGCCTCGCACGGCGTCGCTGATCTCCCTCCGAACGAGATCGACCTCCCCGCGCAGACGCTCGTGACGACGCTCGAGGCCCGCGCGGGGACGCGCACGGTGCGCCTCGTTCCCACCCGTGACGGCGTCGCGTCTGTCGAGTGCACCGGCGTCACCGCCGCGTCGGGACGCGCGCTCGTCGCGACGCTGCGCCACATGCTGCGCCTCGATGCCGACCTGTCCGCCTTCTACGCGGTCGCGCGCGCGGATCCGGACCTCGCCTGGGCCAGCGAGGGAGCGGGCCGGATGATGCGCAGTCCGACGGTGTTCGAGGACGTCGTGAAGACGATCTGCACGACGAACTGCGCCTGGTCGGCCACCGTTCGGATGACGACGGCGCTCGTCGAGCAGCTGGGCGCCGCAGCCCCGGACGGCCGGCACGCCTTCCCTTCCGCCGACGCGATGGCCGCGGCCGGCGAAGACGTCTATCGCGACGTCGTCCGGGCCGGCTACCGCGGCGCGTTCCTGCGATCGCTCGCGACGGAGGTCGCCGAAGGGCGGCTCGACCTGGAGGCGCTGAACGATCCCGGACTCTCCGACGACGAGGTCGCCGAGCGCCTGCTCGCGCTCCCGGGTTGCGGGCCGTACGCAGCCGCGCACATGATGATGTTGCTCGGCCGCTACTCCCGCCTGATTCTCGACTCCTGGACGCGGCCGACGTACGCGACGCTCAACGGCCGCAAGGCGGGTGACCGCACGATCGAGCGACGGTTCCGCCGCTACCGCGACTACGCCGGGCTCGCGTTCTGGCTCTACCTGACCCGATCCTGGGTGACCGACTCCTAGAGTCCGCCGCGCGTGTCGCACGCGCCCGGCTTACCCTGTTGATAGCCGACGGTGAACCAGTGCTGGCGCTGACTCGACGAGCCGTGCGTCCACGTCTCCGGGTTGACGCTTCCCTGCGTCTCCTGCTGGATCCGGTCGTCGCCGACCGCGGCGGCGGCGTTCAGCCCGTCGGCTACGTCTGCCTGCGTGATGTCCGTCAGGTAGCCCGTCTGCGCGGCGTGGTTCGCCCAGACGCCGGCCAGGCAGTCGGCCTGCAGCTCCGTCCGGACCGATTGGCTCGTCGCGCCGGCCTCACCGGAGCCGCTGCCGAGTGCGCCGAGCAAGTCCTGGACGTGGTGCGCGTACTCGTGCGCCAGAACGTACGCCTGCGCGAATGGCCCGCCGGTGGCGCCGAAGCGGTCACGTAGGTCGTCGAAGAAGCCGAGGTCGATGTAGACGCGCCTGTCGACGGGGCAGTAGAACGGGCCGACGTCGCTCGTCGCGGTGCCGCAGCCGCTCTGCGTCGAGCCGTCGAAGAAGACGGTCTTCGAGATCGCATAGGTGCGTCCGGACTCCCGGAACTGGCTCCTCCAGTAGGCCTGGATGCTGTTCACGTACCCGACGATACGGCAGTCCTCGCGCTGGTTCGCCGAGGGGCCACCGGTGCATTCCTCCGGCGCAACGCTCGTAGGCGGCTGTGTCCCGATCGACCGGTCGTCGAGGTTCTGCAGCGGCGGCGAGAGCGCGCCGCCGTTCGACAGCAGCGTGATCAGCAGGTAGATCGCCAGCCCGACGACGCCGAGGCCGCCGCCGCCGACGGTGAGCCCGCCGCCGGGGAGGGCCATGCCTCCCCGGCCGCGACGATCCTCGACCTGCGACGGGTCGAGCCGAGCGTTCTTGCGAAAGCGCACCGTGGCGTTCTGCCGCCGAGGCGGCCGGTGCTAAACGTCGAAGATGGAGCCGACGGGGCTCGAACCCGTGACCTTTTGGCTGCCAGCCAAACGCTCTCCCAGCTGAGCTACGGCCCCTTGCTGCCGTCGAAGTGTAGCGGCGAGCGTCGCGCGCTCAGACGGCGGCGGCGTCTAGTTCGATGCTCGGGACGTCGCCCCAGAGCTCCTCGAGCCGGTAGTACTCGCGCGATTCGGGCGTGAAGACGTGGAGCACCACGTCGAGGTAGTCGGCGACGATCCAGCGGCCCTCGCCGCCGCCCTCGACCGAGCGCGGGAGCGCGGCGTCGTCGTGCTTCAGGCGCTCGTGCACCTCGTCCCAGATCGCCCTAGTCTGCCGGGCGTTCTGACCTGTAGCGAGCACGAAGAAGTCCGTGTAGCTGCACACGGGGCGCATGTCGAGGATGAGGACGTCCTGAGCCAGCTTCTCCTGGGCGAGGCCGGCGATTCGGCGGGCATGTTCGAGTGGCGTCAGGGTTTCTTCAAGTCCTCTCTGGTGCGCGTTCATTGTAGCCGCGGTAGAGGCCGAGCTCCTCGATCGCAGCCGCGACGCCCGGCGGAACGAGCCCCCCGACCGGCTTGCCGCTCGCGAGGCGCACCCGTACCTCGGTCGAGGAGACGAGCGGCGAATCGAGCTCGAACGCCAGCACCCGCTCGCCGTAACGGGCGAGGTCGGGCGGCGGGTAGCCCGGGCGCGTGCCCACCGCCAGCCGCACCCAGCGCAGCACCTCGTCCGGGTTTCTCCAGGTCGGAAACGCAGCACCCTCGTCGGCGCCGACGACGAAGATCGCGTCGCCGAGCCGGCCGCCGCGGACGGCGTCGACGGTGAAAGGGTGGTCGTCGAGCACGATCTCGTCGGCCACGTCGTCGAAGGCCGCGCGCGCTAGGCGGAGGCGGCTCTCGGCGTCGGCGACCGTGGCCCGGTGACCCGGGTTTGCCGCCACGAGCACGACGAGGCGGTCGACCGGGAGCTCGTCGAGCGCCGCCCGCGCGAGTGCGACGTGGCCGTTCTGCGGCGGGTCGAAGGTCCCGCCGAGGATGGCGGTCACTGGAACTCGAGCACCTCGCCCTCGAGGTCGACCTCGTCGCCGCTCCTGGCGCCTGCCTCCCGCAACGCCTGCTCGAGCTCCGCGTCCGATCCGGCGCGCCCCATCACGCGGAACCCCCGGTCGGTACGGAGGATCCGGAAGCGGCGGCGCTGGTCGGGCTTCGGCCGGTAGACGAGGTAGCGCGGCAGGCCTTCCTCGTCGGCGATCGGCGCCTCCGCGGGCGGGCAGAGCTCGAACAACGTCCGGCGGAAGCGCTCCACGCCCTCGCCCGTCGCGGCGGAGAGAGCGAAGACGCGCACGACCCGGGGGTCGTCCACCTTTAAAAACGGCGACTCGTGGAGCAGGTCGACCTTGTTCAGGACGAGGACCTGCGGCCGTTCGTCGAGCCCCTCTCCGTACTCGGCGAGCTCGTGGTCGATCGCCGCAAACGCAGCGGCCGGTTCGCCGGCGGCAACGTCGATCACGTGCACGAGCAGGCGCGCGCGCTCGAGGTGCGCCAGGAACTCGTGACCGAGGCCGATGCCCTCGCTCGCACCCTCGATCAGGCCCGGAACGTCGGCGACGACGAGCTGCCGCTCGTCGGAGTCGACGGTGCCGAGCACCGGCTGCAGCGTGGTGAACGGATAGTCGGCGACCTTCGGCCGCGCGTTCGAGATGCGCGCGAGCAGCGACGACTTGCCGGCGTTCGGCAGGCCGACGAGCGCGGCGTCGGCGAGCAGCTTCAGGCGCAGCTCGAAATCGGCCTCCTCGCCCGGAAGCCCCGTCTCGGCGAAGCGCGGCGTCTGCCGCGTCGGCGTCGCGAAGCGGCGGTTGCCGCGGCCGCCGTCGCCGCCGCGTGCCAGCACAACGCGTGCGCCGGGCGCGGCGAGGTCCGCGACGAGCTGCTCCTCGTCGTCGAGCACCTGCGTTCCGACCGGTACGCGCAGCTCGACGGGGTCGCCCGAGGCGCCGTGCTTGCCGCTGCCGCCGCCCGCACCGCCCTTGCCCGCCCTGAACCACTGCCGCGCGCGGAAGGACGAGAGATCGCGGAGGTCGGCATCGGCCACGAGCACGACGTCGCCGCCGGGGCCGCCGTCACCGCCGTCTGGCCCGCCCTTCGGCACGTGCTTCTCACGCCGGAAGCTGAGGGCTCCGTCGCCGCCCCGCCCGGCCTGCACGTGGATGCGGGCCCGGTCGTGGAACATGCGCCTTACTCCGCGGCTACGACGGAGACGAGGCGGCGCTCGCCCCTCGTCTTGAAGGCGACGGTCCCGTCGCACTTCGCGAAGATCGTGTCGTCGCGTCCGATGCCGGCGCCGGGGCCGGCGCGGAAGCGCGTGCCGCGCTGGCGCACGATGATCGTCCCCGCCGTGACGCCCTGGCCATCGAAGACCTTGACGCCGAGCATCTTCGGGTTCGAGTCGCGCCCGTTGCGCGACGAGCCGAGTCCCTTCTTGTGAGCCATCTAGCTGTCCTTCCTTGCTTCGAGGGCCGCGAGCGCACCTTTGCGCTTCGCGTGCGCGCGCTCGTGCTCGAGTGCCGCCTCGACCTGCTCGGGCGACCAGCTCCCGGCGCGCTGGTTGATGTCCGCGACGGTCATGTCGGCATAGCCGCTCGGGAGCGTCGAGGGCGCGGTCTCGGCCTCCTGCGTCGCCGGTAGCTCCTCCTTCGGCGCGGCGGCGTCCTTCTTCGCCGACGCGCTGCGCTTCGTCGCCCCCCCGATCGACTCGACCTCGATCTGCGAGAGCTTGGCGCGGAAGCCGGTGTGGCGCCGGTAGCCGCTCTTCGGCCGGTATTTCCCGATGCGGATCTTCTCGCCAAGGGCCGAGCCGACGACGCGAACGGTCACCTGCGCCTGCGGCGCGAGCTCGAACATGCCGTCGCCGCCGAGCATCAGCACCTCCGGCTGGAACGTCTCGCCCTCCTCCGTGGCGACGCGGTCGACGAGCAGGCGTTCGCCCTCGCGGACGCGGTACTGCTTGCCACCGAGTGAGATGATCGCGTAGGCCATGGCGTCAAAAAGCGGGCGTTCCGCCCGCGGGAGGCGCCAGTTTAGCGGAGACGTGCGCTAGTCGGACGGCGGCGCGGACGGTGCCGAGCCGCCACCGCCGCCCTGGGCCGCCGCGGGCTTGCGCCGGCGGTTCCGCCCGCCGCGAGAACCTCTGCGCGTCTTCTTCTTCGGCCGGGGCTCTTCACCGTCCGCGCCGGCGGGGTCTGCCGAAGGCGCCTCGTCCTGCTCGTCCTCGCGCCCGAGCGCTGGATCGGGCAGGTGGATGCGTGGGGCGTCCCCGTCACCGTCGGCCTCGTGGTCGACATGGAGCCGGCCATCGCCGTCCGCAGCGGCACTCTCGGCGGCGGAACCCTCCGTAGCCGTGACGTCCGGAGCGGCAGCGCCGTTCGCCTCTGCGGTCGCCGGCTTCTTCTTCCGGCGGCGGCCGCCGCGCGAGCCGCGCCGCGTCTTCTTCTTCGGCGGCTGGTCGACCGCCGCCACGACGCCGGTCTCGGCGTCGCCCTCGACTCCGGCCTCCGCAGCGGCGCCCTCCTCGAGCTCGGCGACCGCGTCCACATCGTCGTCGACGCCGGCCGCGGCCTCTTCGCTCACGGCTCCTGGCTGCGGCTCGTCCACCTGTTTCTTCGCCGGCGGCTTGCGCGTCGGCTTTTCGGCTGCGCTCTCGGCGGTGATCGCCTCCTCGGGAGCTTTCTTGCCACCGACGACGGTCGCGTAGGCGGTGCCGTCGAGCACCCGCTCGATCCGCACCTTCGCCTTCTTGCCGACCAGGCCGGAGGCGTTGCCGACGCAGACGGTGACCCCGTCGAGCTTGCCGACGCCGGCCTTGACGTCGTAGCGCCCGACCTCGCCGAGCTTCAGCTCGACCTGCTTCCCCTCGAGCTCCGCGCCCTTGGCGTTGCCGGCCAGGCTCTCGGGCGTGCCCTTGCCGAGCACCTCGAACCGCTCGACCGCCACGTCGCTGCGGGGAACGAGCAGAAACCGCCGCTTCGTCTCCTCTTCGATCGCCAGAAGCCGCGACGCGCCGGGCCCGACCAGCCTCGAGGCGACCTTCGCCTCGAGCTCCACCTTGAACGCCTTCGTCCGCGGAGCGCTCGCCGCGAGCGCCCTGAGGCGCCGCTCCGCGTCGACCGCGGCCGAGGCCTCCGAGAGGATGACTCCGTCGCCGCCGCAGACGGTGCACTTGCGCGTCAGGATCTCGCGCGGCCCGTCCGTTACGTTCTGGCGCGTCATCTCGACGAGCCCAAGCGGCGAGATCTCGACGACGTAGGTCTTCGTGCGGTCGCGCTCGAGCTCGGTCTTCAGCGCCTCCTCGACCGTCGCGCGGTTCTTCGGGTTCGCCATGTCGATGAAATCGATCACGATGATCCCGCCGATGTCACGCAACCGCAGCTGCCGAACGACCTCCTTGACCGCCTCGAGGTTGTTCTTCGTGATCGTGTCCTCGAGCCGGCCGCCGGCCGACTTGCCGCGCGAGCCCACGAACCGGCCCGTGTTGACGTCGATCACCGTGAACGCCTCGGCGTAGTCGAAGACGAGGTAGCCGCCGGAGGGCAGGTCGACGCGCCGCGAGAGCGTCGACCGGATCTCGCCGTCGACGCCCGAGCTCTCCATCAGCGGCGTCTTCTCGCGGTAGCGCGACACGCGGTCGGCCATGTGCGGCGAGGTCTTCTTGAGGTAGCCGACGACGCGCTTGTACGTTCGCTCGTGGTCGACCAGTGCGCGCTCGAAGTCCTCCGTGAAGAGATCGCGGATCACGCGCAGGGGCAGCTCGGCCTCCTGGTAGACGAGCGAGGGCGCCTTCGAAGCCTTCGCCCGCATCTCGATCGTCTTCCAGAGGCGTTGCAGGAACACGAGGTCGCGCTCGATGTCGTCGGCCGAGGCGCCCTCGGCGGCGGTCCGGATGATCACGCCGCCCTTCTTCACGTCGAGCTTCTTGAGGATGTCGCGCAGGCGCGTGCGCTCGTCGTCCTCCAGCCGCCGGGAGACGCCGAGCCCCTCGCCGTGCGGGACGAAGACGACGAACCGGCCCGGGAGCGAGATCTCGGTCGTCAGGCGCGCGCCCTTCGATTTCATCGGGTCCTTGACCGCCTGCACCATCACCTCCTGGCCACGGCTCAGCAGGTCCTGGATCTTGCGACCGTGCGGCCGACCTTCGAGCTCCGGCGCGATCACCTCGTCGACATAGAGGAAGCCGTTCTTTTCGAGTCCGATCTCGATGAACGCCGCCTCCATCCCGGGCAGCACGTTGTCGACGGAGCCCTTGTAGATGTTGCCGGCGATCGAGCGCCGCTCCGGCCGCTCGAGGTACGCCTCGGCGACCTTGTCGTCCTCCAGCACGGCGACGCGCTGCTCGCTGACCTCGACGGAAATCAGCAGCTCGCGCTTCGCGGGCGGCAGCGGCGGGCGGCGCGGCGGCGTGCGGCGGCGGGTCGTCCGCTGCTTGCGCTGGGAGGGCCTGCGCTCCGGCCGCGAGTCGTCGTTCTTCGCCTCGGCCGGCTTGGGCTGTTTCGCCTGCTCGCCGGCCGGCTCGGGCTTCTGCGCGGCAGCAGCTCCGGAGGCGGGACGCTTGCGGTTGCGGCCTCCGCGACTGCCGCGGCGGCGCTTCTTGCGTGCAGGGTCTGTTGCGCCCGCTTCGGCGGGCGGCGGGGCTACGTTCTCGGTAGGTGCGGGAGGCGCGACCTCGGTGCGGGCGCGCTCGTCAGTAGGCGGCTTCTGCCGCCTGAACCATCGAAGCAAGTGGAATCTCCTTGTCGGGCGCGCGCGCTTCGCTGACCCGGAACCGGGCGGAGCGCGCGCTGCGTTGTGGTCAAACTCGTCGGCATAGCCGTCAGCACAGGCTAGCAGCGCGGGTGGTCGCAGCCGTGTCCGCGCTCAGGCGGCTGCGGCCGGGCGGAGCTTCGCGCGCTTCGTCTGGACCGCGCGCAGCCGCTGGTGGAGGCGTGCCCACGCCCACGGCTCGAGCTCTCGGTAACGGGATTCCGTCTGACCCCGCGTCGCCTCGAGATACTCGAACCAGGCGTCGGCCTCCTCGATCAGCAGCAGCTCCTCGGCTTCTCGTCTGGGGACCATGGCGGGATGGTAGGACCGCCCCCGGACAACATCGCGGCGAAAGCCGGTTTCCCCGCGCACCGCTCCTCGGGTTGACCTGCGTCCGACGCAGTTGACGCTCCGGCGGGCAAGGCCGCCTCGGCCGGATCTCCTCACGTTCGTCAACGTCCTCGCCCTGACCGATGACTTCCGACGCGCGAGCGGTCCTTAGGAGCATGTCGACAGAGGGAGGAACAATGGGCAAGCTGAAGCTGAACATCACGATGTCGATCGACGGCTTCGTCGCGGGGCCGGACCAGTCGCCGGAGCATCCGCTCGGGGTCGGCGGCGAGGAGCTCCACGACTGGCTGGTTCCGCTCAGGGCGTTTCGCGAGAGCCACGGCGAGGAAGGCGGCGACGTCAACGCGAGCACGCCGTTCGCCGAGGACATCCTCGGCGGCGCCGGCGCGACCATCATCGGCCGGAACATGTTCGGCGGCGGCCCGGGACCGTGGGACGAATCGTGGAAGGGCTGGTGGGGGGACAATCCGCCCTTCCACCATCCCGTCTTCGTCCTCACTAGCCATCCGCGCGAGCCGCTGGAGATGGTGGGCGGAACAACGTTCCACTTCGTCACGGACGGGATCGAATCCGCGCTCGAGCAGGCGCGGGCAGCAGCCGGAGAGCAGGAGGTGTCTCTCGGGGGCGGGGCGTCCGTCGCGCAGCAGTACCTCGCAGCGGGGCTGCTCGACGAGATCGTCGTCTCGGTCGTCCCGATCCTGCTCGGAGGCGGCGCTCGGCTCTTCGAAAACGTGGGAGCTGCGAAGCTCGAGCAGGTCGAGTCGGTCCACGCACCCGGGGTCACTCACATCAGGTACCTCCGCGCATAGGACTCTCACTCCGGGCGCTGCGCGAGCCGCTCGGCGGCCTGCGCGGGGTCGACGAGGAACAATCACGAGCATGGGACAGGGCAAAGCCGGATACGCAGACGCCGCTCGAGCAGCTCGAGGACGAGCTTGGCTGGGAGCTTGCGGACGCACTGGCCGAACCCGCCGTCTTTGCCGAATTTTCGCTCGACGGACTTGCCGACACCGCAGTTCCCTTATCGGCCTGACTCCCGCCGCATCCCGCAAGACTATTCGCGTTCAGGAGGCATGTCTTAGGCGCGATGGACTGCAGGCCGAAGATCGATAGTGCGTGCTCTGGGACTTAGCGTGGCCGGACGCAGCGAGGAGGCTGGGCTCGGCCGGTGTTCGGGAAGGTCCCGAGGCCGCTCAGCCGTCACTGCGCAGAACAAGAGGGCCGAACGGCTCCAGGCGCCGCTTCTCCTGCTCGCCTTCAGCCAGTCCGGCCCCCGCTCGTTACCGCGCGGATTACTAGCGCCTGATGATGTTGTGGATCTCGAGCATCTCCGGCGCGCCCGGGTCGATCCCGACCTCGTCGAGGATCGGCATGAGGCGCTTGCCGAAGGCATCGAACTGCGCCTGCGAATCCCAGATCTCGCTAACTCGTATCTTCCCGCCGGTCTCGAAGGCGACGTGGGACTCGAGTCCTTCCGGGAGCCAATCGCCGGAGTTCTCGAGACGCCGAATGGTCTCGTCGTACTGCTCGGCCGTGACCGAGGCGGGAGCGAAGCGGACGAGGACGCTCGTCGCGCGGTCGTCCATCGTCGCGGGTGTTGCGGACGTGGGACTGGTGGCCATGAATGGCCTCCTTCGTATGGGGGCCTTCTGGCGGAGCCGACCTACAACCGAACACGTCGCGGCGCTCGCCTGGCGACCGAGGATTCTGAGCCAGAAAGACTCTCCGAACGTATCACGGTTCACGCATCGATGTTCTGCCGCGGCTGGGATGCAGCGCCGCCTGGGCGTGAGCGCCGCCGAGAGCCGGCCCCTGCGGGGAGGCAGAGGCGGCGGCGCGGATGGGACTGGGCACGGCGACTCCTCCGCCGGCCGCGTCAAACAGTTGCCGCCCGGGCCAGCGTGCCGAACGTCCATTAGGAGCCTCGATGACAAGGTTTCCGTTTCGCGGGCTGCGAGTGCGGAAACATCGCTTGGATGAACATCCGTGAGCTGCACCCTGACGACGAGGCGCACCGCCTCTACCAGCTGCTCGATGCCTGCCACCGCGTCCTGGCTCAGGTGGCGGACCGTGGGGACGACGACATCGCGCGCGCGATCCGAGAGACGTGCGACCTGGTCGAGAAGCGGCTCGCCGACCTGGGTGCGCCGTACATGGACACCGGGTAGTGCGGGCACGGTGGCCCGGCGGGGCGCGATGCGCCCTCCGGGACGTGGTTGCGCCGGCCATTTCGCGGCGCGGTGCACGCGCCTCGCATGCGCGAGCGTCCTCACGCCTGATGTTGCTCGTGTGACGCGTAGTGACAGACTTCCGGCAAGTGTTCCGATCGGTTGCAGAGAGAATCCCTGCAAACCTGGGTTTCGGTGGAGGCGGCGGGAATCGAACCCGCGAACGATTCCGATCGGCTGGTCGGGATCGAGCCGCCGACAGTTGCCTGAAGCGTTTAACCGCGGGCGTCGAGGCTCCAGAGGTCGGCATCACGCCCGCCCGCAACAGCGGCTAGAGAGCGGCAGAGCGGCGCAGGAACACGTCGATACACAACGGCAAAGGCCTCGAACACTTCTCCCTGACCTAGAGAAACCCGTCCGTGGCGCCGCAAGGCGCGGGCAGACGGAGCGAGCGAATGACCAATTGGCCACTCCGCGCGGTAAAGCACGACCACGGCGCGCTTGAGCTCCGGGCCGACGATCCAAGCGTCGAGACTTCATCCAGACGGCAGAACCGTTGGCGTACTGCACTCCGTTCGCGGCGGCAGTGCGCCTCGGAACCTCCGCCTCGATCTTTCCTCCGGCAGTAGGGGCGCACCCCTTCGCGAAGACCCGCGCCCCCGTGACTCCCGCCCAGTCAGGATTTCTCCCCCGATCTGGGACGCTTACGGATCGACCGGCGCAGCGTCCCGCCAGCCTGGGTGGACTCATTGCTTCTAGGTCAGATCGAGCAGTCAGTCGAGGTGAACGTCGCCTTCGTAAGTGCGTGTGATCAGGTTGACGTTGTCGTCAACCGTCCCGACGACAGTCCCCTCGCCGTGGAGACCGGCGTAGGCACCGGTACCAGCAATGATCGTCCACCTTCCGGTGTCCGTGAGGACGTTTGGGTCGGATGTCAGCGTCTCCTTGATCTGCGCCTTCAGCGTGAAAGTGCCCTCGTCACCTATGAAGAGAATCGTGACATGGGTGATCCCGAAGTCCGGTGCGCCGAGCGCGCTGAAGCCGATGTTCAGATTGTTGATCGCCCCGCTGTCGACGAACGCGCCGGT
>Ga0126311_10000641_pt1 | contig 16267 bp, 16 predicted proteins | sample Plot61_FD_92539 | JGI IMG/M metagenome (GOLD analysis project Ga0126311, IMG submission 92539) | Serpentine soil microbial communities from UC McLaughlin Reserve, CA, USA - Plot61 | ecosystem: Environmental > Terrestrial > Soil > Grasslands | place: USA: UC McLaughlin Reserve, Lake County... | reverse complement strand
GGCAGTGCTCGATCTGTTTCCTGGCACGAAGCTCGGCATTGGACCAGCGCTTCTCGACGATCCGCGTTACGGATTTTTCTACGACGTGATCGCGCCTCAGCCGCTGACGGAAGCCGATCTGCCTGTCATTGAAAAACGAATGAAGCAGATCGCCAGCAAGAATCTGGCTTATCGTCGCGAAGAGATTTCGAAAGACGATGCCCTGCGTGTTTTCGGTGAGCGGCACGAGCCATTGAAGTGTGAACTGATTGACGAAAAAGCCGGCGAGAAGGTGAGTGTCTACTACATCGACGGCTCGCCGTTCATCGACTTCTGTCTTGGTCCACACGTTCCCAACACGAACAAGCTGCGCGCTTTTAAACTTCTTTCACTTGCCGGAGCTTACTGGAAAGGCGACGCTTCGCAACCGCAGATGCAACGTATCTACGGCACGGCTTTCTTCACGCAGGAAGAACTCGACGCGTGGTTGAAGCAGCGCGAAGAAGCGGAGAAACGTGACCATCGCCGTCTTGGTCGTGAACTGGATCTGTTTTCGATTCAGGAAGATTACGGACAGGGACTCATCTTCTGGCATCCGAAAGGCGGCGCCATCCGCAAGGAAATGGAAGACTACCTGCGCGAAGAGTTGAATCTTCGCGGTTATGGCCTGGTCTTTACGCCGCACATCGCAAAGCGCGAACTGTGGTTCACGAGCGGGCACGAGATCAACTACGTCGATTCGATGTTTTCGCCGATGGAGTTTGAGGAGCAGGAGTTTCGCATCAAGCCGATGAACTGCCCGTTCCACATCGGTATTTACAAGTCGGCGCAGCGTTCGTATCGTGATCTGCCCTTGCGTTACGCTGAGTTTGGCACGTGTTATCGCGCCGAGCTTTCCGGCGCGCTGCACGGGCTGATTCGCGCACGCGGCTTCACGCAGGACGATGCACACATCTTCTGCACGAGCGAGACGGTGCGCAGTGAGATCGTTGCCTGCATCGACTTCGCATTCAACGTCTACAAGACGTTTGGCTTTAACGACTACAAAGTCGAGCTCTCCGTCAGAGGCGATGATAAGAGTCTGTTTTTTGGCGAGGATGCGGATTGGGAAAGTGCCGAAGCCGCCCTCGTCGATGCACTGAACAGTCGCGAAATCCCATACCAGAGAATCGAAGGTGAAGCGGCGTTTTATGGTCCAAAGATCGACATTCGTGTCGAAGATGCGATTGGTCGCGCGTGGCAGTTGACGACGGTCCAGTTTGACTTTAATTTGCCGGAGCGTTTTCAACTCGAATACATCGCTGAAGACAACAAACCGCACCGGCCAATCATGATTCACCGGGCGCTGTTTGGATCGATGGAGCGTTTCTTCGGTGTGTTGATCGAACACTACGCCGGAGCGTTCCCGATGTGGCTGGCGCCGGTGCAGATCGCGGTCCTGCCGATCACGGATCGAGTCAATGAATATGCGGAAGAGCTGGCCCGCGAGCTGCGCGTGGCAGGCTTCCGAGTGGAGGCGAATCTGCGCAGCGAGAAGATTGGCGCAAAGATTCGCGATGCTCAGTTACAGAAAGTTCCGTTTATGCTCGTGCTCGGCGATCGCGAGATGGAGCAGAAGACGGTGGCAGTCCGAGAACGTGCCCGGGGCGACATCGGGGTGATGTCCATCGCGGACTTCAAGGAGATGGCGCAGAGGTTGGTTGAAACCCGCGCGTTAACAAACAACTAGTCTGAAGAAGAATAGCCCCCTATTCTTCCGAGGCTCAAACTTAGGAGGTGCAGAATAGCTACAGGCTTTCGAGGTCGCGGTCAGCGTCCGGATAATCGGCGCGTTCCGCCCGTTCGGATCAACGAGAGAATTCGCGTGCCTGAGGTGCGCGTAATTGGGGAGGAAGGAGAACAACTCGGCGTGATGGACGTGCGGGATGCCGTGCGCTCCGCCCGCGAGAAAGGGCTGGACCTCGTAGAGGTTGCACCCAACGCCGATCCTCCTGTTTGCCGCATCATCGATTTCGGAAAGTACCAGTACGAAACGAAGAAGAAGGCGAACGAAGCGAAAAAGAAGCAGGTAACAATCACGGTCAAGGAAGTTAAGTTTCGACCGGGAACCGACGATCACGACTACGAATATCGCATGAAGCATGCGCGTGAGTGGCTGCAGGAAGGCGACAAAGTGAGAGCCACGATCTGGTTCCGCGGGCGCGAGATGACGCACCGTGAATTGGGTGCGCGAATCCTGGAAAGACTGGAAAAGGATCTCGTGGATGTTGGTGAAGTTGAAGCACGGCCAAGGATGGAAGGGAACCAGATGTTCATCATCTTCGGGCCGAAGAGACATAAGAGCGGTGGTGGTGGGCCAAAGCCCGAGGCGCCCGCTCAGACACAGTGAGAACTTTGTGTTTGGTACTTTGTACTTTGCAAGTTTAGGAACGAAGCACCAAGCACTAAAAACAAAGTACAAAACGAAAGGTTTACCATGCCAAAACTTAAGACACATAAGGGTGCTGCGAAACGAGTGCGCCTGACGGCCACCGGCAAGATCAAGCGTGGCCATTCGCACGCGCGGCACATATTGACGAAGAAGACCAATAAGCGAAAGCGTCACCTGGATATCGATGTGCTCGTCTCCAAGTCAGACCATGATCGCGTGATGTCGATGCTGCCCTACGGTCGCGATTAATCTGTGTAGTGTGTGGATGTATTAATAAGGGAGGAATCATATGCCCAGAGCAAAACGTGGCAATAAGCGTCTTGAGAGACGTAAGAAAATATTAAAGCTGGCCAAAGGTTATCGTGGCACCAAGTCGAAGCTGTATCGCTCCGCAAAGGAATCCGTCGAGCGTGGATTAAACTTCGCCTACACCGGACGCAAACTGAAGAAGCGCGACTTTCGCAGCTTGTGGATCGTTCGCATCGGTGCTGCCGCTCGTCTGAATGGTTTGAACTATTCGCAACTCATGCATGGTCTGAAGCTCGCTGCCATCGAACTCGATCGCAAAGTGCTTGCCGACCTGGCCGTGCATCAACCGGAGTCGTTTGCTGAAGTCGCTGCTCAAGCCAAGAATGCGCTCGAGAACGAACAGCGAAACAAAGCGGCGTAAGTTTTTGAAAGGAAATGAAAGTGAAGAACACCAATCTACGAAGCCGGCTCGGCCTGCTGACACTCACCTTCCTCCTCGGTAGCATCGTTGCTTTTGCCCAGGCTACTCCCGATTTGACGGGTACGTACGAGGGAACCGTGAAGATGCCAAACGGGCAGGAAGGCAAGGTTTCTCTTGAACTGAAGTCTGAGAACGGAAAAATAACCGGGCGCGCGATCCATGGTCCGAAAACCATCGAGATCACCGAAGCAAAGTTGGAGAAGAGCACGCTGACGATTCATTTTGACAAAGACCACATGTACGTGGCCAAAGTCGATGGCGATAAGCTCGTCGGCGAGATCAGTGATGGAGCACAGAAGATTCCGGTCGAACTAAAGAAAGTGACGCCTGCAGCAGCCGCACCTGCTACTCCTGCTGCTGCCGCCGCGGCTCCAGCTGCGTTCAATCTCAATGGACAGTGGGACGCGATTGCCGATGCCAATGGACAGCCGTTTCCGTTTTTGTTGACTCTGAAAGTTGAGGGCGACAAGGTTACGGGAAGTAGCAGTTCACAACTCGGTGAGTCAGTCGTGAAAGACGGCTCCTGGAAAGACGGGAAACTCTCGTTTCAACTCGAAGGTCAGAACGGCACGATCTCGCTGAGCGCGACTGTCGTAGAGGGAAAACTTTCGGGCGAGTTTGATTACGCCGGACAGTTGCAAGGCAAGTGGGTAGCGCAAAAGAAAAATTAGAATTGATTGATGTCGAATAGCGAACTATCACCTGAACATCAAGTAGAAGCAGCACGCAAAGCGTTCGAGCAAGAGTTCGAGCGCTTTGCCAGCTTTACCGCCGGTGATCTTGAAACCGCAATGGCAGAAGAGCGCACGCTCGCCGAGTTGCGCACGCGTCATCTCGGGAAAAAGAGCGCACTCGCCGCGACCAAGAAGCTGATCGGGCGCGTGCCGCCGGACCAACGCGCGGCGTTTGGTCAGCTCGTGCAAGCAACTGAAGTAGCTTTCGTCCAGTCATTGGACCAGGCGGAGCAAAGTCTAAAAGACTATATTCAGAACGAACGCACCGCGCGCGAGAGTATCGACGTCACGCTGCCGGGTCGACGGCCTCGACTCGGACATCGTCATCCGATCACACTCTTGCGCGAACGTCTCGAAGACGTCTTCGTCGCGCTCGGTTATGCGATCGAAGACGATCGCGAGATCGAGACTGACTTCTACAACTTCGACGCGCTCAACATTCCGGCAAACCATCCGGCGCGAGCCTGGCAAGACACTTTCTACACGACCGACGGCTTCGCGCTTCGTTCGCAGACTTCCACCGTGCAGATTCATGCGATGCAGCGTCGTGGTGTTCCGGTGCGCATGATCGCGCCGGGCCGTGTGTTTCGTCGCGATACTCCCGACCCGACTCACAACCCGATGTTTTTCCAGGTCGAGGGGCTCTGTGTTGATCGCGGCATCACGATGGCGCACTTGAAAGGAACGGTCGCGGAGTTTTTACGGCGCGTGTTTGGCGCCGATACGGTGACGCGCTTTCGACCCTCGTACTTCCCGTTCACCGAGCCGAGCGCCGAATTTGATTTCAGTTGTTTCAAGTGCAAGGGCAGCGGTTGTCGCATCTGCAAAAACTCGGGCTGGATCGAATTAGGCGGTTCCGGCATGGTCCATCCGAACGTTTTGCGCGCGGTGGGCGTCGATCCACAGCAGTATTCCGGGTTCGCGTTTGGATTTGGAATCGATCGCATGACGGCGCTGATGTACGAGCTCGACGACATTCGCCTGCTCTTCGAGAACGACGTTCGGTTTTTGGAAAAGTTCGAATAATGTTGATTAGTTACGAGTGGCTGAAAGACTTTCTGGATCTCGAACTGAGTCCGGCCGAACTGCGTGACCGGCTGACGATGGTCGGCCTCGCGATTGACGCAGTTGAGACTCATGCTGCGGATTCTGTGCTGGATGTTGAGGTTCCCTCGAACCGTCCGGATTGTTTGTCTCATATCGGCATAGCACGCGAGGTTTCGGTTATTGAATCGAAACCATTGCGCGCGCCGAAGACTTACGCCTTGAAGCCTGAAGGTTCGAGCGCGAGTCTCACTTCGGTCGGCATCAAGGATCCGGATCTGTGTCCGAGGTACGCTGCTCGAATCGTTCATGGCGTGAAGATTGGCCCGTCGCCCGACTGGCTCGCGAAACGACTCGAGACGATTGGCCAGCGTCCGATCAACAACGTCGCCGATATCACCAACTACGTTCTCCACGAACTGGGCCAGCCTCTGCATGCGTTCGACTTTGCAAAACTCGGCGGACATCGAATCCTCGTTCGTCGTGCTGCTCCCCGCGAGAAGCTCAAGACGCTCGACGGAGTTGAAAGAACGTTGACCGGCGACATGCTCGTCATCGCTGACGCGGAGAAGCCCGTCGCTTTGGCCGGTATCATGGGCGGTAAAGAGTCGGAAATCTCGGCACAGACTACAGACGTGTTGATCGAGAGTGCATACTTCGATCCGAATTCGGTCAGACAAACTGCACGGCAACTCGGTATGGACACCGAAGCGTCACGCAGATTCGAGCGTGGCGCCGACTGCGAAGGCGTGTTGCGTGCTCAGCAACGATGCGTCGAACTGATCTGTGAGTTAGCAGGAGGTATTGCAACCGAAGACGTGATCGATGTCTACCCGCAGCCGCTCAACGAACGCACAGTCAATCTTCGTCCGGAGCGTGTAACGGAGTTAACTTCATTGACAGTTGAGCCCGCGGAGATCGTGCGCATATTGACCGGCCTTGGTTTCGAACAAAAGGAACGCTCGAGTTTCAAAGTCCCGTCTTGGCGAATAGACGTCGAGCAGGAAGAAGATCTCGTCGAAGAAGTCGCGAGACACACTGGCTACGACAAGATCGGATCCGAATTACCACCGTCGAATTCCTCAGGCGAGTATCAGCCCAGCGAGATGAAGCAACGTTCCTTGCGACGCGCGTTGAATGCCTTCGGCTTCGACGAGGCAATCAACTTCAGCTTCATTCAACAAGACGCGCGCTTCGAGTTGATCCCATCGTTGGCCGGTCATGAGAACGATCAGCCGCAACTCGCCAATCCGATCATTGAAGATGCGGCGTGGATGCGCTCCACACTCTTGCCGGGACTCCTGAACGCTGTGCGTCACAACCTCAATCACGGTATTCGCGACATCAGATTGTTCGAAATTGGCCGTATTTTCGCGGTTGTTAAGACTGGAGAGTTGCCGCAGGAAACTCTTGCGCTCAGCCTCGTCGCCACTGGAGGCGCACTCGAAGAGGACCGCGCCCAGGCCGAACGTGAACTCGATTTCTTCGATCTCAAAGGCGCGCTTGAAGCTGCGGTCGATTGGATGAATCTGAGTTCTCTGACTTTCGCACAAACTTCCGCGCGCCATCTGCGCGTGGGGCAATCTGCCCAAATCAAGTCAGGTGATGGAACGCCGATCGGCACGATCGGACGTTTGGCTGAAAGCGTCGCCGCGTCATACAAGTTTCGGCAGCCCGTCTATGTTCTCGAGTTGGACCTCGATGCGCTGTTGAGTGGTCCGGCGAAGTTGATCCAGTATTCGCCGCTGCCTCGTTACCCGTCAGTCACACGCGACATCTCATTGCTGGTCAATCGCAACGTTGCCCTCCGCGAGATCTTCGCCGCGGTGAACAACCAGCAAGTTGCCGATTGTCGCAGCGTGAAGCTCGTCGGCATTTTTGAAGGTGGAAACATTCCGCAGGGTAAACGTTCTGTCACTCTCAGGCTCGAGTATCGCTCTGACGAACGCACGTTGCGCGATGAAGAAGTTGAAGAATATCACTCGCGTTTGACCTCGCGGCTGCTCGACACCTTCGGCGCCCAGCAACGATAGGCAACGATAGAAAATAAATCTCCGTTGATTGCAAAATGAGTCTTGCGCTCCCGGGCGTGAAGACGGATAATCGCTCCGCATTCCTAGTTCAAACGTCGGGAGACAAAAGATGGTCGGTTTGTCAGGCTTGGAAAAGTTTTCTCACTTGGAAGATAAGATTTATCGCACCATCGAACTCACGAAAACGCTGCGCCAGGAAAAAGAGAATCTCGAAAAAGAACTTGCCCTCATTCACCGCGACATGGGAAACGTGCTCAATGAGAAAGAGCGACTCGAAAACCAGGTCGAGAAGCTGCTTGCCGAACGTGAAACCATCCGCATGAAAGTCGAAGCCATGCTTGATGCAGTTGCCGCTCTCGATCCGGAAATGGTCGAGGAACTCAGATGAGTTCCGGCATCGGTCGCATGATCAATAAAGGCAGTATGGAAGGAAGTAGCGGTAGTCCCACCATTCGGGTTGAAATCTACAATCAGACCTACAACATCCGGTCTGATGGTGATACTGAGTACATTATTCAACTCGCCGAATTCGTCGATAGCCGCATGAGAGAGATCTCTTCCGGCACGCTCACCGTCGACTCACTGAAAGTAGCGATTCTCGCTGCGCTCCACATCGCCGACGAACTACACCGGCTCAAGAACATGCACGAACAAGCAGACTCGCAACTTGCTGCGCGCAGCGCTGAGTGTGCGGAGATGCTTGATCGCCTGTTGAAAGTTCGCAGCAGCCTCGAAAGCGAGCAGGGCGGCGCCGGCAAACTCTCTTTAGGTTAGCCACCGTTTGGATTTTGTACTTAGGTCTTAGTTCTTTGTTGTTTGTACAAAGCACAAAGACCCAAGCACAAAGACCAAAGACCTACTTCCCGCCTGTTTCCGGTTATGTTACTATTCGTGCGGCGGAGGGAAACGTTCTGCGGTGTTCGTCACCGAGTTACGATGATTGAGCCAACGCCGTTGATTCGGGAGACCGAGGTCGTTTAGCCCGTGCATTTCTTCATCGTTAAGAAATGCCAGAGGCTGCGGCAATAAGAGGTCACCCACCTGTCTATGCAGGTTCAATTACGGCTTCGGAACGGCAAATGCGGATCTCCCTCCTGCCAGACCGCGAGTCGTGAATCGCAAATCGTGCTGCTTGAGCATCACGATTAACGATCCAGGATTCGCGGTTTTCACTTTCCCGCTTCCCCTAATTAAGAATATGAAAGTCCTCATGATTGGAGATGTTGTCGCCAAGCCCGGCCGTATGGCTGTGCTCGAACGTATTCAGGATCTCCGAGAGCAGCACCAGATCGATTTCGCGATCATGAATGCCGAGAATCTTGCCGGCGGTTTTTCAGTGACGCCATCGCTGTGCGAACAACTGTTTGCTTCCGGCATCGACGTGATGACGTCCGGCAATCACATCTTCGATAAGAAAGAAGCAATCGAATACATCCGTAAACAGCCACGCCTTCTTCGTCCCGCGAACTACCCGCCGAACACTCCGGGCAGCGGTTACTGGGCGGGCCAGGTGAACGGCGCACATGTTGCCGTGATGAACGTGATGGGCCGGGTTTTCATGCCGCCTTCTGACGATCCGTTTCGCATCATCGATACTGTGCTTGCATCGTTGCCGTCGCAAACGACAGTGCGCATCGTCGACGTACACGCGGAAGCTACGTCGGAGAAAGTAGCGATGGGTTGGCATCTCGATGGTCGTGTGTCGGCAGTTTGCGGGACACACACACACGTGCAGACCGCGGACGAAAGAATCCTGCCGGGCGGCACTGCCTATCTAACGGATCTCGGTATGACCGGAAGTTATGCGGGCGTGATCGGTATGAATAAGACCGACGTGATTGCACGGTTTACTTCCGTGACAGCACGACGAGCCGAGCACTCGAGCGGTGATGTAAAAATCTGTGCGGTCCTGCTCGATATCGATGAAGCCACGGGCCGCGCTCGAAATATTGAGCGACTAAACCTCAGTCACAATCAGTAGGTCTGGTTTACTGAAGCGGTTTGTGCTGCTGTCGTAACTCTCTCGCCAGATCGATCTTCGCATCGAGTTTAGCTTTTTGATCCGGCTGCAATTTCAGGAACTCATCAAAATCCTTTTGCGCTTCGCTCTCGTTGCCGAGATAAACCCGCGCGAGTCCGCGATTGTAGTATGCCCAGCATAGCTTCGGATCGAGTTCGATTGCCCGTGTAAAATCTGCAATTGCGCGGTCCATCTTCGCGGCTTGCATTAGCGCCGTACCGCGTCCCTGATACGCCCACGCGATTTCCGGAGCTAAGTGCAATGCGCGTTCGAAGTCGGCGATGGCGAGATCGAACCTCTTCAATTCGATGTGGGTGTAACCGCGTTGGTAGTAAGACTCCGGAATGCGATTGTTGAGTTCGATAGATCGGTTGAGATCGGCAAGGGCGCCGTTGAAGTCGCCTCGATCGAGGCGGATGCTGCCACGATTGCTGAACGCTTCGTAGAAGTCTTTCTTGAGTAAGATTGCGTGATCGAGATCATTGAGAGCAGCTTCAATATCTCCGAGCCCACGTAATGCGGCGGCACGATTCAGATATGCGCTTGGTAGTCCCGGCCTGATGCGAAGTGCCTCGTTAAAATCTTCGATGGCTCCGCTGAAGTCGTTCTTCTTGTAACGAACAAGGCCGCGATTGTTGTAAGCGTTGGCTGTGAAAGGATTGATCACTCTGACGATTTCGCTTGAATCGTCGTTGAATGAGTTTGCCAAACTGCTGTTGGAACTTTTGAATCCTTCGAGGTGAGAGCTCAGGTTGATGGCCCTGGTGTAGTCTTCGATCGCGCCATCGAGATCGCCGGCTTCAATTTTCTTTGTGGCCTTATTGAATTGATTGACGGCAGCTTCCGGTGTTCGTGTTTGGGAGAACACGGTCATTGGAAGACAGAGGGAGACAACTGCGAACAAGAGCGCACTGCGACGCATGGTAGACCCTCCTGGTTGAAGCTCGTCCACCGGGTGCGCTAAGATGCGGGCGTCGATGACGCAACTTTGAGCGCCGCGAGGCGATCGAACTTGTGTTGTCATACAGCCTCGTTGCTATCGCAAGTAGCAACGAGGCTTCAATTTGTCCGGTGCGGATCACCGGCTCTGAAGGTAAAACGACCGAACTTCTAAAAAGTTACAAAAGAAATAGCTGGGCTCTGAATCTGTAACACCGTGGCGCGATGAGTTGTGGCGAAAAGAATTGGAGCTATTCAGGTGCAATCTCGGTGGGCACCACTGATCCGGAATGAGGTTTAACTATTGGTGGCGAGAGTAATCTTTGCGCGTATCCTTCCGGAAATGAGCGTACGCGCCCGCTTGAATCCGTGACAACGTGTCCCGTTTCGCCTTCGGCCACTACTTGCCCGTTTGACGCACGCACAATCTCGTAGCCAAAGCGCAGGGACCGTTTACGTAATTCTGTAACGTGTGTACGAACTATTAGTTCGTCGTCGTAATAAGCCGCGGCTTTGTAGCGACAGTATGCTTCGGCAACTACCAAAAAAGCGTCTTCGTTCTGTTCCATGTCGCGATAAGAAAAACCGCGCGCACGGCAATAGTCAGTCCTGCCGATTTCGAACCAGACCAAATAGTTGGCATAATAAACGATGCCCATCTTGTCCGTTTCGGCATAACGCACACGTAAGACCGTTTCGTGCCAAACGCCGAATACATCGTCAGGGGCAGGGCTTGTCATCTGAGCAAAGCCTTCCGAACTCATAAGCGAGAAGGAAATGATTTCCCGATCCAGGTTCAAACTGTAAACGTTTAGCGGACTATAAGAGTGAAAGACCAATTATGTCAAAGAAAATCAGCGCCGGCCTGGCCCTTTTAATACTGTTTTGCCTTTGTACCGGGGGCTTTCCGCCCCTTGGCCACGCCCAGACCGGCGCGGCCGGCACGGCCCAGAACGCAGCCATCGTTTCCACTACGGCCGCGGTTCTCAAAGAAACCAGCGAATTGCGAGAGCTCTCGATACTGAAGAGCGTTAAAAGCGGGGCGCAGTCGCGTTCGGACATCGAGCGTATGATCATTCGCAATCTCGACGACGAGACTACTCCCCAAGAGATGCACGCCGCGGAAATGGTTCTCAAGTCGTTTGGTCTTGCGCCGCAGAACTTTGCCTACCGTCCTTTTTTGATCAAGTTGTTAACCGAGCAGGTCGCCGGTTACTACGATCCAAAAGCACAGCAGTTTTATCTTGCAGACTGGATCGAACTGGAAGGACAGAAGCCCGTGATGGCCCACGAGCTTACTCACGCTCTTCAGGATCAACACTTCAATCTCAAGCGTTTTGAGAATTGGCCCAAGGGTGACTCCGACGCCGAACTTGCCGCACACGCGCTTATCGAAGGCGATGCGACGCTCGCGATGACGCTCTACATGGCTAAAAATCCTTTAGTGGCACTTGCTTTCATCAAGAGTCTTGGTTCGCAGGAGTTGGCTACCGAGCAGTTCAAACAGGCGCCACGCGCGTTGCGCGAGTCGTTATTGTTTCCGTATGAAGAGGGTTCGGCGTGGGCCACACAGCTCTACAAGCGCGGTGGTTGGCAGATGGTTTCCGGCGCGTTTAATAAATTGCCGCAGTCGAGTGAACAGATTCTTCACGCTGACAAATACTTCGCTTACGAAGCGCCCCAAAAGATCGCGTTGCCGGAATTCAAGAGTTTTCTTGGTCCATCCTGGAAGCGCATCGATTACGATGTAAACGGAGAATGGGGTTATTACCTCGTGCTTGATGAGTATCTGAACGACGCGGTTGAATCGAAGCAGGCAGCAGCCGGTTGGGCCGGTGATCGTTTTGCGCTTTATGAAACGTCTAAACCGGGCCAGGTCTTCATTGCACAGTTGACTTCATGGGACACGCCGGGCGACGCCAAAGAGTTTTTCGATTCATATGCTAAACGCACTGGCAAGAGATATGTAGATGCGAAAGAGGTTAAAAACACGGGCGAGCGTTTCGTATGGCAGACGTCGAACGGTGTAGTGGCGTTGGAAATGCGCGGTTCACGAGTTGCGGTCCTTGAAGGCGTTCCATCGTCGACTGACGCAAACACCTTGCTGCGTGCGATCTGGCAACAACGATAGACTCTGAAAACACAAGCTGATGAAAAAGTCTGATACCGGTACAGGCACCAAACAATCCACGCGCTTACGCGAACTCACGGATCAACTCCAGACACTTGAAGCGAGGCTTCGTCTCGGTGGTGGTCCAGACAAGATCGATCGACAGCACCAGCAGGGAAAACTCACCGCACGAGAACGGATCGAGTTACTGCTCGACAAAGATATCTACGCGCAGGAGATTGGACTGCTCGTCGCCTACGATCAGTACGATAGCGGTGCTCCGGGTGCAGGCGTCGTTACTATAGTGGGCAAGGTCGAGGGCAGGGAAGTTGTCGTTGTTGCAAACGATGCGACAGTGAAAGCCGGCTCCTGGTGGCCCGAGACGATCAAGAAAATCCTGCGCGCGCAGGAGATCGCGATGCGCTCGCGCGTGCCGATCATTTACCTCGTCGACTCGGCAGGCGTGAATCTTCCTTACCAAGGGGGAGTTTTTCCGGGGCAGTACGGTGCTTCGCGAATTTTTTATTACAACTCGATCATGCGTCGCTATCTGAAAGTGCCGCAGATCTCGGCCGTAATGGGACCATGCATCGCAGGTGGCGCGTATCTGCCGGCGTTGTCCGACATCATTATCATGGTCGAGGGCACGTCGTTTATGGGACTCGGCGGTGCAAATCTCGTGAAAGGCGCGACCGGGCAAACGATCGACAACGAGACGCTTGGCGGCGCTCGCACGCACAATGAGTTATCGGGCGTGGCCCATTATCGAGTAGCAGACGATCAAGCTTGCATCGAGAAGATCAGAGAGTTCGTCGCCGAATTACCAAAACCCGCGGCCGTGCTGTCGAACGTGCAGCCGGGTGAGCCATTGCGAGCCGCTGAAGAACTCTACGATCTCGTTCCCGAAGACCACCGGCAACCCTATGACGTAAGAAAACTGTTGGAGTGTTTGCTTGATGAAGGTCATCTCGATGAGTTTCAGGCGGATTATGCGAAGGAGATGATCACCGGTCATGCGCGCATCTGCGGTATTCAGGTTGGAGTGATTGCGAATCATCGTGGCATGGTGCGGGTGCCGGGCGGAAAGCCGCCACGGTTTGGCGGGATCGTGTATACGGAGTCAGCAGAGAAGGTCGCGTACTTCATCGAGACCTGCAACCGTCATCAAACGCCGCTGTTGTTTGTGCAGGATGTTTCCGGGTTCATGGTTGGACCAGACGCGGAACACTCCGGAATAATTCGCGCCGGGGCCAAATTCGTTGAGGCAATGGCAACGGCGACGGTTCCCAAGATTGTATTGACTGTTAATCATGCTTCGGGCGCCGGTTATTATGCGATGGCGGGGCAGGGGTTTGATCCGGACTTTATTTACAGTTGGCCCACCGGACGGATGGGAGTTATGGAAGGCGACTCGGCTGTGCAGGCTGTGTTTGGCAGTCAACTCGAGAAGTTGAAGAAAAATGGAGAATCGCCGGATGAGGCGTTGACCGCGGAGATGGACAGGGTGCGTGAGACTTACGATATGGAGCTCGATGCGAAGTACGCCGCCGCGCGCGGATTCGTCGATGCAGTGCTCACACCTGAATCAACGCGACCTGCTCTAAAACTCGCGCTCCGCACCGCACAAAACTACTCAGGCCCACATCTCGGACAGTTCGTGCTGCCGGTAATTCATGAATGACGATTTTATTGATTCGTACCAGTATCCGTTTGCGGAGAGACGCAGTACAATGGCAAAGCAATCGGATGTGATACTCCAATGACGGCGAAAGATTTTATTGAGGTTGACCCTGAAAAGATGAGCGGAACACCTGTCTTCACCGGTACGCGTGTTCCCATAAACCATCTGCTGGATTATCTTAAAGCAGGGGATAGTCTCAATACGTTCCTCACAGACTTTCCAACAGTAACGCGTGAACAAGCTTTGGGAGTGCTTGAATTGATGCGTGAACGGCTCCTCACCGAATATGAAACTGCTGCTTGACGAGTGTACGCCTAAACGACTAATCCTGGATTTCACTGGACACGATGTCCAGACAGTGGAACAGACCGGATTAAAAGGGCTAAAGAATGGCGCGCTACTTCAACAGGCAAGTAGTGAATTTGATGTCTTGATTACGGTCGATCAAAATATTCCTTTTCAACAGAACGCATCTAATCTCGGAATTGCAGTGGTCATACTGCAGGCTCGATCGAACAGGTACTCCGATCTGAGAGCATTATTGCCCAGGGTGCTTGAAATTTTGACGTTCATTAGGTGTAGGCGAGATCGTCACGGTCCGTGAGGAAGCCGATCCGCAAGGCCTTAATCTCGGCGCCGACACTTCCGACACAACGTTTGCAAAAAGGTGTTGGATAAGCACCACTTTCTTCAATACCTTAGCTGAAGGTAATCCCGTGCTAAAAAACAGCTCTGGTCCTTAGTTCCCGACGTAGTTAAACTCAGGTTATTCCTGATTGTGGGATCAGGAAATTCCTGCAAAGATGGGACTGAACTCACAAGGCATCCATCAAATGAAACCGATTCGTGTGCTGATCGCTGACGACCACGCACTTGTGCGCGCTGGTATTCGAGCCCTCGTAGAAAAAATCGAAGGCGTAACAGTAGTGGGTGAAGCCGGCAAGGGCAGCGAAGCAATGGACCTTGTCAGCGAACTCAAACCCAACCTGATGTTGCTCGATATCACGATGCCCGATGGCAGCGGCTTCGAGGTCCTGGACCACGTCACGAAGAACTACCCGGAGATTCGCGTGATTGTTTTAACGGTCCATGACGCAGGTGAGTATGCCACTCGCGCGTTGGATGAGGGCGCCGCCGGCTTCCTTCCGAAGAGTGCGGCCAGCACCGAGCTCGAGCAGGCAATTCAATCAGTGATGCGTGGCGAAGATTACATCTCACCGGAGACCTCCATAAAAGTTATAAACGAATACCGCAAACGCGCCTCGAAGAGAGATCTCTTCGCGAGTTTGAGTCCTCGCCAACGTGAAGTGCTCCGCCTCATTGCTGAAGGCAGGACCACAAAACAGATCGCACAGTCCCTGGAGATCAGTGTCAAAACTGTCGAAACTCACCGCGCCCAGTTGATGGAGCGCCTCGGCATACACGACGTCGCCGGACTCGTGCGCTATGCCATCATGGTGGGCCTGATCGAAGTCGAATAATCAGGAATTTACTGAGCCGCCGTCAGGAATCTCCCTAATTGCGCATAGACGTGGTTAGCGCTTAGCCTACGTTTGTTAAGTTGAGACTTTCCTTTGCATTAGCGTTACAACGAAGTGTGGTGGGAACCATTGCCGTCTCCTCCACGGCAGTGAAGAGCTATTTGTAAAGTTTGATGTGGTCACTTCAACTCGATCGCGTGACCACGAATGATCGACTCCACCGGGGTATCACTCACGGCGATCGAGTAAGTCTCCCTCATCTTGAGCTGTGAGTTGGTTTCTACGAGACGCGCGCGTTAACAGGTGAAAACCTGGCGCGTGGAAAGGGGGGCGGTGACCAGGGCGAGGTCGCCGTCCCCTTCTTATATCTAACTACTGAAAGGAATCGCCATGGAAAATGGAAGCACAATTAATACTTCAACTGACGCAAACTTTCAGGCACTGGTTATCGATGACGACGCGCAGGGCTCGCGCGAAGAGAGCTGGTATACCATCGGGCGCAGCCAGGCCTTTATCGAAGTGATGAAACACGTAGGCCGAATCGCCGATACGAATTCGCCGATCTTACTCACAGGCGAATCCGGCACTGGCAAAGACCTCGTTGCTTCCGCGATTCACAATCGGAGCAGCCGGCGTGACCAACCTTTCATTACCGTTAATTGCGCTTCAATTTCGCCGGAGTCGATCGAAGAGTTATTGGAAGACGCCGATCGCGGCACGATCTTTCTCAAAGAGATCACGGAAACGACGCCGTCGTTTCAGGAGAAACTGTTGCGTTTCCTGCAAACGGGTGAATTCACGCGAGTTGATTCGAACGACGTGCAGAGGGTCAACGTGCGAGTGCTTGCGGCGAGCAGTCGCGACGTCGAACAAGAGGTTGCCGCAGGAAGATTTCGCAAAGATCTTTTCGACTCCTTAAGCACGGTGTCGATCGACTTGCCGCCTCAAAGTGAAGGTGATCAATCGATGGCCACCGAACCTGCAAACGACGATTGGGTCACCTTATCTGTAATCGAAGGGCGTTACGTTGCGCGTGTGCTGGAGCATACGCACGGCAACAAGCAAGCCGCGGCGCGTGTGTTGGC
>Ga0126311_10000640_pt1 | contig 16267 bp, 14 predicted proteins | sample Plot61_FD_92539 | JGI IMG/M metagenome (GOLD analysis project Ga0126311, IMG submission 92539) | Serpentine soil microbial communities from UC McLaughlin Reserve, CA, USA - Plot61 | ecosystem: Environmental > Terrestrial > Soil > Grasslands | place: USA: UC McLaughlin Reserve, Lake County... | reverse complement strand
TATATAAAATAAATTTGCTTTTTTCTATTATAACAGCTCAAAAACAATTAAAATTTATTTACAGTCAGAGATAACTGCAGTAAATACTAAAACCATATAATTTTTCACTCTTCAAGATTCTAACATAAACATTTTCTTATTTTAAGAAAAAATTTTTTTTACATAGTTTTATTCTCTCTTCAATGCCTCTATTGGTAGCAAACGTGATGCTTTAAAAGCGGGAAACAGTCCAGCTAAAAAACTCAATCCTACAGTAATAAGCCAAACTCTTGTCATATCGGTTATTAAAAAGACTGGAGCAGAGTTATTTCCATCGCTATTAGAACTGAATCCTGTATTCAAAATATATCCCAGGATTACACCTGTTCCCAAACCAGATGTTGCACCTAAAATACCAATTAGTAATGCCTCTACTAAAAATAGAGTTAAAATGTCAAAATTTCGTGCTCCAATAGCTTTTAATGTTCCTATTTCTCGAGTTCTTTCTATTACTGAAGTGTATAGGGTTGTTATTATTCCAACTGCTCCTACTATTAATGAGACAATTGCAATACTTAAAAGAAAAGCACTTAATCCACCGGTAAACTCTTTGATTGTCTGTATAAGAGCTTTTACGGTAGTAATACCTATATCATTACCATAAAGTTTTCTTATTTCAATCTCAATGCTATCTATATTATCTGGAGATAAAGCTACTACAATTAACGCGTCAAATTTGCCAGATTTATGAAGAAGTGTATTGCCTATTTGTTCATTAATGATTACTGCTTTGTCAATGTTAGGATTTCCCGATTGCTTTATTATTGCTCGAATAACAAAACTTTTTGTTTCAATCTCTCTGTTTCCAGTTATTGGATCAACAAAAGAGTACAATACTTGTACAGTTTGTCCCAATGATAAAAAAGGAGTAGATTCACCAGGAGGAAAGGCTACATCGCTGGAAACGATCATGGCTGAAGGATCATTGGATCTCACCACTGAACCCTCTTCATATTCTAAAGTAGGAGCAATAATTCGTAGTTTTTGTGGATTCAAAGAAAATATCGCAAAATCTTTTGCCTCACCTTTTGATTCAATAGTTATTTGAGATTGATATGAAGGTATAACTTCTTTTACCAATGGAAGTGAACTTAATCTTTTTGCTACTGCTGAATTGAGGGTAATTTTTGCAACAGGAGGAGGTGCTGCATTATTACCTCCTCCAGGACCGGTTCCTCCATTTTGTGTTTGCGGTGCAGGATTTATAAACATAATATTCCCGGCAAGATTGCTTGTTTGTTTATTAAAAAATTCGCTAAAGCCAGCACCCATTCCACTAACGGCAATCATAAGACTACTACCAACCATTACCATTACAATTGTCAGCAAGGATTTTGTTTTTCTCTCTTTAATAGCATCAAGTGATAAGAGTATTATTTCTTTAAAATCCATTTCGAATTTCTTTATCCTTTATTTATTGTATTAAGGTAAAAACATAATAATAACTTTTATTTTTTATTAATTGCTTTTTAACCCCTTTCATCTTTTTTGTCACCTAAAAAATCCTTCATATCATTATCTTGATACTTTAAAGATTCATACAATTTTGATTTTTTGTTTTTTCTCTTTTTGATAGCAAAAAAAACAAATATTATTGTAACAACGATCAAAATGGATAAAATAAAAATAACAATTATCATAGTCATAAAATTAGATAGAGTAAAACCTAAAATACTATTACTACTACTATTGTCACTTCTGTTAGTCTGATCCATCTCTAAAGATTTGTAATATACCGTTTCGCTTAAAACCAAATCATGTTCTGTTCGTAAATCATCTTTATAATTTATTTTTAACTTTGTCATATATTTGCCATTTTCTGTATTGGATTTAATATCAATGGGAATACTAAAAGGTAGTGGCGAATTCTCTGTAAGATCTCCAAGATATTGAGGTGGTGGTAAACTTTGCAAGGGTAGTTGTTTTACCAAATTTCCACTCTGGAAAGTATCTGTATTTGTCGTAAGTTTGGATGAAACTTTATTATTATTAATGATCTCTATAGTAGTAAAAAGTGCTACGGTATTGCCCTCATTTAACAAATTTCCAACTAAATTTAAAATTCCTCCTATATTTTCAATAGCTACGTCGTAAGTCCTTATCGTTATTTGTCCTTGAATGTAAGCTCCTATAGAAAGCGAATCTTTTTTAGACTTTCCTCCTGAAATATATTCAGCATCTAATATAAAAGAAATAGGTTTACTTATTACTTCTTCTGATGAAAAGATCTGTGTTGATAATTCTCTTTCTGAGAATGGTTCTATAGAATTTAATGTCCATCTTGTGTCTCCAAGGAGTTTAACAGAATCTGATTCAGATTTCAGAGAAAAAACAACATTTTTTAATTCTTCGTTTCCATTATTGGAAACAATTATTTTGGCACTTTCCACCATCCCAGCTCGGAGCATGAGTGTATCCTTTTTCGTAGCATTAGAAGCTATTCTATCATTACTATTATTAGTAATATTTGTATATAAGAGATTTCTTGCTTCATCTATGCTTAAAACAGATTCTGGAGGATTAGGAGATATTATTAATCCTACCGATGTTTCTAAATTTTTGTTGGTACCATAAGGATCATTATAATCTATCTTTAATTTCATATTTTGAATAGTTCCACCAGAAGAATAATCAGGATATATAATTGGAGTAATTAAGGCAGTATTATTCGCTAAAATTCTCTCTACATTAAATGTAGTAGCTTGAATATCAGGGGATCTATCATATGATTCTTTTTGTGATGTGTGGTTTGTTAAAATATTTCGGCTAGTGTTAATAGAAGTATTTGAGCTAGTATAATTACTATTACCAGGATAGTTTTGAATATTATTATTATAATTATTAGTTTCAGAATTATTATAAAGTATTGGATTGTCATTAATAATACTTTTCTCATTATTTTTATGATCTTGATTACCTATTGTTGTAGTTCCTCCAGAAATATTGGTAATGGTAACAATTACTCCATTTGCATCTGCAGATCCTTTGTTGTATAATAAAATTGGTAAATAATTTGGTGTGTTAGTAATTAAATTTTGTTTCTGTAATATTACATCTAGAATTACTTTACCTGACAGACGGAAAGGTACAGTGATATTCGACACAATTTGTCCAGTTTCAAGAACTTTTGAATAAGTTATTTTCATAGATCCGTAATAAGGACCAACCTTTGTATTATTCAAGACTCCAAAAGTAAAATAAAGCGGAAAACTCTCTCCAGGTTTTACAATTGAATTGTAGCTTGCAACAGAAATGTTTTCTGATTTTACATTATTTTCACCTCTTATAGCTTTAAAGCCTTCTGGTAATGTTAAATCTCCTGTTATTCCAGTAATCTCGGATCTTCCAGTATTGACCAATACTACTGCAAGAGTTGATGGGCCCTCTCCTGGACCAACTTCAACCTTTACAGAATTACTCTCTCCTTGGGATTGGGATGGGGTTATAGGTTTATTTGTCCAGTATGCTTCTAGAAATGAGGGACTTCTATCGTCAAGTGGTTCCCTTTGACCATAACTATTAGCCAGGATTAAAAAATTAGGATTTATAAAAATTACCAAAAAAAATAACAAAAATAATATAGAAGAAAATAGAATGAAAAAAGTAAATGTCATAATTTATTGTCTTCATTTCATCTACTCGCAAATATCTAATATTAAGGTTTTTCGATTTTTTCTTATATGTTTTAAAAGAATTTTTGATTATCAATCTAATTAATAATTTCCTTTTCTATTTTTCCATCTCTTATAAAAATAGTCTTGTCAGTTTCTACTGCAAGCTCTTGATTATGCGTTACAATAATAATTGTCTTTTTATATTTTTTAGTAAGCATTTTAAGTAAACCAAAAACTTCTTTACCAGTTTTGGTATCCAAATTGCCGGTTGGTTCATCTGCTAAAATTATTGTTGGATCATTAATTAAAGCACGTGCTATAGCAACTCTTTGTTGTTGCCCACCGCTAAGGTTCATGGGTTTGTATTCTGCCTTGTCTTTTATTCCTAATAGTTCTAGTAACTTTTGTGAACGATAATGGCGTAAGCTTCTATTCATTCCCATGATTATGGCAGGTATTTCAATATTCTTTTGGACACTAGTTCTATTAATTAAGTTAAAAGATTGAAAAATAAATCCAATTAAATTATTTCGCATTTGTGCAACTTCAGATTCATTAAGAGACAGGATATTAAATCCATTTATAATAACTTCTCCTGATGTTGGTTTATCTAGGACACCTATAATATTAAGTAGAGTAGATTTGCCACTTCCTGAAGGTCCAACAATTGATATAAATTCTCCTCTGTTTATTTTAAAATTAATATCTTTAAGAACAACAGATTCTCCTGCAGGTGAATCAAATATTTTAGTTATATTTTTTAATTCCATAACAACCATATTACCATTCTTTTTTTCATCTTTCTTTTTATTATTCAATTTTAATTCATTTTTCAGCAGGGTGAGAATGATTGGTTACTTGAAAAGTTGTATCTTTTATGAGTGGTGTCTGAAGTACTATTATAATTATAATTTTTTCTTGTGTCTATATTTTTATTCGTATTCATTCTATAACTAATACAAATAATTTGTTTAAATAAAACAACCAAGTCAAAATGTATTCCATTTACATAGTTTTATAGAGAATGTTGTAAAAATTCATCATATATTATTAAATTTGCTCTCTATCTATCTCTAGATTAATTATTTTGAATTTCTTCACAGTTTCCTGCAGTATCATCACTTTCATTTAAACTAAAATCAATTATAACATCTACTCCATCTCCACAATCAAAATAATCTGCGCCTTTTAGACCAGAAAGGATATCATCCCCAATATCTCCATACAATTTATCATTTCCGTTCCCTCCTATTAAATAATCATCATCAACTCCTCCAGCTATGACATCATCATTTTCTTCGCCATACAAAAGATCACTACCACTTCCCCCCTGAACTATGTCGTCTCCATCATCACCGTATAATTGATCTGTTTCCTCATTTCCTTGTATTTTATCATTGCCTGTTAAGCCATGTACAGTATCTGAACCAGATAGTGCAACTATGATATCATCATTTATAGTACCTGTTATTCGATCATTACCAAATGAACCAATTATCAAATTGTCATCTAATGGTTGATTTTGTTGTTGTAATGGTTGATTTTGTTGTTGTAATGGTTGATTTTGTTGTATATTTAATGATCCATTTCCATCAGATATTGATGCTTCTGTCTCGTGCAAAATTGGAATTTGAAATGTGTTATTATAAGTTAATAAACTAATAGCGAACAAAACAAATATACCAGTTATCAGGAGGGATTTTGATTGTATAAAAAAATGCATTTATAATAATAGATTATTTTTCCTTATTAATATTGTACTGTTACAAATACAACTTATAGATTGTAATACGATTGGCTGGTTTTATTTTTATATTCTTATTATAGATATAGTAAATAAAATATTAGGAAGTGCGTTATATTTAACTAATATAATTCATTAATTTATCTTTTCAGCTCTAGATTATGATAGGATGTAGTTATAAAAATAAAAAATAAGTCACTTAAATGCTTCAATATATTATGATTTCTAAATCCAATTAGTAGACAATAACAAAAAAATTTAATCTGCAAATCTATCTAATAGATATTAAGCTTTCTTTACACGTTTACCAAATTGAATTTAGGTATCATAGCTATTTATCTAAAATATACAGATACAAATAAATTCTTCCTTAACATGTGGAAAGATCTAATACATATAAACATAATTTACTTTTATTGTGGGACCTTTCATTTTATGTAATAAATATTATGCCAAAAATAAAGGTGAAAATTGTATTTGAATGAATTACAATTTGAAATCCCTAAAAAATAAAGTATCATCGAATACTATCAAGGAATGATATGTCTGAGTACTAATAATGTTGTTCTTTGTTTTTTTCTTTTTTTATCATAGCAAAGATAACGATATAAAGAATTAAGATATCTTCTAAACCATCCATTTTCCAATGATATTTGTAAAGAAAAGTCGAAATAATTAACCATATAATATTATTCAATACAATAGAGATGAAAAATCCTAAGAAATAAATTAAAATTATGCCTGTTATAGACCCACCAATAACTAAGGGAGTTATTCGTTTTAATATAGATATTAATAAGACATCCACGAATCTTTTACATTGTTATTATCACAATATATTTTATTAGAATCAATATAGTGATCATTTAGTACAACGACTTTATTAACTAAAATAAAGAATTGTGTATTATAACAAAGATATTTTCATTCTGGAAAATAGTTTGTTTTTATCATTAATATTACAAAATTATAAATTACATCCCATAATTTTATTTTCTATGAGCACTGATGATGATAATTTAAATTCTGATGGGAATGAAATTATAAGTCCTGATGGAAGTGTATCACCAGAACTAGAAGATGAATCAGAAAATATATCTGAAACACCTCCGAATTATTCTATATCTAAAAATAATATTCCCTCTTTTAAAAAAATATTAGTTGCTGATGATGGTAAAGATGAATCGGCTCGTGCACTTGTATATGCAGTCTCTTTATCCAATTCTACAGGTGCAGAATTGCTAATTCTACGCATATTAGAAGATGTTGATAAATTAGATGATGTAACTGTAGAAGGTTCACATGAATCATCAAACATGGATAATCAAAACTTTCATAGGAATATAAAAGGAGATGTAATAGATGCCATGGAAGAAAAAATTAAGAAATGTGAAGCAGCCGGATGTAAAAATAAAATTTCATATAAATTTAGAGCAGGTAAAGCAGATGATGAAATAGTTAAAGAAATCAAAGAGAATAACTTTGATTTATTGATTTTAACATCTTCTCATATAGATTCATGGATAAGGTCATTATTCAGTGATGCTAGAAAAATAATAAGCAATATAAATATACCAGTATTAATCATACAATAAACTTAAAAAATATAATTTTCTAAATGATGAAAGCAAAACTATTTACACTAATAATGTAGAAATAAGGCACAACTTATTATTACCGTTGTATTAATAAAAATTTTTATATATAAATAGAAGTTCATAATTAAACAAAACCCTTTATTGATATATTAACACCTATAAACAATCAAAAAAATTGTGTGAATTGATGAAACTATCAGAATGGTTATTATATTTCCTTTTGATCTAAGATTATTGTAGATTATCAATTCACAAAAGTACTACTCAATTCTAGTATCCTGAATAATATTCAATGGTATAAAGGAGATCTATGACAAAAAAATCAATTTAAATGATCAGTAATAAAATTAGTACTGCTATTTTCGTCAATCGACGCTATTAATAAAAGAGTATAATAAGAAGATTTTTTGATATTAGTTGAACATTAGAGAAATTACATACAAAGATAGTATTAAATTTAATACAATAAGACTAATTAATATAATTAAGAATACATTTTTCTTCATTTTTCCTTCTATGTATGCTGGTATGATAGGATATAAAGTTACTTATTTTTTATTTTAAAACGCAATTTTAAATTCATCATCATCATTATAACATTTATGCAGAGTAATACGTTAAACATCTTATTACGGACTTACTTTTATTTTAATATAAGTGCTGAGAGAAATTAGTAATAACAAGATCTATCTTTTTTCTCTTCTAACACTTTTATATCAAATTTACATGAGTCTGACAAATTAGTATAGTTAAAATCCTAAATTTTCCGATTTAATTAATAATTCTTAGTTTGTCCTAGTATTGGGATATTAGAGTCTTTAAACTATAATAAGTTGGTTTTTTATCTCATTATTCCAATGAGTGACGAAATAGTTATAATAAATTTTTTAACAACAATAGAAAATAACCAATCCATATCAGTACCAGAAAGTAATCAAGAATACATGTCTGAATTTATAGGTCAAAAAGTATTAGTTACTGTTCGTAAAAGAAATCAAAAAAATAGAATGATCCAAGCTGAAAAATCTGAAGAATAATTAATAATATAATATAGTAAAAATGATGGTGGTAGTAAATCCATTTATTTTTGTTTGAAATTAAGTACAGAAGCAACGACTCCCCCCTCCCTGACCTATACGTACTGTATAATTAATTAGATATCCACAAATTAAAAATTCTATTATGAATTTATCACCATGGTATAAAAACTCCGCGCCTATTTTTACGGCTAAAGAAAGTAAATCCATTCTTCATAATTTTTTTGTATATGGAAAAGAAGGTCTAACTATAAATCCATACAATGGTTGTCAACATAGGTGCGGGTATTGTTATGCTACATATGAATGGTCACAAGAATTTTATGACCATATATATGCAAAAATCAATGCTACAGATTTACTATCTAAGCAGATACAATCATGGAAGGGAAATATAATTAATCCTGTAATGATAGCCTCTGCAACTGATGCTTATCAGCCTGCAGAGATAAAATATTCTCTTACTAGAAAATGCGTTGAGGTTCTCCAAGAATTTGAAATTCCGTATTATATTTTTACAAAATCTAGCCTAATAGAAAGAGATTTAGAATTACATACCCGTTATTCCCATAACTGTTTTGTTGTATGGTCAATTACTACAAACAATGAGAATATAAAAAGAATTGTTGAACCAGGTACACCACCTTCAAAATCAGTTTTTAAGGTAATAGAAAAATTCTGCAAATCAGATATAAAATGTGTTATTAATATTGATCCAATTCTTCCTCTTATAACAGATTCAAACGAAGATATCGTAAATATAATAGATTCTGCAAATGATGTGGGAGTTAAATATGTTAGTGGCGCAATTTTGAGATTAAGATATGATATATGGGAAAGGATGAAATATATTTTACAAATATTAAATATTGATAATTCGATAAAGTTTTATGAAAAAATCTATAAATTCAAAGATCCTATCCAGTTTAAAAAAAATCTAAATACTGAAAGAGAATACTCAGAACCAATAATGATGTTTGTAGAAAATGAACTTGAAAAAAGAAATATGAAATTTGGATATCCTAAATTAAACATAAAGAAATTAACTCCTTCTTCTGCATATTCAGTAAAGAATAAAAAAAATATAGTAACTTTAGTAGATTTCATGAAATAGGCTTTTTTACTGCTGTTTTGAATAAAAATCTGTTGAAAACTATAATAACAAAAATTAGAAAAAATAAAATAATGCATTAAAACGTGATTCGAATATATGGTGGGGTTAATTGCTGCTATTACTTGTATTATTTTTACTGTCTCTTTGTTATTTATATCGATAAATAATTCTGTAAATATTATTGACAATGCCTCAGGATTTTTTCATTTTGGCAATTCCGCTGATGATTTTAAACTTTATGAAAATACAAAATTAAAGTTTAGTATACAATATCCTTCAACTTGGCAAAAAGAAGAACGTCTTAATGATTTCGTTACCTTTCTTTCTCCGATAGTAGATTCAAGCCACTATAAATCTCCAGCAGGTTTAGGAATCTCTTCACTGAAAGTGAGTGATGTATCACTAAACACAATCATAAGTATCCATCTTAAAAATATGACAAATAACTTTAAAGATTTTCAGTTGATAGAGTCATCTGATACAGTTCTTGCAGATAATAGACCAGCAAAAAAAATAATCTTTACGGCAATAGATAATGAAGAAAAAAAACAAGCTCTTCAACTTATTACTAAAAATAATGATAAAGTATATCTAATTACATACAAAGCGTATGTTGATAAATACGGACAGTATTTTCCAATAATCCAAAAAATGCTTAATTCATTAGTATTTTTCAAATAGTTCTACTTTGCTTTTACCTATTATTTGTGATATGTATTATAAGTGTATCATGAAGTTATTTTCAACTGCATTTCTTTATGAGGTTATTGATTCCATTATCAAATTTCATTGATTTAATGCAATTATGTATGTTATAACTAAAAATTATAAACTTGCAATTGTTTATAACTATTATATATCTATTATATTTGGGAAATTCATTGCTAATTTAAATAACAAGTTTAATTACCAATTCTCAGGTTTTTAGAATAGCAATATTAATAATATGAATATATCATGCTGAATACAAAATAGTTATTTTATAAATAAAAAGATGAGAGAAGAAAAAGAAAGATAATTAAATCTTTTTAGAGGATTAGGATATTATTTTGTCTGTTCAGCTCCAGTGGCATTTTCTGGATTTTCAGCATGGGAATACTCTCCTTCCATCACTTCATTTATACCAATTACTACTGATGAGGTTGGTGGAAATTCTATCTCATCTTCGGTAGGATTAGACAAGGCGATATCTGTAATTGTTGTTACATTTCCACTTGGTATCAAATCAACGTGATATAGACATTGCTCGCCAGGAGTTGATAAGGGAGCAACATTTTCAAGCGTTGACTCTGTCATATTAGGTGCGGATCCGATTAAAACCTTGATTGGAGAACTACTATCCGCTGCGCAGGGAACTTTTAAAGCAATATGCCCATTCATTATATGAGATGGTGAAGAGTCATAAAGGTGTAAAAAATCAGTTCCAGGAATAATAGCATCTTGTAACATTATAGTGACTGAGTCTCTTACAGTAGTGGTAGTAGTTTTATTGTATTCGTTTTCTTCCTCGGATGAATGTGAGACTTTGTTTGAGTATTCGTCGTCATGAGTTTGATTACCTTCTTGAGCATAAGATGGAATATTACTAAAAGCTCCTAACAGAATTGTAAGAGTTAAAATAAATATAGGGCTATATTTGCTTTTAATTAGCATCGATTTTTCTAGAAATTTTTTGTTATTATACTTTATAGTACATTCTTCGAATACTCATAACAATCAATCATAGTATCTTATTTTTATAAGTAGAGTAATTTTTAATTAATATAACCTTCGATCGTTACAACTATTATTATTCATTCAAAGGTATACACTAATGTATGTATGTTAATTATTCATATTGTTTTGCTGTTGTTAAAAATTACAAAAATTCTATACCTTTTACAATATATTATGATTATAGATATTTATTTAGTTAAAAAAAATTGAAATATGCCAAAATATTTTTTAAAGATATAGTCCATATTTCCATCTATTCTTTTCCATATTAAGGAGAAAAGATGTTACCATATCTTCTAAAACCCTACAAATAACATCCCCTTTTTTTACTGAAGCGTTGGAGGGAGATCCAGTGGCCCCAGTTTTAGTAAGTTCATCCATTGTCCAAAATATTCTTATATGTTTTGGAAGATTAGGAATAGTATCTTCAGGTATATTATCTTCATTTACCAAATCTGGTCTAATGGTCATCATAGCTGAAGTTTCAGCTTCGCCTCCATGACCCAATCCATTCCATGTAGTAAAAGTATCTGGGGAAATTTTTCCAATCAATTCCCACCAAGATTCTAAACATGCTATAGTAATATTTGGATATCTATCTTTTGTATTTCTAGATGCAATCTCTATGGGAGCTATATTACCATCATGACCATTAATGATTAGAATTTTATGTACTCCGTTGTTGTATATACTCTCAAGTAAATTTTCGATTATAGAAATAAGAGTATTTGTATCTATACTTATAGTCATATAAAATTTTTTATGATGGCTACTTACACCATATGGAATAGGAGGAAATATTATTAAATTTTTATTTTTTATAGCTATTCTTTTTGCCAATTCTAAGGGGAAGATGAAATCAGATCCAAATGGTAAATGATCTCCATGGTTTTCACATGAGCCAAAAATTAATAAAGCAACAGTTTTATTATTAACTTTTTTTTTGATTTGATGTGCATTCATGTCTCCAATTAAAAAGAAGTCATCATCTTTCATATTCATCATAAGTTATTCAAATATTTTTTCTTATTGTTTAATATCTATCTATCAACAACAGTTCTATGGTATTATTTTTTCACAATCTGAATCTACTCCTGATTCAAAAATGTTAACAAGTATTTTATACAAATACTTCCTAAAGATACGAAAAAATTCTGTCTTATCTGTTCTAGTTAACACTAAAATATTCATTCAAACTAATTCATTTATTATTACTCAATTAATGGTAGACGATAGAAGACTTCTTATAGTATTCTCGCTTTATAATTCAGGCTGCTGGCAAAGGTTGGTTAGAACTGTAACATTAAGCTAATAATCTAGTAGAAATTAAACAATCGTAAATATAATCTAAAAGATATTCAAATCTATATGATGAATCAAACATACTGTTGTAGGAAATAAAAGAATTGCAATTCACAGTAAGCAATTTGCAGAATTATCATTCAGTGTCAATAATTCTCCAATAGGTTACGATACACTGGAGGTATACATCTCTTTCATAATTGATTCACCTGTTTTAATATGTATTGATTCGCTCAAATTGCTAAATATACAATTCTTTATCCTCATAATTTTCTGTAAGACTAATGTTGTATTGTTATCGGAATAGATATATAGATTAAGGGATTCATAAGGTATAGAAAGAAGATTATATAGTAAAAGTCAATTATTAATAGTCCAGTGTAAATCTATATAGATTTTTGAAACAAGTGATCATCAAGAAATATACATAACTAAAATTTATTAAATAATATTGAACCATAATAACTTAATTTTAAAAAAGTCTATTGAAAAGCTCTACACTCGCGTGACATTATTAATTATAGCAATTTCTTTGTTGACTTTAATCACAAATAATTATAGCATAAAAGATTCTTTCGCTAGCGAAAATATTACAAATAAAACCCAGACTCTTTCCGAGTTATTCAAAAACGTCGAAAAATCAGTCGTGCAAATTTCAAGTGAGGATGAAACAACAGAATTGTTAGGTAGTAGATTAGGTTCAGGATTCGTATATGATACAAATGGACACATTATTACCAACAATCATGTAACATCGGGAGGTAAAGATCTTCACATCACTTTTTCTGACGGCACGATTTATACAGGTAAAGTAATAGGCTCAGATCCCCATAGTGATCTTGCTATTCTGTTAATAGATGATGTTCCGAAGGAAAAACTATTCCCTTTAAAATTGGGTAATTCGTCTAATCTCATTGTTGGAGAAACTGTTGCTGCAGTTGGTAATCCTTTTGGTTTATCTGGTTCACTTACAGAAGGTATTATTAGTGGGCTAGGGAGGTTACTTCCATCAACCCCAGAAAATATTTTTGGAAATGATAATAGAGTTGCATCATTTTCTATACCAGATATTATTCAAACAGATGCCGCTATAAATCCAGGTAATTCTGGAGGTCCTTTATTAAACCTTAATGGAGAGGTAATTGGCATTAATTCTGCGATCTTCTCTAATACAGGTGTATATGCAGGCGTAGGATTTGCCATTCCATCTAATACATTAAAAAAGGTAATACCAGAATTAATGAAAAATGGTTCTTATCCTCATCCTTGGCTTGGAATAACAGGAGTAGATGTAACACCTGATATTGCGAAGAAAATGAACCTAACCGAAGCACGAGGCTTTCTTGTAATTGACGTAAATTCTAATGGTCCAGCAGATAAAGCAGGAATACGAGGAGGAGATAAAATTGATACTATAGATGGAAGAGAAGTTGAACTTGGTGGTGACATTATTTTAGCAATAGATGGAAATCCTGTTAGAAAAATAGACGACATTCTTTCTCATCTAGAAAGGGAAAAATCAGTGGGAGATAACATTACATTAACCATAATCAGAGATGGAATTGTTCAGGAAAAAACAACTGTATTACAAGCCAGACCAGATTCTGAAACTCTTATTAGTTCATCACAACATCCTTCCCTTGGTATTACTGGAATAGATGTAACACCTGATATTGCGAAGAAAATTAACCTAACCGAAGCACGAGGCTTTCTTGTAATTGACGTAAATTCTAATGGTCCTGCAGATACAGCAGGAATACGAGGAGGATACATAGTTGAAATAATAAATAATACTCAATATAGGTTAGGGGGAGATGTAATAGTTGGAATAGACAATCAAACTATAAAGTCAGTTTCAGATATAACTGATTATTTGATGAATAAAAAAGAGGGCGATATTGTAAAACTAAAAATTTTAAGAGACAACGAAATACTAAATGTTCCAGTCAATTTGAAAATTATTCAAAGGCCATTAGATCAACAGGATGAAGTTCCTCCATTCAATCCTAAAGATTTTGGTGACGATCAAGGGAAATTTACTGAACAATTAAAGAAGGAATGCATGATGAATTTTAACGAAAGTATCTGTAATTTTCTGTTTAGATAGTGAGACAGAAAAAAATCTCTTTTTTTTATAAATTGATGTAAATTCATATATCATTATTTTCAGAATCCAAAATTATGACACAAATTTTAGTAATATTGTTAATGATAACAATATTACTGTCTATATATTTTATGACGTTATCACATGTTTATGGTAATGGTATACGAAACAATTTTGGGATTGATTATTTACCGCCTCTTAATTTAGATGATACACCATTAAGTTTACATGTTGAATTCAAACCATCTATGACTAAATCAAGTATAAATGAAACAAGATCTTTGGTATTCAACTTGATAGATATTGATAAAAATATAACCTATATACCTAATTTTTATAACATTACTATATTAAAAAGTGAATTTTACGATGGCAAAGTTACGGATACAGTATTTCTAAACGGATCTTTTATATCGAAAAATGGAACCTTAATTCTAGAATTTGATTCCAAAGAAAGGAAGAATATAAAAACGGATCATCATTATGTAATTGATAATCTCAATGAGCAGCAGCTATTGATGGCTGATGAAAATGGAATAATACTTATTGATAGACCGAAACTGGATAGTGGGATGTACAGATTAAAAGTAAATGTTGCTTTGTCTAATCATCCTGATTTGAATAAGAATGTAATTCTAAAATTTGATTCCTATCTTAGTTTAGGAAATGTAGTAGACTTTGTAATAGACAGTAATCAAAATAAAAAACTGACCATTTTGTCATTCAATGATAAAATAGTAAATTATGATTATGATCAACAATCTAAAAAAATTTCTTTTGAAATTCCATTTAAATACAACATGACACGAATTGAAGAGGGATTCATTTATATTCATATGGAAATAAAAATTCCAGAGACTTTTCATGAGCTATTTAATGCAAAAGAATACTTATCTACAATTAATAATATTGAACATGATAAAATCAGCTCAGCATCTGTATCCGTAGATAGATTTTCTAATTCTTCTAGTGTAATGGTACATTTTATTTTAGATAGTAATAGTCTTTTTAAATTAACAAAAGAACGACAGGAACATTCAACAGAAGGAACAGAAATGACACTTCTCTTTTCACTACAACCTAACAAGACCACAGAAGATATTAAACAAAGAGATATTGTAATGGATACCATCTCTTTTATTAATTACTGATGGAACTAAATAGGATAATTTAATTGTCTTAGAATTATGACAATTAAGATTATAAAAATTATTACATATCCAACCCTTAATTAATAAAACATTTAGTCTGCAATATAATACTTTTATAAAAAAAGAAGAGGGTTTATTTTATTTTATATGGTTTACCATAGTGATCTTCATAATATCCCGTTTCGTATTGGTCTGATAATTCTCCATATCTATCTTGATTATATTGCGTATCTGAATTATAGCTGTTTTCTGGTGGATAATCTTGTGTTCGTGGATAATAAGGTTCTGAGCTTTCTTCAGATGCTAACACCTTTGTCGAAGGATAGGTGTTCAACACTAATAAGGCTCCCAAAGTTAACGATGTTAATATCATTAGTGAATTTGTTCTATTCATTTTTTGTATACCATCAGATGAAAACATGATATATTAAGTAAATTCAAACACATTATCTAATTAGTTTAGATAAATTTGATACATATTATTATTAAGACATATTTTTGCCATTCAAGTAATATAAAAGTATTATAGATTCTTATGCACACCGTTTTTATATAAAATTAACAGGATCTATGACTTTAAAAATTCTAAGAAAGTGATGAGTATATTAATGGAAAAGAAATGTCATATCTGAAGCTTGTATTAGAATGACCACCATCAAATTCTTCATAATGATGCTTAAGATTCATATTTTCAAGTTTTTGGTGAAGTATTCGTCCCCCAATGTGAAGGTTGAATTCGTCATTGATCCCGCAATCTATGTATAATAAACTCAATTTCTTGAGGTTATCTTGATATTGGCTTATCATTTTAATAGGATCCCATTTCTTCCACATTTGCCATGTGT
>Ga0126311_10000639_pt1 | contig 16273 bp, 8 predicted proteins | sample Plot61_FD_92539 | JGI IMG/M metagenome (GOLD analysis project Ga0126311, IMG submission 92539) | Serpentine soil microbial communities from UC McLaughlin Reserve, CA, USA - Plot61 | ecosystem: Environmental > Terrestrial > Soil > Grasslands | place: USA: UC McLaughlin Reserve, Lake County... | reverse complement strand
CTCGTAATGGGCTCAAACTTCCTGATGATGTTTGTCGGGTGGGAAGGGGTGGGTCTCTGCTCGTATCTTTTGATCGGCTACTACTTCGATCGACAGGAAGCCGCAAACGCTTCACGCAAGGCGTTCATCACGAACCGCGTGGGCGATTTCGGGTTCGCACTCGCAATCTTCGGCATTATCGCGACCTTCGGCAGCGCGCAATACGTCAACGTCTTCGATCAGGCGAAAAGTTATCCAATCGAGCTGCTTGGTCACTGGGGCATCCTCTCCTGGATCGCACTGGGACTCTTTATCGGCGCGTGTGGAAAGTCTGCACAACTGCCGTTGCACGTCTGGCTGCCTGACGCGATGGCCGGTCCGACTCCAGTCTCCGCACTGATCCACGCTGCGACGATGGTCACCGCCGGCCTCTACATGGTTACCCGCACCAACGTCATCTTCCAGCACTCGCAAACGATGCTACTCGTGGTGGCGCTCGTCGGTGCTGCAACTGCGATCTTCGCCGCCACGATCGGCATCACGCAAAACGACATCAAGAAGGTGCTCGCCTATTCAACCGTCTCGCAGCTCGGGTTCATGTTCATGGCCTGCGGCGTGGGCGCGTTTGTGATCGCCATCTTCCACGTGATGACACACGCGTTCTTCAAAGCCCTGATGTTCCTGGGCGCGGGCAGCGTCATTCACGGCATGCACCACGAGCAGGACATGCGGCGCATGGGCGGCCTGCGAAAGTACATGCCTTACACGTACTGGACCTTCATGGCCGGCTGGCTTGCGATCTGCGGCGTCATTCCGTTCAGCGGTTTCTGGTCCAAAGACGAAATACTCTGGAACGCTGCCTCGACCACGCATATCCCGCTCGGCTGGCTCGTCTGGCTGGTCGGCACGATCGCAGCGACGTGTACTGCGTTTTACATGACGCGACTCATGGCGATGACGTTCTGGGGACGCGAGAGATTTCTCGAAGCGCGCGCGGGTGGTGAAGCCGACGAGGCGCACGCGGCGGCCTACGACAAAGGTTTGACTCAGCACGACGCGACTTACGCCGCAGCCGGAGATCGCCCCCGACATGAACCGGGCGAGCACGTGGGACCAGTGCACGAAGACGCGACGCATCACGTCGCCACCCACGGGCATGGCGATCATCACGGCGCACACATGCCGCATGAGTCACCGCCGTCCATGTGGGTACCGCTCGCGGTGCTGGCAGTGCTCGCAACCATCGGCGGATTTGTTGGCATTGGGCCGGCGTTTCGCACGGTGACCGGAAGCCAGCATCCAGGCGGGCGAGTAAATATCTCGAACTGGCTGGCTCCGATCATCTGGAACCCCGTCACGCGTGAGTTCAATGTGCCTCACGGAGACGGTGGTCACGGAGCCGCGCCCGCTGAGACTGCGCCGGCGGAAACGGCGCACGCGGAAACTCCGGCGCCCGCTGAGACGGGGCACGCCGAAACTGCTGCTCCCGTTAATGAAGGGACTGCTGAAGCCGGTGACGGAACCACTGCGGCTGCCTACGGCGACACGGGTTTCAACCTGGCCCAATCAGTCGAAGGCGCCACGCACAGCGAGCTCGCAACGGAGTGGATCTTTATCGTCATTTCACTCGTCGTAGCGGGCATCGGCATGTTGCTCGGTGGACTGTTCTACGTTTGGCGTCCAGCCCTTGCAGGCATCTGGGCACAACGACTACGGCCGCTCTACGTGGCGAGTTACAACAAATACTGGGTTGACGAATTGTACGGTTGGGCCGTCACGCGCCGCACGATGGACCTCGCCCGCGCAGTCTATCGATTCGATGCGGGAATTGTTGACGGTATCGTGAATGGTCTGGCGTGGCTGAGCCGGCTGTTTAGCCGCATCGTGGGCGGGTTCGACAAATACTTCGTCGACGGGCTCGTCAACACTGTCGCTGCTTTCATCATGCGTTTGATGTCACCGTTATTCCGTGCTGCGCAGACTGGTTTCACGCAGAACTACGCGCTTATGATGGTGTTGGGATTGATGGCGGCGGTCGCAGTTTTCTTTGCGCGCGATATTCTATCGGCCTTTAGATAAGAAAAATGGATAACTATATTCTCTCGATAATCACCTGGCTGCCGGCTGTGGGCGCAATCCTCATACTCGCGCTCATGAAGAAGGATCAGTCGAGCTTGATCAAACGCTTTACGACCGCATGGTTTGTGCTCGACTTCATCCTCTCGCTGTGGCTGTTGAAGTACAACCGCGGCGCCGGCGGCATGCAGTTTCTCGAAGACCACCAGTGGATACCGATTATCGGCGCGCGTTATCAGATGGGCGTTGACGGCGTTGCCGTGCTGCTGATCGTCCTGACCACCTTGCTCGGCGCGATCGCCGCACTCTCTTCGTGGAACTACATTCAAAAACGCGAGAAAGAATATTACGTCCTGTTGCTGCTTTTGCAGACGGCTGTGATCGGCGTGTTCTCTTCGATGGACTTGTTCCTGTTTTACCTGTTCTTCGAAGTGTCGCTCGTGCCGATGTATTTCCTGATCGGAATCTGGGGCGGCGAGAATCGTCTCTACGCGGCGATCAAGTTCTTCCTTTACACCCTTGTCGGATCGGTAATCATGTTGCTCGGCGTTTTGAAGATGTACTTCCTGACGCAGGACCCGGCCCTCGCAAATCAGATTACAACCGAGACGATACGCAACATCACCGGCGCGAGTGAGTCTGCGGCCGCGATGCTTAATAACGCGGTGGCAGCCGCGAAGAGTGGCGCCGGCACTTTTAACATCATGTACATGCAGGCTATGGGATCGGTCCTGCCGATGGGAACGATGCAAGTGCTTCTCTTTGCAGCCTTCGCGCTCGGCTTCGCGATCAAAGTGCCGATGTTTCCGTTTCACACCTGGCTACCGGATGCTCACGTTGAAGCGCCGACGGCCGGGTCTGTGATTCTTGCCGGCATCCTGCTGAAACTCGGAACTTACGGCTTCTACCGGTTCAACCTGCCGATGTTTCCGGGAGCATCGAAGGACCAGAGTTACTTCGGAAGTTTTGGCGTGCGCAGCGTCATCGTTTTTCTCGCGATCGTGAGCATCATCTACGGTGCGCTGGCCGCGATGTACTTCGTCGTCAAAAGAGACGGCGACGTGAAGAAGCTCGTCGCCTATTCATCCGTGTCGTCGATGGGAATGGTGATGCTCGGATTGTTTGCGCTTAATCCAAACGGCGTGAACGGCGGCGTGCTGCAGATGATCAATCACGGCATCTATTCGGGCGCGCTCTTCCTGCTAGTGGGAATAATTTACGAGCGCAGGCACACGCGCAATGTGGCGGAGTTTGGTGGGCTATCACATGTGATGCCGGGCTATGCCGCGATCTTTCTCGGCATGGTGATGACCGCGATCGGTCTGCCGCTCCTGGCGGTGTTTATCTCGGAGTTTCTTGCATTGCGGGGAGCGTTTGAGGCGAATCCATACTGGGCGGCGTGGGCGGCGCTCGGCATTATTCTCAATGCCGGTTACTTCCTGTGGCTGTACCAGCGAATGTTCTTCGGTACGATCGACAATCCGAAGAACGAACGGTTAACGGATCTGAGCTGGCGCGAGTGGGCTTACATGACGCCGCTCATGATCCTCGCGCTGTGGATCGGTGTGTATCCGAAGCCGTTTCTTGAATACATTCAGCATCCGGTTAATGCGGTTGTGAAGCAAATCAGACCGGAATACGTGATTCCAGGAGAGAAAGAACCACAGATAACTCGGATCCCTTAAATCGATTTTCACAGATCCGTCTAATCGGTGGTTAATTCATCGATGTTACTTCTACAAGCCAACACCACTTCGCTCATTAGCGCCAGCGATCTACAGTTGATCGCGCCCGAACTGATCCTGACTGCTTGCGCGTGTGTGGCACTGGTGATGGAAGTCATCCTGCCGTATCGCAAGAGCAAGCTCACCGCCTACTTCTCGCTCGTCGGTGTTGCACTCACTTTTGTTTCGCTCGCCGTGCAGTGGTGGTACATGGGCAACGCGCTGCCATTCGACGGCTTTTACGGCATGGTGCGAATCGACGGCTTTGCACTGGTTTTCAAAGCAATCTTTCTGCTTTCCGCCGCACTCGCGATTGGCATCTCCACGCGCTTCCTCGACATTGAAGGCGAGCAGCACGGCGAATACTACTCGCTCATTCTCTTTGCCACCGTCGGCATGATGTTCATCGCCTGCGGCTACGATCTGATTTCGCTTTACATCAGTCTCGAGTTGATGGCGCTGACGTTCTACGTACTCGTGGCCTTCACGAAGCGCGAGCGGAAGTCGAACGAGGCCGCCATGAAGTATTTCCTGCTCGGCGCTTTCTCGTCGGGCGTGCTGCTTTACGGCATGTCTTTGATCTACGGCGTGGCGGGCTCGACCAACATTGGCGACATTGCAAGGAGTCTTTCGCAACTGGTGCCGCGCATTGACACAGCGATCGGTGCGGGTGCAGGCGCGGAGCACCTGATCATTGGACTCAGGCCGTTGCTGCTCCTGGGCATGATCGCCCTTAGTGCCGGCTTGTTCTTCAAAGTGGCCGCAGTGCCGTTTCACATGTGGGCACCCGACGTTTACGAAGGAGCGCCGACGTCAGTTACCGCCTTTCTTTCCACCGGCTCGAAAGCCGCGAGCTTCGCGTTGTATGCGCGTATTTTTAGCGAAGCACTCCCCGCAATGCGTGCTGACTGGGCGCCGCTGCTCGGCCTCGTGGCTGCAATCACGATCATGGTGGGAAACTGGGCCGCCGTCACACAGGAAAACTCCAAGCGCCTGCTGGCTTACTCTTCCATCTCGAACGCCGGTTACCTGCTGCTCGCGCTCATCTCCAACAATCTTTACGGCTACATCGGGCTCGTCGTTTACCTGCTGGTCTACACGCTCATGAACATGGGCGCATTCGGCGTCATCATCAGTTTGCGACGGCGCGGCATCATCGGCGACAACGTCGACGACCTGACTGGGCTGGCCCAGAAGGCGCCGCTGATGGCCGCGATGATGGCGATCTTCATGCTGTCACTCGGCGGGCTGCCCGTGACCGGCGGTTTCATCGGGAAGTATTTTCTTTTTGGTGGCTTGATTCAGCAGGGAGCTGCCGAAGGTAAGACGTGGTACTACTGGCTCGCCGGTTGGGCCATTCTCAATACAGTTGTCTCCTTCGCTTATTACTTCCGCTTCATCAAGGTGATGTATCTGGGCGACCGCATCGCCGACAACAAACCGCTCGCGCTCTCGCCCGCGCTGCAAACGGCGCTCGTTGTTTCCGTCGTCGGCATCATCGTGATTGGCGTCTATCCGCAACCCTTCATTCAGCTCGCGCAGGAACTGATTGGGCCCATCGCTTCGATTGGCGCAGTCACGCCTAAGTGATTGCTGCGCTCGTGTATCTCTACTACTTTCTCGCCGCCGTCTCCTGCTGGTTTGGTCTGCAATCGTTGTTGAGTGGAGCACGCTATGCGGCTTATGTGCGGCGCGAGACGAGCCGCCCGCTGCCTGATTTCCAACCGTTCGTTTCGGTGATCGCGCCGGGTAGAGGACTTGAGCCGGGCCTGGCCGACAACCTGCGCACTCTGCTCACGCAGGATTATCCAGGTTATGAGGTGCTTTTTGTTTTCGACGCTGCAAACGATCCGGCAATTAAGATCGTCGACGAGTTGAAAAGCACGACTTCTGTTCTTACGCGCACGATCATCGCCGGGCCGGCAACTGATAGCGGTCAAAAGGTCCACAACCTGCGTGTCGCCGTAAACGAGGTCGACGCAAAGTCCGAGGTCCTGGTTTTTGTCGATACCGACGCGCGACCGGCGAAGAATTGGCTCCGGCAGTTGGTTGCGCCGCTTGCAGACGAGACACTTGGCGCATCGACTGGTTATCGCTGGTTCATTCCAGAGCATGGCGGCATTGCCTCTCGCCTTCGCGGTGTTTGGAACGCGTCAGTGGCATCCGCACTCGGCAGTGACACTGCTAAAAACTTCTGCTGGGGCGGCTCAACTGCAATTCGTCGCGCAACATTCACGCGCCTGAACGTCGCGGAGCGCTGGCGTGGAACGGTGTCGGACGACTTCACCATCACACGCGTTCTCAAGGAAGCGAAGCTTCCGATTCACTTCACGCCCAACTGCCTCGTTGCTTCTGCCGGCGACTGCGACTTTCGCGAGCTACTCGAGTTCACCACGCGCCAGATCAAGATCACACGCGTTTATGCTTCACATCTCTGGCTGCCACTGCTGCTCGGCTCCGCCCTGTTCGCCATCGCTTTCTTCGGTGGTCTGATCCTGATCAGCGTTTTCCCGTTAATCATTTTCACGCTCGGCGCCCTAAAGTCATTCATTCGCTTTCGTGCGATTTCCACGGTTCTCCAAACTTCACGTCGCGACGCGCTCGCACACATCTTCCTCTGGCCCTTCGCGTCGCTGCTCTATCTTTACAACGCGATAGCCGCCGGTTTTTCACGTCGCATCAAGTGGCGCGGGATCACTTATGAATTGAAATCACCAAGCGAAGCTGTCATTATCTCCCGCGACTCTTAACGACTAGCAATGCCTAACAAAGCCGTCCAATTAGTGCAGTTGCTGCGATCGACGAAGCGCGAAAAACGCCTCGGTACCGTGATTCTCTTCGTCACCTCGCGCTGCAACGCCTTCTGCCAGACGTGCTTCTATCACGAAGAGCTGAACCAGCCCGGCGACCTGACCTTCGCGCAGATCGAGAAAGTCTCGCGGACCATGCCGCCAATCACAGACCTCTGGCTCTCCGGCGGCGAGCCGACCTTACGACGCGATCTTTCAGACATCATCGATCTCTTCGTTTCGAACAACGGCGTCGATCGCATCATCATTCCCACGAACGGGCTCATCAAAACGCGCGTTTACGACGTGGTCGATCGCGCTCTCGGAAACAACCCAACGCTCGATCTCTACCTGAACATCGCGCTCGACGGCTACGGCAAGACGCACGATCGCATTCGCGGTGTTCCCGGCAACTGGGAAAAAGCGCTCGAATGTATCGAGTCGCTCTATCCGCTGAAGGAGAAGTACACCGATCGTTTTCGTCTGAACGTGAACACCGTTGTCTGTGCGGAGAACTACACTGAGATCGAGCTGCTCTCGGAGTTCATGTGGGCGGGCTATCGTCTGGACGGGCAATACTTCAACATCATTCGCGGTGAAACCCTCGCCGGTGAAGAGATCAAACAAGTGCCGCCCGACGTGTTGCCGGCCATGTACGCACACGTTTCAAAACTGACGAAACGCTACGGCGAGCGTATGTTTGCCGCAGACGACGCAAGCAAGCGCTTCGTGAAGAACGCTGTCTACGCCGGCACGATCATCACTCACTATCGCACGCAACACGCAAACTTCCAGCAACCAACTCCGTGGGCGTTTCCGTGTACTGCAGGAGAGACCACAGCGGTCATCGACTACAACGGCGACGTGCGCGCGTGTGAGCTGCGTGAGAAGTTTGCCTCACTCGCTGATTTCGATTTCGACTTCAATGCCCTCTGGAGTGCAAACGACCGTCAGACAGAGCTGAACGCCATTGACGGCGGCAAAGCGTGCTGGTGCACACACGTCTGCTTCATCCACGACTCGATGCGCCACTCGCGTCGGGCCTTGCTTTACGACGTTCCCAAAAACTACCTGACGCGCGAAAGTTGGTGACCATTCGTGACTAAGCAGGCTGATCAAGACGAGAACCGCAAAGCCGGCTTCGCCTACGCGGCAGGCATCGCGCTCTTCGCGTCAGTCGTCACGTTTTGCGCCGCCGGCTGGCTCATCGACAACTGGTTCGGCATCGCTCCCTGGGGCCTGATCAGCGGCATCATCCTCGGCTCCGCCGCCGGCCTGTTTGAATTCATCCGGTTAAGTTCAAAGACCTATTAAGACCCGCGTTTATTCGCGCTAAAAACCGAAACTAGACAACCTTCAACTTCAATCTGGAGGGCACCATCCATGCACATTAGATCCACAACAGTTCTTCTGTTCGGGGTGATAGTTGCTGTAGTCGCTACTGGAACAGTGGCATTGCTCGCCGGTGATGCTGCAGCATTCGGCAGTAAAAACCGACAAGCCACTACCGCACAAGCATCGACACAGATTCAAAGTGTTCCCACTGCAACCCACCTCTCGCTACAACCGGAAGCGTTGCAAGTTGCGCGTCAGTTGGGATCGAGATTTCTGGCTCGCAAAAACACAACCTCCGTTGTGAATGCCACGCTGGTAATCGGCTCAGAGCCACGAGCTATGCAGATGAGGCGCACGCAGGCGCGGGATGGAGAGAGCGTGGAAATCGCGGTCGAAGGTTCGCCAGGCCCGCTTACCTGGAACGCAAAACAAGGCGCCCTCACATCTGGTCGCGAGCGTGGTCCAACCGAGCGCGACTTAATCGAGAGACTCGTGTTCGACAGTCCCGATCAGTTCGTGCTGATGCAATTCCGCGGGGCCAGTTATTACACGGTTGCGCGAGCGGTACGGCCCGTTGATGCACCGGACGGATATGAGGGACCACTTTGGACAATTGTGCGGACCGATGATCCTGAGCAGGACGAAGCAAAGAGGCCGTTAAGCCGTTGGCGACTCTACTACATCAACACGACGACGTATCTCATCGACCGGATCGAATGTGAAGTTCAAGGGCAGCGAATTGTGGCGGAAATTTCTTCCTGGACCGAACAGAACGGAGAAAAACTTCCAGCGCAAATTGTCTGGACCCGCGATGGGCAGACGTTAATGCAATACACCCTCAGAAGTTTCTCCCAGTCTCAGAATTAAAGGAGCCGCCAAAATGACACCGTTCCTCCATTTGTCGCTTCGACATCTTCCGTTGCTCGTCATTGGTTTTATCCTGCTTTGCGGCAGCTCCGCAGTTTCTCAGCAAGCCGTACGTCCGGAACGCGGCACGATGCCAAATCGCACTTACTCGGCATCAGATATCGAAAATATTAGCGTTGCCAACGGCAATGTGAATCTGTCAATTCCCCTCGCCTCTCTGCCGCCGATCGCCGGTGGCAAGCTTTCCTGGACCATCAGTGCAAACTACAACAGTAAACTCTGGAATACCCTTCGTGAGCAGGCCGACTACCCAAATGATCTTCAATGGAATCCGTACGTCATAAGTTTACCTTCCCTGGAGGGCGGTTGGTCCATCGGGGGCCAGTATGTGATGGAGTTTCGAAGCTCCAACAACGACTTCTCCCGGCTCGTTTACCCTGGGAATAGCGGTTTACCGCAGTCGGAATTAACTCTTCTCAACAACTTCAGTTATTGGAAGGTCGTGCTTCACACGCCTGACGGCGCGGAACACGAGTTTCGTCCGATTGATTCTTCACCTTACGGCGGCACGCAGGACTTTCTTCGTGGCTACTTCAACACTATCCCGAACGGCACGGCGATACGCTACTACTCGGTCGATGGCACGTATATGTTTGCCAGGATCACCAATCAATCGAATTGGACCGTCTACATGCCTGACGGTACACAGGTAATACAAACACCCGACGGCATTCAACGCATACAAGACACAAACGGCAACAAGATCAAGATCTTCTCGGATACAAACGGAACTCACTATCAGGACGAACAAACGACGCGTGAAATAAGAACGACTTATGATCCTTCGGCGAATGGCGGTAGCGGTCAGGCACGCGTCTGGTATTCGACAGCCGGCGGCACTGAACATCACATCGATATCAATTTTGGCACGACCTCTGTTCGTGGGAAATTGTATTTCGTGTCGGATTGGGATCCCGACAACGGTGAAAACATCGGAACAGAGTGTCAACGGACAGTGGAGTTGATCAAACAGTTGTCCGTTGTGCGCGAGATTGTATTCCCACAAACCGAGCCGACTCAGCCGCAACAGCGCTTCACGTTCAGTTACAACTCTGACACCACCGTAAGCGCTACGAGTCCCGTGAGGCCGACCTGCCGCTCAATTGGAAGTTACACCAGACAGGCTTCGCGCGGTTGGGGAGAGCTGAGTCGAATGGTTACACCATTGGGCAGCGTCGTCGATTACTCGTACACTCTGGATTTAGCTCACATTCTCCTCGGGCCTATCGATGATCTGTCGATGCAAAGCATCGCCGAGAAAGAGGTAACTCATGACGGTACGTCCGATACGTGGATCTACGGGGTCTCCGATACAGACGGTGGGATCGCCAGTCCCGACGGCAACAACCTTGCGGAGATGAGATATTGTTCGAATGGCTGTACCACCACAGGCAAAGCGGGTCTGGTATATCGGACAGCCAGGCCTTTTATAATGACAGAACGGCATTGGACCAGCCTTACGTTCTCCGACGCCAAAACAGCTTCGCCAGGTGGTGTTCTCACGTTCAATCCGGTGGTTGATTTTGAATACACGACGCTGCTCGACGCCAGTAACAATCCGCTGCAGATGTCTGCCAGGGCGTTTCAGTACGACTACAACGGCAATGTCACGCAAACCACCGAATACGACTGGTTTGATCCCGCGCTTGTATCGCGCGATGTGCAGGGTGTGCCTACAGGTGTGCCCGCCAGTGCCACCGTGCTGCGCGTAACCAGCAACAGTTATTACAATCAGGCCTCCAGCGCTTCGTCAGCCAACGTGTATGCCAAGCGATCTGTATCAACAGGCGCCCCTTTGATTCTGAATGCTCGCCAGCAAACCACTGTGGGACCAGCCATTGTCCAACTTAGTTATGACTCACAAGCCTATGGCGTTGCGCCAACGGCCGGCAATCTGACAACGCAGAGAGTTTGGGCTGATTTAGATAGTAAGTGGATTACAACCAGCAACACATACGACGTCTACGGAAACGTTGCTACCTCAACTGACGGACGCGGGAAAGTGGCGCAGTTTTTTTACGATGATGCGATGCATGCGCTGCCCAATCGAGTAGTAGTCGATCCGCAAAATGGAACCGGCACGCAAACCACCACGACAGCTTACGATTTCTCAACAGGGCTCGTTACGAGTCAGACTGATGCCAACGGCCAGGTTACTAGTATTGAGTACACCAATCATCTACTCGGCGCGGTAGATCCATTCGGCAGGCCCGGAACCACAAAGAGTCCGACGATAAACATAAACGGCACGAATCACCGGCGGCGGGTAACCACAACGTATCTGGATACAACACGCAAGATGTTCGTCGAAACCGATCTGAATGCTGAAAACGACAAACTGCTCAAGACCAGAACTACGACTGATATGTTGGGCCGGCCGATTTTGAGCGAAAGCACCGAGGACGGGACAAATTACACCATCTCAGTTCGCAATCTTTATCAGGACATGGGCCGCGTGACGCTTACGTCTGGTCCGATGCGTAGCACGGCAGCGCCGGTTGATAGCTGGACACGCGTTACTAAGGATAATGCCGGCAGAGTTACTGAAGTTGCGACATTTGGCAGCGCTACACAGCCGGCCTGGACGGGGACGCCAGGAGTTTTCACCGGCGCCGTCACCACTGCATACAATGCAAACTTCACAACCATCACCGATCAAGCAGGCAAGGTGCGACGCAGCAAGACGGATGGACTCGGGCGGCTAGTGCGCGTTGATGAACCGGACGCGACTGGAAATCTTGGCTCAACCGCTACACCGGTGCAGAAAACTGATTATGAGTACGACGTGTTCGGGAATCTCAAGAAAGTGATCCAGGGCGCACAGCAACGCACGTTCACTTACGACTCGTTATCGCGTTTACGGACCGCGGTTAACCCGGAAAGCGGAACAGTTACTTACCAGTACGACGACAATGCCAACCTGATAGTGAAGACAGATGCACGCGGCGTGTCGACACATTACGCATACGATGCGCTCGATCGCGTCACGCGGGGCTGGTACAACGGATCGAGTTCAACGTCACAACTTACACATAACATGCCCACTTTGCCCTCGGGAGTGGGAGCCACGGACGAAGTGAAGTTCTATTACGACTCTCAATCACTTCCCACGGGTGCACCTTCGTATTCGCGTGGCTCAGCCGTAGGACGTTTGGTGGCCCAGACCTATGGCTCAGGAAGTAATGGTGATTATTACGGCTACGATGTGCTTGGAAGGCAAACTCTGAAGATTCAGCAGACTGGCGCAGTCAATTATCAACTGAGCGCCGGCTACATCCTGGCAGGCGCAGTGAGTTCGTTGACTTATCCGTCTGGTCACACCATCAGCAACGCATTCGATCAAGCCGGACGGTTGACCGTCTTTAGTGGGAATTTGGGTGATGGTACGACTCGCACCTACGCTACGGGAAGTGTCTATTCAGCAGTCGGTAGTTTGCTGAAAGAACAGTTTGGCACTAATACGCCCGTTTACCACAAGCTTCATTACAACTCACGCGCCCAGCTCTGCGACGTGCGCGCCTCAAATTTAAACGATGACTGGGGCGGTGAGCTTGGTGCGATAGGCAATTACTACAGCACACCCTGGACGCAATGCGGTAATGGTCCGGACAACAACGGCAACCTGTTGATGAGCCAGACCATTATCAATAGTAATGTTTACTTCGAAGATCGCTACAGCTACGACTCGCTGAATAGGCTGACAGCCGTAAACGAGTATCTAAACGGAAGTACCTACAGCGGGAAGCAGGAGTACGATTACGATCGCTGGGGTAATCGCACTCTCAAGCCCGCATCGACCCTGGGCATGTACAAAGAGTTCACGGTGAATACCGCGAACAACCGGCTCGGTGTTCCTGCGGGGCAACCACCGTCAATCGTGATGGATTACGACAACGCCGGCAATCTAATCAACGACACCTACACCGGCGCAGGCAATCGCACTTACGACGGCGAGAACAAGATCACTTCAGCGTGGGGTGGAAACAATCAGGCCCAACTCTATGGCTATGACGCCTCGGGTCAGCGCATCAAGCGCACGGTCGATGGTGTGACGACGTGGCAGGTCTACGGCTTCGGCGGTGAATTACTCGCTGAATATCCGGCCAACGGAGGAGCTGCGAGTCCGCAGAAGGAGTATGGCTATCGGAATGGGCAGTTGCTGGTAACGGCAGAGCCTGGGGCTGCCACCACGGAGAACGTCGTATGGACCAATATAATGGGAGTATCCGCCTCAGGGAACACGCTGACGAAGACGGGTGCGGCTGGCTGGAATGCCGGAGCGGTGTCAACGCAGACGATAAATTCAGGGGATGGCTATGTGGAGTTTACAGCGAGTGAGACAAACCTGGCGCGGATGTGCGGCCTGGGGAACGGCGACTCAGGCCAGAACTACACGGACATCGAGTATGCAATCCAGTTGACGGCGAGTGATGGCACGAACGGCGTCTGGATCTTTGAGTCGGGAACGTTGCGGGGCAACTTTGGGACATATGCTGCCGGTGACAAGTTCCGGGTGGCCGTCGCGAGCGGCGTCGTCAAGTACTACAAGATCTCAGGGGTAAATCAGACGCTGCTTTACACGAGTACGATAGCGCCGGCTTATCCATTGCTCGTGGACACGTCGTTGTATTCAACTTCCAGCACATTGACAACTGTGGTGATCTCGAAAGATCCAGGCGTGAGCTTCACGAATGCGAGTGGAGTCTCTAATTCGGGCAACACGCTGACCAAGACGGGTGCGGCTGGCTGGAATGCCGGAGCGGTGTCAACGCAGACGATAAATTCAGGGGATGGCTATGTGGAGTTTACTGCGAGTGAGACAAACCTGGCGCGGATGTGCGGCTTGGGGAACAGCGACTCAGGCCAGAACTACACGGACATCGAGTATGCAATCCAGTTGACGGCGAGTGATGGCACCAACGGCGTCTGGATCTTTGAGTCAGGGACGTTACGGGGCAACTTTGGGACATATAGTGCGGGCGACAAGTTCCGAGTGGCAGTCGAGGGTGGGGTCGTAAAGTATAAAAAGAATGGGACGGTGCTATATACGAGTAGCGTCACGCCCACGTACCCGCTGCTGGTAGACACATCGCTGTATTCGACTGGCAGCACGGTTGCGAACGTCGTGCTGGTTTCAGGCGCGACTGCGCAGGTGCAATGGCTGGTCAGCGATCACCTCGGCACGCCACGCATGATCATCGACCAGACAGGTACAGCCGCAAAGGTAAAACGCCACGACTACCTTCCCTTTGGCGAGGAACTCTCAGATGGCTCTGCTGGCCGCACCACCCCCATGGGCTACGCGCCAGGCGACGGCGTCCGCCAGCAGTTCACCTCAAAGGAACGGGATGTTGAAACAGGGCTAGACTACTTGATCCACCGATATTACTCCTCAACTCAAGGGCGCTTCACTAGCGTTGACCGACCCTTTGCCGACCAACAGGAAGACGATCCGCAAAGTTGGAATTTGTATTCTTACGTTGGGAACAATCCCGTCCGTTATACGGATCCGTTCGGTCTATGGAAATGGGTTGATCCTGACAAAAACGGTAATAGATATATTCAATGGGAAGAAGGTGATGATTGGCACTCCTTGTCTACGTTCCTATACAACGAGACAGGCAGAGATTACCTCCCAGGCGATTTGGCGAGAGCCTATTCCTCTGGCGGTTTGGGTGCGGACACCATCGTTGATTTTACGGGTGCGCCGAGTCGCTACTTTACCAACACTCGTGGTGGCGTGCAGGATACAAGTTGGGATTTTTATACGACGGTGCTTCCGGCCGCCAAGGGTGTGAAAACCATCGGGAGCTTATTGAAGGGGGCATGGCGTGGAGTCGCCGGCCTTTTCGTCAAACGAGAAGCGGCGGAATTAACAAAAGTAACCGTCCAACAAGTTACTAAAGAACTAGGGTACTTCCCGAGTAAAGCGGTTAAGGAGGCTTTGAAAGGAGGTGTCCCGCTTCAGAGTCTCTCTCAAGCGGAAAGACAAATAGCAGCACATTGGTATGAGCGGGTGGCGAATGAAGTCGTTACAGGTGGCAAGGAGGCGGCAGCCAAAGCCTTGAACCTAGCGCGTGCCAAGTTTCTACGAGAAGGAGGCAAGCCTCCTGTAGATATACACAATTTTGAAAACTGACACAGACATTTCTCACTGGAAGCCCGAGGTTTACGAACGTGCATTTGCCAATCTATTATGACTGATCTTCATGAAAAACTTCTCGTGGCCATTGCCTCAAATGAATTTGAGGAAGCTTGCCGCCTGATACGTAGCGGACTTGACCTGAACATTCGGTGTGATCAAGGTGCATCGGCTTTATATCCAGCGATCTTGAGCGGTGAGCTTTCATTAGTTCGCTTAATGCTTGAAAATGGCGCTGATCCAAATTTTGTGGCCGATGAACCAGCTGCCTCTATTTACACCGAGAAACCGCTTGAGTTGGCAAAGCAGGCTCGTTTCCTCATGAATCGAGCTAGGTTTGAGCCAATTGTGATGTTGCTAGAGGAGTTTGGAGCAATAGAGTGAGTATTCGGTGGGCGCTCGTTACCCGTTCTTAACCCAAAAGAACGGGATGTCGAAACGGGGATATCGCATTGCAACCAGCGCTTGAAAATCCGCGTTAATCCGTGGCGTAACTCGACAATTTCCCGGAATCGCAGTTAAAATCAGCGGCTTCGCAATGCTTGAGTCCAGAGTATTCCGCTCGATGGCGATTGCGACCGCTCTGAGTGTAGGTGTCGCTGTGTTCATTGCGCCCTGGCGCGTGACGGCTGGGCTGTTGCTGGGTGGTTTGCTCGCGCTTTTCAGTCATCGATGGCTGAAAAACTCTGCTGCTGTTGCCATTCATCTTTCTACCGTCGGCGGCAGGCCGCAACTGAGGCTGGCGCAATTTGTACTTCGTTACGTGGTGATCGCCGCGGCTGTCTTCACAGCCTACACGCTCGATCTCGTATCGCTGCCTGCGGTCCTCGCAGGGATGTCCAGTTTTGTTGTAGCAATATTTGTTGAAGCCGGCAGAGAGTTCTACTTCGCAATCATCAAGCGAGAGGAAAATAATTGATGTTCTGGTTTGCAGAAGGTGCAGAGGCTGCGCACGGAGCGGCTGAGCACGCGGAAGAGGCGGGGCACCACACACCCATAGTTGTGGAGTTCGTTAACCACTGGTTTGGCGAGGCCGCGCTGGAATTTGAGCTGAAATACACCAAACCGATCTGGGACAAGGTGCTCGGTAAGTTCGGGACCACGCCGGAAGCGGCGTTTGGACCATACACAGCAGAGAACGCGATCCCCTGGTACACGGTGATGTTTTTCATCGCCTGCATTTTGAGCGTCATCATTATCTGGATCCTCAAGGGCAAGCTTTCCGAAAGTGAACCGGGCCACGGCCAGCAGACACTCGAAGTCAGCGTCCTGGCAGTGCGCAACATGATCGAAGACATCAT
>Ga0126311_10000638_pt1 | contig 16273 bp, 13 predicted proteins | sample Plot61_FD_92539 | JGI IMG/M metagenome (GOLD analysis project Ga0126311, IMG submission 92539) | Serpentine soil microbial communities from UC McLaughlin Reserve, CA, USA - Plot61 | ecosystem: Environmental > Terrestrial > Soil > Grasslands | place: USA: UC McLaughlin Reserve, Lake County... | reverse complement strand
CTTCACCGAGAAGAACCACCTTGTAACCTGCCCGTCGCACCGCGCGGCTGAGACGGTAGCGCGCCGCGCCGTGCGCGTTATAGTGGATCATCTCTCCTTGCCCGACCGACTCGGTGAAGGAGTCTGCGGACTCCTTCGCGGTGACCGATACCGGCCAGAAATCCGCCCCCACGTGAGCGGCCGTTCGGCGGGCGCTCGCACTCTCGTCGTAGTCCGGGTGGTCGAACGCGACTGTGAAGGCGGCCACCCTGCCCTGAGCGTGTACGCTGGCCAGTCCGAGGACGGAGGAGGAATCCACCCCACCGCTCACATAACAGCCCACGGGCACGTCGGCCCGCATGCGGAGGCGAACCGCCTCGTCCAACAGAGTGCGCAACTGCTCGACGCACGCCGCCTCCGTTTGATTCGTTTCGTCGCGCGCGCGCGGATAGTTGACGTCCCAGTAGCAAGAGAGCCGGAGTGACCCGGCGCGGGCGATGAGATGATGGCCCGGCGGAACCTGCCGGACTTCTTTGAACAGCGCCCGGTCCTGATCCGCGCACAGGAACAGACTCTGAAATATCGATTCCCTGTCCCAGCCCGCGGGGACGCCAGCGGCGAACAGCGCTTTGACCTCCGAGGCCAGGTAGAGGACGCCCCCGACGCGCGCATAAAAGAGCGGCTTGATGCCAAAGCGGTCGCGCGCCGCGAACAACGTCTGCTCATCCTCGTCCCAGATGACGAACGCGAATTCACCGCGCAGTTGCTCCAGACATTCAGCGCCCGCCTCTTCGTAAAGGTGAAGGGCGATCTCGCTGTCGGAGCGCGTGCGAAACCGGTGCCCGCGCGCTTCGAGGTCGCGCCGAATCCGTTCGTGGTCGTAAAACTCTCCGTTGACCACGATGCGCAACCGACCGTCCTCGCTGGCTATCGGCTGCGCCCCCGTCACCAGGTCGATAATGCTGAGCCGCGTGTGGCCCAGTCCGACCCGCCCGTGCGGCGCCGTCCAATGATGCTGCTCATCCGGCCCGCGATGTGCGAGCCGCTCGGTGGCCCGCACGAGCGACTCCGGCACGATTGGCTTCTCGGGCGAGAAAAGGGCGACTATGCCGCACATAAAGTTCCTCGGGAGGCAGTTGTGTAGGCGGCGCCTACGGGTCGAGATTCATGGCCTGCATTTCAGGTTCGCCGCCGTCACAACTGAACCTCATCAACAGCGCGGGGCCTCCCTCGACGCGATTACCGCCGGGGACGACCCGCTCGACCGTCGAGTAGACGACCACCACGCCCCGGGGCTGAAACCTCTGGCAGTAGTGGCGAGCGGTTCGCGTCTGGATGCTCCTGCGAAGCTCTGCTTCGTGACCGGGCTCGATACGCATCCAGGTGAGGCCGTGTAAATAGAACTGGAGCAGGACGCCGCGTGTGGACTCTACAAACATCGCGCCTGGTTCGATCTCGCGCCCGCGCGCGTCGCCCTCGTATTCGATGATCCGGTATCGAACAGCATAGTTCCGCTCGTCGATCCAGTTGAAGAGTTGGTACTGTTGCGCGATGCCGATGCACCAGAGAGACGAAAAGAAGACTTGCTGTAGTGGCCCAAGTCCCTCTGCGCCGCCCTTATCCGGATCGCCTGTGGCGCAACAGGCCGCACGAGATTCATCGGCCGTGCCGCCGCTCGCAACGGTTAGAATTCCGGCAGCCTCTGCGTAACCGCGGCGCGTCGGCGCGCGCCACTGTGGCAGGGCCACCGAACTCAGCATCGCCAGTGTCAAAACGACGACGAAGAGGAGCGCGAACGCGTCGCAACGGCCAACACGCGCCGGCGCTCGCCGCAGTTGTGACCACGACGCCCCACCGCGCAGCCTGTCCATCAACTCGCCGCCGAACGGGATTATCATGGCCGCGAGGCAGGCGATGTTTGCAAAGGGGATTTGGAGTGTGGCTAAGGTTCCGACGTGAAACCCGAATAGCGCAAGGAGAAGGCCGTACTTTGCCGGGTGTCCCCTGGGTAGAATGAAGATGAGGGGGAACAGGGGCTCAAGAATCAGGGCGCAGTAGTTCAGCACTTTAAGCAAGCTCAAGTGTTCCGGGCCCCAGAATTCCGGCGTCAGCGAGATGGGCAGTTTTAATACGGCATAGAGCGCGATGCCGTCGCGCCACATCGGGCTGGCCCACTTCCAAAGCCCCGCGACTAAATAGATAAGGGCAAGGTTCCACAGAAAGCAGCGGGTCGCAGTGCCCTGCACCCTCTCGCATTTCCAACGCCGCCAGGCCGTTCCACGTTCGACGAGCCACTCGCGCAGAATCAGGGTGCGGCCCACCGGCAGCAGCAGTAACCAGAAGAGTGTGAGATGTACGATGGAATCGTCCACGTACATCACCAGAAAGTTCCAGCGGTAGGCGCAGACCGCGATCAGGTAAAGGACGGCGGCAAAGGTCTTGACTCGGTAACCGACGATCAGCGCGCAGGCGCATAAACAGGCGAACAGATAGATCGCCTGAAACATCGCCAGACTCATGCCCGGCTGAAACAGGCTCAGCCGGGTGAACCAGAAGAGCTCGCGACTGAGTTCATGGTCGATCAGCCCACCGGGACCGCTGAAATCCCTCGCCTCAAGGAAGGTGCGAAGGAAGTAGACGAAGGCTAACACCCCTACCAGAACCCGAAAGAGATCCAGCGGCAGGGCATCGACTGTCCCCGCGAGCAATTCACGGGGGCGTGCCAGAGATAGACGAGAAGACGGCAAGGTGATCCTGGGCTCCTGACGTACTATCCTGGTTGTCAGCGACTCACCTCTATGTGGTTCTGCTACAAGAACTGCCTGTCGATTATAATCCGCCCCTCACGTTCTTCCAGCAAATCTTTCCAGTCACCTCATGGACCGTACTCCTCGCCTTTCAAGTGGCTCGTTACTGACATGTTCCATGGTCCTTTTCTGCCCAAGTAGGGTTCACTTCCGTCTCTCTGTGAAGCGGCGGTTGGTGTCAAGTGTTTTTATCCCCGGTGGCTGCTCGCCCGGACACACTGACATCGTACAGCGAGTCCCTTTCACCTCCCTGTCCGCGCTCTTCCTTGGGCGATTATTCTAACGCCCGGCGCATGTCCGGATTCGGGGGCGGGCGGCGCCACTCCTTTGACGGCGCTCTACGGGCCAAGCCGGTTGCCGCGCTCGCACTGACGCTGGCCGTACGCAGTATCCTGCATTGAGGGGCGGCCGCATGCCCGCTCGTCAACGCCGGTGTGCAATGAAACAACCGTCGCCTTAATCCGGCTTCACCCGCGGGGGATACCAGCACCCGGCCGTCTCCTTCACGATTTCCCATCCGGACGGCCTGAGCAGGGAGTTGAAATCCAGCCCCCGCGACCTCGGACTCTCCTATAGGCTCACCCGCCGCAGCCTGAGCGCATTGCCTATCACGGAGACCGAGCTCAAGCTCATGGCCGCCGCCGCTATCATCGGGCTGAGCAGGAGGCCGAAGAACGGGTAGAGTAAGCCGGCCGCGACGGGCACGCCAAGCGCGTTGTAGACAAACGCGAAGAAGAGGTTCTGTTTGATGTTGCCTATCGTCGCGCGGCTCAAGCGGCGCGCGCGCACGATGCCGCGCAGGTCTCCCTTGACCAGCGTCACGCCGGCGCTCTCTATCGCCACGTCCGTCCCCGTCCCCATCGCGATGCCTACTTGAGCCTGCGCAAGTGCGGGTGCGTCGTTGATGCCGTCGCCCGCCATCGCCACGACCCGGCCCTCCTGTTGGAACCGCTTGACGGCCTCCCCCTTCTGGTCGGGTAGCACCTCGGCGACGACCTCGTCTAGCCCCAGCTTCTTCGCAACGGCGTCGGCCGTCGTGCGGTTGTCGCCCGTGAGCATGACGACGCGGATGCCCTCCTCGTGTAGCTGCCGGATTGCCTCGCCGCTCGTCTGCTTGACGGGGTCGGTCACGCCGAGAAGTCCCGCGACGCGGCCGTCAACGGCGACGAACATCACGGTCTGCCCGTCGCCGCGAAGAGCCTCGGCCTCGGCGGCGAGGTCGCCGGGGATGACGCCCAGCTCTTCGAGCAGGCGTAGGTTGCCTAAGCCGACGGTGCGCCCCTCCACCATACCCGTGACGCCTTTACCCGTGACCGACGCGAACGACTCCACCGCTGCAAGCTCAACCCCGCGCGCTTCCGACCCCGACACAATGGCTGCGGCGAGTGGGTGCTCGCTCCCGCGTTCGAGGCTCGCCGCCAGACGAAGCAGTGTTCGCTCGTCCCAACCTTCCGCCGGGACTACGGTCACCAACTTGGGCTTGCCTTCTGTGAGCGTCCCCGTCTTGTCCACAACCAACGTGTCCACCTTCCTCAGCACCTCGACGGCCTCGGCGTTCTTGAAGAGCACACCGACCTGAGCCCCCTTCCCCATGGCGACCATGACGGACATCGGCGTGGCGAGCCCGAGCGCGCAGGGGCAGGCGATGATTAGCACCGCCACCGCGTTGATGAGCGCGTAGGCCATGCGCGGCTCCGGCCCCGTGAGTGACCAGACTGTGAAGGTGATGATCGCAATCACCAACACTGCCGGAACGAAATATGCGGCGACCCGGTCGGCGAGCTTCTGGATGGGCGCGCGGCTGCGCTGTGCTTCGGCGACCATCTGCACTATCCGTGAGAGTAGGGTGTCCGCGCCGACGCGCTCGGCCCTCATCACGAATGACCCCGTGGCGTTGACGGTCGCGCCGACGACGCGGTCGCCGGGGCGCTTCTCGACGGGTATGGGTTCGCCCGTCACCATCGACTCGTCCACCGAGCTGCCGCCCTCGGCTACTTCGCCGTCTACTGGGACCTTCTCTCCGGGACGCACGCGCAGGAGGTCTCCGGGACGAACCTCGTCGAGCGGCACGTCCTCCTCTGTGCCGTCTTCGCGGACGCGCCTAGCAGTCTTCGGCGCGAGCCCGAGCAGCGCGCGGATTGCCGCGCCCGTCTGACTGCGTGCCTTCAACTCAAGCACCTGTCCGAGCAGCACTAGCGTGACGATCACGGCCGCCGGCTCGAAGTAGACGGGAACCCTGCCCCCCATGTCGCGAAACGACGCGGGGAACAGGTCGGGTGCCAGCGTGGCAATGAGACTGTAGGCGTAAGCGACGCCGACGCCGAGCGCGATCAGCGTGAACATGTTGAGACTGCGGTTGACGATTGATTGCCAGCCTCGGACGAAGAAGGGCCACCCTCCCCACAGGACTACGGGCGAAGCGAGGGCCAGCTCAATCCAGCTTAACGCGCGGGCGGAGACGAACCCGCTCAGGTGCAGGCCGAACATCTCGCCCATCGCGATGAAGAGTAGAGGCAGTGTGAGCGCGACGCTCGTCCGGAAGCGTCGCTTCATGTCTATGAGCTCGGTGTTGTCCTCCGCCGCGGTGACGGTTCGGGGTTCGAGCGCCATCCCGCAGATGGGGCAGTTGCCCGGACGGTCGCGCACGACCTCCGGGTGCATCGGGCAGGTGTATTCGACCTTCTCTTTCGGCGCTTCCAACTTCAGAGGCTCCAGCGCCATGCCGCACTTCGGGCAGGAGCCGGGCCCCTCTTTGCGGACTTCCGGGTGCATGGGGCAGGTGTAGACGTTACTCTCCGCCGACGCTTCAACCCGGCTCTCTTTTTCTCGGCCGGCCACGCCTCCGACGAAAGACTCGGGCGATTGCCGGAACCTGTTCAGGCATGATTTGTTGCAGAAGTAGTAGGTACTGCCCGCGTACTCGTAGGAGCCGGCGGCGCTGTCGGGGTCTACCGTCATGCCGCAGACCGGATCGACAGCTTTAGTGTCCCGCGCCGTTGTGGTATTCATCTCTAATCCTCTCACCCCGCCTTATCGCCGGCCCGCCCCTTAAGTTTTTTATCAACTACGTTGCCGACTGCGTTTTTCGGCGGCACGCTTCACGGCCCCGACCTTCCTGGTCTTACTAACGTCATGCGCGACGTGCGCCCCTTCGATCAGGCCGCAGATGTTGCCAGGGGCGTGGCCCTTCTCGTCCCACTCTTCGAGCGTCCCGGCCAGCTCCTTTCGGTAGAGGCGCATCTCGCGCATCCGCTCGTCGAGTTCCGCCAGCCGCCGCCGGACGATCTCGCGCACTTCGTCGCACGGGCTCTCGCCCTTACGCGCGTCGTCGATGATCCGCCTTATCTCGTCGAGCGAGAAGCCGAGCGCCTGCGCGCGCTTGATGAAGGCCAGCCGCTCCAAGACCTCCTCGCCGTAGACGCGGTAGCCGCTGTACGTGCGTGAGGGGCTGTCGAGCAAACCGCCCTTCTCGTAGAAGCGGAGCGCCTCGACGCCGACGCCGCTCTTCCTGGAGACCTCGCCAATCTTCAGCATCCGGCGGCCCTCCTCCTCGCCAACCAACCGCGCGCCGCGTCTCGTGTCCCGCATCGTCCCTCACCTCCCGAATGACCGACGCGCACAGTATAAAGTCTGTACCCGTCTACAGAGTCAAGCGGATTTCTTCCTCGTTCGATAAGTATCGGCGCTACTCACCGCTTCGGAGTTTCACCGTCGCCGTGCGCACGCGCGTGGGCCTGGCGAACTCAGTCCATGCGAAGTAGATGTCTTCGCCGAGGCGGGCAATGCGCGGGAAGCCGCTCGACCGCGACACATCGGTCTGAGCGACGACCGCCACGGGGCCGCTCGCGCCGTCGTGACGAACGTGACGGGCCTTAATCGCGCCGACGCCGGCCGTCCCAGACATCCAGCATACGAGCGCAGACCCGTCCGGTAACAAGAGCACGTCCACGCGCCCCACCGCGCCGCCGTCGTCCACCTCCACCGGGCCGCCGAAGGTCGCGCCCGCGTCGTCCGAGAACGCCACCTTCACGCGCGGGGTGTCGCCCGCTTCCGTGTACCACGCGACCGCCACGCGCCTCCCGTCGGCGGCGACCGAGGGGCCGTTGACGGGGCACCCCTGAATCTCCCAGTTGTCCGCAAACACAGTGCGCGGGGCGCTCCACCCGTCTCCCTGCCGGCGCACGACGTAGATATCTCGCACCTCCGTCTCCGAGCGGTCGCGGTAGACGACGACGGGGCCTTCACTTGTGAGCGCCGCCGAGGTCTGACAGCACTCGCACACGCGCTCGTCGAGCAGCGCCTCGTCGGAGACGCGGCCTTCGGCGTCTACGGCCGCGTACCGCAGGGTCATGCTCACGGGCAGAGGGCCTTTCTCCTCTTCACCCTCCTTCACGTCCTTGAGGTTGCGCCCGTCGAGCCACACCGCGCCGACCCGCCCGCCGTCGAGAGGTATCAGCGAGACGAACCCGTGTTCGGTCAGAGTCTTGTCCGAGTGGGGGACGACCGGGGCTCCCCAGCTCTTACCCCCGTCCTTCGAGAGCGAGACCTGCACGTCGTAGGCGTACGTGCCGTGCCCGCTCTTGACGAGGCGGTGCGAGGCGAGTGAGCCGCCGGGCAGCGCGACGACCGACGGGAAGTCCGCCCAGTTGATGAACCAATTCTCGCCCTCTGCGGCGGTGCGCGCCTCCGACCAGCCCGCGGCGTCGCGTGCGGCGAAGCGGAGCGCGTAGCGCTTCTCCCCCACCTTCTCCACCCAACTGAGAATCACTCGTCCGTCCGGGGCCGTGAAGAGTTCAGGCTCGCGGCTGTCCACGCCGGCGGGGGAAGCTATCTCGCGCACGTCGAGCGTAGGCTGCACCGCCTGAAGCGGAATCGCGCTTTGAGGCGTTGAAGTTCCCGTATCACTCCGACCGCAGCCGTGAATGAAGACCGCGGCGGCGAACGCCAGCGCGGTGATCGTGATGCTTCGAGAGTTGAACCGATTCGCTCTGACCTTCATCAGGAACCCTCTTCGGCCTTTTCGCGGCCCGCCTTAACGGTTCACCGTTTGGAATACTCCGCGACGATGCGCTCGCGTATCTGCGGCGCCGTCAGCCCCTGCTTCTGAAGCCGGTATGCTGCGAGGGCCTCTTTCACGCAGATGTCGCAGTGCGCGGCGTGGTCGTCCACGAAGCAGCTTTGCAGACTCTTGTGGCCGAAGCCCTCGTCGCAGTGGCAGTAGCACGGGAGCTGCGCGATGGTCTGCGGCATCTCACCTACGGCTTTGTATGCGTCGCGTATGAGCCCCTTGAAGTTCTCCGGCGGCAGCGTCGGCGCGAGGCTGCCCGCGTTCGGCGTCGTCTCGTAGTGAGCCGGGACGGTCTCCGACGCGTGAGTGTGTTGCTGCGGCGGCGTCACGGGGCGCGAGGCGACGGGCGTGCGCGCATGGGGCGCGGGCGTGGGGCGGCTTTGCCGCGTCAGGGCGAACGCCGCGACGGCGGCAATAACTACCAAGGCTGTGACGACTATTTTTCTGTTCATAAAAGTTTCATCTCCTATCACGTACGACTGCGGAATCCGGCCTCGCCGCCCCCGTCATGTTCGTCGGGTGTTCGCGCACCGGTTGTAGGAAAACGAGCACGGCGGCCGCTGCATCTTCGAGCGCTAACGTGAAGGTAAACTTGCCCTTCATCGTGTGCCCGTCGGTCGAGAGCGCCTTCCACTCGACCGCGTACGTGCCCGACGGCAAGTCCTCCAGCTCGGCCTGTAGCTTCTTGCCCCCTTCGGCCAGGCCGACGTTCTGCTTGTCCACGCGCCGGCCCGTCTGGTCGGTGACTGCTACGGCGCAGCCGCCCGCGTCCAACGCCTCGCTGAACCAAAGCTCTACGCTCTTCGGTGCCTGCTTCAAGACCGCGCCGGCGGCGGGCTGCGAGCGCAGTAGTCTGGCGTGCGCGAAGGCTTCCGGTTGCGCGTATAAAAGGGCGAGCAAAACAGCCGCCGCGCCGAGCGCGGCCCTGACCCCGCCCCTGTCGTACATTGTCATGGCTTCATCTTTGCGCGCCGCCCCCTGTCGGACGCAGTTGTTACTGAGCCACCGACTAATTGCAAAAGGCGTCAATGCTGATGGGGCGTCGTCTGTGTTTGGCCGTGTGCCCCGTGCATATCGCCCATGTCCATCTTGCCCGGTCGGATGCGGAAGAAGAGCTTCCACGAGACGGGGCGCTGCCCGTAGATGGGGCCGAGCGCCGCGGGCTTGGAGTAGAAGGTCAGGTCGCTCCCCACGGCGAACGAGAGCTCGTCCGTGTTCCAGAGGTCGCGCGCCCCGCCGAAAGTGTATGCGCCGACGCGGAAGGACGGGTGGTGTTCAGTAATGCCTAAGAGCGCGCGATCCTCGTCGCCCAGCAGCTCGTCCTTGTCCACCAGCTCCAGGCGCGTGTAGAGGTAGTTTTTGTCGAGGAAGTTGATCGTGGACTCAAGCGTGTAGCTGTTCAGGTCGCGCGTCTCGCCGTGCTCGCTCACGTGGTTGCGGCCCCAGACGAAGGCCGACGCCCAGTTGCCGCGGTCGAATGACTTGTTGTACTGCACCGAGGCGGTCACGCGCCTAATGTCCGCGTCAGGCTCCTGCGCCTCGGGGCTGCGCAGGAAACCGTAGGAGACCTGTGCGGCCCAGTTCTTGTTCGGCATGAACGAGAGCCGCGCCGAGCGCGAGTTCCACTTATGAGAGTCGAAGTCGTAGCGGCTCTCGTCGGGCTCTCTCCCGTTGAAGATCGAGCCTTCGAGCTTGAGCCGGCGGTAGGTGAAGCCCGTGGTAAGGACGCCGAAGCTGATGTGCGTCGAGTCCTGCAAGTGGTGCGCGAGCGTGGCCGAAGGGTTCTCCGACGCAGACATGCGGTGCATGAAGGCCACGGGGCCGAGCGCCGGTTCTCCGGGGTAGCCGAAGTAGGTGAACCACGTCCCGCGCTCCCCGAGCGGGTGCGTGTACTGCGCCGACAACTCCATGAACAGGTCGTGCGGGTGCTGCTTATCAATAAGCGGCCGTCCCTTGTAGGTCTCGCCCGTTTGAAACAACAGCGGCGAGCCTCCCGGCGGGAAGGTGAAGGGCTCGGCGCTGAACATGCCGCGCAGTTGGAGAGTTCCGCGCCCTACCTTGCGGTAGGCCATCGGCATGAACCAGTTCTGCGAGTCGAACTTGGTGACGCCGCGCGGCCCTCCCTGACTGTTCAAGCCCGCCGTCAGATTGAAGTGGAACATCAAGAGCCATTCGCCCGCGACCCTGTAATACATGTGCATCGGCCCGGACGAAGGCTGCCACGCCGTGCCCGACCCCATAGCGCCCATCGACATGAGGTTGTTCTGACTGGAGCCGACGCGGATTGCCATGTCGTTCCCCGACATGACGAGCAGCGGCCCCATGTTCATCGAGCCCGTCCCCGACATGTCCGTGTCGCCCGCGTTCGGCGTCGCGCCTTGGGCATGGCTGTCGTGCGTCATGCCGGGCATGTTCCCCATCCCACCCGAAGTTTCCGGACTGGCCGACGGCGACGGGCCGGCCTGCGGCGTCGGGTGATTCATGGGCATACTCATGTCCATCTTTTGCTCCGGCGTCGGCGAGCCCTGCGGGGAAGTAGACGGGGAGCCCGCCGGCACCTGCATCCCCGGCATGTTATGCGTGTCATGCGGCGAGGCCGAAGGGGCGGGCGTGGAGGTGGCCGCTGGCATCTGCATGCCGGGCATGTTCTCCATCTGATGTGGGGCCGCCTGCTGCGTGGAAGACGGGGACGGAGAAGGCGCCGTCGAGTGCGACGGCATGTGCGTGCCGTTCATGTTCATGCCGCCCATGTCGTGCTTCTTCGGCGCGGGCCGCGCCCTCTTCTTCCGCCGAGTGGCGGCTTTAGCCTTCGGCCTGGCTTTCCGTTTGGACTTGGGTTTGGCTTTAGGTTTGACCTTCGGCTTCGACATGTCCATGCCCGGCATTTTGTGCCCCTGGTGCTGCGCGCGGGTTACCACGCCGCCGGTAAGCAGCGCCGCCACGAGGAGCGCGCACAGTACGCCGCGCACATCGGGTGTGAAAGTAGTAGAGCTGATCATTGTTTCTTCCCCAGAATGATTTATCGGTCGGACGAGGAAGCTGGGTAAAGGGCTTAGTCGCCACGACTCGATCAAAGATTTAATGTTCGGTAAACGCAGGCGTGCGCGGTTCGGCCCGGAGGGCGCCGAAGCGGTCGGGAGGAACTAAATGCGGAAGACGCTGATCAGGACGCGGCGTTCGGAGGAGGCGGCCGCAGGAGGCGCATGCTCTCTCGCCAAGACGATAGGTACAAATGAGGAGGTGACCGAAAGAGGCTCTGAGAGCGCGGGCGGCGCGGATACGTCTTCGCCTCGTTTCGACTGCTCGAGCTCCCTCATCGTGGTGGGCGTCGTCGGCAGTTGCGAACGACCCATGCAGTGCTCGCACGTCTCGACGGGTTTGTCTAAAGCGCGGGTGTCTGCACTCCGCTCCGCCTCATGCCCTACCCGCATATCACTCATCTGCATCTCGCCCATCTGCGCCTCGTCCATGCAGTGCTGTGACGCGGGACGGGGAGCGACTCTGGCGTGACAGCACGCGTGATCCTGCCCCACGTGCGGGCACGCGGCGGCCAGCACGTTCCCCCACGCGCTCAACAGGAGCGCGAGGAGCAGGGCGCCGGAGGATAGAGAGCGTTTCCGCATAGAGCCGATTACTACAGATGCCTCTGGTGATTGGTTCGGCGCCCACTTTAGCACAGACGCGTGTGCCGTGCACATTGAAGGCGCTTTTTGCCGGTGACGTTGTCGAATCTTGCGACAACCTACCCGCCCCGACACTCGTCCTCATTGCCCGGATGTGTCTCCTTGGGTAAAGAGGCGTCCCCTTACTATTGCCGTCAACGGCCCGACGCTCTATACACACGCCGTGACGCTTGACTCGCGCGGCCGCGGGATATAGTCTCCCTGCCCTCACACGCCGGCGAAGATCCGACCTGCCCGCGACGCCCCGAAGTAGAAGCGCCGGTAAGAAAGCAATGACATTAATTTCACGGCCGACGTGATGGGGGATAAGTTCGAGGAGATCGAGCACGAGCAGTTCGGCGAGGACGGCTACGAGGACGCGGTGAAGCAGATAGGCGAGATCGAAGGCGGCCTCGGCCTCTCCGACATCTCGCAGTTCACCGCGCCGCCCCCTCCGAAGGCGGCGGGCGCGTAGCGCGTGAAGGAATCATAACTTCATAAAAAGGGGGCGGAGGATGAAAAGGGTCGCCGCGGTTCTCTTACTCTTACTCACCCCTGGTGCCGTGTCGTGCGGCCAGAGGCAGCAGCAAGGCTCGACGGTCGTCTTGGTCGTGCGCCACGCCGATAAGGCTTCGGACGCCGAAGACAGCCCGCTCGACGAAGCCGACGTGCGGCGCGCTCAGGCGCTCGACGCCGTCGCAGCGGACGCGGGGGTGAGCGCCATCTACGCCACGCAGTTCAAGCGCAACCGCGACACGGCGCAGCCGCTCGCCCAGCACACCGGCGTCGCCGTCACCGAGGCGCCGGTCAACCTACAGAATCCGGGCGACTACGGGCAGAGGTTAGCCCGCGACATTATTGATAAGCACCGCGGGCAAACCGTGCCGGTCGTCGGGCACGGCAATACCGTCGCCTCCATCGTGGAAGTGCTGACGGGACGGGCGCAGCAACTCGGCGAAATACAGTACGGCGACCTGCTGATAGTCACCGTCCCGCCTTCCGGCCCCGCCGGGCTGATCAGGGCGCAGTACGGCGCAAGCGCAGCAGTTGGCGGCATGATGAAGCAGTAGCCCGTAGACAGTCTGTCATGAGCGAGCACGATGAACCGGTATGGCCGCGTCATGCGCTACCGCGTGAATTCGGCGTGGCTTGTTCTGGCGGGGCTCTCGTCGGCCTGCCGGTCGGCGTGAAGGCGACGTTTTAAGCTAGCCTCGGGGTGGCGCATCCCGTCAGGTGGAGGTGTGGTGCGCAACATGGTCTTGACAGCCGACGACAAGCTCTATATTGCTTGAAGCGGCGTGAACAAGGTCGCAATCGCGGAGGTGAAACATTGAATCTCGGTGACACGATGTCGTAAAGGTGAGGTATTCTTAAACCCGTTTTCGACTTTGAGTTTGAGGGTCTATGTTCTATCTGACGTATGCTCCTGGGCCGCCGATTAGCGAATTCGTTGACTATTTTTGGCTGTTTGATGGCGGGCAAACGCCTCGAAAAGAACGGATTGTCCCTAGTGGGACAATCGAGTTGGTGATCAACCTCCGTGATGACGAGATTCGCATTCATGATCGCGGGCAATCGGAGCAGCTCAGGCGCTTCTCGGGCGCGGTTCTGTCGGGAACTTATTCGAGCATATTTGTCGTCGACGCAATGCAGCACGAGTCCATGCTGGGCGTGCACTTCAAGCCGGGTGGGGCGTTTCCATTTCTCGGCTCCTTAGCGAGCGAACTAACGGATGCCCATGCTGACTTGGCGGACATTTGGGGCCGCTCGGGCCTTGAGCTTCGGGAACGTTTGTGCGTTGTCCGCACGCATCGAGAGCGGTTTCGGATCATGGAAGAGGTCCTCACGAACCGCCTGCGTCGCTCTCGAAAAGGGCACCCCGCGGTGGTGATTGGATTGAACGGGTTTGGCCCCTACGGCACACGCGCTTCGGTGCGAGATGTCGCCCGAGACGTTGGTATATGCCAGCGGCGGTTCAGCAAGGTGTTCGCCGCTCAAGTCGGCCTCACCCCGAAGGTGTTCTGCCGCGTGTTGCGATCTCAGCGGGTGCGGACTCTGGTGGGTCAGACCGAGAAACCTGATTGGGCACGGATGGCGGTGACCTGCGGATACTTCGACCAGTCGCACTTGATAAACGACTTCCAAGAATTCTCCGGCTTTAGCCCTACAGAGTACCTCCGTCGCCTTCGTCAACATCAGCAGGACGGCCGCTTAAAAAGCAACCACGTACCGTTACCCGGATAGGTCCATTTTTTCCAATACAGAGACGCGCTCGGAACTCTACAATCAGCGCAAAAACGTGTGGACGGATGCCCGCGAGTCGAGCCGTAGCACGCGCTAGGGGAGGTCTAAAATGAGGAGATGGTGCGCTCTCTTACTATGTTTTATCGGCATCGCCATAGGAGGTTGTATGGACCAAAAGGGATCGTCCGAAGCGGCGCGCGAGGCCAGTTCGGATGCACAGGAAGGCCAAAGCTTTGTTTTGGGTCTTTGGAGTATTCGGTATCAAGTGAAGGACGTGGGCCGCTCCGTCGCCTTCTATACAAAGCAACTTGGTTTCAAACTGGATCAGCAAAACCTACCCGCTTTCGCACAGGTCTCCGTCGGTGGTCTCAAACTTATACTCAGTGGTCCCGGAGCCTCGGGTTCTCGTCCGATGCCAGACGGCCGTCAGCAAGAGCCTGGCGGATGGAACCGGGTTGTGCTTCAAGTGTCTGATCTTCCGGCCCGGATTGAGGCTTTGAAGAAGGCAGGTCTTCATTTTCGAAATGAGATGGAGGTGGGACCGGGCGGGAAGCAGATCCTACTGGATGACCCTGACGGGAACCCGATCGAGCTCTTTGAGCCCGCTCGTTAGTTCGGCGGCCTCCGACACGTGGCACTCGTTGTTTTCTCAGGTGATCAATCAGGTCATCGCGTTAGGTCTGATCGTCCTTAGAACTTCGTGAGCGGTTATGCGCAGCCAAAACGCCGGCAGAGCGGTTTAACCTGTTGGAGAAAGCGCTCATGGCGCATCTGTTCCGGCCGTTGGAGCGTCATTACGCCGTGCGATTCGCGCTCGATATTTTCGGTCGGGCCGACTCCGGCTTGGCTATTTGCGACGTCGCGCGGGATGCTGGCCTCAGTCAACGCCGTTTCATTCAGTTATTCGCGCGCGAGGTCGGTATGCCGCCCAAGCTGTTTTGTCGTGTCCGGCGTTTTCGGCAAGCGCTCGAAACAGTCCGACACGTCGCTGTGCCGAATTGGGCGCAAGTGGCGGTGGATTGCGGCTATTACGACCAATCGCATCTTATTCACGACTTTCGATCCTTCTCGAACCTGAGCCCCACTGAATATGTTCGTCAACGGAGTGAATGCGTGATGCAAAATCACGCGACGCTGGTCGGGTAGGTCAATTTTTTCCAATACGGAACTCATCCGCCGTTGGATAATGAGCGAAAATCTATGAAACGAACCTTCGTTCTTATTCTCGCCGTCCTGGCTGCAACCGCCCTGCTCGGGGGGCTTGTGTATGCCGTGCTGGTGGCCGCGCACGTTTCCGAGCCAGCCGCCACCACGGCTCAAGGCGCGACGCCCCGGCGACTCTGGGCCACCACGGCCGCTGTGGTGGCGCTGGTCGGCGTGGTCATCGGTGGGCTGGCCCTGCGCCGATCCGCCGGTCGCATCGGCCCCGGTAACGGGAGACGGGGAGCCATCGTGGCCCTAGTGGCGGGGCTGATCGCCGCGGTCAACGGCGGTTTGAATTTGGCCGTCGCCACAGGTGGTCTCGGCAGCGGCAACGGAGTAGCCGGCGGCGCCGCGGCCTTGGTGCTGGGGCTGATCGCCATGGCCCTTGGTGGGCTGGCTCTGGCCCGATCCCGCCGCACCGGCTGACCCGGCCATGGTTCATCTCGAAAATTTTCCAACTCTGCGTGGCCTCGACACGCCCCAACGTCATTGCCCAGGTTGCGTTGCGAAAATCGAGTTGAGACGGGGAAGGTCGTTAGTTGAACCAAGGCTATGCCGCTACCCCGAACAAGCTCTCAACGAATTTCACCTGCCCCACCGCGTCTCTGCCGTCTAACCTTTTGACCTGCCCCTCCCTCATCACGTGCATCGACTCAACCCCTTCGAGTGGGATGCGTTGCAAAGATTATTTTCAAGCGCGGAAGTGCCCAGGCGCCTTTCGCTAAGCAGCGACCCCGAATAACGAAGCGACGAACTTCGCCTGACCTTGTGCATCACTTCTCGCTAACCTTTTGACCTGACCTTTCCTCATCCTGTTAACGGCTTCAATGCCTTCCAGTGTTCGCTCTGCTGCATGAAAGCTCTTGAAGCATTGTGACGCCCGCACCTTCTTTTTGATGAAGCGGTGGTCTTGCTCGATTACATTGTTCAGGTACTTCACGCGCCGCAGCTTGCAGTCCTTCGGCACAATTCTCTCCGCCTGTGAAGTGCTGAATGCCTCAGGGTAGGCCGCGTTCTTATCGACAGAGATAGAAAACGGCAGGCGGCGATGCCCGGCCCTCGTCACCTTCTTAAAGAAGCGTTTCGCCGCGGGAACGTCGCGCCTCGCGCTCGGCATGAATTCGGTAGTCTGACCTTCCTTGTCCACGGCGCGGTAGAGATATTTACACGTCTTCCCGACCTTGATGTAAGTCTCATCGCCCCGATATGAGGTACCGCTCATCTTCAATTGAGGTCGGATGCGCTTGTTAATCTCAGGAGCATACTTCTGGACCCAACGAAAGACGGTCGAGTGGTCTACGTCGAGTCCG
>Ga0126311_10000637_pt1 | contig 16284 bp, 16 predicted proteins | sample Plot61_FD_92539 | JGI IMG/M metagenome (GOLD analysis project Ga0126311, IMG submission 92539) | Serpentine soil microbial communities from UC McLaughlin Reserve, CA, USA - Plot61 | ecosystem: Environmental > Terrestrial > Soil > Grasslands | place: USA: UC McLaughlin Reserve, Lake County... | reverse complement strand
TCCGTCGTAGCGCCAGCGCGAGATAGCGTGTGCGTCCTCGGGCGTGATCGGCTTCAGGGTGAAGCGCACGAGCGGCGTCTCTGGGAGTCTAGGCCGCCAGAGAGCCGGTGACAGGGACGAGCGGCGCGGGTTCGAGCGCCGCGGCGATCCGGATGAGTAGTTCACTCACCTCGATGTCCAGACCAACGGCGATACTCTCCAGCACCCTCGAGGAGGGGTCTTTCTCGCCGCGTTCGATCTCGGCGAGGTACGAGACTGAGACATGGGCGTCTTCGGCCACCTGCTTGAGCGTCAGTCCCCGCTCGTTGCGTTCCGCCCGCAGGGTCTCGCCGATGGTCGAAAGAAGGTCTCCCGTGTGCCGCTCCGGACTTATCTCCAAAGTCTTCACGCCCTAGATTCTATCTTCCCACCGGCGCTTTGCGCAACCCACCCGCCAGCTTCTTGACCAGAAGCACCTCATCGGAGTCGGCTTCGGGGGTCGCGTAAGGTGTCTCCATAACCAATGGAGCGCCCACCAGCCCGTCGAAAAAGGCAGGCCAGGCGCCGATAGGTATGCGCCCCTCCCCCACCTTGCGATGCCCGTCGCGGTGGCTCCCTAGTTCGTTTTTCGCGTCGTTGAGGTGAACCAGGGCGACCGCGTCCCCGACAGCGTCGACGATCTCGGCCGCGACCACATGTCCTCCGTCCTCAGCCGACAGGTCGTAGCCGGCCACAAAAGCGTGGGCCGTGTCGATACAGACCCTCACCCCCGCGCGCCGCGCAACCACACCCAGCGACTCGAAGGTAGAGCAGAGCTGGGTACCGGCCCCGACGGAGTTCTCGACCACAGGTTCGGCCGTTGCTCCGTCGAGTTCGGCGGCCCGCTCTCTCGCCCGCCCCAGGCCTTCGACGAGCCGCTCCATACCCTCCGCTTCGCCGTCCCCCCCGTGGCTGCCCGCGTGCACGACTACCAGGTCGACCCCGAGAGCGCTGGCCGCGGCAAGCTCGTGCGCCAGGGCCAGCACAGAACGTTCCCGCTGTTCCTCCCTGGTGGAGGCAAGGTTTATGAGGTATTTCGCGTGCGCGACTACCGGCGAGATGCCCAAGGCTTGGCTGCCTTCTATGAAGGCTGCGGCGTCCTTGCGCGGACCGGGATCGGCCCAGGCCTGCGGGTTGGAGACGAAGATCTGGATCGTCTCCAACCCTAGCTCGCTTGCGGCCTCGAGGGTCTTGACCAAACCGCCAGAGGTCGGAAGGTGCCGTCCGATGCTGTTCGTCCTCGCAGGCATGGCGAGGATTCTAGCGGCCCGCCGCGGTTCTCGCTGTGAGAGATATAATCTCTCGAAACAACCGGAAGGAGCCACCGTCATGGCGATCGAAGGCAAGGTAGCGAAGATTCTGGGAAACAACGAGATCGTTATAAACCGTGGAAGGGGCCAGGGCGTACGTCAGGGCATGCTCTTCGAGATCTTCGCCCCCGAGGGCGAGGAGGTGTGGGACCCCGACACGGGCGAGACGCTAGGCACCGTGGAGGACGTCAAGGCGAAGGCCGAGGTTACGGAGATCAAAGACAGGCTCGCCGTGGCCCGCCTCCAGAATGCGCAAGATACACCGTTCGGGGCCGTGAACATCGGGGAGATGCAGGAGAACCTGCAGCGTATGTTCGGACAGATGTTCGGTGATGACGTCCAGGTCCGCGGCTTCGGCACCTCCTCGGGCGACGATCCCGACCTCGAGTCGATGCTCGGCGGTCCCTTGCAGGACCTCTCACAGGTACAGGTCGGCGACGCCGTGCGCGAGATCAAACGCCGCTAGAGATCAGGGGCGAGCACCAGCTTTGAACGAACTCTCCCGCCTGCCGGTGACGTTCGGCCTGATAGCGGCTTGCGTGGTCGTCTACGTTGCGGTCGCGTTCGCCGGCCAGACCTACGGCTACCCCCTGAACGTCGGGCTGGTGACGCAGCCAACGGAGGTTCTCGCCAAGGGCGCCCTCGTGCCAGCCGCCGTCGCCGAAGGCCAGGTGTGGCCGTTACTGACCAGTATGTTCTTGCACTCGGGGTTCATCCACCTGGCCTTGAACATGCTCTCCTTGTACTTCCTCGGCTCCTTTGTGGAGCAGGCGTTCGGAAAGAGCCGCTTTCTCGCACTCTACCTTGCAAGCGGACTCGCCGGCGGCATCGCCTACCTCTACTTCGGGTCCTTCGACGAGTTCGCCGTGGGCGCTTCCGGAGCTATCTTCGGGCTGCTCGGAGGTGTCCTCGGATACTCCCTGCGCAGCGGCACCTTCTCCTGGCAGAACCCGCTTATCCGCCAGCTCCTGATCCTGACCGCCCTGAACCTCTACTTCGGCTTCTCGGTCCCCAATATAAGCAACACGGCCCATATCGGCGGCCTCGTAGGCGGGGCCACCTTCGGATGGCTCACAGCCCCCTCCGTCCACGCAGGCAAGAGGCTCCGCGCGGCCACACCAACGATTATCGTGCTCGGCGCGGAGCTGATCCTGCTCGCAGTCTGGTTGCTTTTGTAGCTAGTCAGCACGCTGCGCCCTTCGGGCTCCGCTTGTCAGCATGTCAGCAAGGGATTGGGCACGCAAAAGCTGAAATGCTGACAAGTGAAGGCGTTAGCCTGAGCGTGCTGACTAGCTGACATGCTGAAATGCTATAAGCCCTGCGGCAGTGAGAATTAATGTCGCGACGAAGAGGATGCTGGCGAACCTGTCTGTGTGCTCGGCCTGGGCTTCGGGGAGCAGGTGCGCGGCGCCGATGTAGGCGAGCACGCCGCCGGCTACTCCGGTGAGGAGACCGAGCGTGTCTTCGCCGGGCGAGGGGAAGGCCACGGTCAATGCCGCCGCGGCGGGGATCGCCAGGCCAAGCAAGATCGCCGTCCTCATGATTCCGGCCTTGCCGACGCGGGCGGCGAGCAGGACGGCGGCGAGGGAGATCCCCACTGGTACCTGGTGAACCAGAACCCCGAGCCCGACGAGCCAGGAGGTTACGGTCGCGGCCTTGGCGGCCACTCCGAGAACGAAACCGTCAGCGAGGTTGTGAACGGCCAGCCCGAAAACGAAAGGTCCGAGTGCGTGCTTGTGGACGTGCTCTTCGGGCTGGTGGTGCGTGTGGGCCCTGGTGAATACCTCGGTCATGAAAAGGAGTGCGAATCCTCCGATGAACCCGGCGACGGCGGTCTCGCCCCCGAGCTCGAGTCCCTCGGGGAAGAGGTCTACGAACGCGAGCGCGAGGAGTATCCCCGCGGCGAAGGCCGCAGCGTAAGACCTGCCCCTGGTCCCCAATTCTCCGCCGAGTAGCGCGAGTAGGCTCGCCGCCGAGAATCCCACGGCGGCCAGCGAAGCCATCAGGATCGCACTTACACCCGCTTCGAACCCCACCTTAGACCTCGCCGCTAATGGAAGGAACTTTGCATCTGTAAGATAGCAAGCGGATTCTGGTGAATCAAAGCGGCCTGGGGGAAAAACCCGGGGTGGCTATCACGTTGTGCGAAATCTTTGTAAACTCTCTCGGACTCGTGGCTACCGGAGATCACAAACAGCTGGCGCTCTTGGCCCGCTTCCGCTCCATCTTGAGCGGTCGTGATTGGGTCTACCTGTCCTGCTTGTTGGTTCCGCTCGTGGTCTATGATCTGGTGTTGAAGTGGATCCGGATTGGCTCCCAGGAAGAGCTTCCAGGGGGGTTCGCGGCGTTCGCCTTTATTCGCTCCGACGTGCTCTTCAATCTCGGGTACGTATTCTTCTGGGTTGGCCTCTTCGCGTTGACGCGGCAGAGTCGCCTGCGCTGGCCCGTGGTAGTTCTCTTTCACGCTGTCACCATAGTCGTCCTGGCGACGATGACCTCAGCCCACGTGTACTTCCAGGAGACCGGCTCTACGCTCAGCCTCAACGTGATCACGTACTCGATAGGGACGTTCGGTGAGATCGAAGACGTGATCGCCAGCGTGACGTCGCTGAATACCTGGGTCTGGGGGCTGGTAATCATCAGTTACATGGTGACGGGTCCCTGGACGATAACCACGCTCGTCTGTGGTAGGCCAGGTCGGGACGGGTCGTTTGGTCCGCTTTCGACATCCAGGATATTCGCGCTCGGGGCCTTGATGACATCCCTCGGTCTCATCTTCCTTTCGCTGCCGGTCAGCGCGGGAGAGGCCGGCAAGTCTTTCTCCCGAGACCCCATCGTGAACGTCGTCATGTCCGGGGTGGAACAAGCCAAGATAAGCGAGCTGAGCGCCAACGCCGCTCCGAAGAAACTCCCTGCCGACGTCCACTTGCAGCAGACCCCGGAGACAGAGAAGAAGAACATCGTCCTGATCCACCTCGAGTCCACCCGGGCCCGCTCCACGACGCCCTACAACGGGAGCCTGGACACGACACCCTACCTGGACAGCCTCTCGAAGGAGAGCCTGATGGCCGAGCAGGCTTACACGATCGTCCCCCACACCTCCAAGGCCGTTACCTCGGTAAACTGCGGGATCGATCCTCACCTCGTGCGCGAGATCACCGAGGCCGAGCCGGGCGGCGTCCCGGTCCGTTGCCTGCCCGAACTGTTGAAGGAGCAAGGATATACTTCCGTCTGGTTTTCTTCGGCGACCGAGAACTTCGAGGACCGGCGGGACCTCGTCGATAACTTCGGGTACGACGACTTCCAACCCGTAGAGACGATGGACACGACAGGCTTCCAGCAGTCCAACTACTTCGGCTACGAGGACGACATCATGCTCCAGCCGAGCAAGGATTGGTTGGAGCAACACAAAGGTAGACCCTTCCTCGCGATGTACCTCGGGGTTACGGGCCACCACGACTACCGGCCCATCACCCGTTACGGGCGCAAGGACTACGCGGACCTTCCCGCGCTAAACAACTACCAGAACGAGGTCCGCTACCTCGATTTCTTCGTGAAGAACGTTATCGACCAGTACAAAGAGTTGGGGCTTTATGACGACACCATCTTCGTGATCTACGGCGACCACGGGGAGGGTTTCGGGGAGCACGACCTCTACCAGCACGACAACACCATCTACCAGGAAGGACTCAAGGTACCATTTATCATCCACGAGCCCGGACGCTTCGATGGCGGCAAACGCGTCGGGACCCTGAGCGACCAGCTCGACGTCATCCCCACCCTGATGGACTTGCTCGGCTACAAGGTCACTGGCGGTAGTTACCCGGGGAGATCCCTCCTCGCCCCGCCGCAGGAGGACCGCACTCTATTCTTTTCCTGCTTTGACGAGTACAAGTGCCTCGCCAGCATAAAGGGAACCGAGAAGTACATCTACTTCTACGGCAATCAGCCCGAGGAGGTCTACGATCTGGCGTCGGATCCTCTGGAGAAGCACAATATCGCGGACGAGAAGAGTACAGAGGAACTGAAACAAAAACGCCTTCAGGTCCTCTCGTGGTACTCGAAGGTGAACGCCATGTACGAGCATTAGCAAGGCAGCACGCTACGGCTTCGCCTCCGCTAGTCAGCACGGCGGCTGCGCCGCCTTGTCAGCATTTCAGCCGGTCAGCTTTTTGTTCTTGCTGAAATGCTGACAAGTGAAGCCCGCAAGGGCTGAGCGTGCTGAAATGCTAACTAGCTCCGTAGCGCCCTAGGCACTACGGTCCTTGCGCCGGGTCCCCGAGTGTCTCAGGAGCAGGATCATGGCGAAGCCGAGCGCGAGAACGCTGCTTACGAAGAGGTTTCCGCGAATGGTTCCTCCGATGATGAAAGCGGGGTCGACGCGGAGGGATTCTACGAAGAAGCGTCCGAAGGAGTAGAGGCTCACGTAGAGCACGGCGATGTCGCCGTTCTTCAGACGGTCCGCGAAGCGTCGGGCCACCCACAGGAGTATGAGGCAGACGACTACGTCCCAGATCGACTCGTACAGGAAGGTGGGGTGGAAGGTCGCGGCATCCTCGTACCCGATGGGCCTGTTCTCCGGAGCTATGTGGATGGCCCAGGGCAACTCGGAGGGCCTTCCGAAGAGCTCCTGGTTGAAGTAGTTGCCCCAGCGCCCTATCGCCTGGGCCAGGACCAGTCCTGGTGCGACCGCGTCGGCGAAGGCCAAAGGGCTGATGCCCCGGACCCGGGCGAAGATCAAAAGCCCGACGAACCCTCCGATAACGGCGCCGTAGATCCCGAGTCCCCCGTTCCAGACTTCGAACACACCCGGGAAAGGGTCCTCGGAATAGAGCCCGTAGTCGGTGATAACGTGGTAGGCCCTGGCGCCGATGAAGCCGAGCGGCACGATAAAGAAAAGTGAGTCGAGGGCCAGGGTGCCGTCGTATCCCTTGCGCTCCAGTTCTCTACTCGTGAGCCAGGTCGCGACGATGATGCCGAGTGCTATGCAAAGCCCGTAATAGCGGAGGGCGAAGGGTCCCACCTCGAACATCACGGGGGAGGGCGGGCTCGGCAAGGAGGCGAGGTACATGTGGCTAATCAGCCGGGACGCCGGATTTCTTCTGGGCGGACCTCTCCTCGGCCGGCTTCTCTCCGATGGGCTGTGCGTCCGTAGGGTTGGGGTCCTTCTTGGATTGCTCGACGCCGTAGTAGGACTCCAGGATGTGACGCACGGCCGGTGCCGCGCTCATCTCGCTGCCGGTCTGGAAAGCCCCTCCGCCCTCGATCATGACGACGACGACCAGCGGATCGGATTGTTCGTTTGCGGCCCATCCGACGTACCAGTTCACGAAGTCCTTGCCGCTTGGCAACTCGCCGGTACCGCTCTTGCCGAGCGTGGGCAGGGTGGACCCGACGAACGCGGCGTAGGCAGTGCCCTGGTGTTCTGGCACCCCCTCAACATGGTTGTCTGGCACCCCCCTAAGACCCTCCCTGGCGGTCTCGAGATCGGCCGCGGACATGCCCACGTTACCCGAGGGCTTTGGAGAGATCCGCTCGGCTAAGGAGCCGTCCTGATTTTGAACCTCGCTCGCCACGTGGGGGGTGACGAGCGTTCCGCCGTTCTCGACGGCCGCGTATGCTACCGTGAGCTGGATCGGGGAGACGAGCAGGTCTCCCTGGCCGATGGCGAGGTTTACCCAATCCCCGACGCTCCAATACGCCTCTTCCGGAGTACCGAGGGCCTCGGCCAGTTCCCGCTCTCCTTCTGCGGTCGGTACGCGTCCCGCCGTTTCCCCGGCCAGGTCTATATGCGTCAGGGAGCCGAAGCCGAACCGCTCGTAGAAATGTGGCAGCCAGGCCTTGTCCGAGGTGTTGTTCCAGATCCAGTCGGCAACCTGGTAGAAGAACTTGTCGTTGGAGTCGGTGAGGGCTTCGGCGAAGTTCTCGGTTCCATGGGTCCCGAGGTACGCCGCGTTGGGGCTGTTCTCGCGCCAGCTCTGGTAGCAGGGGCTAACCGTAACGTTAGTAGGATGCCAGCAAGAGCCGTCGTCCGTGTAGGTAGTGTACCTGTCTATGACGCCCGAGGCGAGGCCCCCGAGGCCGGTGAACGTCTTGAAGGTTGAGGCGGCCGGCTGGCCGGCCGTAATCGCGCGGTTGATAAAAGGATGCTCGGACGCGTCGCTGCCCAGGTACCGGTAGGTCCTGAGTTCTTTCTCCCCGGAGATGCCGCCGACGAAAAGTTGCGGATCGAAGTTGGGACGGCTGGCGAGGGCGAGGATCTCACCGTTTCGCGGGTCCATCGCGACGACGGCCCCTCCCCTCCCAGGGTATCCTTTCTCCCTCACCCTCTCGATGGCGGCGTCGAGCTCATCCTCGGCGATCCGCTGGACGTCGAGGTCCACGGTCAATTGCAGGTTCTTGCCTGGCACGGGCTCGGTGACGTGGTCGGGCAACTCCTGGCTCGGATTCGCGTTTATGGGCTCGCCGTTCTCGTCCACGAAGCGGCCCATAGAGTCGACCCTGCTCCCCTCGGGAACTATGCGCCCGAGGGCGTCCACGTTGTACGTCCTCCGGCCCGCTTTGCCGCGCAGAACCTCCTCGTAGGAGAGCTCGACCCCGCTCTTGCCGACCACGGAGTCGGCGTCCAGGCCCTTGAAAGGCTTCTGCTCGAGCTCATCCTGGGTTACGGCGCCGGTGTACCCGAGGATGTGGGAGGCGAGGCGGCCTTCGGGGTAGCTACGGACCCAGTCGTCGTTGACGGCGACGCCCTCGAACTCCCTGGTACGCTCGCTGATGTAAGTCACCGCATCGCGGCTCGCGTTCTCCTTGACCAGGATGGGACTGTACTGGCTACCGGTCTCCCTGGCCGCGTCATAGCGGCCGAGTACGGCCTCCGTGTCGGCCCCCACGACCGTCGCCAGCTCCTTTACCTTGTCCCTGGGGATCTCGTCGGGGATGACGGTCACGTTCAGCCCGGGGACGTTGTTAGCGAGGATCTTGCCGTCGTGGTCGTAGACTACACCGCGCTGGGCGGGGATCTTGATGTTGGTGTGCTGGGTTGCCCTCGCGGCCAGGGTGTAGTCCTGGCCCGTCAGAACCTGCAGATACCAGAGCCTGGCGCCGAGGACGAGGAAGACGGCGGCGATCAGGACCGCCAGGGTGACAACACGCACCTGCATGTTGCCCTTGGTCATCGGCGGCGTCTCCACACGCTTTTTCGCGGGATTCGCCTGCTTCTTCTCTCTCACCGGCGACCGGAGCAACCTCTACCCCCCCTCATGCGTTGCGCTCACGAGCGAGTGGCCACCTTCTCGGCCTGAACGATCAGACGCTTGGAGTAATCTGGCAGCGTACACGTCTGGAGCGAGACTATGTTCCTGCCCGCGAGCGGCCTCGTCACCGACACCTCGTCAGGGTCGACGATGAAGACTTTGAAGACCTTGTAGACGTAGCGGTCTCCCGCCGCGTCCATGATAAAGATCTCATCGCCCTTCTTCAGCACGTTCAAGTCCCAGAACGACAGCCAACTGTTGGTGCCGGGGAACCCGAGCCTGTGGCCGGCGATGTAGACGTTGGCCTGCCTGTCCCAGGGGTTGCCGGTCCCGCGGAGGTGCACGGCGGCGTGCTTGCGAAACGCCCTGTCATCGTCGCTGCCGGAGTAGGGTATCGTGTCGTTGTGTATCTGGGCCATCTTCGGGATCGTCATGCGTAACATCTTGCGTGAAGGCCCCTGCGGGACGGATGTCTTCCTGGCCACCGGAGCGCCTGCGCCGTTCGAGTGCATTTTTTCTCTCTGGTTCTGCTTCGCTATGGCTTTGTCGATCTTCCCCGCATCCACGGGAACCTTGGGCTGCTCGGTGGCCGTGCTGACCTTCCTGGCGGGCGCGACTTCGGCCTCGGCGTCGTGCCGCGGAGCGCCGGCGAAGAAGCTGGCTGCCACCACGATTCCCACGCCGACGACCAGCAGGCTCAACACGTTAACGACCGTTTCGGTGAAGCGCGCTATAGTTCCCTCCCTAGGCGGTCTTGCGGACCGCCGCCTCGATCGCAATCCATTGTATCCCAAAAGCGGGCGACTACTAGCCGTGCCAGCCGCCGACCACAAAGTATTTTCTGGCCATCATGGTATTCTGGCCCGCCCTTCCCGCTGCGGCGTAGACGGTCACCGCGTAATCGCCGGAAGGCAGCGCCCCCCCGGAGGCTGGGCGGACGGCGAACTTTATCACGCCGGAGGCCCCACCGGAGGATACGGCGAGGCGCTCCTCACCCTCATTCTCGACGACAAGCTCGCCACCGCCGCCGAGGAGACGGCCCAGGGCCGAGGTCCTCGACGTCCTCTCGACGCCAGCCTCGAGGTCTCCGTAGGTGGCGAGGTTCTCTACCCTCAGATAAACGTAGATCTCCTCTACTCCCCCGTCGAAACGCAGCCGGTCCGAGGCCGGGTACATCGTATCCTCCCGGCTCACCGCGATGTCCTGCGCCCCCGGCGAAACCAGATCCTCTCCCGGCGTAAACCCAGCGGGCCAGAGGGATACGACCCCGGCAAGCAACAGGACCGCGAAACATACGGCAAGAAGGGCGGGACCAACGCGGTAGCGGCCCCCTTTCCTGCCCGTGGTGGTGTTGGGGAGCTTGTTCAGGGGCCACCCTTCTTCTGGTCCTTGCGGGAGCGCTTCCAGAGCAGGAGCGTGGCGGCGTTGTGCGTGGAGTGGGCGAGGATGGGGGCGAGCAGACCGCCGCTGATATCGTAGAGGATGCCGAAGACGAAACCGGCCAGTATTGCCCACGCCGTCCATACGAGATAACGCCGGTCAGGGCCGATGTGGGCCACGCCGAACAGCAGGGAGGCGACCACCAGGCCGAACTCTTGCTGGACGGCGCCCCGGAAAAACGCTTCCTCACCGACACCGGAGAAGATCGCGACCAGCACGAGGCTCGTCGCATCGGCGCCGTCGACCAGCCGCGGGGCGAGCTCCTCGGAGATCTCACGCAGGGCGGGCACGAATCGGTAAGCCAGCAGGCCAAGGGCGACGGTGCCGGCGGCGGTGGCGAGACCGAGGAGCACGCTCGCGGACACACTCGTGCCGAGAAGGGACACGTCGAAGCCCCTGAGGCCGCACCACAGGGCAGCAACGACAGCCAGCGAACCGTAGACTAGTGCGGCGAAGGTGACGAAGCGCGGGCCCAACGCGCACCTACCCCGGGTACGCCGCGAACCGGTCTGCACGATGGAGCATAACCCGTTATTGTACCGGACGGAGAAAACCACACGTCGCACGCAGTCCGGAGGTAGAAGATGCTCGACGAGTCGATTTTCAAAGCCTACGACGTCCGTGGCGTCTACCCCGAGAGCCTGGATGAGGGGGTGGCCTCCGACATAGGCCGCGCCTTCGTCGCGCAACTGGATCTCTCGGGCTCCAGGGTCGTGGTCGCCCGCGACATGCGCCTCTCCGGCGAGGCGCTGGAGAAGGCTTTCATACAGGGGGTCACGGAGGCTGGCGCCGACGTACTCGACCTCGGGCTGGTCTCGACAGACGCGCTCTACTTCGCCGTAGGGCACCTGGAGGAGCCCGGCGGGGCCATGGTCACGGCCTCGCACAACCCCAAAGACTACAACGGCTTCAAGCTGTGCAGGGAGGAAGCCATCGCCCTCTCGGGGGATGCCGGCCTCGGTGAGATCCGTGATGCGATCGTCTCGGGAGAGCTCCCCGACCCCGCGGAATATCCGGGTTCCGTCGAGGAGACGGACATCACCGAAGATTACGCAAAACACTGCCTGGGCTTTATAGACACGGAGGGCCTGAGGCCGCTGAAGATCGTGATAGACGCTGGCAACGGCATGGCTGGCAAGATGGTCCCGCCCATCTTCGAGCATCTCCCCTTCGAGTACGTCCCGATGTACTTCGAGCTCGACGGCTCCTTCCCCCACCATCCGCCAAACCCCATCGAGCCCGAGAACGTCAGCGAGCTCCAGGAGCGCGTGGTCGCCGAGGAGGCCGACTTCGGGGTGGCCTTCGACGGCGACGCAGACCGGTGCTTTATCATCGACGAGAACGGTACGATCATCTCTGGCGACCTGGCCGCCACCCTCATAGCGAAGAACGTGCTGGAGAAGGAACCAGGGGCGACGATACTCTACAGCGCCGTCTGCTCGAAGGCGTTCCCCGAGCTCGTCGAGCGCGAGGGCGGGAAGGCCATAAGGACAAAAGCGGGCCACTCCATCATCAAGCCGCAGATGCGAAAGCACGATGCTGCCTTCGGCGGGGAGCACTCGGCCCACTTCTACTTCAGGGACAACTACTTCGCCGACTCCGGCATCATAGCCATGCTAACCATCGCCGAGCTCGTCGGCCGCCAAGGAGAGCCCATCTCCAGCCTCCTCACCCCCATCGACCCCTACGTCCGCTCGGGTGAGATCAACTCCGAAGTAGAAGATCAGGCCGCTACCCTCCAGAAGGTCGAGAACCACTACTCCGAGAACGAAGACGTAAAGATAGACTACCTCGACGGCCTCACGGTCGACCTGGGCGACTGGTGGTTCAACCTCCGCCCCTCCAACACCGAGCCTCTCCTCCGCCTGAACGTGGAGGCCAACGACAGAGACACGATGGAGAATAGACGCGACGAGTTGCTCAGCCTCATTCGAGGCTGAGCAGCATTTCAGCACGCTCCGGCTTCGCCTTCGCTTGTCAGCACGGCGCTTCGCGCCTTGTCAGCATTTCAGCTTCGGCCTCTTGAGGAGAATCGAGGACATAGAAGACGCCCCGTCGTCTCCACAGGGCGTCTATCCGAGCGTCAGTCGCAACCCGCGACGCGAGCCAATTAGCTGACAAGCGGAGGCCATAAGGCCGGAGCGTGCTGACTAGCTTACTTGTATGAGGTTTCTAACTTCGCGGACGCCTTCGACCTGTTGGGCGATCTCACCTGCTGCCAGCTTGGCGTCTTCGGAGGGCGCGGTCCCGCGCAGTTCGGCGATCCCGTCGTTTACCTCGACGTTCACCCGCGGCATCTCTGCGGTGCGGGGGTCCTCGCCGATGTTGGTGCGGATGCGCTGTTCTATCTCTTCTTGTTGCTCGCCCACACCCTCGACGTTCCCGTGTTGCTCGCCGATCAGGGGTCCCGTTGCGGGATCCGAGTACTCTCGCTCGGCGCCGGTGCGGTTCGCTTCATCAGGAGCCTGCTGTCCACCACCGCCTGCGGTTCCCGTCGGGGTACCACTACCCCAGGTCGTGCCGCGTTGGCCCGCGGGACTCCCGGCGTCGGGAGCGTGCTGGCCGGTCGTATCTGTGTAGGACGAGGACTCGCCCGAAGGCTCGCCTTTCCTCGCACGCGCGATGGCGGACCCGATGGCGAGCCCTAGCAGGGCGAAGAACCCGTACTTGACCCACCGGACCTTCCTCGGTTCCCGCGAGCTCATCGCCCGGCGGATGAGCCTGGCCTCGCCCTTGCCCAGCTTCCAGGCGGCCTTCCCCGCGGTCCTTCCGGCCACGGGCGCTACCTTTGCTCCTACCCTAGCGCCGGCCTTGACGGCCCGTCTCTTCTTGCGCGCCATTCACTACCTCCATCTTCGCAAAGTTGTTGCCCGAAACAACGAGATACCCCGAAAAGCTCGTTCGGAAACAGCACAGAAGAAGCTGCCATCACGTAGTTCGAAGCCCCAGGCGATTCGTTTGTAGGAGCGGTTCGCGAACCGCCCACGTGTGTACTGAAATCTCAGGCATCAGGATCGGCGTGCCGGAGCAGCTTGGGGACGAGGGTTAGTTTCCTGTAGCGCATTCTTCTCTCGTTGAGCGGCTTCTCGAACTCGGCCTCACGGGCGAACCCGACCTCCCCGGTGGCAGCGGCCTCGACGAGGGCGGCCAGGTCTACTTTCTCCGAGGTCGAGAGACCATCATCTTCATTCTCCCGCTCGAAGAGCCTTACCCGTCGCGCGAAGGAGACGAAGATACTGCAGGGCTCCGGGCAGGGGATCTCACCTCCTCCCCGGTCTACCTCGAGCGGGGTATCCTCGTCGATGTCCCAGAGGGTTTGTTTGAGGCAAACGGCGTCAGCGCAGCAGGCGCGGGCCGCATGGAGGACCCCCTCGTCCGAGAGATGCTGGATCCGCTTGTAGATCCCGCTCTGCCTCGCCGCGTTCTCCCTGAAGCTCGTGAGGCCCAGCCTCCCCTCCCTGTGGAGGTACCAGTGGGCGACGCCGGCGGGATAGAGATAGTTCATCGCGGTCGCCAGAGCGCGGGCTCCCGTGACCCTGAGCTCCCAGCCGCGACGCAGATTGGGGGAGCTCTTCAGCGGCCTGTAGTCCCCGCCTGCGGTGAACCTGGCGATCTCTCGCGCCTCTCGTGGGTCCTCGCTGACCCTGAGATCCTCCTCTGCAGCGTCAGCTGCGTGACGCAGCGAGTATCCGGAGGACGAAGCGCGGCGAATGATCACCTGCCCGAAGACACATCCTGCGGGCGCGCCGTCCACCCACGTCGCGAAGGCCTCGCGCGAAGCGGCGGCGACGTTCTCGATTTCGGGCCGGGTCTCAGACAACGTGCTGCGGCGGTGCCGTCTCCCGGGCGCGGGCGGCGATCAGGTTAGCCAGGGAGGGATGCGTTCCGACGGGGGCCCCGTAGTAGATCGTCTTGCCGCCCGAGACCGTGACCTCGCCGTCAAGGCCGAGGTCTTCGGGGATCGTCTCGCGGGTGTGCCAGCCCTCCGCGATAAACAGGGGGATCAGGATCACGTTCTCCGCCTCTACACCGGCGACGACCCGCCCGATCTCGGGTTCCTGATCCAGGAACCCGACCTCGACGAGGTCGTAGAGTCCGCGCTCCCTGATACGACCGGCATTCAGGTAGATGACTCCGCCGGAGTTCTTGTTGAGGTCGGTCCCGTGGCCGAGCAAGACGAGGGCCGTGCGCCCTGAGACTTCTCTTCCGCGCATAAGGTCGTCCGTACGCTCCAGGATGACGTCGGGCATACCCTCGAAGGTGCCCAGTGGTCCTGCGTAGCGGATGGTCTTCCCACCCTTCCTGGTGACGGGGCCCGTAAGACCAAGCTCCCTCGGGATGACCTGCTGGGTGAAATATCCCTCGGAGATAAAGGCGGGTACGACGAAGACGTCCTCCGATTCGACGGTGTCGAGCACGTGGCGCATGGAGGGCTCCTCTTTCCAGAAGCACTCGAAGACCTCGTCGAACTCTCCGGTCTGCCTGATACGGCCGGCATGCTCGTAGACGGGCAGGCTCGAATCTTCGCCCAGGTGCGAACCGTGTCCCACGATGACTAGAGCTCTCATGCTCCTCCTCTACACCGCTAGTTCTGCCAGATTCTACCAATCGGTGGTGTAGAAGCGGGCGAACGGCTTCACCATCCCTTGGCTGGCCTGAGCCTGTGGCTCAGGGCGTCGGGACCGTATTCCAGGGCGACGAGGAAGGCTGCGGCGATGACCGGGTATTCGGTCGAGGTTGGAGAGAGGCGGGGGTCTTCGCGCAGCAGGCCGCCGAGGTTGGCTATCCCTTCGAGGCCGCGCCTGGAGTGGACGCCGCCTGCCTTCAAGACCCCGTGTGCCATGCGGGAGACTTCCTCGGCCTCCTGGCGCCCCGCCCGGCCCGCCACGTCCAGGTCAGGCACCTCCGAGAGGACCTCCATGTAGGCCTGGACCAGGGCGCCACGGACGGAGTCTGCGCGGGATAGGGCTGAGAGCAGCGCGGGCCTGGCGAGCTCGCGGGTGACCTCGAAGTCCCTGGCGTACTCTCGGGCCAGCGCGTGGCGAGAGGCCGAGAAGCGCATGGCGTCGCGGAGCGTGGCATCCTTGCCCGCCCCCAGGGCGTAGGAGAGCGCGCCCGCCAGGGTATCCTCGCCGCCGGCCACCTCCAGCGCCCGCGCGAACGGCGCTATCTCGTCGTGCCCTAGCCCTGCGAGGACGCGGGCCGATGGCTCTTCGCGCAAGGCGCTGCGGGCGAGCGGTGCCAGATACGCAGCGGCCCGCGGGTCGGCGAAACCAGCCAGGGAGAGCGAGGAGAGGGTGGCCTCGAGTACGGTCTCCCCCACGCCCCTGCGGGCCGACTCGGTGAGGGCGTCCCTGACGGGCACGACGGATAGTACCTTCGACTCGTGGGCGACGCGGCCGTCAAGGTAGCGGGATCCCGTCCCCGGAGTAGGGGCGCTGTAGACGAGCGTTATGGCCGTTGTGGCGCAAGCGGCCACCAGACCTTCCGGTAAGAACTGCGTGCCTGGACGCGCCATCCGGCCTAGGACGCCCAATTCGGGTCTTCGAGGACCTCGTCGAGAGTGAAACCCGGAGCTTTCTCTTCAACCTTTGCCGGCACGAGTACCTCCTGTCTGGCTCTTGAGGGCAACATTCTAACCCGAGGCCGCGAACTCCCCTCACGAAGAGGGTAATATACTCGTCGGCATGGCTAAGGCAACCGACTACCAGGATTTGCTCGACTATCGTCGCTCCGTCTGCGCCATCTACGCAGGGACGCGTGGGGAGACGACCGGCTCTCCCCCCGATCACGCGGCCCGCAGTCAACGGTTCCGCACCGAACGAGATGCGCTCTTCAAACATCATGCGCAGTCTCCGCTCTCGGAGTCGCAGAAGGAGCGTTTCTCAGGGTTGAGCTACTTCGACTATGATCCTTCCCTCAGGTTCGCGCTGCCCGTCGAGTGCGACGTCGAACCAGGGACGCTGGAGATCGCCTTGCAAGACGATGGTCCGATGAGGCTTCGGCGCTTCGGCAGGGTCCGCTTTAGCATCGAAGACGATGAACTCGCGTTGTCGCTGTTCTGGATCTCCAGCTACGGGGGCGGTGTTTTGCTGCCTTTCAAGGACCCAACCAGCGCCAGCGAGACCTACGGCGGTGGGAGGTACCTGCTCGATACCATAAAGCACGCGGACCTCGGATCCGAAGACGGTCGGCTGGTAATAGACTTCAACTACGCGTACAACCCATCTTGTGCATACAATCCCCGTTGGCACTGCCCCCTC
>Ga0126311_10000636_pt1 | contig 16294 bp, 19 predicted proteins | sample Plot61_FD_92539 | JGI IMG/M metagenome (GOLD analysis project Ga0126311, IMG submission 92539) | Serpentine soil microbial communities from UC McLaughlin Reserve, CA, USA - Plot61 | ecosystem: Environmental > Terrestrial > Soil > Grasslands | place: USA: UC McLaughlin Reserve, Lake County... | reverse complement strand
TGGTACACGCCAAACGCCATCGAGTTTTCGATCGAGCGTTGCACAACCTCGCGCGCCCGACCGCTTCCCCAATATGAATGATTGCTGATGAAGTCGTGAATAAGGTCTATGTCCAGGCGGGCACGATCGGTGCTGATGGTGTATTCACCGCGTTGCCAAAGCTCGGGGTCAGACGGATTTGGTGCGGCTTGAAGCGAATTCAATTTCTGTTTTCCTTATTGAAAATTATCGTGAAGAGCGCTTCGACTTCGACTTTTTTAATGGCCTTTGCTCTTTGGTGAGGTCAACGATTCTGTCGTTCTTCCAAATGTAGACAGGCGTGCCGGTTTGGAGACCGAGCTCCAGGGCGCGTTTCGCGGCGCGGCGCAACGCACGCAGCGTATCTCTCGCTTCCGGCGAAGGTGAACTACCTCGTTGGCCCATCTGTTACCTCCAGTTGCCTGCCTCTGAAATCAACTGCGGTGCATTGCCTGAATTATCGTACCACTCCCACTTGTCTACCAAGTCCATATAGATATCCTTAAAATTGCGTAGGCCAGCATCAAACCGGCGGCGAACAACAGTGCTGCTCACATTGTGACCACCCTGCGCAACTCGCATCGCCACTCGGGAGATAGCAACGTCCGGATTCGGTAAGGCGAGGAATACCAGCCTCACCCGGTAGCCAGAAACCTTCCATCCAGGAATCATCCGAGCGTAAACATGACCGCTCAAAGTGGTCTCAAATGCAAAGCTCTCACGCTTCCGAACGCCGCTGGATTTCAGACAGCATGAGACGGCCAGCTTGAATTGCCACGCGATCGGGGTCGAAGGGCGACAGCCCGGCAGCGATAAGATCTACATTAATAAAGTCGGGGCAATGCGCTTCTTTCAGTAAGTACTCACGAGCAAACGTCGTCTTGCCGGCACCGTTTGGTCCAGCAATGATTATGATCCGCTGTTTCCTGGGCATGTTTCCGCCCAAATTGCCTCGATCCCGCGCTTGGCGCGCTAAGCTTTCGTGTGGGTTGAGCTACAACTGATCTTTGTTGGTTCTAACTGCTGTACATCAACAAGATCTTGCAAACGCGCGGCGGTTTTCTGGCATGAGCGCCGACGATCAGGTATTCAACGTTCGATCGACTTCTCGCAAACACCCGAACCCGACGCTGATCCCTCAACCGAAGCAAAGATCGAAGCACTGGCGGCAATAATCTGCCGCGCCGGCGATAAGCCCGCCGCCGCACTGTTCGTGATCATGGGAACTCTCGAGCACTCCACTCAGCCCAAGCTACTCGCAAACGCAGCGAAGCACTTTGCTTTTACATGCTGTGGTGAGTCGAATTTGTACGGAATTGTCGACGCTCAGATTGCGGTAGTCGAAGGCGAGTTGTTGTCTAACGAACACATTTAGTATTGAGCTTCGAATCCAACTGGGGCGGCCCTGCGTGGCCGCCCCCTTCTCACTACTCATCCATGCTTCGACCGCCGCGCGTCCACCGAGCATCGTGCTCAGGTATTCTGCAAATCCTTCCATTCTGAAATTAGATTTTATTATTTCTGTGGGGTAGGCCGTGAATTCTCACTAGTTTAACCTTCAGAGATTGTTACTTCCAGTAGCGAACCGTCGGGACCAGCAGTTCTAACAATCCCGGAATTCTGCTCATGTGAAACAACAACGGGTTGACGTCTATCAACGTCAGCAGCGATCCGTAGAGTCCTAGCTGTAAATTCTCATGTTGCTTCCGTCTCGCGGTCCATATCTTCGGCGAGAATCGACTCATAGACCGGCCTCTCGATGCCTTGAAAAACATCGACATTGATCCGGTCCTTCATTGGCAGGCGTTGGCGCACTCCGATGAAAGTTCCAAATTCATTTTCGGAAGTCGTTGTTACACGGGGGACGACACGTGGAGTCCGCCGCACTTCGGTTCGTGCACGTTGCAACTTCGTCGCTGCCGCTTCATCAGCCCCAGAGAACGAGAGCAGTTTTGCCTGTGAGATCAATCTGGTCGCGCGGGTAAATGCTTTGTCATCCCTCACTCTCCACTCCCGCTTACCAGTTCTTTCTGGTTTTTCTAGCTCCTCGATACGCGACTCATCATCGCTGGGTGGGTCAACTACAAAAACGGTCGTGCCGTTGGAAGACAATAGCGTGGCAACGATAAGAGAAGGGGGCCTTCGGCCATCCGTAAAGATCAAAGACGGGACTTGTTCAGTACCCCTTCTAAGTTGATCCATAGAAGCCGCTCGCGTCGTTTGACTACCCTTACATTCAACAATGAATATGGTTGTCTGTGTAGAATCAAAGAACAGGTAGTCCGGTGATTCCCTGCTTTGTAAATCAATGGGCCAAGTCGGGTCGTTCATCGCAACACTTACGTCGGCGGCCAAGGGAGCGTTCATGTAAGCGCCAACCAACAATGCTGCCATGCCAACCCCAATTTCGTCAGATAACAAGCTCTTTTGATGGAAATCGATATTCCTAGCTGCGTAGCTTAAACGCAATGACTGATTGGAAAAGCCAGGTGGAGGAATATCGAAAGCCCACAGATAGCGAAAACATGCCCAGGTCGAGCAAATATCGGCGAGATTCTCAACTGCGGGGGTAGTTACCACGCCCAGTCGAAGCAACAAGTGAACAGGAACTACATCAATTTCAGCTTCAGGCGCAAATGGAGAGACTGTCATCAACTGCAACTTTTGCGACGGCAACGGATGCCCTCGTTGCTGTCGCTCTGTTTGTTTACGAACTTGTCTTTGCTGAATTTCCTGGATCAACGCTGGGGAGGATTCGACGCGCACACGTCGAGAAATTGTCAGTGCATTCAGCCATTCTTGAATAGTAGGCATGCAGCGTGTTGTGATCTCGACTCTTCGGCCAAGGGACATCCGAACTCAAGCTGAAACTTTATTCGGGTAGCCACACCCATTCATTGTCAGTGAGCTTCTGTCCGGGCGCATTGACAAGGCCGACCCAGATACTGATTGTCGGATCGTTCTCTTTGTACCATGCGTTCAAGAACGATCGCAGGGTTGACGCGGGAATGGCGAAGTTTAAATTTTGGCCTTTTTTCAGCACACCGAGTGCGATACCGACAACTTGACCGCGCGAGTCTACGACGGGCCCGCCGCTCGAACCTGAAGACATCGGTGCGCTGATCTGAAGCAAAGTTCGATCTCGAGTGTTCCGCAATCCAGCAGAAACAATTCCCGGGGACATCGTTCCGGTGAGTCCTTCCGGATTACCGAAAGCGTAGATCGTTTCGCCAATATCCAGGTTGGCACGGGCATCGAGCTGCAATGAACGAATCGGAACATTGAATGCTTCGTATATTCCAAGTAAAGCCAAGTCAGCTCTTTTATCTATTTGAAGCACATGACTGATATGAAACGTGAGTTTCCTTCCGCCAACGGTGCGCAAGGTGCCGCGCCGCATACCCTCAATGACATGAAAACTCGTGATTACTAAACCTGGACCAATGAAGAAGCCGCTGCCCTGTGAGGAGTCTTCGCCGTCATCACACACGATTACGGAAACTGCGGGTAACACACGCCGAGCGATATCAGTAGCGGAGAGACGCCTCAGGCGAGAAACACCGCTGGCACGCCGGTTTTGTTGAGCGAAAGTGCCGGCATCACCGACACAAACGACCATTGCAGCGCAGATGAGGAGATTTAAGGATCGACTCGCGTTCATAATTCGGGATGGCGACATGTCAGTTGAGAAGGCGGACGCGAATTAATCAAGTATGTAACGGATCCGCGCAGCCTGTGTCAAACAATTCTATAGCGCCGACCGGCAATGCGATGGTTGAGAGCTTCGGCTGCACCCCACTGTACCCGAGCCAATCAGCACGGCGAAATTGTTCAATAACATATGGCGCGTGGGCTCAAACGTACCGGCCCGCTCCCGACGATTGCTTACGACTTTCAAGAGCATACAACTGATTCTGTACAGGTCTAACGCTCAGAGGACCGCGATCTCATGGAATACTTGAAATCGTTGTGAACTTCAAACAGGCGTTAGCTTGCATGCTCGTGTAGCGTTACTGCTTCTGTCCGACTAGCCTCTGATTAACTGCTTACCGTGAAACGCCATCGTCTCACCGGGCTTCATTTCATGAAACCCTATTCGCAATTTCTTCAGCTCGGCTGCGAAGCCGTTAGCGTTGGGCGTGATACCGGGAAACGTACCGAAGTGATGAGGAATGGCGAGTCTGGCGCGGACGGATTGCGCCGCTCGCGCTGCCATCTTTGGCTCCATGCCGAAGTGTCCGCCGATGTTCAACAACGCAACATCGATCGCATAGCTCTCGCCAATCGTTTCCATGTCCTTGAAGTACGCAGTGTCACCTGAATGATAGATCGTCGGACCATTTCTGATGATGATCACGAATCCCGCCGGATTGCCGCCATACGCGCGCTCGGGCTCAGTTGGGCCGGCTTTGGGATTGAAGACACTGCTCGAGTGGACCGCTGGTGTCATCGCAATCGTGACTTCCCCGTCCGCAATTTCAATCTCGCCTCCGATGCCCATGATTCCATCACCTTCGGCTCGCTCTTTAGGAAAGTCTGCGAGCTTCACGAGATTGCCGGCCAGCTCAGGATTGCAGATAAGTGTGGCGCCGGTCTTTCTCGCGATTTCGACTGCGTCGCCAACATGATCGCGATGCCCGTGAGTAAGCAGTATGTAATCGACTTTCGAAAGCGCAGCCAGCGGATCTCTCTTGTCCTTAACGTCCGGATTCGATGGGTTACTGAGCCAGGGATCGATTAGGAGTACTTTGCCTTTAGGCGTGGTAATCGAAAACGCTGCGTGGCCCCACCATTTCAACCTGGTCTCCTGCGCGTTTGCATGAGAGACGATGAAGAGTAATGCGGCTAAAGCAAATGTACATTTGTTATTGAGGATTGTCATGTTCGTCAAAATGCTCTGGGACGGGTAGGGCCAACTCACCCGTATCGCAGAGTAAACTGTAGGGGCGGCCCTCCGTGGCCGCCCAGTGCCGAACTCCAATGCTGCGGCGGCCACGGAGGGCCGCCCTTACAGTTGTTCACGAGCACAGTGCTAAGTCGATTCAGAAAAGCGAACTTTCGGGAGAGCGGCTTGCAGTTCACGAGTACCGGCTTCAGTGATCCTGGATCCGGAAATCAACACGGTTTCTAAAGCCAACAAACGCTTGAGGTGAGGCACGCCAGCGTCAGTCACCTGCGTTTGAAACAGACTGAGCTTCTTGAGCTCTTTCATGCCCCTCAGGTTCGCGAGCCCCGCGTCAGTAACCTTTGTGCCACCGATCAGGAGAGTTTGAAGGTGAATCAAATTGCGAAGATAAGCGAGCCCTTTATCAGTCAGCTCTGAGCGAAACAAATTGAGCGTCTCGAGCCTGGTCAGGTTCTTCAAGTTTGCCACACCGCCATCGCCGATATGTGTAAGACGTAAATCGAGGACGCGAAGCTCTTTCAGATCCTTCAGTATGACGAGATCTGAATCTGTGACTTTGGTAGCGTGTAAGTCGATCCTGATGATCGGTCTATCTTTCCGAGTCTCATCAAACTCCACCGCCCCTTCAAGCCGCTGTACTTCGGCGATGACTTTTTCGCGCGACGACTCGCTCGCGTTCATCGTGGCGTTGCAGCAGAAAAAAAGAATGACAGCGAGTATCGAAAGAGTCTTAGTCATTTGGTCTATTCCCGCGAAGGGGCGGCCACGGAGGGCCGCCCCTACAATTCGCGCCTCCTAGCCTTGTGCAACTACTCGTTCCGCAGCGCCGTGGTTGGATCCAAGCCCGCTGCCCTAATAGCCGGGAGCCACGAGGCCAGAAACGCAATCACCAGGAACAGCACTGCCACCGCTGCGAACGTAACCGGATCCGTCGGCTTGACCTCGACCAGCATGGTCGCAAGAACGCGGGTCACTATGAACGCTACAACGAGACCGATCGCGATGCCAATCGCGGTCAGGTAGAGTCCCTTCCCCACCATCAAACGGAAGATGCGTGACGGCGCCGCACCGAGTGCCATGCGCACTCCAATCTCCGCAGTTCGCTGGCGGACCAGCGTCGCAAGCACGCCATACAAACCGCCGCCCGCAAGCAGCACTGCAATCGTCGAGAACACTCCAATCAGCAAGAGCGAGAAGCGTGTCTGGGCCTGAGCATCGGTTACCAACGCGTCCATCGGCTTCATCTCGTTGATGAACGTCTCCTTGCCGAGGCGGCGGACGACTTCGCGCACGGAGCCTCCGACAGCAGCAGGATCTCCATCAGTCCGCAGCGCCCACCACGAAGCAGCCTGGTGGTTCACGTATCCATCGGTGATGAAGAGCTGTTCGCGGCCCGGCTCGACGAGCGACGTGTTGCGCTGATGGGCCACCACACCAATGATCTCTCCCCACTGAGCCTCAGGCGTGCGAACGCGAAACAGGATCCGCTTGCCCACCGCAGACTCGTTAGGAAATGCCTTCGCCGCCAGTGCCTGATCAACTATGAGCAGGTTGCGGTCAGGCGTGTTGTCCTCGGGCTTGAAGGTCCGCCCCGCTAGAAGCGTTGTGCCCATCGCCTCGAAATAGCCAGGCAGAACAATCTGAAGATCGGCAGCCTGAAACTTACTCGGATCGTTTTGAGCTTCGGCTCCGCCCCAACGCACCGGGCTAAACCCGCCGGCGAGCGGCAACGGGAATGACGCTGTAACGTTGTTTACACCCGGCATCGCGTCGAGTTGCTCGCGAAGCTGGCGCTTGAAGTTATCCCTTTCCTGAGGTGAATCTCCGATGTTGCCGAGAAGTTGAAACGTCAACAGCCCGCGCGGGTCAAACCCCATATTCACACGTTGAATGTTAAGGAACGTGCGGAACATCAACCCCGAGCAAATTAGGAGTACAAACGCAAGCACAACTTCCAACACGACGACAGCATTACGCAGCCAGATAGCGCCGAGTGCGCCGCTTCGTCCGGCAGCGCGTAACGTATCCATGAGGTTTGGCTTCGCGGTGCGAAGCGCAGGGATTACTCCAAAGAGCACAGCAGACAACAGTCCGGCCAGTACCGCAAAGGCCCACACCTGCCAATCAATCCCAATCGCATTCAGGCGAGGCAGATTCTCCGGCGCGATCGCGAGCAATTGGCGAATGCCTAAATAGGCAAGCCCCACCCCAATCGCTGTTCCGACACCCGCTAACACGACCGCTTCAGCAAGTGTTTGCCGAACTAACTGCCACCAACCCGCGCCCAGTGCAGCACGAACCGCCAGCTCTCGTTCACGCGACGAAGCTCTCACGAGCATCAGGTTTGCGATATTCGCACATGCGATTAGTAGCAGGAAAATGACCGCAAGCATGAGAAAGCGAATCGCGGGTCGAACTTCGTCCACCAGGTGCTGCTTCATCGGGACAAGCTGGAAAAATTGACCCGCTGTGTTTGCGATCGTGTTTTCGGCGCGAATCTTTTGAACGATGGTCTCGACTTCGGCCTGCGCTGAACCGATCGCAGCACCAGGCTTCATTCGCCCGATAACGCGCCACTGCACGTTGTTGCGGTTGGCTACATCGTAAGGAATGCGCGCGGCGATCCAGAGACTCGGAAACTGTTCGACGTTCGCCTTCGGCGGAAACAGCAATTCAAACCCAGGCGCGAGAACGCCCACGATGATGGGCGGTGGTCCAAACGCCGCTGACACTGGAAGAGGTTTGCCGATTACCGATCGATCGCCACCAAAGCGCTGTTGGAAGTAGTCGTTGCTCAAGATCGCCATGGTCGGCAGCGGGGGTGGTGCGTTAGCCGCCGGAGGAGCATTGCCGGCCGCTGCTGCTGGCGGGGCTGGTTGAGGTGCTCCGTCAGATTCCTGAAAGTCTCGACCAGCGATGATCGAGCCGCCCATCATTTGAAAGAAGTTAGTCGACACTGAGGCCACGCGGACCCGCTCAGGCGTGCCGTCCAAACCAGGCAGCGTGAAGCGAAACGTGCTGACGGCAGCGAAATCTTCGAAATTGTTTTGTGCGCCGTTGCGGACGTCGAGATAGTCGACATTAGAAAGAGGAAAGTCTTTGACGTTCCGCTTCTGCAAGTCGCCGCGTACCAGCACCAACCGCTCTGGATCCTTATAAGGAAGCTTTCGCAGCAGCACGCCGTTCGTGACGCTGAAGATGGCAGTGCTGGCGCCGATCGCCAGGGCCATGGTCACTACGACTGTGATTGTGAATGTGGGACTCTTGCGCAGCGTGCGAAACGCGTAGAAGAAATCGGTTAGCATGGCGGCCAGTTTAGACTCTCTTGCGAATTTCAGCCAACTGAAAATTGTAGGGGCGGCCCTCCGTGGCCGCCCCAGGTTTACCACATTGTGTTTCCGCGCTGGGGCGGCCACGGAGGGCCGCCCCTACAATTATTTCTGCATTCGAAGGTAGAGCTCCGCAGCCAACACGTTCGGGACCCAGCTTATAAACGAAATCGCACGGTAGCCATCTTTAAAGGCGATGCCGAGGAGTGGAAGGAGCGGCAGGTACAGACGCAACGTTACTGCTGCGAAAGTCATTGCAAACGAACGTATCATCCACGCACGATGTTCAGCGAAATGACGCTGCATCGCGCGACGCCACGCGAGTGACGTCGCGACGATCCACAAAATCGCGAGACTTCCAAAACCTAAAGTCGAAATCCAACCGGTCGAAGCACCCAACGCGAGCACAAAACCAGCCGCACCACCAACCAAACATGAAACAACGTAGACTCGACCAAGCCAACGGTGAAGCTCGCGCACTCGGGACCTCAGTACAGATGAGAATTGCACTGGCCCAATCAGAAGTGCCGTCGCAGCCCCTGCGACATGGACCACCAGCCACGGATTCTTGAGCAGGTTCCTGGCAATCACCGGGGGCACCTCGCTAGTCCCCAGCAGATAGCGATAAGAAAACAGTGCCAAAGCGGCACACACGAAAGCGCCGATCGTGCCGACGATCATGCGAGTTGCCCTGACGCCAACTTCAACTGGAAGCGTTTTAACCTGTGACGCACTCATTCGACCGCTCCTCTGCAACGTGATAGGCGCCAGACACCGGAACCACAAAATGCGTCTTCGCATAGCTTTGCTCGAGCCCTGCGCGCTTGAGAAGATCGATGAAGCGCAGATCGGTGCGGCACCCATCCAGTACGGGATCGACCGCTATGAAGTTCAGATTCTCATCGTAGTCGTCGAATGCTTTTTCTAACCACGCGAATCCGCGATCGATTTCGTCGAGCGTGAAGTAAGCAGTGGCGACGAGGTAAGGCGCCACCCATTGCGTCCCGGCCTTCTTCTCTATCTCATCCAAAATTGCTTCGGCGATCTCTCTCCTGCCTAACTTCGCATACACTCGCGCCCGCAATGCAGTTATCCACGGCGAGCTCTCGCGATCCATTGCTCTTTCAAGTTGGCCCAACGCCTCGATCAGTTTTCCGGATTGTTCATAGGCCAACGCCGCGCTCCAGTAACCAAACCAGAAGTTCTCATCGATCGCGAGAGCCTTGCGTGCGTGTGTTAACGCCTTCTGTGGTTGTCGTGCGAAAAAATACGTAACGCTAATTAGCACGCTCAGTACTGGAGAGAGTGGATCCAATTCTCGTGCCCTGCAAAACTCCGCAATCGCGGCTGCTAATCGTCCCTGGGCCATGAGAAAACAACCGTACCACTGGTGGGCCAGTACGCTGTTCGGCGCTAACTCCAACGCCTGCTTGAATCGTTGTTCAGCCGCTCGTGGCAGACGGTCGTAGTTTGCGGCTACGACGGCGAGTAGCGTATGTGCTTCAGCGAGACTTTCATCCAGCTCCAATGCTTTCTCGGCAGCCGCTTTAACTTGCATCAGAGATTCCGCAGGTCTGAGATGAACGCTGGAAATCTGGTAGTAGGCGTCGGCTAATCCGGCATACGCGAGCGCGTAGTTTGGATCTTCCGCAATCGCTTTATTCAGGTATTCAACACCAAGCCTGAATCCCTCAGCCGTAAATCTGCCGCCATGATAGCGTCCCATCAAATAGAGTTGATGCGCCTTTGGATTGTTCGTGTGTTGCTTGCAAACTGCGGATCGCTCAGGGCCGCGTAACGTAACTTCCAAAGCTGCAACCACAGCGAGTGCTATATCAGCCCGCATATTGAATGTGTCGTCAGTCTCGCGGTCGTACCGCTCTGACCAAAGCTGGTAACCATCTGTCGCACTAACCAGTTGAACCGTGATCCGGAGCTTGTCCTTCGAAGTTCTAATACTTCCTTCCAGCACCGCCTGGACATTCAAAGCCTTCCCGACACCGCGCACGTCTTCGGCTTTTCCTTTAAACGAGAATGCAGAAGTCGGTGCTGCCACTCTTACATTTTCAATTCGACTCAGCGCGTGAACGAGTTCCTCGGCTAAGCCAACGCAGAAGTAATCGTTGCCTGGATCGGCAGTCAGATTTGTAAACGGCAAGACCGCGATGGACGACGTCGGTTGGGGTAAAAGTCTCGGCGGGTTAGCGGAGATTGGCCCCAAAGGAAACAAGATGGTCGCAGCTTCGTTCAAGGAGCCGCTCACGAGCAAAGCTCCATCAGAGCGACAGAACTTCAGCGAATGCTCTTCAAACCGCCGATCACATTTCGGACATCGTTTCATGGTGCTACACCTTTAGTCACGCGCTCCCAGTCCGAATATCAGAGGCCTGTTCACACTGGATTCGGGACAAAGGCAGACCGCGCAATTCGGTTTTCTACTTCTATACGCGGAAAAGAAGGTGTCAGCGGGTCTAAATTTTTTATTTGTGAGACTTCTTATAGATAAGTTTGAAAGCAAGAATCGGAGTGTTACGCCAGCCGGGCACCACTGTATCATTCGAAAATGGCATCCGAAGACGTATTGTGGGAGCAGGTCTCTCGAGACCTTGACGCGGAAGGTAACGCAATTATTAAAGGCTTTCTGTCACGCGATGAATGCGACGACATTCGTGACCTCTACCAGAAGCGAGAGATCTTCCGCAGTCACGTTGTGATGGAACGCCACGGCTTCGGACGCGGAGAGTATCGCTACTTCAAGTATCCACTGCCTGCTCTGGTTGCAACTCTTCGCACATCGCTCTATCCACATCTAGTCCCAATCGCTAATCGCTGGAACGAGGCTATGAGGATCGACGTTCGCTATCCGGCAATGCATGCGGACTTCATTCAACGTTGCCATCAGGCAGGTCAGGATCAACCGACACCGCTGCTCCTCAAGTACGGAACGGATGATTACAACTGTCTGCATCAGGATCTGTATGGTGAGCATGTTTTCCCGCTACAGATCGCCGTTTTGTTGTCAGAGCCGGAGAAGGATTTCACGGGCGGCGAGTTTGTGATGACTGAACAAAGGCCGCGAATGCAATCGCGGCCCATAGTCGTACCGCTCCGAAAAGGTGATGGCGTGGTGTTTGCCGTTCACCAGCGTCCAGTTCAGGGTAAGAAGAGTGTGTATCGAGTAAAACTCCGGCACGGTGTGAGTCGACTCCACTGCGGGAGCCGCCACACACTCGGAATTATTTTTCACGATGCAAGGGCGTCAGGCTTTGGAAACCTGCTTGCGACGACTTTTTAGACTGATCAGCAGCCGCCCTTATTGGCAAATTTCTAGAGAGTAGCGACACGTTCTTTACGTTGCTTTTGGCTCAGGCACTTGCAAGTCCCGGAAGATTTTTCGGGCGAGGAAGTCATTAACCTCACGATGTCGTGGAATCGACGAAGATGCGTGGGCAGCGCGATTGATGTAAATGGTGTGACTACCACCTTCGCGCAACAACTCGCAGCCATGCGCTTCCAAGTGGCGAATGAGATCTTTCCGCTTCATGCAGCGGACAAAGCTATCGACTCCCGAATGACGTCCTGGCCTCGGATCTGCTCCTCTGCCAACACACGGTTGGCCTCGAGCACCAGTTCAATTGCCTCTTCCAGATTGGCTCTGGCTTCTTCGAGCGTTTCGCCCTGAGTATTAGCGCCTGGTAACTCCTCGACGAATCCGATATATCCCTCGGGCACCTTTTGGAACACTTTGGTAAGCCTAAGATTCATGAGACCACCTTAAAACATCGATGTCGAAGTTGTCCAACATTGCCGCCGGCGAACGACCGTCACTTCAGTTCCAGCACAACGACCGACTTCGCCGGAACACTCAAGCGTAATTGAGAACCGTTAAGCTTGTAGCCGCTAAACGGCGTGGGCTTGACGGTGTTCGGCGCCTCAAACGTGTTCATCGCGTTGACGGCCTTCGCTGTGAGGACCTCGCCGGTGACGCTTCTGACCGCACCACCCCAGATCGTCGTGCTGATTTCTGCTGATTGATTTGGATCGAGGTTGACGATAGACAAGTGCAGCCGCCCTTCGCTATCGCGCGAAGCTGAGGCGCTCAAAGATGGTGCAGAGGCATCATCGAACTTGTACAACGGCGCGCTGAGATCGACCGGAATCAACGTCGCGCCCTGATGCACACCGTACATCCTGAAGACGTGATAGGTCGGCGTGAGCACCATCTTCTCTTTGTCAGTCAGTATCATCGCTTGCAGCACGTTAACCATCTGCGCGATGTTGGTCATCTTCACGCGATCAGCGTGTTGGTGAAAGATGTTCAGGTTGATCGCGGCGGCCACCGCGTCACGTAATGTGTTCTGCTGGTAGAGGGCACCCATGTCGCGGCCGGGCTCGCTGTCATACCATGTGCCCCATTCATCCACCATCAGGCCGACGCGCTTCTGTGGATCGTACTTATCCATGATTGCGCTGTGCCTCTGAATGAACTCATCCATTCGCAGCGTCCTGACGAGCACCGCGTGCCACTCCTTTTCGTTAAACTGCGTTGCGGAGCCCTTCTTCTCCCAGTTGCCAGTCGGCAGCGTGTAATAGTGCAGCGATAGTCCATCCATCTGCTTCGCTGCCTGCGACATCAGCACCTCGGTCCAGTTGTAGTTCTCGTCGTAAGCTCCAACTGCCAGCTTCTGGATGTGATTGCCGGAGTGATTTTTAATGAACGTGGCAAATCGCTTGTACACGTCAGCGTAATACTCGGGACGCATGTTCCCGCCGCAGCCCCACGTCTCGTTGCCAATCGCGAAGTAAGGAATCTTCCACGGCTTATCGCGACCGTTGCGGCGGCGCAGGTTGGCCCACTCGGAATCCACATCAGACGTCATGTACTCGATCCACTGCATCATCTCCTGCGGCGAGCCGCTGCCGACGTTACCATTGATGTACGCGTCGGCTCCCAACATCTCGCACAGATCCAGGAACTCGTGCGTGCCGAAGGCGTTCGTGTCGACGCCGCCCCAGCTCGAGTTGGGTCGTCGCGGACGCTTGTCGCGTGGGCCAATGCCATCGAGCCAGTGGTACTCGTCGGCGAAGCAGCCGCCGGGCCAACGCAGGACGGGAACGTGCAGCTCCTTCAGTGCCGCGAGTACGTCGTTGCGCATGCCGCGCGTGTTCGGGATGGGCGAGTTTTCGCCGACCCAGATGCCTTCGTAGATCAGGCGGCCGAGGTGTTCAGCAAACTGGCCGTAGATGTTGCGATTGATGGTCCAGCGTGGTTGGTCCACGCGGATCGACAGCGTCGCCTGATAAGAGTTTTGTGCATGTACTGGAGAGTTGACGTACGTCGTCCTGTGCAGGCACACCAATAAAGCAAGCACTACCAAAGTAAGCAATCGAGTATGCATGGATGTTCCTGTTGTCTTGTTAATCCTGCCAATCCTGAAATCCTGTGAAACACTTAGACAGGATTTCAGGATGTGCAGAATTAACATGATTAGCCGACCACCGTCACGACTGTTTTCGCGGGGACCGTTATCGTGAACGCGCCCGCCGAGACAGCCATGGGATTGAGCTGCGCCTGGTTCTCAGTCGCCGGGGGCAAGCCCCTCTTCCTGACTTGTTCGGTATCATGGGTTTCAAAAACGGTGGCGTCTTTCACTGCCCGTCGCCGTAGATGATCCCACGGCCGTTAGTGCCGAAATAGACGCGGCCAAAGATCCGCGGATCACCAGTGATGGCCGTGTCACCGGCGCGGCCCCACTGGTGCTGGTCGTCGTTGATGCGCACCCACGTCTGGCCCGCATCGATCGAACGAAAGATCCCACGCACGCCCGCAACCTGCGCCACCGCATAAAGCGCGAGATAAGTCTGCCCCACTGCGGCCTTTCCGAAGCCGATGTTGTCAGCCTCTTCGACGTTCGCAAGCTTCGTGAAACTCGCGCCTGAATTTGTCGAATGCCAGAGCCCGTACGTGTTGTCCCACTCCGCTCCGCCGGCGAGCCAGATATCGCCCTCGCGGCCCGGCACAGCCTTGAACCTCACTGGTCCACCCAGCGGCAGTCCCGTAGTGGCGGTCGCGGCGAAAGTCTTCCCACCGTCTGTGCTCACATAGAAGGTGCCTGACTTGAACCCGTAGAACTTATTCGCGTTTACTCGATCAGACGCGACACGCGCGCCCGCGGGTATGCCCGTGGAAGCAGTCCACGTTTTGCCACCGCCGGTCGTGTAGAACACACCAACACCCGCAGGACTCCACACGATCTTTCCGCCACCTGTCGCTGCCACTGCGACCACACCACCGCCCGTCAGTCCTGATGGCTGCGACGCGACTGCGGCCCACGTGGTCCCACCGTCAGTCGAAATAGCGAAACTCTTTTCGCAGTTAGCAGTGTCGCCGTTCGCCGCGCGAACGATGTACGACGGGCTCAGCTCAGCATAGTCGAGACTGACACTCGATCCGCGCACGGGTGCAGCCTGTGCCGAAGGAACGACGTTCACGTCGTTGTGACGAAAGCCGCTGATGTCGCCAAGCGCACTAATCAATGGCGCGCCCGAAGGCGGGCTGATGAGATCCTGCACGGCAGTCTCCTCGATGCCCTGGGCCATGACCCTGATCGTGATCTGGCTGGTCGTGCTCGAGTCCCATGTCGTCAGGTTGGTGCTGCCGTAAAGCGTCGCGCCCGTGCCGTACATGAAGCGATCGGAGTTGAACGGATCGATCTCGAGAGTCTCCGTCATCCAACCGAGCTTCGGATTGACCTCGGCGCCGGGACGTCCGCCACCGCACAACGGAGTGGTAGGCCACTTGAGCCACGGCGAGGCTGTGACATCCTGCGTGTAACGAAATGTGCGGGCAGGGTAACGCGCCCAGTCCCAAATCCTGCTCCACGTCTGCCCGCCGTTCGTGCTGCGCCAGATCATCGTGTCGGGCCACCACGAGCTGTAACCCGTGACCATGATCGTGTTCGGGTGCTGGCGATCAACGGAGAGTCCGCTGTAGCCGAAGAAGTTATCGTTGGTGTTCGACGAAGGAATGGGACTGATCAGCGTCCACGCGCCGGTCGCGGTGTTGAGCTTCCAAACGTCACCGTGTCCGCCGTCGTATGGACCACCCTTGTCGCTGTAAGCGACGTAAAGAAAACCACCCGCCGTGTCGAGCACGCCTTTATGTGGAAGAAAGCCTGCAGGCTGACCCAGCACAGCGGACCAGGTCGTGCCGCCGTCGGTACTGCCGTAAACGCTCGTGCCCGCGTCAGCAACGCCCACGTAGATGGTCTGCGTTGTGTTGCCGGCAGTGCCTGTGCGCTTGTCGAAAGTGATCCAATAAATGCCCTGGTTGTCTGTCAGGTAGCCGAAAGGATCGGCTGGATCTTGAACGTAGTTACCCGGATTCGGAAAGCTGGTTACTCTGGACCACGTGACGCCGGAGTCTGTACTCCGCCAGAGACCGTTGCCACTGGGCGTGCCGAGATAGATAACGCTGTTGCGGTTTGGATCAACGACGAGACGCTCGCCTGCTCCACGGCCCGGCATGTTGCCGCCGAGCTTGAACGGCAACATCGTGCGTTGCCACGTCACGCCGCGATCGGTGGAACGAAGAATCGCGCCGTTCTGGCTGGTCCATTCGTTCGTGTATGTGCCTGCGGCGATGTAGACGTTGTTTGGGTTGAATGGATCAGTAGCGATGGAGACGACGCCCGTCAGGTTCCAGTCGTCCCAACTGATCGAATCGAGAAGTGGCACCCAGCGGTTCGTCGCGTTATCGAGGCGATACGCGCCACCGATGTCAGTGCGAACGTAAACAAGGTTCGCCTCAGTCTGGTTGAAGACGATGCCGCTGATGAAGCCACCGCCGTAGATTTGCACGTTGCGCCATGTGTACGACACTTGTGCGAGTACGTGTGAAGGCCACATTACCAGCGCTAACGCGCAAAGAACTGTGGCGAGCAGAAGCGCGCGAAACGTAATCCTTTGAACTGTTCTCGACATACTTCCTCCTCTTCTTATGCCGAGCGGCGGCCGCGCACTTTCAGTCCTGGGAGGGTGC